>Ga0207711_10006014_pt1 | contig 10256 bp, 9 predicted proteins | sample KBSS34metaG_FD_184401 | JGI IMG/M metagenome (GOLD analysis project Ga0207711, IMG submission 184401) | Switchgrass rhizosphere microbial communities from Kellogg Biological Station, Michigan, USA - KBS S3-4 metaG (SPAdes) (version 2) | ecosystem: Host-associated > Plants > Roots > Rhizosphere >... | reverse complement strand
AGGTTCGGCCGCCCAAGGCATCGACGATCCTCGCCTGTTCGGTCGCCAGGGTGCCGTCCGCATTGTACGGGATGCGCTGAACGCGTGGGCCGATCCCCCGGATATCGAAACCGCGGAGTTGCGGACCGAAGAAGCGATCGGTCAATCGGATGGCGTCGCGATCGGGTCCGGGCGCATTCTGGAACGGCTTGATCAGGCCGCCTTCGGCGTGGGCCGAGAAAATCCAGCCGCCGCCGAAACCGATATATTTGGTCGCGTCGCCGCGAATGCGCCCGTATTTCACGTCGCCGCCAAGTCCCGCGATGTCCTGGCTGAAGGTCAACCGTTCGCCGCGCGTCGGATGGATTCCGTCGGTGTCGTCGTAGATCGTGGAATAGCCGACCAGCGATGTCGTATGTTTGCCTACCTCGTCGCACAGATATTGACCGGCTTTTAGCGGGTCGCACTCCGATGGAAGGGGCCCTGCTCCATCTGGATCGGTGTAGAACGAGCTCTTGTCGAGCGAGATCTTGTCCCGGACGAGGCCATAGCGCGTGCCGACGCTCCAATATTCCGTGAGCGGGAAGCCCGTGCGCAAGCCGCCGCCGGTACTAACCTGGGTGTAGGTCGTGTTGCGCTGGCCCCCGACGAAATTGAAGCTGCGGTAATCGCGGCGATACAGCTGTCCGCCGAACAGGATCGGCTTGTCGAGGAAGTAAGGATCGGCGAAGCCGAGCTCAATGGACTTCGAGTAAGCGGAATAGTTGATCGAGGCGTCTAGCGATTGGCCCTTGCCCATGAAGTTGTTCTGCGAGACCGCGAGCTGGATGACGAACCTCTCGAGGCTCGAATAGCCGCCGGATAGAGACAGCTGCCCGGTCGGCTTCTCCTCGACGTTCAGGCCTAAGACCACGCGATCCGGCGACGATCCCTCGGTCTGCTTGATTTCGAGTTTCTCCTGGAAGTAGCCGAGGCTCTGAATGCGGTCCTGGCTGCGTTTGACCTTCAGCGCATTGAAGGCATCGCCCTCGTTCAGTCGGAACTCACGGCGGATTACCTTGTCACGGGTCGACGTGTTGCCGGTGATCTCGATCCGCTCGACGTACACACGAGGCGTCTCCGTGATTTTCAAAGTCAGGTTCATCACCCGCTTTTCGGCGTCGCGGTTGTAGGCGGGGTTGATGTCGGCGAAGGCGTAGCCCAGATCTCCGGCCTGCTCGTTCACGTCCGTGACCGCGTCCTCGACCGCCTTGGCGTTGAACCACGTTCCCGGCTGAATCTTGAGGATCTGCTTGACCCGATCATTGGGAAGGTCACGCAGCGCGCTGTCCACATCGACCGTTCCGAATTTGTATCTAGGGCCCTCCTCCACGACGTAGGTGATGACGAAGTCGCGGCGGTCCGGCGTGAGCTCGGCAAGGGCCGAGATCACGCGGAAGTCGGCGTAACCCTCAGTGAGATAGAAGGCGCGAAGCTTTTGCTGGTCGGCGGCCAGTCGGTCGGGATCGTAGGTGTCGTTGGACTTCATGAAGCCGAGCAGACCGCCGGCTTGTTTCGAGAACATCTCCTTGCGGAGCCGCGCGTCGTTGTACTGTGTGTTGCCGAGGATGTTGATTGCCCGGATCTTGGCAAGGTCGCCTTCATAGATCTCGAACACGACGTCGACGCGGTTCTGATCGAGTTGGACGATCTTCGGCTCGACCCGCGCCGCGAATCGCCCTTGGCGACGGTAGAGCTCGAGAATCCGGTCGACGTCCGAACGCGCCGCCGAACGCGTGAAAATCTGGCGCGGCGCCAGCTTGATTTCGGGCAGAATCTTGTCGTCCTTGAGGCGCTTGTTGCCCTCGAGGATGATGCGGTTGATGACTGGATTCTCGCGGACCGTGATGACGAGGTTCCCGGTGTCCGCGCCGCCGATCGTGACATCCGCGAACAGCTGTGTCGCGTACAGGTCCTTCAACGCCTGGTCGAGCGTGCTTGCAGTGTAGGTTTGGCCCGGAGTCAGGTTGGCGTAGGCGCGGATTGTCTCGGGCTCGAGACGCTGACTGCCATGGACGATGATCGAGCGGATCGTGCGCTCCGCAACCGGCGCGGGCGCCGAGGTCGGCGGTGCCGGCGCCGTCGTTTGCGCCAAAACCGGAACGGCCGAGGTCCCAAGGATCGTTCCGACCAGAAGCAGCGCGCCGACGCGCTTGAAACTCTTCGCCTTAGAAATCACTCGATCCCGCCTTTTGTGCAATGGTGCAGCGGCGACCGGCCGCCATGCCCCTGTCCGCCCTGCCCCAACCCTCCTAGCCAATCAAGCGTTGAAGCCGATCCCAGAGGCCAAGCGAACCTAAATCGTTGACCGTCGTGAACACGAGCAGCGCCAGAATGACGGCGAGCCCGCCTCGAAAAGCCCAGTCGAGCGCTTTGGCGCTGAGCGGGCGGCGCCGGACGGCTTCGACGGTATAGAAAAATAGATGCCCTCCATCCAACATCGGGACTGGCAAGAGGTTGATGAATCCGAGATTAATTGAGAACAGCGCGAGTAGCTGGGCGAAGGCCAATGGGCCGAGCGATGCTTGCTGCCCGGCAATCTGCGCGATCTTGAGCGGACCGCCGAGTTCATGCGTATCGCGCCGCCCGCTTATCACCTGGCCGAGGCCGTCGATCATCGATCGCGTGACTAGCAGAGTGTAGCGGGTTCCTTCGGGGATGGCGCGAGTGACAGGCAGGCGTTCCAGCACGCCGGTCGTTGGGTAGACGCCGAGCAGTCCACGCTCGAACTTTTCGCCGAAAGAGTCGGTGACGACGTCTGGCTTGATACGAACTCTCAGCGAACGGGCCTGGTGCTGGCGCTCGAATCGGATCGTCACCGTCTCGTTCGCGCGTAACATCACGATCGACCGGATGTCCTCAAACGTGCGTGTCGGCCTGTCCGCGATCGAGACGATCCGGTCACCAGCCTGAAGTCCCGACTCGGCGGCCGCGCTATTGGGCTGGACGCCGCCGACGATGTTGGTGCGTGGCGCACCAAGCGTCGCAAAGAATGCTGCGAAAATGATGATCGCTAACAGGAAATTGGCGACCGGACCGGCGAGAACGACGAGAAATCGTTGCCACACGGGTCGCAGTTGAAACGCCCGGTCGCGCAGTTCGGGCGGCACTTCGTGCGCCTCAGCAGGATTGCTCGCCGGGCTCATGTCGCCGATGAAGCGGACATAGCCGCCAAGCGGCAACCAGCCGACTTTCCACCGGGTGCCTTGCCGGTCGGTCCATCCCACGATCTCGCGTCCGAAGCCGATGGAGAAGACTTCCGCCGGGATACGAAAGGCTCGCGCCACCAGATAGTGGCCGAGCTCATGAAAGAAGACGAGCGGGCCCAGTGCGCAGATGAACGCGATGAGGACCAGCCAGATTGGCGGTTGCGGAAGCATCAGTCGCAAATCTCCGTCATTGACGCTTCGACGCGTTCTCGGGTCGCCCGGTCGATTTCCAGCACATCGGCGATCGATCGAGGTGCCGCTGCAGTACTTTCAGCGAGGGCCTGCTCGACGCTCCGGGCGATATCGAGGAATCGGATTCGGCCAGCGAGGAAGCTCGCGACCGCAATTTCATTCGCGGCGTTCAGGACGATCGGCGCGGCACCGCCGGCCTCGAGCGCTTCGCGCGCCACCCTGAGCGCCGGAAAGCGGCCGATATCGGGAGCTTCGAAATCGAGTCTGCCGAGCCGGGCGAGGTTGAGCCGCTCGGCCGGCGTCTCCATCCGCCCGGGCCAGGCAAGAGCGTAAGCGATTGGAATGCGCATGTCCGGCGCCCCCAGTTGCGCCAGCACCGAGCCGTCGACGAATTCGACGAGCGAATGCACGGTCGATTGCGGGTGGATTACCACCTCTATTCGCTCGGAGGGCAGTCCGAACAAATAATGGGCCTCGATCAGCTCGAGCCCCTTGTTCATGAGTGTCGCGGAATCGACCGAGATTTTAGCGCCCATCGACCAATTGGGATGAGCGACGGCCTCGGTAGGCGAAACACTCTCGAGCGCGGCGACCGAAGCGGTCCGAAACGGCCCTCCGCTCGCAGTCAGGATGATCTTTGAAACATCATCCTTAGAATTGCCCGCAAGGCATTGGAAAATAGCGTTATGTTCGCTATCTACAGGAAGGATGATGGCGCGGTGGGCGGTGGCTGCGTCGGTCATCAACTCGCCCGCCGTAATCAACGCTTCCTTGTTCGCCAAGGCGACGATCTTGCCGGCTTTGACTGCAGCCATGACCGGTTGAAGGCCGGCACAGCCGACGATCGCGGCGATCACCATGTCGGCGTCTCCAGCCGCGGCTTCGAGGAGCGCGGCTTCGCCGGCTTCCGCGCGGCAGGACGTGCCGGCAAGCCTCTCCTGAAGCTCGCCACGCTTCTGCTCGTCAGCAATCACTGCAAGCGTTGCGTTCGTTCGCCGGGCAATTTGAGCCAGCGCTTGGGCGTTGGTCGCGGCCGTTACCGCCGTTACTTTGAACCGGTCGGGCGAGCGCTCGACCAGGTCGAGCGCTGATGAACCAATTGAACCAGTCGCTCCGAGGATCGAAATCTTGCGTGTCACGTCACACCCGATAGCTGGGCAAGCGCGGTTAGCACAGCCACGGGCACGAGCCCGTCGAGCCGGTCGAGTACGCCGCCGTGCCCCGGTAGCCAGGCTCCTGAATCCTTCACCCCCGCGCGACGTTTCATCCAGCTTTCGAATAGATCGCCGCCTTGCGCGGCGAGCGCGAACAGCGGCGCCAGTAACAACAAGGGTCGACCCAGGCCCATCGCGAGCACCCACGCTCCCCCGATCAACGCCGCAGCCGCCATCCCTCCATACAATCCTTCGACGGTCTTTCCCGGACTGATCGAGGGCGCGAGCTTGTGGCGACCGACGGTGCGGCCGGTAAAATAAGCGCCAATGTCGGTCGACCAGGTGACCAAGAACATCCACAGCAGGAGATCGAGCCCATGTGCATCGCGCTCGCGGACCCACAACAGCGCGAGCGCAGGCAAGGCGGCGTAGATGAATCCGCTTACGTACCACGCCCCGCCCCATCCCCGGACGATCCTGGTCCACTCGTAAAACATCGCGGTCGCGATGGCAGCGACAGCATAAGCCAGGACATTACCCCCCGCGATCGCCGCAAGCAGTGCCGCCGCGATCAGGATTACGCCCGTTATGGTGCGGACCAGAAGCTCGTTCATCGGCCGCCGAATCGCCGCTGGCGAGCGGCGTAACGCTGTAACGCATCGGCGAATGCCGATTCGTCGAAGTCCGGCCAGAGGACGTCGAGAAAGAGGAGCTCGGCATAGGCCGCCTGCCACAGCAGGAAATTCGACAACCGTACTTCTCCCGAGGTTCGGATCAAAAGGTCGAGTTCGGGAAGCCCATATGTTTCGAGAGTCCGCTCGACAGCATGTTCGTCCACCTGGGAGGCTTCGATCTCTCCGGCCTCGACTTCCCCGGCAAGCTTACGCGCCGCAGCGACGATTTCGGCGCGTGAACCATAGTTCAAGGCGACGACCAGCGTCAGGCGGTCGTTCCTTGCGGTGCGCGCGACCGCCCGCTTGAGCTGCGCGACAAGTTCCGGGCCGAAGGCCGAATAGTCGCCGATCAATTTCAGCCGTACGCGCTCTTTCTGGAGGCTCTTGAGCTCGCGCTCGAGGTAGAAGCGCATCAGGCCAGTGAGATCGGCGATTTCCTCGTCGCTTCGCCGCCAGTTCTCCGATGAGAAAGCGTAAAGGGTAAGCACCTCGACACCGTGGTCGACTGCGGATTGCATCGTCCTGCGGACCGCTTCGGCGCCCGCCTTGTGACCGGCGACGCGAGGAAGACCGCGCTGCTCGGCCCAGCGGCCATTGCCATCCATGATGATCGCGACGTGCCGCGGGACGGCACTACCCCCTGCAAGTCCCGCGGCGCCCTCCGGGGCGGTTACGGGGCTCACTTGCCCAGGATTTCCTTTTCCTTCGCGTCCGCCGCTTCGTCGATCTCCTTGATCGTGTCGTCGGTGAGCTTCTGGACGTCATGCTCGAGCCGCTTGCGTTCGTCCTCGCTAATGTCGTGCTTGCGCTCGTCCTGCTTCAGATGGTCCATGCCGTCGCGCCGGACATTGCGGACCGCGATCCGCGCTTTCTCGGCATATTGGCCGACGAGCTTGGCCAGCTCTTTCCTGCGCTCTTCGGTCAGCTCGGGGATTGGCAGGCGGATGACCTGGCCGTCGGTGATCGGGTTGAGACCGAGCCCCGCCGAGCGGATCGCTTTTTCGACCGGCTGGACGTTCGAGCGATCCCACACCTGGACCGACAACAAGCGCGCCTCGGGCGTCGACACCGTCGCCAGCTGGTTCAGGGGCATGTTGGCGCCATAGACTTCAACGTGAACCGGATCGAGCAGCGCCGTCGAGGCGCGACCGGTGCGCAGACCCGCAAGATCGTGTTTCAAGGCATCCACGGCGCCATGCATGCGGCGTTTGAGGTCGTCGGTGCTGATGCTGGTCGTCATGTCTAATCCTCACCTTGAACGATCGTCGCTGTTCCATGTCCTGCCAGCACCTCGGCCAGGTTGCCGGGTTGACGAATGTTGAACACGACGATCGGAATATTGTTGTCGCGGCAAAGGGCGACCGCAGCGGCGTCCATCACCTTGAGGTCGTCGCTCAGCACTTTGCTGAAGTCGACCTGATCGTAACGCGTGGCGCTGCTCACCTTCTTTGGGTCTGCGGTATAGACGCCGTCCACGCTGGTTCCCTTGAATAGTGCGTCGCACCCCATCTCGGCGGCACGGAGCGCGGCCGCGGTGTCGGTCGTGAAGAAGGGATTGCCGGTGCCGGCGGCGAACAGGACGATGCGTCCTTTCTCGAGATGCCGGAGGGCGCGCCGGCGGATATAAGGCTCGGACACGCTCGACATCGGGATCGCCGATTGAACCCTGGTGTCTACGCCAAGCTTTTCGAGCGCGTTCTGCAACGCGAGCGCGTTCATCACTGTCGCCAGCATGCCCATATAGTCGGCTGTTGCGCGGTCGAACCCCTTCGCCGCCGCGGCCATCCCGCGGAAGATATTGCCGCCGCCGACCACCAGGCACAGTTCGTGCCCTTGCGTCTTGGCAGCGGAGATTTCGCCTGCGAGGCCGGCGACCGCGTCGGGATCGATCCCGAACTGGCCCTGGCCCATGAGCGCTTCGCCCGAGAGCTTCAGCAGGATGCGGTTGAAGCGGGGGCGGCTCATGCGGCGGGGTCGTCCTCAAGATGTGACAAGGGCGGCCACGCCTTTATGGCGCAGCCGCCCCGTTGCCAACTGCCTTACTTGCCGTGCAGCCCGTTTCGACGCAGCATCCCAGCATGACAGACGTTGAAACCGTGGATGACCTCGCCAGGAGCACCGTCGCCGACGCGCGCTGGTTTCCGTTGCGTTTCAATGTGCAAACGAGGGAGTTCCACTTCGCTTTCATTCCTGCAGAGGTCCATCGCGAAATCGCTTTCTTAAAAGATGTGAAACCTGGCCCTGCGGATATGCGCGCTTTGCCGTGGTCGGCCGTGTCCAGCGCTTCCATCCGTGGCCTCGAACTTCACCTCATTCTCCACTCGGGCTTGGGCGGCTCGACCCTGCTAGCGCGAGCGCTTGGACAGCCAGGCGTGGCAGCGGCGTTGCAGGAGCCGCCGATCCTCACCGACGCGATTGCCTTTGGTCTATTCAATTCGTCTGCCGAGTCGAAGGTCCTGCTCGACGATGTCACGCGACTGCTAAGCCGGCCCTTGTCGGCGGGTGAAGCGACCCTGTGCAAAATGAACAGCATCAGCAATGGCCTGGGGGCATCCATGGCGGCTGTTCACTCAGGATCGCAAATCTTGTGCCTTCAAACACAGCTTGAAGAGATGCTCGCGTCCTTTGCGTCGCGCGGCATCGAAGGAAGAATCGCCGGCCGCAAATTGCTTATCGGGATTCGAAACTCCCGCATGCTCCCCCTCGAACTGTCCGAAAAGGAACTGGCGGAGCACACCGATTTGCAGCTGACCGCCCTGTCCTGGTTGTCGATGCGAAAGGCGATGCTCGATGCGGCTGCAAGGTTCGGGCCCGAGCGGGTGAGATCGATCAGGAGCGAACGGCTTATTGAGGACCCGGGCACGGCTCTAGCCGCGATTTCACGGCACCTTCGATTGAATCTCGACGTTGACGAGTGCCTGGCAAGCGGGATCTTGGACCGGCACGCGAAGACGGGCGAGCCGTTCAGCGCCAAGCGGCGTACGGAACGGATCGCGGAAACGCTCCGTGTCCATGGGGAGGAAATCGAGCCGACAGTGAACTGGACGAGGAAAGTCGCCAAAGCGACCGGAATCGCCTGGGACCTTCCCTATCCTTTGCTCGGCTGAAGCCCTTAAGCGACCGGCTCGGCCCTCGCCGTACCCGCGGCAGCCGCGACTTCCGCGGCGAAGTCGCTTTCCTTCCTCTCAATGCCCTCGCCGAGCTGGAACCGAACAAAGCCCTTCAGAACAATGTCCGTACCGGCGTCTGTCGCGGCCGACGCGACGACCTCGGCAACCGGGGTCTTGTTATCGATCACGAACAGCTGAGTGAGGAGCGCATTTTCCTTGCGGAATTTGGCGAGTCCGCCCTCGACCATCTTCTCGACGATCGCCTGTGGCTTGCCGCTCTCCTTCGCTTTTTCCATGGCGATTCCACGCTCGCGCTCGACGAGATCAGCCGGCAATTCCTCGGCTGATAGGGCGAGTGGGTGAGCGGCTGCGACGTGCATTGCGATCTGCTTGCCTAGCGGGGTCAGGGTCTCGCTCGGTGCGGCACTTTCGAGCGCCACGAGAACGCCGATCTTGCCGAGCCCAGGCGCGACCTGGTTGTGGACATAGGGCACGACCACGCCCTTACCCACTTCAAGCACCGCCGCGCGGCGCAGCGACTGGTTCTCTCCGATCTTGGCGATGTTCTCGGTCAGCGCCTCGCTGACAATTCCGCCTTCCGGATATTGGGCAGCGCCGAGGGCCTCGACGTCCGAACCATGTTCGAGCGCGAGCTTGGCGACATTGGCGACGAACTGTTGGAACAGCTCGTTCTTAGCGACGAAATCCGTTTCCGAGTTGACCTCGACGAGGGCGCCGCGGTGGCCCTGCACGGCCACGCCGACAAGGCCTTCAGCAGCGGTTCGGCCGGCCTTCTTGGCGGCGGCCGACAGGCCTTTGGCGCGCAGCCAATCGATTGCGGCTTCCATCTCGCCGTTGGTCTCGGCCAGCGCTTTCTTGCAATCCATCATGCCGGCGCCAGTGCGCTCGCGCAGTTCTTTTACTGATCCGGCCGTAATCTCAGCCATAGTCTTGTCCTTCTAGTTCCCCGGCGATGGCTGGGGTCCAGTGAAAAGAAAAATCTAGATCCCTGCCTTTGCCGGGATTCAAATTAGTTAGGCTTCCAACGCCGGCTCGACGGGCGGTTCGGCCATGGCGCCGATGTCTTCGCCCTTGGCTTGCGCCTGGCCGCTTCGGCCTTCGCTCACAGCCTGGGCGACAGCGTCGGTGTAGAGACGGATCGCACGGCTGGCATCGTCATTGCCGGGAACCGGGAAGGCGATACTCGAGGGATCGCTGTTCGAATCGAGAATCGCAACGACCGGAATACCGAGGACATTGGCTTCCTTGATCGCAAGCTCTTCCTTGTTGGTGTCGACAACGAACATCACGTCGGGAAGCCCGCCCATGTCCCGGATCCCGCCCAGGCTCTTTTCGAGCTTGTCGCGTTCGCGCGTGAGTTGAAGGACTTCCTTCTTGGTCAATCCCGCGGTGTCGCCCGACAGCTGTTCCTCAAGGTTCTTGAGCCGCTTGATCGAGTTGGAAATTGTCTTCCAGTTCGTCAGCATCCCGCCGAGCCAGCGGTGATTGACGAAATGCTGGCCGGAGGCCTGCGCTGCTTCGGCGATCGCATCCTGCGCTTGGCGCTTGGTGCCAACAAACAGCACCTTCCCGCCCCTGGCCACGGCTTGCTGCACGAAGTCGAGGGCGCGCGCGAACAGAGGCACGGTCTGCGACAGGTCAATGATGTGGACCCCGTTGCGGTCGCCGAAGATGTACGGCTTCATCTTGGGGTTCCAGCGGTGGGTCTGGTGGCCGAAATGCGCTCCGGCTTCGAGCAATTGCTGCATGGTGACGACAGTTGTCGCCATTGTCTTTCTCCTTCCGGTTCTGCCTCGACGGAGCCGAATGACCGACCTTGCGGTCGGCACCGGTATGTAAGCTCCGCCTGTGGGATGGGCGGCCAGTTAGCGGAAGGAC
>Ga0207711_10006004_pt1 | contig 10266 bp, 17 predicted proteins | sample KBSS34metaG_FD_184401 | JGI IMG/M metagenome (GOLD analysis project Ga0207711, IMG submission 184401) | Switchgrass rhizosphere microbial communities from Kellogg Biological Station, Michigan, USA - KBS S3-4 metaG (SPAdes) (version 2) | ecosystem: Host-associated > Plants > Roots > Rhizosphere... | reverse complement strand
ACGCAGGCCCGTGATCTTCCCGTTCTCGAAGGCAATGGCCGGCCCATTGGAGATGTCGTCGACTGAGGCCCAGGTCATGTTGGGGCCATCGATCCTGAAATAGAAAGGGCCGGTTGTCGGCCATGGTGCAACGATGTAATGATCCGCGAAGCCGGTATACGGATCATAGTTTGTGTTCAGAAATTCGTCACTAAGGCGCGCCGTCAAGGTCAACACGTCCCCCACCTTCAGCTTAGGATCGTTGAAGCTCGTGTCGATCTGGCTTGTAAGTGTTCCGTGGATCTCGGCAAAATAGGTCGCCGCATTGGCAGAGGATGCCACCACCGCCGCAAGCAAAGCTACTACGAATCGCATGCCACTCTCCCTTGTTAACCAAAATGATCATGCGCCAGCAGTCGGAATAGTCGAGAGCATCGCTCCATTTTGGATGAAAAGCGACATTGCTTCACCGCCAGGACCGCAAGCTGTTGGAGCGGAGGGCTGCGGGATTCTCAATAAACGTTGAGCAGACCTGTCACAATGATTGTGATATGCAAAGTTCACTCCGGCGCGAATCGATTTTGCCGCTGTCCTGCTCAGTTGATGCGCCGCGCGGCAAACGTGGAGATCCTGCGATGAAACGCTTCAGACTTTGGACCGGCTCAATTGCGCTTTCTGTCGCGGCATTAGCCTGTGGGCCGTCGCCGGCTGCGGTGCTCGTAGATTTCAGTGGCCACACGAACAATCAATTGATTGGCAACACCTATGCTTCAATTGGCCTAACCTTCTCAGGCGCAATATTCTCCCAGTGTGGCGGTGGCTGCCCGCCGCCCAACCCGGAGTCCGGCTGGTCCGCCGTTGGCCCCAGCTACCTGTTTTCGGCCTTTTTCACGGTTCCTCAGACCGACATTTCCTTCCAAGCCGTAAGTTTCTCGAGCACGCTCGCTCGGGCGTACGACATCAACAATAATTTGGTGGCCAGCGTGAGAGACGACGAAACTTTCCCGCTCAGCAATCGGGTGAACCATCTAACCGGCACAGGGATCACCAGTATAGTGTTCAGCTCCGGCATAAGCGGGTGGACCCCTGGCATCGCCAATCTCACCTTCAATGGCGAGGTACCCGAGCCCGCCTCCTGGGCTATGATGGTCATGGGTTTCGGCTTGGTCGGAACTCTGATGCGTCGTCGCGCGAAGGTTAGGGACGTGCCGAGCGTTTCACGGAGTTGGTTTGCACGCGCTCGATAGTCGTTGAGGTCTGCATCGCTCACTGTGCGCGGGCGCGGCCGGCAAGTTCGGCAAGGATGAGCCCTGGCCCGAATGGGTGAGCCGCGAGGATCTATTGATGGAAGGATTGATCGAATAAGACGACGCGCATTGGGATGAATATGTGAAGAATGTTGCCGAGATGAAGCGGAAGGCGGAGAAGCCGGAGTGAGCCAGCCAAGCACCGGTTGGTTTTTCGTGGCTTTCGCGGCATTCTCAGCCGTTGGTTATTTTCATCTATTCAAGGTCCTTGCCTATGCGCTGGGGACCGCGATGCTCCTCAGGTTAGTCCTTGGCGCCGCCCTGTGGGCGCTCCCATTTTCTGGCTTCGAGCCTGGCTGGGCTCCCGTTAGCGCCGTTTCCAGCTCCGCCACGGTTGCCCGCACATAGAAATGCGTTCCGTCCGTGACCTTGATAGCAGTCTCGTTCGCTCGGTCGGCTCTCTGGATGGAGATGATGGCAGCGGCCCGGATAAGGACCGCGTCGCCTTCCGTGGTAATTGGCTTGATGAAGCCGGGTGCCGGGGTTTCGATTAGGTTAAACATGGATAATCCCGCCGTTAAGCGCCGCTAGTTCCTCCCGCGTTTGCGCAAGGACCGGCCGTGTGGACGACATGGCCGTTCACCATCTTGTAGGCGTACCAATTTAAAAATCTGTTATTGCCGCAGCCGTTTTCGGCGCCCTGCACGATAAAACGCTACACGCGACCCATAATGGTCCATTTTGAACCTTTTTGGCCATGCGTTTTTCTACAGCTTTATTGTTCCGGGAGGACAACGATATAGTCGTGCCGCAATGGTCCCGATTCTGAACTCGGGCGTCCACCGCCTTGCGCATCGCTTCGGCTTGCAACGCGATCCAGGCCGACCCGCCGGCCGATGGAGGAGTTCATTGGCCAGTATCGGGAGCTGACGGCGCCACGGGCCGGGGCGCACTGTCGGGGAGATTACGTGGCGATTGCGTAGTTACCACGGCCCGTGCATCATCGGCGCCAGCTCGTGGAACGGTTAAAAGTGAGTTAGTGTTTTGCCGCTGTTAGCGAAGGGCAGCAGTGGCACTGATGGACGAGGAACCGTTTATCGACATCGAGCACGTTCAGGAAGAAGTGCACGCGAGTATGGATCGGGCGAGGGAACTGCTCTGCGAAGCCAAGCTGGAGCTCCGCCAACGGTCTCCTTCTTCGGCTTTTGATCCTCTGGCTTCTACGTCACCAGCTTCCCAACCTCCGCCTGAACCGCTCCGGATCGTCGTCCGTCTTTAGCTCGCGGGCGGCTTTGGGGTGCCTGCCGCATGTTCCAGGCGTTCGAGCAGGTGATCGAAGAGAAGCGGCGGCATGCGAATGGATGCGCCGCAAGCGGCAATGCACGATCCGGGATTGAGGCCGTCCGCGCGCATGACTCATCGACAGGAGCGGCGCGCGGAACTGCCAGTCGCAAGGGCTGTAGATCCGAGCGGAGCTCCACACGCAGTGGATCGGGGCGCCGAGAGAATATGGGATGATGACAAGGATTATTTCGGCGCTGGCGCTCTCAAGCGGGTTGCTCCTTTCGGCTTGCAACACGATTCGCGGCGCGGGCAAAGACATCAAATCCGTGGGCGAATGCGCCGACGGCAAGCCCGGAAACTGCTAATCGCGAGCTAATCGAGGCGGGAGGTCCCGAAGCGACCTCCCGGCTCGTAGGCTGACGGTACACGACAGGCCAGCCCGTCCGCGAACATAGCCATTTCCCATTTACGAATGATGAGGGCGCCGTTCAGCGCGGAGCCATTTAAGCGCTAGTCAACCAAGACCGTGTGGATGCCTAAATCATTCACGTGATGATGATGCTCAGGCCGGGCTTTGTGTCGCCACGAGCAGCGAACCGGGGACTTCGCCCACTAAGATTCGCTTATCCACGATGGTTTTCCAGTTTTCATGGTCTGCACTGGCCTCGATCTTAAGCGTACTAGGACCTTGAATGTCTATGTTAAATTGCGGAGTGTGAAACCCTAGGGCTTCCGACGTGTCGGTTATCGCATAGCCTATGCCTAGCTCGCCCAGTCGCGTGTCGTTAACGCTGATCCTAATAGACAGCCTGTGCTCTCCAGGCTTGGAAAAAAGCGCCTCACCATAAAGCGAAACCGCCAGTTGCGCGGGCGTTTGGGACACTACGATGTTTGCAGAATAAACCCCAATGAGGATAAACTTGTTGCTTTTCTCCACCCTAACATCGTCGCACAGGATCACGTTTTTAAGATCGATGGGGCCGACCTTCATATCGTCGATTCCAGCGCGCTATTGCCAGTTTGGGGAGCTAAACGCCCGCCCTCACCGATCATCCCACCGCGCGGCTCAACATAGAATCTATTGTGCGTTGGCGCGGAGGATTGGCCTACCTGGATCCTCCCGGCTTCGATGTGCTCAAACGTTTCGGTGATCGTATCGGGCTGCAGGTCACGTTCCGACATGGCGTTCGCGAAAGAAAAAAACCGAGGATAATCGGTGAATCGAACGATCAGTGCGATATCGTTCGCACATGCTACATCGAGAAGCGTTTGAACTGTGACTTTGCCATATTCCTCGTTTTCAAGCCGGGAGATTACACTCTGTGGCTTACCTACCTTGGCGGCGAACGCAGCTTGAGACATTCCGAACTTGGTCCGGATCGCGTGAATTTGATAAGCGATACCGGCCTTGACCGTGCCTTGTAGGTACTCGTCGCGATAGTCTTTGCTGAGAAAGCGTTTAAGGCGTTTGTGGTCTAGCACAGGGCGTTGTCTCCAATGAGCCGATTTCGATTGCTTTTCGCCGATCTCGGCTGGTCTCCATTATATTCGCAGGTTTGTATGTGTTGCCTTTATGGTGGCCGAGTCCCGTAACGGTGAACTCTTGGCTCCCGCTGAAATATCCGAATACACGGTACGCGATATTGGTTTGAACCAAGATTTCCCAAAGGTCCGGGGAGCCGCCTTTGAGCTTCTTCGCATATGGGGATCTCCATTCGGCCTGCGGCCGTTGCTCTAGGATGTCGAAGACGGAGTCATGCTTCGCCTGATCTCGCTTAGTTAGGGTATCGAACCACCTCTGCCAGTCGTTTGGGTCCTTCGAACCATAGCATCGGTATGTCCAACCAGCCATAGCAATTTTGCGATAAACCCCTTAATATATCGTTACAGAGAAGTGCACGCTTTTGCGCGCTACCGCTCACCTCACCAACGCACTCTGCGTCTCACTCCGGGGCGACCTTGAGCCATTGTCAGATAGCAATAAATTTGGGGCTGTACATCCCTTGGCTTCGTTAGCAAGCAATCTAGTCCGCTCAATCACCGCCATACACCCCTTCTCCACCCCTCCGGGAGTGTACATTAAATCGCATTCCCGCGCGGGGTCAGTCGCTTGTCGATCCAAAGCCCTGCCGTAACATCCGTAGCATCTGATGGGCCATTGGTCGCTCGATACCACGCGTCCCCATTGGACTGTCGAGAAGTATGAAGCAAATCAACATTCTCCCCTCAAATCTCCCCCTTTTCCGCAGTCCTTGAGGACGCGGCGGACGGCGGCGTTATCCTAGGAGGAAACGGGGCAATCATTCCGCACTTGCTTCCAGGCAATGAAGTTGTGGCTCTGGGTGCCATATGCGATAGCGCCGCCGGAATAAAAGGACAGCAATTGGCGATGGGAGCTCTGACCTACATCTTTGGATTTGTGTTGAATTGGGCCGCAGCCAGCGTAGCCGCGGCTTTGATTGCGCTTGTTTCCCTGATGTTGCCTGCACGCCGTACGCAGATTGGTGATAGCAAAAACCCTCCTTCGAATCGCAAAAGAGCAATTCTCGTCTTTATCTGCGTGTGGTTGCTTCTCATGCTTTATGGCTGCATCGAGATGTTCCGCACACATCATGATGAGATGGACAGGACGGAAAGCGCGCGTCTTGTCACCGGACTTATCGATCGCGAGGATCAAATCATTCATGCCGAGCACGTCTCGAAGGGCGACATGGCGCAAACCTACTTGATGGTTCGGACGACGGCACCGGACGTCGAGCATTTTGTGAGTACCCGACATATCGCGCCGTTCAAGTACGATGCGCACTCGGCGAGAGATCGCGGTTGGCCCGTGCCTCAATGGTGGCCAGCTAAGCCGTGCAGGGATGGCGTGACATATCAAGCGGACCCATTTGCAAGCGCGCCATCTGCGCCAGACGATGTGATCAACTGGTGTCCGACCGAACAACTGGCCTATGTTCAGCACTTTGACTATTGATCAACTATTTGCTGCAATCGCCCTCCCCCCTCAAATCTCCCCCATCTTGCGCAGGTCCTTGAGGACGCGGCGGGCGGCGGTGCGGTCCTGGAAGTTGCAGGCGCGGACGAGCTGGCCCAGCGTGCACGGCCCATGCTTGCGCCAATAGCTGAGCACCTGCGCGCGGCGCACGGTGAGCTGGCCCGGCGGGCGGCCGCGAAATCAACGGAAAGTTGATGAACGCGCAAACTTGATCACATTCCGCCTCAGCCTATCGAGACGTTCAGCGCCCGCTCGACCAGCAGGCGGCCCCGAATATCTGCCCGTCCGTCAGTCGATTGCGCCAGCCTGAACAGTGCGAAATCTTCCTCGTAAATGAGCGCGAGTTTATCGAGCGTGGCATCGCTGAGCGTAATTGGGCAGGGACGGCTTCTGTTCAGATGCGGTATGTGTTTGACTCCTAACCGCTTCATGAGATTTTCGCTTAGCCCCGTCGCATCCGTCAGCGGATAAAGCTGATCCACGAGCAAGCGGCCCCCTGCGTCCAGCACATAATCGACTTGCTTCCTGAACGTTAGGGAAAACCCGAAGCGGTCCCTATTCTCCAGCAGGAAATCGACGAATTCGTTGAGCGAATCGGTTGAACAAAATTTCGCTCGCTCATATCGGCTTGCCAGCATGATGTCCGAACCGCCGGACATGACGAACCTATAAGCCGATACGAAGCGCTCGATCGGGTGTCGGACAACCGCGAAGCTTTGTACGTCCCCCAACTGGGTTCCCATGACCCGTTGATAAAAATCCGCTGTGAAATGGGGGAGGTTTCTGTCGTAGAGCAGTGCGCAGATCGATGTGCCGGCGGTCTTGGGAATATGGATGAAGAGAACGCCGGCGCGGTGGATGTCGTTTATGGTCGCGCTAGCAATAAGACGAATCCAGATTGGTCGAATCATCCTGATGCTGGAGGTCGCCATCACCATCTTGACGATCAGATGGCGAATGAAGTCCTTTACCAACAACAGCTTCTCCGGAAGGAAGCGCCAATCGATCGGATATGGCCGAAATTTGCCGTTTCGGTACATGGTTTCGACCTTGGAGGTCGGGATATTTATCGTCCCCGGATTCGCCGGTTTTTCCACAAGCCCGGAACGGGCTACGGAAGCAAACCCTCTGAGCAGCATGAAATTGATAATCGTGGAGCAGAACAGACAAAGTGCTCCAGCAATATACTGGTCGTCTGTAAGCGAATAGAAAAACCAAAGGAGGAAAACGGCAACCACGTATCCTATAACGTAGGCCAAGACGAACCCAACGGGATCGAGCCTTCGATCCCTCAAGGCAATATATTGGTACGAATAAAAATTGAAACAAAGGCCAATAAGCCTTCCTACCAGCTGCGCTAGATACAGGTTTGCGCCGAGATATATGAGCCCGGCATAGAGCGAATATCCAAAAACGGTATTGAGTACGCCCACCGAGAGAAACGATACGATAGCGCCCAATGTCCTGCCGTGAGGTGCATTCACTGAAAGGATTTTGATCATGCTAAGAGAAGTCGTATCCACTGCCTCGAACGGTAAAATAACCTCGTCTACCTTTGCACTTGATGTCGTGTAAGTACGGGTAAAGTTGGTGGGTGGGGTCATTTACCAAGTAGAAAACTCCGCTCTACGCTGCTGCGAAAAACGTATGATGTTAGCTCGCGCGTAGCAAGGGGCAAAGGTTCCTATGTCATTGCGGATTGGCGATAAGTCGGCAGTCACGCTCTTCGTACGTGACGCCCCTAAACGGTCCGGCGTCTGTTCTCTCCAGCTCATTGCAGACGTAAGCGAACCAGAAGTGCAGACAGTCCGGTATTCACCTCCAACCCGAGTTCCACCACCCTGGGATGGCTTCGGAGCGAGCGGCGCCACGGCTCAGCAGTGCTGGAGTCCTTATATAGCGATTCTTCCCACCGCCGGGCGTGTACACTAAAGCGTAATCGACATTCTCCCCTCAAATCTCCCCCATCTTGCGTAGGTCCTTGAGGACGCGGCGGGCGGCGGTGCGGTCTTGGAAGTTGCAGGCGCGGACGAGCTGGCCGAGCGTGCAGGGGCCGTGCTTGCGCCAATAGCTGAGCACCTGCGCGCGGCGCACGGTGATCTGGCCCGGCGGGCGGCCGCGGCGGCTCACGCCCCCCGCCCCGTGCTGTTCGCGGGGCCATGATCCGGCACACTTCCCGCGCTGTTCGCCCCGCTATGATCCGGCACGCCACCGCCGCCGTTCGCGGGGCCAGAATGCGGCGCGGGCCCGGCGCGATCGGCAGGGCCGGCGCCCGCCGCGCTCGCCGCACCCCTGTCCCTGCCCTCCGCCATCGCGGCCCCGGCGGGCGGGGCGCAGCGCAGGCGGGCGGCGTCGCGTTCGGCTTCGCGGGCATCATCCTCGCGGCCGATCTTGCGGTAGAGCGCGGCGCGTTCGATCAGCGCGCGGATGCTGCCCTCGCGCGTCACCCGCCCGTCCGCCGTCACCGGCAGCGGCGTTCGCACGGGCGCACCCGCCGCCCGCTGCGCCGCCGGATGCGCGCCGCGCCCTGCCCCATAGCCGCCGCGCCAGCTTTCGCCGTGCGGCTCCGGCCGCCCGCGCCCCCAGCGATCCGCCCGCGTCACCGCGAACAGGCCGCGCCAGGCCCGGAGCGTCGATTGATCGAGCACCGCGCCCGGATCCTCGCCGGCGTCGCGCAGCCGCTCGAGCTCGGCGACGGCGAGCCGCTTGGCGCGATCGGTGAGCTTGTGGCCGGTCTCGCGCCGCATCTCGACGAACGCCTCCCACGGCTCGGCCGGAACCCAGCCGGGGAGCGCGAACCGCGCCTGCGCCTTGCCCCGCGCCCGTCGTGCGGCGCTGGGTGCGGCTGCTGCATCGCTGCGGGTGGGCGCGGCCTCCACTTCCTCGCCGCCGCTGGCGATGGGGACGGCATCCCCCTCCCCTCCGCTTGCTGCGAGTGGCCTTCGGGCCTGCCTAGAAGGCATATCGAGAAACGGTGGCTCAGCGGCTTTCTCGACCTCGGTTCTCGACAAGCTCGAACCGGCTCGAAACGAACGGGTGATGATCAAGGCAGGCTCCTCTGAAGACGAAGAAGTCGAAGCGGCGTCCCGGCTTGGCGGCGGGAGCGAAGCGGCACGCGCAGGCATCCCCTCCCCCGCATCCCCATCATCGAAACCCCGCGCGGAATCAGAGTCTTGGGGGTTCCCTGAAGGTTCGGGCGCAGCTTTTGCGGGGGCGCGGCGCGGATGCTGCGGGGGCGCCACATCTGCGGGGGCGCGGAGCTTGCTGGGATCGAGCCGGTAGAGCGGGGTCGGCCCGCGCTGGCGCTCCACCGTGAAATAGCCCGCCTCGCGCAGCCATTTGAGCGCGGCCTGCACGGTGCGTTCCGATTTGGAGGTCTTGCGGCAGATGCGCGCGACGCTGGGCCAGCACGCGCCTTCCGCATTGGCATGATCGCACAGGCACATCAGCACCATCTTTTCGGTGCTGCCGATCTCCAGATCCCAGGCGGCGGCGAGCAGCGCGATGCTCATAGTTCGCGCAGCTCCGTCTCCGGATAGAGCGCACGGAAGAGCGCGGCGCGCAGGCCCTGCGCCTCGCGATCGCTGCCCTTGGGCGCATGGCGGGCGCTTTCGCAGACGATCCTGCCGCAGCGCGTGCGGTAGCGGAAATCGGGGCGATAGCCGATGCGGCGGCCGTTCAGCGCGACGATCGGCGCGCCGTTGATGTGAAACCAGTAATGCGGGCGGATTTCGAGCTGGCTGATCTCGCCCGCGCGCTCGAGCAGGTGGAGCGCATCGCAACGCCGCGCCGTGCGCACGCTCTCGTGCCGGTGGCCCTGGCGGCAACCGCTGTTGCGCGCGCCCTTGGCAGGAGGAGGCCGGCTCGGGGCACGCACGCCGCTCATCCCTTCGCGTTGCGCGGGAAGCCGATCGCCGCCACCGCCGAATCCGGATGATATTTGCGATGATAGGCCACGAGCGCGCGCAGCAGCCGGGCCGAGCCCAGCTCAGCCGCCTTGCGCTCAGCCGCGACCGCGCCGAGGATCGCATCGCCCTCATTCTCCTGCGGCGTGCGGGCGCCGGTCTTCGCGGGCGCGGGGCGTGGCGCGGAGTGTTGTTGCGGCCGGATCATTCCGATTTCCCGAGCTGATATTCGGCGGCAAGCTCGGCGGCGGCAAAGCTCGCCTTGCGCGAAAGCGTGAACGGCACCGGCCCGATCGTGCCATCGGCGTTGAGCAGCCGGAATTTGCGGTCCCAGATGACGATCCGCGCGCCGGGCGGGATCAGCGTGCAGGCCGCGAGTGTGTGGGCGTGGGGGTGGAGCGTGCTCATACCGCGCGCGCCGCTGACGCCGCCGTCGGCACCGAAACCGTCATCATGTCGATCATGCTGCCTCCTGCTGCCGCGCTTCAGGGGCGAAGCGCGCGTTCGATTGCGTGCGTCTCCGCGCCGGCTAATCCCACCAAGGTCCGCCGCCCTCCTCGCGGACATTGCGGCACGCCCAGGCGATGCCGATGATCGCGAGCGTGCTGGCCGCGAACGTCCCGGCGATCAGCCACAAGGCTGCGGCCGCGCTCATGCGGCCACCGCGCAGGTCCAATCCTGCGGATCGATGATGTGCTTCGCGCTGCGCATGACTCGATGTTACGTTTTACGTAATGTCTGTGCAAGCGATTTTATTACGATCTTCGTTATAGACGTCCCATCAGGGCCCGATCACCCTTGCGCCATGCTGCCGAAGATGGATCTGCTCCGCGCGATCGAACGGCGCGCCGGA
>Ga0207711_10006002_pt1 | contig 10267 bp, 10 predicted proteins | sample KBSS34metaG_FD_184401 | JGI IMG/M metagenome (GOLD analysis project Ga0207711, IMG submission 184401) | Switchgrass rhizosphere microbial communities from Kellogg Biological Station, Michigan, USA - KBS S3-4 metaG (SPAdes) (version 2) | ecosystem: Host-associated > Plants > Roots > Rhizosphere... | reverse complement strand
CAGCCGGTTCATGCGGGCCATGGTCACCGGATTGTGGGTGATGGCGATGAAGCGGGTCTTGGTGCGCCGCGCCATCTCGTCGAGCATGTTGCAGAAGCGGTCGACGTTGGCGTCGTCGAGCGGGGCGTCGACCTCGTCGAGCACGCAGATCGGCGCCGGCTGGGCCAGGAAGACGGCGAAGATCAGCGCCGCCGCCGTCAGCGCCTGCTCGCCGCCGCTCATCAGGCTCATGGTCGCCATCCGCTTGCCGGGCGGGCAGGCGTAGATCTCCAGCCCGGCCTCCAGCGGATCCTCGGATTCCACCAGCCGCAGCTCGGCTTGGCCGCCCTCGAACAGGGTGGAGAACAGGGTCCTGAAGTGCGCGTTGATGATGTCGAACGCCGCGACGAGCCGTTCCCGACCTTCGCCGTTCAACTCGTCGATGCCCTGGCGCAGCCGGGCGATCGCCCCGGTGAGATCCGAGCGTTCGGTCTGCATGGTGTGCAGCCTGGCGGCGTGCTCGCCGGCCTCCTCCTCGGCGCGCAGGTTGACCGGGCCGAGGCCCTCGCGCTGCCGCTCCAGATTATGCAGGTGGACCTCGACGCCGCCGGCGTCGCCGGGGATGGCGACCGCCTCGTCGGCGATCCGGCGCGCCAGCTCTTCCGGCTCGATCCTGGCGGTCTCGCGGATCTGGGTGGTGACCTCGCCCAGCCGCTGCCGGGCGGCCTCGGCGTGGGCGCTGAGGCTGGCGCGGACCTCGCGCGCCTCGGCCGCGGCGGCGTCGGCGGCGCGCAGCGCCCGGTCGGCCTCGGTGCGCTCCCGCTCGCCGGCGGCCAGGGCGTCGGAGGACTTGGCGCGGCGCGCCTCGGCGGCGGAGAGCGCGTCCAGCAGATCCGCGCGGCGCGTCTCGAGCGTGCCGGGCGCGGCCTGGGCGGCGCGCAGGCTGACCTCGGCCTTATCGCGCCCCTCGGCCAGCGTCTCCAGCCGGCGGGCGGCGGCCTGGGTGCGGCGGGTCCAGTCGTCGCGGTCCTTGCGCAGGCTCTCCAGCCGCCGCGCCCGGCCGTCGCGTTCGCGGACCTCCTGCTCCAGGGCGCTGCGGGCGGCGTTCGCCGCCTCCCGCGCCGGGCCCTGTGCAGCCCGCGCCTCGGCCAGCCGCTGCGGCAGGTCGCTGGCTGGGCCGCCCTCGCCGGCGTCGGCCCGCGCCTGGTCGAACGCCGCCTGATGCTCGGCCAGCTCCGCGGCGAAGCGGCCGATCAGCTCGTCCAGCGAGGCGGCCTGGGCCTCCTTGCGGGCGGCCTCCTGCTCGAAACGGGTCAGCGCCTGACGCGCGGCGGCCGCCTTCTGCTCCCAGAGCGGCGGCTCGCGGCGACCGGCCTTCAGCGCCTCCTCGGCGGCGCGCAGCATCGCGGCGGCCTGGCCCTGGGTCTCGCGCGCGGCCCGGGCCCGCGGCGCCAGGCCCTCGATCTCGGCCTCCAGCTCGGCGAGCCGGGTCTTCTGCTCCATCCGCACCGCGGCGGGCTTGGGCGCCTCGGCCCGGGCGGTGAAGCCGTCCCAGCGCCAGAGGTCGCCCTCCTTCGAGACCAGCCGGCAGCCCGGCGGCAGCTGGCCCTGCAGCCGCTCGCCGTCGGCGCGGGCCACCAGGGCGGTGAAGGCCAGCCGCGCGGCCAGCGCCTCGGGCGCCTTGACCAGCGGCCCCAGCGGCGCAGCGCCCTCCGGCCAGGCCGGGGCTGCCGCGTCGCGGCCGCCCCAGTAGGCCGCCGCCTTGGGATCGAGCGCGGCGTCCAGGTCGTCGCCCAGCGCCGCGGCAAGCGCCGCCTCGTAGCCGCGGTCCGGCCGCACCGCGTCCAGCGCCGGGGCGAAGCCGCCGCGGCGGGCCTGGGCGGCGACGCTGGCCAGCGCGCGGGCCTCCGCCGTCAGCCGGCTGAGCTGTTCGTCGAGCTTGCGCGCCGCATCGCGGGCGGCGCCCTCGGTCTCGATGCCTTTGGAGCGGGCGTCTTCCGCCGCCTCCAGCGCGGCGCGCGCCGCGGCCAGCCCCGCTTCGGCGGCGGCGAGATCGGACCGCGCCTGGAGCGCCTGCGGATTGGCCGCCGAGCCGAGCGCCTCGCGCTCCCGCCGGGCCTGGTCGAGGGCGCGCTGGGTGCGGCTGACGCGCGCCTGCGCGTCCTGCACCCGCTGGGCGGCGGCGCGGCGGCGGGCCTCGTCAGCGGCGGCCTGGGCGGCGAGCCGTTCGACCTCGGCGTCGGCGGCGGCGCGGGCGGTTTCGGCGGCGCGGGCGCGAGCCTCCAGCTCGGGGGTGCGCTCCGGCGCGGCGGCGACCGCGGCCTCCAGCGCGCCGAGCTCCTCGGCCAGCCGCCTCAAGGCGGCGTCGGCGTCCTCGACGATGTGCGCCTCGCGAGCGCGGTCGGCGTCGATGCGGCTGATCTCCTCGGAAAGCCGGGCGAGCTCGGCGGCGTAAGCCTCCGCCTCGCGATCGAGCCGTTCCTTGTCGATCGCCAGCTTGTGCAGGATCGCCGCGGAGACCGTCTCGGCCTCGCGCAGGGGCTTGAGCGCCGCCTCGGCCTCGGTCGACCGCAGCGTCGCCTGGGCCGCCGCACGCGCGGTCTCCTCCACCGCCCGGACGGCGGCGTTGGCCTCCGCGGTCAACCGCTCGGCCGCCTCGCGCGCCTCGTTCCAGCGGGCGTAGAGCACCGCGCCCTGCAGGGTGCGGATCTCGGCGGAGAGCTTCTTGTAGCGTTCGGCCTGGCGCGCCTCGCGCCGCAGCCGGTTTAGCGCGCTCTCCAGTTCGCGGCCGACGTCGTCGAGCCGCGCGAGGTTGGCCTCGGCGGCCTTCAGGCGCAGCTCCGCCTCGTGCCGGCGCGAGTGCAGGCCGGAGACGCCGGCCGCCTCCTCCAGGATCATCCGCCGGTTCTGCGGCTTGGCGCCGATCAGCTCGGAGATCTGCCCCTGGCGCACCAGGGCCGGAGAATTCGAGCCGGTGGAGGCGTCGGCGAACAACAGCTGGACGTCGCGGGCGCGCACCTCGCGGCCGTTGATCCGGTAGGTCGAACCGGCGCCGCGATCGATCCGGCGCACCACCTCCAGCACCGGATGGTCGTTGAAGCTGGCGGGCGCCCGGTGCTCGGCGTTGTCGATGGTCAGCTGGACCTCGGCGTGGTTGCGCGAGGCGCGCGCACCCGAGCCGGCGAAGATCACATCGTCCATGCCGCCGGCGCGCAGCGCCTTGGCGGAGTTGGCGCCCATCACCCAGCGCAGCGCTTCCAGCAGGTTCGACTTGCCGCAGCCGTTCGGCCCGACGATGCCGGTCAGCCCAGGCTCGATCCTGAACTCCGTCGGATCGACGAAGGACTTGAAGCCGGAAAGGCGCAGCCGCTGGAAATGCACGGCTCGCTGGACCTCCCTATTCGCTCGCCGCGGCGATGGCGGCGTCGAGCTGCTTGAGGTTCATTTCGCCCTCGTATTTCTTGCCGTTGATGAAGAAGGTCGGGGTCGAATTGACCCCGGCGTCGATCGCCGCCTTCACGCGCGCATTGATGTCGGCGTAGCCGGCCTCGCTGCTCAGGCAGGCGTCGAACTGCGCTTCGGTCATGCCGTTGTTCTTGGCGATGCCAAGGAAGATCGGCTTGATCTCGCCCTCCCACTGGGACTGGCTGCGGAACACCTCGTCGACGACCTTGAAATAGCTTTTCGGCCCGGCGCAGCGCGCCATCAGGAAGCCCGCGGCGGCGACTTCGGCCGGCGGCGTCAGCATCTCGCGCAGGGTGTAGCGGACCTTGCCGGTGTCGACGTAGCGGGCCTTGAACCCCGGAAAGACCTCGCCGTTGAAGCGGGCGCAGTGCGGGCAGCTGAGCGAGGCGTACTCGACGACCTGGATCCTGGCCCGGGCGGATCCCAGGCTCATGTCCCCCACCGCCGGGGCGAGCTTGGCCGGCGCGGGCTTGGCCGGCCCGGATTTGGCAGGCGCGGGTTTGTCAGGCGCGGGCTTGGCGGACGCGGCGAGCGGCGCGCCCACCGCCAGCGCCATGTTCAGGCTGAGGGCGGCGAGGCCCAGGACGACGCGGCGGGTCGGCGTCACCGGACTTACTTCGCGGCCGCCGCGATCGCGGCGTCGAGCTGGGCCAGGGTCACCTCGCCCTCGGCGACCTTCTTGCCGTTGACCACGAAGGTCGGGGTGCCGGTGATCTTGTCGTCGTTGATCGCCTTCTGCACCCGCGCGTTCAGCGCCTTCAGCGCCTCGGGATCGGAGACGCACTTGTTGAACTGCTGCTCGGTCATGCCCGACGACTGGGCGATGCGCAGCAGCACGCCGCGGAAGTCGCCGGTCTGGAACATCTCCGCCTGGTTCTTGTAGATGGCGTCGAGGACGGTGAAATACTTGTCCTTGCCGGCGCAGCGCGCGACCAGGAAGCCCGCCGCGGCGACCTCTTCCGGCGGCGTCAGGAATTCCTTCAGGGTGTAGTTGACCTTGCCGGTGTCGATGTACTTGGCCTTGAAGGCCGGGAACACCGTGTTGTTGAACTTGGCGCAGTGGCTGCAGCTGGCCGAAGCGAACTCCACCACCTTCACCTTGGCGTCTGCCGGGCCCAAGCTCATGTCGCCGGCGCTCGGGCCGCTGGCGCCGCCCTTGTTGCAGCCGGCCAGGCTGATCCCGGCCACGGCGGCGGCGGCGAGGAGAAGGATGCGGCGGCTGAACATGGACTGGTCCCTGAATCGCGAAGAGAGGATTTAAAGCCCGATTCCCGCCGGATCGGATGCTGTGTCTAGCTCTGGCGACGCAGAACGGCGCGGCCAAGGCGGGTCAGGGCGTCCTTCAGCGGCCCGTCGGGGGCGTCGGCCAGATCCTTGGCGAGCTGGGCTTCCTTGGCCGCGTCGAGCGGCGCGGCGCGGCGGCGCGGCGGCGCCGGCGCCTCGATCGCCGCCCGCAGCGGGCCCTGGACGATGCGCAGCTTCTGCACCGCCTCGGAGCCGAGGAACAGGTTCACCCGCGCCAGGATGTCCTGCGCCTGGTGCTGGATCAGGGCGGCGGCGGGCCCGGCCACCCGGATCTCCAGCGACGAGGGCGCGCCGTTGCGCCCTTTCACCAGCTTCACCGGCTCGGTGCGCTTGGCGATGTCGGGCCCGACGATCTCGCGCCAGCGGACGATCAGCGCGCCAGGGCCCTGGCCAAAGCGGGTGTCGAGCTCCTTCAGCGTCTTGTTGAGCGCCCGCCCGGCCGGCGGCGGCGCCCGCCGCTGCGGACGCGTCCGCTTGGCGGTGAGAATCCGTATCGCTTCTTCGGGCGTGGGCAAAGGCCGGCGCATGGGCGCAGTCTAGCGCGGCGGCGTCTCACAGGCGAGAAGCGCTGACACGGTAAGATCCCCCCACAGGGGGAGGTGTCGGCGAAGCCGACGGAGGGGGCTTCCACTCAGACGTGGATGGCGGCCAACCCGACCCTCTGAGCGGAAGCCCCCTCACCCGCTTCGCGGGAGCTCCCCCAAAGGGGGAGCATCTTGAGGCGTTCGATGCTACCCACGCCACGTGACCCACGCCGACATCCACGCCGCCCTACTCGCCTGGTACGACGCCAACGCCCGTGACCTGCCCTGGCGGGTGGCGCCGCAGCAGCGGGCGGCTGGGCTGCGAGCCGATCCCTATCGGGTGTGGCTGTCGGAGGTGATGCTGCAGCAGACCACGGTGCCGCACGCCACCCCCTACTTCCTGAAGTTCACTGCCCGCTGGCCGACGGTTGGCGATCTGGCGGCGGAGGAGGACGGCGAGGTGATGGCGGCCTGGGCGGGGCTCGGCTACTACGCCCGGGCCCGCAACCTGCTGGCCTGCGCCCGGGCGGTCGCTCGCGACCACGCCGGGGTCTTTCCCGACAGCGAAGCGGCCTTGCGCGCCCTGCCGGGCTTCGGCCCCTACACGGCCGCGGCCGTGGCGGCGATCGCCTTCGACCGGCCCGCCAATGTCGTCGACGGCAATGTCGAGCGGGTGATGGCCCGCCTGTTCGCGCTGGAGACGCCGCTGCCCGAGGGCAAGCCCGAGCTCAAGCGCCTGGCCGAGAGCCTGGTGCGCGGCGAGCGGCCCGGCGACTGGGCCCAGGCGCTGATGGACCTGGGCGCCACGATCTGCCGGCCCAAGGCGGCGCTCTGCGACCGCTGCCCGCTGGCGGTGGCCTGCGCCGCCCGCGCCATCTCCGAAAAAGGGGGCGGCGAGCCCGAGACCTACCCGCGCAAGACCGCCAAGGCCGAACGGCCGCATCGGCACGGGGTGGCCTATGTGCTGACCCGCGGCGGCGAGATCGCCCTGGTGCGCCGCCCGCCCAAGGGGCTGCTGGGCGGCATGCTGGCGCTGCCGACCTCGGACTGGCGCAGCGCCCGCTGGAGCGAGGCCGAGGCCCTGGCCGCCGCCCCGGCCAAGGCGCCCTGGCGCGGCGTCGGCGAGGTGGACCACGTCTTCACCCATTTCTCGCTGACGCTGCAGCTCTTGCGGGCGGAAGGCGACGCCGATGACGTGATCTGGAGCCCGCGCCGCGACCTCGACGCCCTGCCGAGCGTCTTCCTCAAGGCGGCGAAGGCGGGGTTGTCGAACCTGCTGTAAGCAAGGCACGGAGTGAGAGGACTACTTCGCCGCCCGCTCCCGCAGGATCTGGCCGAGCATGACCTCCACCTCGGCGGCCTTGGGGAAGCCCTGGAAGACGCCGAACTGCAGGACGAATTCGCGCATCTCGTCTTCGGTGAAGGGCGGGCCCGGCGGGAGCAGCGGTCGTCCGACCACCTGTTGGAAGGTCGCCGCGCCGCGTTCAGCGCGTTCGGACGGGTCGGACATTGTTCGCCTCGGATCAGATGGCGATCTGGCTGCGAACCTTTGCGCGCAGGACGTCGATCGGAGCGAGCCCCTTGTCCGACTTGAAGTGCCAGTATGTCCAGCCGTTGCAGGCCGGCGCCGACTGCACCAGCGCGCCGACCTTGTGGATCGAGCCCGAGACCTCGCCGACCACCAGGCTGCCGTCGGCGCGGACGCGGGCGGCGTTGCGGCCCTTGGTGTCATAGAGGATGTCGCCCGCGCGCAGCAGGCCTGCCTCGACGATCTGGCCAAAGGGGATGCGCGGCTCGGACTTCTTGGAGCCGGTGACCACCACCTCGTCCGGCGCTACCGGGACGATCCGGGCGATCCGTTCCTTCGCCAGCTTGGCGTAGGCTTCCTCGCGCTCGATGCCGATGAAGCGCCGGCCCAGCCGCTTGGCGGCGGCGCCGGTGGTGCCGGTGCCGAAGAAGGGATCGAGGATGATGTCGCCCGGCTTGGTCGAGGCCATGATCAGCCGGTGCAGCAGGGCCTCGGGCTTCTGGGTCGGATGCGCCTTGGCCCCGGTCTCGTCCTTCAGCCGCTCCTCGCCGGTGCACAGCGGCAGCGTCCAGTCCGAGCGCATCTGCAGCTCGTCGTTGGCCATCTTCATGGCGTCGTAGTTGAAGGTGTAGCGCTTGCCGCCCCGGCTCTTGGTCGCCCAGATCAGGGTCTCGTGGGCGTTGGTGAACCGCGTGCCCTTGAAGTTCGGCATCGGGTTGGACTTGCGCCAGACGATGTCGTTGAGGATCCAGAAGCCGAGGTCCTGCAACACCGCCCCGACGCGGAAGATGTTGTGGTAGCTGCCGATCACCCACAGCGCGCCGTCGTCCTTCAGCACCCGCTGGCATTCGCCCATCCAGGCCCTGGTGAAGGCGTCGTAGGTCGCGAAGCTCTCGAACCGGTCCCAGTCGTCGTCGACCGCGTCGACCTTGGAATTGTCCGGACGCAGCAGCTCGCCGCCGAGCTGCAGGTTGTAGGGCGGATCGGCGAACACCAGGTCCACCGAGCGGTCCGGCAACGTCTTCAGTTCTTCCAGGCAATCGCCCTGGAGAATGGTCTCGGCCGGAAACGCCATCGCAACCTCGTGTACTCAAGAGCGTGAATTCACATGCTCATGGTGAATTCTCAGTTGCAAAACATGGTGAATGGGTCGTTAAGCTGCGCCGAATCAGCCGCGAATCAGGGCTGCTCAGGCGGCTATCCGGTCGATTTTGCGCAGGGACCGGGAGAAGGCCGCCGACGCGGCCCGGACACTGTCCGCCTGTGGATTGCTCCCCGTCGCTCGCCGCCATTAGCTTCGACGCCGGTTTCAGAGGGAAGGTCTGAGTTCTGGCCGCGGCCCAATTTCCGTTCGCGACCACCCCTCTCGCCCGTTCTGGATGTCCGCTTGCCGCAGGCGGGCGACACATGGTTCTCGGGGATCGATCCGCGGCCCGGTTACCGCCGCAAGCCCCAGCGCTCACACCCTCAGGATCGGGCCGGGATAACTCGCCACCCTCTCGTCCGCCGTCACCAGCATCACGCCCTCGGCGACAGCCTGAGCGACCAGCATTCGGTCGAACGGATCCTTGTGCAGAGCGGGCAATCGGCCGACCGCCGCGGCGTGGCCGCCGGTGACCGGCAGCTCTTCATAGCCGTTGTCCAGCAACCCCCGCCGCAGCAGACCCGGATCGGCCTTGAAATCCGCACGCCCCAAGCCGGCCTTGATGGCGACCTCCCAGATGCTGGCCGCGCTGAACAGCAGTGCGTTTTCGGCGTCGAGCAGCAGGTTCTCGGCCGTTGGCGGAAGACCCGAGCCCGCGGCCGCCCAGAGCAGCAGATGGGTGTCGAGAAGCAGCTTCACTCGGACGCGCCGAACATCTTCTCAATCTCGACCTCGCCCATTCGATCGAAGTCCGAGGGAACCGTGATCTGCCCCGAAAGGAAGCCGATCCGACGCACCGGCGAAGCGGCCGGGGCGTCGAGTGCGGAGACCCTGACGAGCGGCTTGCCGGCCTTGGCGATGACGAAGGGCTCTCCGTTTGTCGCCTGCTCTATCAGTTTCGACAGATGGGTCTTTGCGTCGTGGATGTTGAACGTCTTCATCAGCGCCTACCGGACTTAGTCCGGTAAACTTAGTTCAACAACCAGCCTTGCGCCAGCCTACTCCGCCGCGTCCAGCGGCAGTTCGTCCTGCGGAGCGTCTTCGTCCACCTCGATCGGAACCTGGCCCATCATCGCCAGCTTCACCGGCGCCCAGCTCAAGCGGTGGATCTCGCAGGGACCGAGCGCGACCAGGGCCTCGGCGTGGGCCGAGGCGCCATAGCCCTTGTGGCGGGCGAAGCCGTAGCCGGGATAGAGGCCGTCCATCTCGACCATCAGCCGGTCGCGGGCGACCTTGGCCAGGATCGAGGCGGCCGCGATCGACTTCGACTTTCCGTCGCCGCCGACCACGGTCTTCACCTCGCACGGCAGCGGGAAGCGATAGGCGCCGTCGACCAGGGCGTATTTCGGCGGGATCGCCAGCGCCTCGACCGCCCGGCGCATGGCCAGGCCGGTGGCGTGCAGGATGTTCAGCTCGGCGATCTCCTGGACCGAGGCGAAGCCGACGCCCCAGGCGAGCGCGCGGCCCTTGATCTCGATTTCGAGCGCCTCGCGGGTCTTGGCCGACAGCTTCTTGGAATCGTCGAGACCCTTGATCGGCTTCTTCGGGTGCAGGATCACCGCCGCGGCGCTGACCGGCCCGGCCCAGGGGCCGCGGCCGGCCTCGTCGACGCCGCAGACCGGCCCGTCGATGAAGGCCTTCTCCAGGATCAGGGTGGGACCCTTCATCAGCGCGCCATCGCCTTCACCGGCGCGTGCCGGAAGCAGCCGGTCAGGTGGTCGTTGACGATGCCGACGGCCTGCATCCAGGCGTAGACGATCACCGGCCCGACGAACTTGTAGCCCTTGGCCTTCAGCGCCTTCGACATCTCGACGGCGAGCGGCGTCTGGGCCGGCACCTGGCCGACCTCGTCCCAGGCGTTCTGCAACGGCCTGCCGTCGGTGAAGCCCCAGCAGAAGGCGGCGAAATCCTCGCCCGCCTCGCGCATGTCGAGATAAAGCCGGGCGCCGGCGATGGCGGCGTCGATCTTCGCGTTGGAGCGCACGATGCCAGGGTCGGCCATCAGCCGCGCCCGCTCGGCGTCGCCATAACGGGCGACCTTTTCCGGATCGAAGCCGTCGAAGGCGGCGCGGAAGGCCTCACGCTTGCGCAGGATGGTGATCCAGGCCAGCCCGGCCTGGAAGCCGTCGAGCACCAGCTTCTCCCACAGCGCGCGCGCATCGTACTCCGGCACGCCCCACTCGTGGTCGTGGTAGGCCTCGTAAAGCGGGTCGCCGGCCATGCCGCGCCAGCCGCACCTGAGCAGGGGAGCGTCCATCGGCGCGACTTTCAGCCGAGCCCGGCGGCAAGCACAAGCGGGCTTTTCGGCGGAATCCTAACGCG
>Ga0207711_10005998_pt1 | contig 10272 bp, 7 predicted proteins | sample KBSS34metaG_FD_184401 | JGI IMG/M metagenome (GOLD analysis project Ga0207711, IMG submission 184401) | Switchgrass rhizosphere microbial communities from Kellogg Biological Station, Michigan, USA - KBS S3-4 metaG (SPAdes) (version 2) | ecosystem: Host-associated > Plants > Roots > Rhizosphere >... | reverse complement strand
TGGGTTGCCAGAAGCCGGTGTGCCGATAGGCAACGAGTTCGCCCATTTGCGCGAGCTGTTCGAGCGGAGCCTGCTCCCAAATGGTGTCCGGGCCCTCAATCAGGTCCAGAACGGAGGGATCGGCAACGAAATAGCCGCCATTGATGAGCCCGCCGTCGCCGGCTGGCTTCTCGCGGAAGCTGCGGACGAAATCGCCCCCGTTGAACTCGAGCGCACCGAAGCGCCCCGGAGGAGCGACCGCGGTGATGGTCGCCTTCTTCCCGTGGCTGCGATGGAATTGGACCAGCTCGCCGATGTCGATCTGCGCGACGCCGTCGCCATAGGTGAAACAGAAGGGTTCGTTGGGATCGAGATAGCCTTGGATCGCCTTCAGGCGCCCACCCGTCTGCGTGTTCTCGCCCGTTTCGACCAGGGTGATCCGCCAGGGCTCGCTCCAGTTCTGGTGAACTTCGAGCGAATTCTTCTTCAGGTCGATCGTGACGTCGGCAGTGTGGAGGAAGTAATTGGCGAAATATTCCTTGATCAAATAGCCCTTGTACCCAAGGCACACGATGAAATCGTTGATGCCGTAGGACGAATAGATTTTCATGATGTGCCAGAGGATCGGCTTCCCGCCGACTTCCACCATGGGTTTCGGGCGGACCGAGGTTTCCTCGCCCAGCCTGGTGCCGAGCCCTCCCGCTAGAATAACTGCCTGCAACCCCCGAATCCCCTATAACGCGCCTGCCCCGGCAGCAGGCATTAGGTTTCGCAACCCGTTTAACCAAAAATTACCAGCAATTGCTTGGATTTAGCCTTTACCGGAACGTCATCCAAGCCCGCCATCGAAACTTGGTTTATTATCGAATTAAATTAGAATCAGTGTGTCGCTAGAGCCACAATTCTGACGACCGGACCTCCGATGCGGCCACTCCGCGGCTCGAAAATCGCAACCGTTCGACCGCGGGTCAGTAAAGTTTCATAGTTAACAACTTCTTTCGGAAAACGGCCCGCCTCGGCTCGATACAGGTCGTAATAGGTCAGTATTACGTAGTCGGCGTGACAGCTATTCAGTTGGTCCGGCCTGACATTGCCGATGTCGACAATCGGGCTGCTGCCGCGCAATCGCTCGACCTGCTGGAGTCGAACGCCGGAGCTCAGGCCCTTAAGCCCGTCGATGCACCCCGCCTCCCCCACCGGAAACAGAAACTTCCACGGCTGATGCCGAAGGCTGAGTTCGAGATGTTCGAGCAGGACTGTGCTGCCCGGCGGGATATGCATGGCTGCCCAGCGCGCCGCCTGGCCGCGCGTGTCGTTGGCTCGTTCGCGCGCCTGCCCGACAGCCGAAGCGAGCGAAGGAGCCGCCAACGCAGCTGCGACGATTCCGACAGCGACGGAAGGACCGAGCCTTGGTGCCGCCCGGCGGCCCGCTTCGGCCAGCCTGACCGCGGCCGCCGCGGCGAAGATGCAGAACATGGGCATCACCGGAAGAACCCAGCGCGACCAGATGAGGTGCTGGGCGCAGATCAGCACCAGGAATGCTGCCGTTGGCGGAATCAATATCCAGCGCGCTGCCGGCGATCTCATGGCGATCAGGACCGCGCCCGAGATGACTGCGATCAGACCAATCCAGCCCATGCTGCCAACGATCTGGCCGCCGAGGTAAAAGCCGAGATTGGACAGGAATCCCGCGCCGGTGTGAGCGAGGTGAAAGGGCTTCGCCTCCCCCTGAACATTCGCAAGCACCGTCTGCCAGTCGATGAAGATGAAAGGCGACGCGACGAACATCGCGCCGAGAAAAGCCCCTCCTGCCGCAAGCAGACTATTCTCGTCACGCCGTCCAAAGCCCCGGCTCGCCGCTGCGCCGGCGATTGCCAGGAGGACCGTGGCCGCCGGCCATTTCGTCGCCGTCGCAAGACCGGCGAAAGCGCCCGCCAGCAGATAGTCTTTCAACCGGCCATGCTCGCTCGCGCGGATCGAGAAGAGGATGCAGGCGAGCATGAACAGGCTGGCGGGAATGTCGGTACGGATGACCTGCGACCAGGCGATGTGGAGACCGTTGATCGCGAGCAGCAGCGCCGCGAGCAGGCCCGCCGCGGTTCCCTGCACTCGCTTGCCGATGAGATAGGTTAGCCAGACGGTCCCCGTGCCGATGAGCGCCATCGCCACGCGCGCCGGAATGAACAGCATCGCCGGATTCTCGAAAGCGGCGTGAGCGAATGCCGCCGCGTCCGGATAGCGGCCGCTGGCGATGCCCAGCCCGGCGACCGCCGCGTCGATCAGCGCGACCAGGTAGATGACCGTCGATCCAGGGTGACCGAACCAGCCCGGATCGAAGGTCCCCTCCGTCAGCATCCGCAGCGGGATGATCATGAAGATCGGCTCGTCGGGGTCCCACATGCTCGGAAGGCCGAAGCCGATATTGTTGAGCCGCCAGCCGAGCGCGACGATCAAAATGAGCCCGAGCGCAACGAATCGGGTGCGGCGCTCGGCGATCATTGGGTGCGGGGAACTTTCGAGGGGGGACGCGGGATGACTGGCCGCGCAGCTACCCGCAGGCACGCGGCCCGGCAAGGGGCCAAACCGAAGGTTACGGTTGCGTCATCGCTCGGCTCGTTCCAACGCTGCTCGCGTGAACAGAAATCCATCCACGAACGCGACGGTCGATCAGCTTACGGCGATCTACGACGAATCCGTCGCCAACCTGCGCGAGGCGCTTGCGGCCTATGTCCGCGACGGTACCGCGCCCACCGACAAGGCCCGCGCGAAGGGCCTCTTCGCCTACCCCGAGCTCCGCATCGACTACGCCGGGAAGGCGCCGCGACCGCAGCTCGCGCGGGCCTTCGCGCGGCTCAACCAGCCCGGCACCTATGCGTCGAGCATCGCCCGCCCTGCGCTTTTCCGCGACTACCTCGACGACCAGCTGGAACATCTCAGCCGCGACTATGACGTGAAGATCAGCGTCGGCCGCTCGGCGAGCGAAATCCCCTACCCCTATGTGCTCGAAGACAGCGGGATCGAGATCGGCGACATCCGCGCTTCCGAGCTGGCGCGCTACTTCCCCTCCAACGAATTGCTCCACATCGGCGACGAGATTGCCGACGGAGTCTGGGTCCCGCAGGACGGAGTGCGCCCCCTCGCCCTCTTCGACGGCCCGCGCACCGACTTCAGCCTCGCTCGCCTGAAGCATTACACTGGCACTCCGGCCGAGCATTTTCAGCATTATGTGCTGTTCACCAACTACGTCCGTTACGTCGACGAGTTCGTTGGGGTCGCGGTCGACGCGCTGCGCCGCAAGGACTCGCGCTTCACCGGCCTGTCGGTACCGGGCGCGGTTTATGAGCGCGGTGAGCTTACCGATGCCGAGGCGCAGATCGCCGCGGGCCAGTGGCGGCGGCACCAGATGCCCGCCTACCATTTGATGGCCGAAGGCGGAACTGGCATCACGCTGGTCAACATCGGCGTCGGGCCGGCCAACGCGAAGACCATCTGCGACCATATCGCGGTGCTCCGGCCCGAGGTGTGGCTGATGATCGGCCATTGCGGCGGCCTCCGCCCCAGCCAGTCGATCGGCGACTATGTCCTCGCGCACGCGTACCTGCGCGGCGACCATTTGCTCGACGACGTGCTTCCGCCCGAGGTGCCCCTGCCGGCAATCGCCGAAGTCCAGAACGCCTTGTTCAACGCGGCGCTGGAAGTGACCGGCGAGGACGAGGACAGCGTCAAGCAACGCCTCCGCACCGGCACCGTCGTGACCACCGACGACCGCAACTGGGAGCTTCGCTTCGCCGCCTCGGCGCTGCGCCTCAACCAGAGCCGTGCCGTCGCGATCGACATGGAGTCGGCGACCGTCGCCGCGCAGGGCTACCGCTTCCGCGTCCCCTACGGGACCCTGCTGTGCGTCTCGGACAAGCCGCTCCACGGCGAGCTCAAGCTGCCCGGCCAAGCCAACGCCTTTTACGAACGCGCGATCAGCCAGCATCTGCGCATCGGCATCGAGGCGCTGCACCTGCTGCAGCAGGAAGGGGAAGGCCTTCACAGCCGCAAGTTGCGCAGCTTCGACGAGCCGCCGCTGCGTTAGTGCGCGGGAGGCGGCGGCGCCGGATTTAGGTTCTTGATCCGCCCGAGCTTCGGCGCCGCCGGGTTGGTCTTTAGGTAAGCCTCGGTCGCGTCGAGATCGACGCCGAGGTCGGTCACGTCCGCGCCCTGCTTGAAGACGGTGAAATTGTCTCCGCCGGTAGCGAGGAAGCTGCCGATCGCGATGCGATATTTGGCCGCCGGGTCGATCGGCTTGCCGTTCAGCCGCATCTCGACGATCCGCTGGCCCGAGCCGCGCCGCGAGTCATAGGAATAGAACAAGCCCTGGCTCGGCAGCAGCATCGTCGGCTTGTCGGGCGTGTTCTTCCCGCTCTCGAACTCCTGCTCGAGCAGCGCCTTCAACTGCGCTCCGGTGAGCGTCAGCACGACGAGGTCATTGCCGAACGGCTGGACCGAGAAAATCTGGCCATATGTCACGTCACCGCTCGCGGCCGGGATCAGGTCGGCGCGGATTCCGCCCTGGTTGGTGAAGGCGATCTGCGCGCCTGCCTTGCGCCCGCCGAACAGCATCGCGTCGGACAGGAAGTCGCCGGCCGTGTTCTCGCGGTCAGGGCTCATCGTCCGGTTCACCGGGCCGGACAGCGTGCCGACGATCCGGTTCGCCTGCGGGGCGGCCGCATCGACGTAGCGGCTAACCAGCGCGCTCACTGCCGGATCGGCGGCGAACACCGGGAATGACTGCACCAGCGGCACCGCGCCCTGCCCGGTTGCGTAAGGCTCGCCCTGGATGATGACGTTGTCGGCGCGCTCGCCGATCACGTGCCGGTCGGGCGAGAAGGTCAGGCGGATGTCGGTGATCAAGGTGCCGTAGCTTCCGGCGCTCGTCACCAGCAGCGGGTGCGCTCCCTGCCTCGGCATCTCGCAGATGTACGACCGGTGCGTGTGGCCCGAGACGACGAGGTCGACCGCGGGATCGAGCTTCGCGAGGATCGGCAAGATGTCGCCGGTGAAATCCGGGCACCTCTTGTCGTTATAGCCGCCGCTGGTTGCGCCACCTTGGTGGAGGAGGATCACGATCGCGTCCGCGCCTTGGGCCTTGAGCTGCGGCACCAGCGCGTTGGCGGTCGCGGCCTCGTCGGCGAAGGTCAGCCCGGCAACGCCGCCCGGAGTGACGATCGATCCGGTCTCCTTCAGCGTCATACCGATGAAGCCGATCCTGACGGGGCCGAACAGGCGGATCGCAGTGGCCGGGAACAGCGGCGTGCCGTCCGGGGTGATCGTGTTCGCGGCGAGGAAGGGGAAGCTCGCGCCCCTGAACGGCTCGAGTGCGCACGGCTGGCGCGACGTATATCTCTCGCAGCCGCCGGCCTGCATCCGCTTGAGCTCGCTCGTGCCCTTGTCGAACTCGTGGTTGCCGACCGCGTTGAGCTCGACGCCGACCAGGTTCATCGCGTCGATGCTCGGCTCGTCCAGGTAGAGCGCCGAGACGAGGGGCGTGGCGCCGATGATGTCGCCCGCCGATACGGTGATCGAAAAAGGATGACCCGCGCGAAGCGTCTTCGCCGCCGTCGCCATGTGCGCCACTCCGCCGGCTGGAACCTGGACGTGCGAGCCATCGGGCGCCGTCGCGCCGATATTGAATTTCGGCGGCTCTAGGTTGCCGTGGAAATCGTTGATCGCGAGGATCTGCACCTCGGTCGGTGCGGCGACAGGCGGGCTCGCGACCGGCGCGGGCGGGTTCGCCGCGCATCCTGCAAGCAGAAAGGCAAAAGCCGCGATGGCGGCGGGCAGCTTCATTGGGGCAAGGACTCCGGACCGGTTGCGGCTGCAACCTTGCCGCGCATAAAGACCATTTCATGACACCGGAAGAGCTAGTCGCCCTCGCCCGCGCCGCCGCGCTCAAGGCCTATGCGCCTTATTCGAGGTTCCACGTCGGCTGCGCGGTCGAATCGGTCGACGGCGAGGTGGTGACCGGCGCGAACATGGAGAACGCCTGCTACCGCCTCGGCCTCTGCGCCGAGCAGAGCGCGCTCACCACCGCGCAGCATGCCTTCGGCCTCGATCGCGTCGCGCGGATCGCGGTCGCGGGCGGCGGGATCGACGACGGCGGGCTCCAGGGGGATGTCGTTTGCACGCCCTGTGGCGGCTGCCGTCAGGCGATCCTCGAGGCGGCGCAACTGTCGGGCATCGACGTCGAGATTTTGTGCGCGAACGGCGCCGGCTCAGCCGTCGAGCGCCGCACCATCGGCGAGCTCATCCCGCATGGGTTCGGGCCGGCGAATCTGAAAGATGCTGGCTAATCCCTAATGTCCGTTTTGGGTGGAAAGCGGTCATTCGGTGGGCAGTGGCTGCGGAGATCGATCCTTAATCGATAGCCGCCAGCGCACGGCAAATGCGGAATGAATCAATCTTTACAGTCTTGCCCCTTTGAGGCGCAGTGCATTGCCGATGACGCTGACCGAGCTGAGCGCCATGGCGGCGCCCGCGATGATCGGCGAAAGCAGGATTCCGAAGGTCGGATAGAGCACTCCGGCGGCGATCGGCACGCCCGCCGCATTGTAGACGAACGAGAAGAACAGATTCTCTCGGATGTTGCGCATCACCGCGCGGCTGAGCCGCCGCGCCCGCAAGATGCCCGTAAGATCGCCTTTGACGAGTGTGACCGACGCACTCTCCATCGCGATGTCCGTTCCTGTGCCCATCGCAATTCCCACGTCGGCCGCGGCGAGCGCCGGAGCGTCATTGATGCCGTCACCGGCCATTGCTACCCGGCGGCCCGCCTTGCGCAGTTCCTCGATCTTCGCCTGCTTCTGTTCCGGCAGGACCTCCGCCATGACCTCGTCGATCCCGAGCCTGCGCGCAACGGAATCGGCTGTCCGACGGTTGTCGCCAGTCATCATGACCTGGCGCACGCGCTCCCGGTGAAGCGCCTTCACCGCCTCCGCCGCCGATTCCTTGATCGGATCGGCAACCACGAGAAGAGCTGCCAGCTTGCCGTCGATCGCGACGAACATCACGCCCTGCCCTTCGCCGCGGTAACGATCGGCGTCGGCTTCGACAGGGTCGGTGTGGACGCCGATCACGGTCATCATGGCGTTGTTCCCGAGAGCAAGCTTGCGCCCGTCCACACTCCCGCTGACGCCCTTGCCGGTGACGGAGGCGAAGTCGACGACAGGTGGCAAGTCGAGCTTCCGAGCTTGGGCGGCCTCGACGATCGCGGCGGCTAGCGGATGCTCGCTTCCCCGCTCGAGGGCGGCCGCTAGTCGCACCACGTCCGCCTCCTCGAAGCCGTGCTCCGTTCGGACCTCGACGAGCCTCGGCTTGCCGACCGTTAGCGTCCCGGTCTTGTCGCACACGACAGTGTCGACCTTTTCCATCAGCTCCAGGGCCTCGGCGTTCTTGACCAGCACTCCGTAGTGGGCGCCACGCCCGGTCCCGACCATGATCGACATCGGCGTGGCGAGGCCAAGAGCGCAGGGACAGGCGACGATCAGGACGGCGATTGAGTTGACGAGCGCGTGGCTGAAGCGCGGTTCGGGGCCGATCAGTGCCCAAACGCCAAAGGTCGTAATGGAAATCAGAACGACTGCAGGCACGAACCAGCCCGAAACCTGGTCAGCGAGCTTCTGGATCGGAGCGCGCGAGCGCTGCGCCTCGGCGACCATGCGAACGATCTGCGACAGCATCGTGTCTTTGCCGACACGCGTCGCGCGCATCAGCAGCATGCCGGTGCTGTTGACGGTCGCACCGGTAACCTTGTCCCCGGCGATTTTCTCCACGGGAACGGATTCCCCCGTGATCATCGATTCATCGACGGAGCTGTGGCCGTCGACCACCTCACCGTCGACGGGAACCTTCTCGCCCGGACGCACTCGAAGAAGATCGCCGACGTGAACCTGGTCTAGCGACACGTCCTCCTCGACGCCGTCCGAATTAACCCGCCGAGCGGTCTTCGGCGCAAGGCCCAGGAGAGCGCGGATCGCCTTGCTCGTTGACGAGCGGGCGCGCAGCTCCAACACTTGGCCGAGCAGCACCAATGTCGTGATGACCGCGGCAGCTTCGAAATAAACGGGTACTTGGCCGTCCATCGTCCGAAGCGATGCCGGGAAGATCTGCGGAAACAGAACGGCGACGACGCTATAGCCGTAGGCCACGCCGATCCCGAGCCCGATGAGCGTGAACATGTTGGGGCTGCGATTCTTCAGAGATGCCCAGAAGCGATCGAAGAACGGCCAGCCGCCCCACAGCACAACCGGCGTTGCAAGCGCTAGCTGCGCCCAAACGGAGCCCCGCATCGGCAGTGGGTGCCAGCCGACCAGCTCCGGAATCATCGCAAGAAGGACTAGCGGCACGGTGAGGATCGCGCTGACCCAGAACCGCCGGGTCATATCGATCAGCTCGGGATTGGGTCCCTCCTCCAGGCTCGGCTCGACCGGCTCCAGCGCCATGCCGCAAATGGGACAATTGCCCGGATGATCCCAGCGTATCTGCGGGTGCATCGGGCACGTCCAGATCGTGCCCTCCGGGACGTCCGAAGGATCCGTTCCCAACGAGTGCTGCGCGTGAGGCCCGCTGCCTGCGTGGTCGTGATTGGACCGACTCATAATTGCGGGCTTCTGCACCTTGACATCATGTCGACGTCAAGGGCTGCGGGTCAGTGCTGATGCTGGTCCGGCTGCTGTGGCTTCTCGCCGGGAGCCATCTTCTCCATGGGCATCTTCATGCCCTGCGCCATCCCCTGATGCATCTGCATCATCTGCTGATGCATCTCGCTCATCTGCTGCGTCATCTGGTGCATGGAGCTCATCATCTCCTGCATCTGGGTGTCGCAGTCCTTCTTCGGTGCGGCGGCTGCCGCATGCTGACCGGACGCCTGGTGCTGCTCCTGAGTTGACGGGGCCGCCACTGCGGTCGGGGCGAGCATTACCGCCCCGACGGCAAACAATGTGATGACCCTCATGGCCTTGCTCCTTACCTGCGTCCGAGAGGCGCAGTCGCGTTGTAGACAAGCGCGAAGACTGCACCGACGAAAGCGCCGAACAGCAGCGACCAGCAGGTGCCTTCGAACAACGCCTGCCCAGAGCTGAAGTCAGCATTGGTGAAGAGGCCGATGTACGCGTGCGTCGGGCTGGAGAACGGAACGAAGGTTCCGAGCCAGCAGATGACGAACACGAGCGATGCAGTGGCTCCTCCGGCGACAATGAAACGAACAAGGCTGACCGTGCGGCCCGTTTCGGCGGGGACGCCAGTTACTGCCGTAGCCATGACAATTTCTCCTTCCGAACCGCGCATTTCTGCGCCTCGAAGGAGGCAACGCTCCATACGTAATGAACCGGACTGCGCGGTCGGTCCTCGCAACAAGTCTAAGGGAGCTAGTGTCCGTTTTGGGTCGAAAACGGATGCTAACGCCTAGACCAGTTTGATTTCGCGCAGTCGCTCCTGGAGGTAGTCGTTCGCCGTCATCGGCGGCCACTTGGCCTCCTCGCCGTCCGGCACGGTGCTTGGCAGCGCCCCGATCAGGAAATCCGAGCGGAAGTGCAGGAAGAAGGGCATCGAGTAGCGCGATTTGCCGCGGCGCTCGGGCGGCGGGTTGACGACGCGGTGCGTGGTCGAGCGCAGCACACCGTTGGTCAGCCGCTGCAGCATGTCGCCGATGTTGACGACCAGCTCGCCGGGCTTGGGCGCGACCGGGATCCAGCGGCCGTCCTTGGTCAGCAGCTCGAGGCCAGCTTCCTCCGCGCCTAGCAGCAAAGTGATCGTGTTGATGTCCTCATGCGCGCCCGCGCGGACATTGCTGCCGGGCTCGCCCTGGATCGGCGGATAGTGGAGCAGGCGCATCACGCTATTGCCGTCGCGGACGGTGTCGATGAAATAATCCTCGTCGATCTTCAGGAAGCGCGCGATGGCCTTGAGGATCTTGAGGCCGCTCTTCTCGAACGACGCGTAGAGCTCGGTGAACGTGTTCCTGAAGTCCTGGACCTCGGCCGGCCAGACATTGTCGGGCATATGGTCGCGGAACTTATGCCCCTCCGGCAGGTCGCGGCCGACGTGCCAGAATTCCTTAAGGTCGAACGCCGTCGCGCCCTTCGCGGTCTCGATGCCGAACGGCGTGTAGCCGCGCTGCCCGCCGCCGCCTTCGATCAAATACTTGCGCTTCACCTCTTCGGGCAGAGCGAAAAACTCCTTCGCTTTCTCCTCGGCGCGATTGATCAGCTCGTCGGGAATGCCGTGGTCGGCAATGATCGCGAAGCCATA
>Ga0207711_10005997_pt1 | contig 10273 bp, 9 predicted proteins | sample KBSS34metaG_FD_184401 | JGI IMG/M metagenome (GOLD analysis project Ga0207711, IMG submission 184401) | Switchgrass rhizosphere microbial communities from Kellogg Biological Station, Michigan, USA - KBS S3-4 metaG (SPAdes) (version 2) | ecosystem: Host-associated > Plants > Roots > Rhizosphere >... | reverse complement strand
ACCGTCGCGCGACGATGCGGTAGCCCTTAGCGACGAGATAAGCCGCGGCGCGGCTTTCCGCCGAGAGTCCGACGAGATGCGCCGCGACGCGCTCCGGTCTTGGGTTATGGTTCCGCGGCATCTTCGCTTTCTTGATCCTCGCTCAGCGCCAGCGCGCGCTGATAGATTTCGCGCCGGGGCCGGCCGGTGGCGGCGGCGACGTCGCTGACCGCGTCCTTCACCGATGCGTGCCGCAAAGCGCGCCGCAGCAGCGCGTCGACCTCACCGGCGCCAGGCTGTCCGGCGTCGGCAGACGGTGGCGCAATGACGACGCAGAATTCGCCGCGAATTTCTGCCGCGTGTCTGGCGTTTTCGTCATAGGCCTGCGCCAGCGCCATCAGATCGCCCCGGCGAATCTCCTCGTGCAGTTTGGTGAGCTCGCGGCAGACCGCGGCCTGCCGTGGTCCAAGACCCTCGGCCAGCGCCTCAAGTGCGCGTCCGATGCGCGGCCCGCTTTCATACAGGATGAGGGTCGCAGGGATGCACGCCAATTCTGCGATGCGGGTCCGGCGCGCGCCGTCTTTTGGCGGCAGGAACCCCTCGAAAAAGAATCGGTCAGTCGGCAGGCCCGCGACGGCGAGAGCCGCAAGCGCAGCGGATGGGCCTGGCACCGCGCTTACCGAAAATCCGGCCTCGCAGGCGGCGCGAACGAGCTTGAAGCCTGGATCGGAAACGAGTGGCGTACCGGCGTCGGAGACAAGCGCAATCGCCTCGCCGGCAGCCAGCCGTGCCAGGAGTTTCGGCCTCGCCGCCCCTGCGTTGTGCTCATGGTACGGCGTGAGCGGCGTCGCAATGCCGTAGTGTTCGAGCAGCTTCCGCGTCACCCGCGAGTCCTCGCAGGCGATGGCGTCGGCCGCGGCAAGGGTCTCTAGCGCCCGCAGAGTGATGTCGCGCAGATTGCCGATCGGGGTGGCGACGAGATGCAGCCCGGCGGCCAGCCGCGGTGGTTCGATCGGTTGCCCGGCCAGGACATACGACCTGGGATGATCCTTGGTCCGGTCTTTGGTTGGATTTCTGGGCATAGGGCAGTGTACCGGCCGGCCCGGATGGCGTCATCGCGGTGGAATGTGCCCAAAACGGCCCCGGAAACCGATCTTTATCCTTTCCATTTGGTTAACCTATCGTCCTCATTATGCCTGTTTGCCAACGTGGACTGGCATTGCGGTTCGCCTTTGCTGTCGAGGACATCGTCCATGAACCCGGCCTCGCAGGCCCCGATGTACACCCTGCCGCGACGCGCCCTTGGTGGGGCGGTACTGGCTGGCGCATTGGCCGTCTTGGCGGGCTGCTCCGGCATCTCCGAGGTGCTCAACAAGAATTCAGCGCCCGGCACTCCGGCGCCACCGGTGCAATCGAGCGAGATCGGCACCGGCGCCGTCAAAGTCGCGCTGATCCTGCCGCTGTCGGCGGGCGGCAACGCCGGGACGGTGGCGCTGTCGATGAAGAACGCCGGCGAAATGGCGCTGTCCGAATTCAATAGTCCCAACATTCAGCTACTGGTGAAGGACGACGGCGGCACCTCCGGCGGCGCCCAGCAGGCGGCCCAGCAGGCGCTCGGCGAGGGCGCCGAGATCATCATCGGCCCGTTGTTCGCGCATTCGGTCGGCGTCGTCGGCGCAGCCGCCCGCCAGCGTGGGGTGCCGGTGATAGCATTCTCGACCGACGCCACGGTGGCGGCGCGCGGCGTTTATCTTCTGAGCTTCCTGCCGGAATCCGACGTCGATCGCATCGTCGATTACGCCATGGCCAGCGGCAGGCGGTCGTTCGTCGCCATGCTGTCGGAAGGTGCCTACGGCAATGTGGTCGAAGGCGAATTCAAGCAGGTGGTGGCGCGCAAGGGCGGCCGGATTGTCGGTCTCGAGCGCTACGGATTGACGCCGGCCGGCATTCCCGGACCATCGAAGGTGATCGCGCAAGCGTCACGGGGCGCCGACGCGGTGTTCATTCCTGAAGGTCCGGAGGTGGTGCCGTCGGTCGTGCAGGCTCTCATCGCGGCCAATCTCGACACCAAGCGCGTGCAGCTTCTCGGCACCGGATTGTGGGACGATCCGCGCATCTTTAACAACACGCAACTGCAAGGCGGCTGGTACGCGGCGCCCGACGGAACCGGCTTCCGCAATTTCGCCGCCCGCTACCGCCAACGCTACAATCAGGATCCGGTGCGCACAGCGACGCTATCCTACGACGCGGTTGCGCTGGTGGCGGCCCTGGTCAAGACGCAGGGGTCGCAGCGCTTCTCCGAGCAGGTGTTGACCAGCGCGTCGGGATTTACCGGGATCGATGGACTATTCCGCTTCCGCCCTGACGGCACCAACGAGCGCGGGCTTGCCGTGATGAAGGTTGGGCCGACCGGCGGCCAGATCATCAGCCCACCGCCGCGTGCCTTCGGCGCTTCCGCGACCTGACGCCGAAATCGTTTCCCGCCTATTCGGCCGCGACCAGCACTTCTTCGATCGACTTGGCGCTGTAATTCGACGCATTGCGGCGTCCGGCCGAAGCTTCGCGGGCGAACAGAATGAGATGGTGGGCGAGCAACGTCACACTGATGAGAAACTCGATCTCGCCGCGCCGCAGCCGCGCCAGGGCATAGCGCCAAAACACGCGCCGATAATCCCCTTTCACGCCGACGAACCAGAAGATGCGGGACAGCATGACCAACGCGCACCGGATGTTGCGCCATGATGCGCGCTGCGGGCTGTTCGGCAGGCGCTTGCGATTGGCATAGGCGACGCGGATCTGATGCTCGTAGCGGGCAAACAGCGCTTCGGGCTGATAGGCGACGCCCATGCATTCGCGCCACATCGCGACGACGTCGTCATACGGCATCTTGAACACCACGTTGGATTCGAGGCTGTCGTCATCCTCGATCAATCGGTGTTCGCGCTTGAGGCGGTCCCATAGCGGCGTGCGCGGCAGCGCTTGCAGCAGGTTCATGGTCAGCATTGGAATCTGCGATTTTTCGACAAAATCCAGCAGGAACCGGCCGGTGTCGGGAGTGTCGGTGTCGAGGCCGACGATCATGCCCGACACCACCTCCATGCCGAAGCCGTTCAAGGTCTCAATGGCGCCGAGGATCGGCACCATCATGTTGTGCGCCTTCGAGATCGACTTCAGCGCCTCCGGATCGGGCGTCTCGATGCCGCAGAAGATCGTCGTGAACGCCGCTTCGCGCATCAGCTCGAGGATCTCCGGGCGCTTGGCGATGTTGAGCGTTGCCTCGCATGACAGCAGCAACGGATAGCCGTTGCGCTTCTGCCACTCGATCAGGTGCGGCAGCATCTCGCGCACCGCACGCTTATTGGCGATGAAATTGTCGTCGACAAAATACACCGAGCTCGACAGCCCGCAGGCCACCAGCTTGTCGAGCTCGGCACAGATCTGTTCGGGCGTCTTATAGCGCGCCACGCGGCCGTACAGCGCCGGGATGTCACAGAATTCGCACTGATACGGGCAGCCGCTGGAGAACTGGATGCTGCCGAGCAGATAGCGGTCGATCTGGGCGAGCTCATAGGCCGGGATCGGGAATTCGGACAAGTCGCGCCGCACCTTGGTGGTGAGGACGACCTGTTGCTGTGGGCGCGTTACGTCATCGGCGAGCCGCGCGAACAAATCGTCGGTGGCGTCGCCCAACTCGCCGACATGCAGGAAGTCAAAGTCCGGATAGTTCTCCGGGCATGCCGACACCGAAGAGCCGCCCAGCACGACGACCTTGTCGAATCGATGGGCGCGTTTGCGAATGTCGTCGATCTGCCGGCGCTGCACATGCATGCCGCTGACGAACACCACCTCGGCCCAGGCAAAGTCGTCGTCGGTGGCGGGCGCCATGTTCTCGTCAATGAAACGAACCGGCCAGCCGGCTGGTACCGCGGCCGCGATGACCAGGAGGCCCTGCGGCGGCATGAAGGCGCGCACCCCGTCGGTCAGCTGATAGGCGAACTCGAAGGTGCCGAACGACGGCGTGTAGCGTGGAAACACGCACAAAACCCGCCGTCCAGGGGGATCAACGCGTGCAAACATTGGCATTCTCGCCCGTGCCGAACATCGACATCGACTGAGGCTAGCCAAATATTATGGCGATGACGAGGTCGCGCCACCGCATTCGTGCTGGAGCTGCTATTTGGCAGCAGCCTGTGCGGCGCGCAGATATACGGCGTCGGTCACCTTGCCCAACTCGAATTTGCGGTCGGCCGGGATCGTTCCGTCGGCCTGCATGTTTTCGTAAATACGCTGCAGGCCGAGCTCCGACCAATCGAGCCTGGGATCGAGAATGCCGAGGCGGATGGCTTCGGCGAGCGAACGCTGCGCCAGCCCCACATCGGTCTTGAGCGCGTCGGCGGCGATCCGTGCCGCCTGGTCCGGGTTCGACCAGATGAACTGCTGGCCGCGCAGCAGCGCTCGCACGAAGCCGATCGCGACCCGCGGATTTTTGCGCGCCCAGTCGCCGTTTGAGTTGACGGTGGTGAACTGCCAGTCGGGCTCGTATTTGCCTGCCCAGCCCAGATTGTTGAAGCCGAGCGCCTCGGCTTCCAGATTGAGCGGCAGCGGCTGCATGCCGGCGTCGATCTTGCCGTCCTTGAGAAGGTTCTGCCGCGCCGGCGCACCGCCGACCGCGCTGATTTTCAAGTCGGCCGCGGCGATCCCCTCGGCCTTGGCCATCTTGATCAGGAGCTTGCTCGAGCCCTCGGTCAGTGACAACGCGCCGATGTTGGCACCACGCAAGTCGGCGAAGATCTTGATTGATGATTTGGCGATCAAGAAAAGCGGTGGCTTTCGCACGATGCCGGCGAGGATGCGGAGCGGCCCGCCTTGGGTGGCGTCGATCAGCACGGCGTCGGGGCCGACCAGCGAGAATTGTGTCGCGCCGCTCAACAGACGCTCGGTGATTCGTCTGCCGTTTGGCTCGATGTCTAGCGTCGGCGCAATATCTTCATCTTTGAAGTAGCCTTGGTGCTCGGCGATCCAGTAAGGGGTGGCGAAGATCACAATCGATGGTGTGACCACGTTGACCGCGTCGGCGGTGCGCGCCGCAGGCACATGCGCCACGGCGATCAGCGCGGCGAGCGCGACAAGCCGAAAATTTCGGATGGACATAGTTTCGCTCCCATGGCGAGGAGCCTAGCGGTTCCGCAAGGCCGCCGCGAGAGTGTCAGGCCGCGAGATCCGCCACCACCGCGTCGAGGATCGGGAAGCCGGCCGGGGTGACGCGCAGGCAACCGTCGCCGTCGCTCTCGACGAAGCCGTGTTCCTTGAGCGTCGCGATGCGATCGGGATCGAGTGTCCGACCGCATAGTGCCTCATAACGCGCCGGGTCGATGCCTTCGGCCAAGCGAAGCCCCATCAGCAGGAATTCGTCGGCACGCTCCTCGGACGTCAGCAACTCGTCGGTGATGGTGCCGTGGCCGAGCGACTCGACCCGCATCAGCCAGGCTTCGGGCTTTTTCTCGGTCATGGTGGCGTGGCGGCGACCGTCGATGTCGATCCGGCCGTGGGCGCCGGGGCCGATACCGGCGTATTCGTGGGCGCGCCAATAAACCAGGTTGTGCCGGCATTCGGCGCCCGGCCGGGCGTGATTCGACACCTCGTAGGCCGGCAGGCCGGCGTTCTCGCAAATCTCCTGCGTCAGATCGTAGAGCGCGCGGCCGGTGTCTTCGTCGGGAATGATCAGTTTGCCGGTCTTGTGCAGCGCGTGGAACGGCGTCTCGGGTTCGATGGTGAGCTGATAGAGCGATAGATGTTCGGCGGCTTCGCCGATGGCGCGTCGAAGTTCGATGCCCCAATCCGCCGGCGCCTGCCGGGGCCGCGCGTAGATCAGGTCAAACGAATAGCGGTCGAACGATTTTCGCGCGATGGCGACGGCGTCGAGCGCCTCCTGCGCGGTGTGGGTCCGGCCAAGCTCTTTCAACGACACATCGTCAAGCGCCTGTACACCGAGCGACACGCGATTAACGCCAGCCGCGCGATAGCCGCGGAAGCGCGTGGCCTCGACGCTGGTCGGATTGGCTTCGAGCGTGACTTCGACATTCGGCGGCACGATCCAGTGCTTGCCGATCGCGTCGAGAATGGTGCCAACGGTTTCCGGCTGCATAAGCGATGGCGTGCCGCCGCCGAGGAAGATGCTCGATACGGCGCGGCCGGGGGTCCGCGCCGCGGTCGACGCGATTTCGGCCTGGAAGGCACGGAGAAAACGCGGCTCGTCGAGCGCGGCGTGGCGCACGTGGCTGTTGAAGTCGCAGTACGGGCACTTCGACAGACAGAACGGCCAGTGGACGTAGACGCCGAAGGGTGCGTCAGCATTTGCCAAGACACGCCTCCGCGAGCTTGAGGAAGGCGCGGGCGCGGTGCGACAGGCCGCGGCCGTGCGGCGGCAGGCCGTGCTTCTCTTCGGCCGTCATCTCTCCGAAGGTCTGGGTCTGTCCGTCTGGGAGAAACAGTGGATCGTAGCCGAAGCCCAACGTGCCCCGCGGCGGCCATACCACGGTGCCGTCGACCGTCGCCTCGAATTCCTCGACATGCCCATCCGGCCACGCCACGCACAGCGCCGAGACGAAATGCCCGCGCCGGCGCTCGGCGCTCTTGGCGCCGCGTTCGATCAGCAGGCTTTGAATCTTATTCATCGCGAAACGAAAATCCTTGTCCGGCCCGGCCCAGCGCGCCGAGTGGATGCCGGGCTGGCCGTCGAGCGCATCGACCGCCAATCCTGAATCATCGGCAAACGCCGGCATATTTGATGCCTTGGCCGCGGCTTCGGCCTTGATCCGGGCGTTGGCGCGGAAACTCACGCCGGTTTCCTCCGGCTCTGTCAAACCCAGCTCGCCCACTGATATGGCGTCGACGCCGTAAAGCGCCAGCAGGTCCCGCATCTCGGCCAATTTGCCCGGATTGTGGGTCGCGATGACGAGACGGCCGGCGATCGGGCGATGCGTCATTCCTACATCACCGCCATCTTTTGCAGATCGACCAGCTTGCCAATGCCTTTCCGAGCAAGCGCGAGCAATGCGAGCAGCTGCTCCTCGCTGAACGGCGTCTTCTCGGCGGTGGCTTGGACTTCGACGATGTTGCCGGCACCGGTCATGATAAAATTGGCGTCGGTCTCGGCCTCGGAATCCTCGGCATAGTCGAGGTCGAGCACGGCGATGTTGTTGTAGACGCCGCAGGAAATAGCGGCGACATGGTCGCGCAGCGGATTGTCCTTGATCATGTCGCGGGCGCGCATCCAGGCGATGCAATCGTTCAACGCAACCCAGGCGCCGGTGATCGAGGCCGTACGAGTGCCTCCGTCAGCCTGGATCACGTCGCAGTCGATGCTGATCTGTCGCTCGCCGAGGGCTGGCAGGTCGATGACCGAGCGGAGACTCCGACCAATCAACCGCTGGATCTCGACGGTGCGGCCGCTCTGCTTTCCGGAGGACGCCTCGCGCCGCGTTCGCGTGTGGGTCGCGCGCGGCAGCATGCCGTATTCGGCGGTGACCCAACCGCGCGCCTGGCCCTTGAGCCAGGGCGGCAGCCGGTCTTCCAAGGTCGCCGTCACCAGGACATGGGTGTCACCGAACTTCACAAAGCACGAACCCTCGGCGTATTTCACCACGCCGCGCTCAAGCGATACGGCGCGCAGCTCATCGGGCTGTCGGCGGCTCGGCCGCATGGAATTCTCCTGACTCGGCGCAAAATGGGGCGTGTGCAGGCTTTTAGACCATGATCGCGAAAAAGCCAGCCCCGGCCGCGCGTGGAGCACCTCGCCCCTCCGAACTGCTGGCCTTATTGACCTGTAGCGCAAGGCGATAACAGATTTGCTGTCGCCGCCGCCCTTCCAACCCAAGGCCTTGCCACCCATGATCCCTGCCTGTCCCGGCCCGCTTGAACCTGTCCGTCCGAAAGTTCCGACGCCGCCGAAGGCGTGCGACACCCACGCCCATGTGTTCGGTCCGGCCTCGCGGTTTCCCTATGCGGAGACTCGCAGCTACACACCGCCGGACGCACCGCTGGAAAAATACCTGCACATGCTCGACACGCTGGGCTTCGCCCGCGGCGGCTTGGTGCAGGGCAGCGCCCATGGCCGCGACAATTCCGCAATGCTCGACGCGCTGAGCCGGCATCCCAAGCGGCTGCGCGGCGTTGCTGTCGCTGACGAGACCGTGCCAGTAGCTGATTTGCGCAAATGGGATGCGCTCGGCGTTCGCGCGCTGCGCTTCAATCATTTCTTCCGCGACGGCAAGCTGCATTACCAAGGCGGCGTGACGCTGGAGAATGCCAAGAAGCTCAGCGCCGTGATGAAGGATCTCGGCTGGCACATGCAATTGTGGATCGACGTGAAGGACCTGCCGGACACGATTCCGGTCACCAAGGCGATCGGCCTGCCGGTCGTGATCGACCACATGGGCCGCACCGATGCGCGCGCCGGGGTCAACACAGCGGGCTTCCAGAGCCTGGTCCGGCTGCTCGGCGACGGCTGCTGCTGGGTCAAGATGTCGGGCGCGCATCGGCTAAGCACGCGGGCGCCGGACTATCCGGACGCGCGGCCGTTCCACGAGGCCCTCATTGCCGCCAACCCGGATCAGTTGATCTGGGGCACCGACTGGCCGCATCCGCGCATCGAGGGCGAGATGCCGAATGCCGGCCATCTGCTCGACCTGTTCAACGATTGGACGCCGGATGCGGCGGTGCGCCGGAAAATCCTCGTCGCCAATCCGGCGCGGCTTTACGGATTTACCGACTGAATCGGGTTCTATGGGAAAGCCTTCTGCAGGTAGGCGATCAGGTCGGCGCGGTCGCTCGCCTCCGCCAATCCGGCGTAGGGCATGCGGTTGGCGGGCACGGCCTTCTGCGGATCGGCGAGGAACGTGTCGAGCGTCTGCGGGCTCCAAGTGATGCCGCTGCGCTTGAGCGCCGGCGAGTAGCGGAAATCGGCAAGCGTCCCGGCCTTGCGGCCGAAAACGCCATGCAGGTCCGGCCCCACGCTGTCCTCGTTGCGTTCGATCTTGTGGCAGGCGGCGCACTCTTCGAACTTCTTCTCGCCGCGCGCTGCGTCGCCGTCGGCTCGGGCCATTCCAGTGGCGGCCAGAGTGGCCGCCACCATCATCACGACAACATGCTTCATGCGTGCACCAGCGGGCCGGGGTTCTTACGGTAGACGTTCTTGATCGCGTCCGCCGTCCAATAGGCGAGCGCGCCCACCGGTCCAGTCGGGTTGTATGACGCGTTGTGCGGGAACACATTGGCCCCGACGACGAACAGGTTGTGGCAATCCCAGCTCTGAAGATATTTGTTGAGGACGCTGTCGCGTGGATTGGTGCCCATAATCGTGCCGCCGGTGTTGTGCGTACTCTGGTACGGCACCACCGTCCAACTGTCGCGGGCCGACGCCTCATTCAGCCGCGTCGGGTTCATCGACTTGGCGATGGTGTTGACCAGTGCGGCCGCGTGCCGGCCCATCTTCTGCTCGTTCTCCTTGTAGTCGAATGTCATTCGCATCAGGGGCTGGCCGAATGCGTTGCGATAAGTCGGGTCGAGATCGAAGCAGTTGTAGCGGTTCGCAGCGACGCTGCCGCTGGCGTTGATGGTCATCGCGGTCTGATACCATTTGGCAGTCGCTGCCTTCCAAGCCTTGCCCCACTGCGGCGTGCCGCGCGGCACCGGCCGGTAGCCGATCGGCAGCGCGGAGTTGAAGCCGCCGGCGACGTTATAGCCGCCGACAAAGCCATGCGGGCCGCGGTCGAAAGCCCAATTGATGTTGAAGTCGTCGATCGTGACGTTCGAGCCGCCGGCACTGATGAACGGATTGAACGATTTGTCTTCGAAGAACAGCGTTGCGCCGACGCCATTCTGGTAGCAGTAGTTCTTGCCGACCACGCCGGTCTGCGCCACCGGATCGTACGGCGCCCCGATGCCGGACAAGAGCATCAGGTGTACGTTGTTGATGGCATAGGCGCAGAGCAAGACTATTCCCGCCGGCTGCTCGAACTCCTCGCCGTTCAGCACGTTCGTATAAGTCACGCCGGTGACGCGCTTGCCGTCGGAGTCCTTCAGGACCTTGGTGACCCACGAATTCGTGCGCAGCTCGAAGTTCGGGTTGCGCATCGCGATCGGGATCACTGAGACCATCGGCGTGCCCTTGGCGTTGGCCTCGCAGCCAAACCGCTGGCAATAGCCGCAATACTGGCAGGCGCCGTATTTGGAGCCGTCCGGGTTGGTGTAGGCGCGCGAGGCGTTCGCGGACGGCCGAGGGAACGGGTGGTAA
>Ga0207711_10005994_pt1 | contig 10274 bp, 13 predicted proteins | sample KBSS34metaG_FD_184401 | JGI IMG/M metagenome (GOLD analysis project Ga0207711, IMG submission 184401) | Switchgrass rhizosphere microbial communities from Kellogg Biological Station, Michigan, USA - KBS S3-4 metaG (SPAdes) (version 2) | ecosystem: Host-associated > Plants > Roots > Rhizosphere... | reverse complement strand
TCGTCCACCGTCAGGCCGGCACCTTCGCGGTCGACGCTTCATAGATTTCGTCGATTGCCGTTCCCAGAGTGCGGTTGAACTCCTCGTCGCTCTGCTGATACCGAAGATCGGACAGGAGCGCGCGGCTGAAGCTCGCAATCATACCCGGGTTCTTCGCGAGCTCATGGCAGGCATCGTCGCGGCTGAAACCGCCAGAGAGCGCCACCACGCGTAACACTTTCGGATGGCTCACCAGGGGAGCAAACAGATTCGGCTCCGCCGGAATCGAAAGTTTCAGCATGACTCGTTGACCATCTGGGATCTCATCAAGTTCTTCGAGCAAAGCCGCGAGCAAGAGCCGATCGCATTCGGCTCGCTCCGGACTTTTGATATTCACTTCCGGCTCGATGATCGGGACCAGGCCGTGATCCAGGACCTTCCCGGCGACCTGGAATTGCTGCGCGACGAGGACCGCGATTCCAGCCTCGTTTGCCAAGTTGATAACAGACCGCTCCTTGGTCCCGAACACACCGAGCTGCTTCGCGCGCTCCAGCAGGCCCGAAAGGTCCGGCATCGGCTTCATCATTTGGACGCCATTCTCTTCGTCCTCGAGACCCTTGTCGATCTTGATGAAGGGAACGATGCCGCGCTCGATCAGCGCCTGCGGTGTCGGCTTCCCGTCGACGGTGCCATCCATCGTCCGTTCGAACAGGATCGCACCAATGACCTTTCCGCTTCCGAAGCAGAGCGAAGTAATGATCCGCGCGCGCATCTGGTGGATCAGGTCGAACATCTCCTCGTCGCTGGCCCACGCGCCCTCTTCGATGCCGTAACCCTTGAGCGCCTTTGGCGTTGATCCACCCGACTGATCGAGGGCAGCGATGAAGCCCTCTCCCCGTGCGATCTTATCCATCATCTCCTGGTTGGGCATTGGGACCTACTCCTCGAACTTCGTAGTTGTTTGCATGGTGGCTCCGCCCCGGCGGCGGGCGGGTACACGGGCAAAGATGTTGAACGCGATCGAAATGCGCTCGCCCTCGCCTTCCCACGGTTCGACGCTGTGCAGCAGCCAGCTAGGGAACATCACGATCATGCCATTCTTGGGCGCAATGCGCGCGACCTGTTCCGGACCGGCGCCCTTGAAACGCAGCAGGGGTGCGTACATCCGGAGCGCCGGCATGCGCGGATCATGCAGCAACAGGTTGCCGCTGTCGGATTGCGGAATCTGAACATAATAGACTGCCGACCAGAAGGCGCCGCCGTGCACGTGCGGCTTGTTCAACGCGCCTGGTCCGCTGATGTTCGCCCAGGCCTCCGCCGCCCATTCCGGCGGTTGGCCGTCGCCGGCCGTATTCGTATTGTCGCGAGCCATCATCAGAACGTGCAGCAAGAGCTTGCGGCCGACGTCACCGGACCAATGGGCGAAGTCCTGCTTGCTGTGCCAGCCGCCGTAATTCGATCGGACGAGTCCCTCATCAACGGTCCGGCGCTGCTCGATCAGCTTCACCAGCTCCGCGTTGATCGCTTTCGCATCGTCGACCTGATCGACGATGATCGGCGTGCTGAACATCAGAAGGGTCTTGGCCGTACTCATTCGCGCTCCAGCGCGGCGATGCCGGGAAGGGCCCGTCCTTCCATCCATTCCAGGAACGCGCCACCCGCCGTCGAAACGAAGCTGAAACCCTTCGCGACGCCGGCATGGTTGAGCGCCGCGACCGTGTCGCCGCCGCCCGCGATCGATACGATCGAGCCTTCCTTGGTCAGCGCCGCAGCGGTCTTCGCCAGCGCGACGGTCGCGGCGTCGAACGGCGGCGTCTCGAATGCGCCCAGCGGCCCATTCCACACCAGTGTACGGCAGGTCTTTAACACGTCGGCGAGTGCTTCGACCGCTGCCGGTCCCACGTCGAGAATCATCTCGTCCGCCTGCACTTCGTGAACGTTGCAGGTCCGCACCCCGGGAGGGTTGGGCGCGAACTCCTTCGCGACCACCACGTCATAAGGAAGATGGATCGTGCAGCCGGCCGCCTCGGCACGCTCGAAAATGCTTTCCGCCTCGCCCGTCAGCTCGTGTTCGCACAGGCTCTTCCCGACGTTTACACCGCGCGCGGCCAAGAAGGTGTTGGCCATGCCCCCGCCGATAATCAAATGATCGACCTTGCCGACGAGATGGCCGAGAACGGCGAGCTTGGTCGAGACCTTTGCTCCCCCGACCACCGCCGCCACCGGCCGCTCGGGGTTGCCAAGGGCCCGTTCGAGCGCCTCCAGCTCGGCTTCCAGTGCCCGCCCCGCGAAGCTCGGCAGGAAGTGGGTGACACCCTCGGTCGAAGCATGAGCGCGGTGGGCGGTCGAAAAGGAATCGTCGACATAGAAATCGCCGAGGGCGGCGATCGCCTTGGCCAGCTCAGGATCGTTCTTTTCCTCGCCCCGATGGAAGCGCGTATTTTCGAGCACGCCGACATTTCCAGGCAACATGGTCGCGATCGCCCGCTCGGCCTCGGGGCCCTGGCAATCCTCGATGAAGCGCACTGACCGGCCAGTCAACCGGTGCAGCGGAAGCACCAGCTGCGCGGTCGACATGTCGGGCCGTAGTTCCCCCTTGGGCCGGCCGAAATGCGACAGCAGGAGCACGATCGCGCCGCGGTCGCTGAGCTCGAGCACGGTAGGAAGCATGGCGCGCAAGCGGGTATCGTCAGTCACCGTCGCCCCGTCCATCGGCACGTTTAAGTCGACTCGGACCAGCACTTTCTTGCCGGTCAGCTCTTCCGGCAGGTCATCCAGGGTCTTGAAGCGCCCCACTTCAGCCGAACTTGGCCATCGCCGCAGCGGTATCGACCATCCGGTTCGAGAAGCCCCATTCGTTGTCGTACCAGCTGACGACACGCACCAGCTTGCCCTCGATCACAGCAGTCTCGAGGCTATCGATGGTCGAGCTCGCGCTGGTGTGCATGAGGTCGATCGAGACCACTGGCTCATCCGTGTAATCGAGGATGCCCTTGAGGCGCTGCGTCTCCGAGGCGCTTTTGAGGATCTCATTGACCTCGTCGCGGCTGGTGTCGCGGCCAGGCGTGAAGGTCAGATCGATGAGGCTGACATCGGGCACCGGAACCCGAATCGCCGATCCGTCGAGCTTGCCCTTAAGCTCGGGCAAGACTTCGCCGACCGCGCGAGCGGCGCCCGTCGTCGTCGGTATCATCGACATCGCTGCCGCTCGGGCGCGGCGCAGGTCCGAATGGATCTGATCGAGGATCTTCTGGTCGTTGGTATAGGCGTGAACGGTGGTCATCAGGCCGCGCTCGATGCCGAGCGCGTCATTCAACACCTTGGCGACGGGTGCGAGGCAGTTGGTCGTGCAAGAGGCGTTGGAGACGATCTTGTGCTCGGCAGTCAGCTTGTCGTCGTTGACTCCATAGACCACCGTCAAGTCGACGCCCTTGGCCGGTGCCGAGATGAGCACGCGCTTTGCGCCCGCGTCGACGTGTTTCTGCGCGCTGTCGCGATCGGTGAAGAAGCCCGTGCATTCGAGCGCAAGATCAACCCCCTGATCGCGATGCGGGAGCTTGGCTGGGTCCCGCTCGGCAGTGACATGGATCCTCTTTCCGTTGACCACGATGTCGTTTCCATCGACCGAGACGTCTCCAGGAAACTTGCCGTGCACGCTGTCATGCTTGAACAGCCAGGCGTTGGCCTTGGCGTCGGCGAGGTCGTTGACACTGACCAGCTCGAGCCCGCAGTCGGGCCGCTCGAGGATTGCCCGGGCCACCAGCCGCCCGATGCGGCCGAAACCGTTGATTGCCACTTTGGTCATGCAATTTCCCTTTGTTTCATATGCTCGAGCACCCGGGCCGCAATCTTGTCCGGCGTAAGGCCGAAATAGTCGTACGCGTCCTTGACCGGTGCGCTGACGCCGAACCGGTCGATTCCGATCCTCAGGCCGTGAAGCCCGGTGTACCGCTCCCAGCCGAACGTGCTTCCAGCCTCGATCGATACGCGCAGGATCTGGCGGTTGCTGACGTCGGGCAGGATGTCCTCGCGATATTCCCAGGCTTGCGCATCGAACCGTTCGGTGCAGGGCATGGATACGACGTCGGTACCGATGCCGTCCGCTTCAAGACGTTCTGAGACCGCAAGCGCGATTTCAACCTCCGATCCGGTCGCGATCAGGATCACCTTGCGCTCGGCCCTCGCGGGCTTGAGCCGGTATGCGCCGCGAGCGCAGAGATTCTCCGGCTCCGGTCCAGTACGCACCGGCGCCAAGTTCTGCCGGGTTAGGGCGAGAACGGACGGTCCTTCGCTTTGTAGCGCCAGCGCCCAACACTCGGCGGTCTCGACCGCGTCCGCCGGCCGATAAACCTCGATTTGCGGCATCGCGCGAAGACTCTGCAGATGCTCGATCGGTTGGTGCGTCGGACCGTCTTCGCCAAGCCCGATCGAATCGTGAGTCATCACATAGATGACCTTGGCGTTCTGCAGCGCCGAAAGACGGATTGCGGGGCGGGCATAGTCAGTGAACACCAGGAAGGTGCCGCCGTAGGGAATGACGCCCCCATGGAGCGCCATGCCGTTCATCGCCGCGGCCATGCCGAACTCGCGGATACCGTAATAGACGTATCGCCCGGCATAATTTTCCGCCGTCAACGGTTCCAGAGCCTTGGTCTTGGTGTTGTTCGAGCCGGTCAAGTCGGCCGATCCGCCGATCGTGCTTGAGATTGCCGCGTTGATCGCCTCCAGCGCCATTTCCGAAGCCTTGCGCGTGGCGACGGTCAAGGGATTGGCGATCAGCCCGTCGATATAGGGCTTGAGCCAGCTTTCGTCGGGATTGCCGCCGAGGCGCGCGAGGAACTCGTCCTTCCTGCCGCTGGCATCGAGCCGTTTTTTCCATCCGGCGTGCACGCCCGCGCCCTTGCGGCCGACCTCGCGCCATGCGTTCAGCAATTCGTCGGGAATCTCGAACGGCGGAAAATCCCAACCCAGCTCGACCCTCGCCGCGTCGACTTCGTCCTTGCCGAGCGCTGCGCCGTGAGTAGCCGCCGTTCCCTGCTTGTTGGGCGCGCCGTAGCCGATGATCGTCCGACAGCGGATCAGGCTCGGCCGTGGATCGGCGAGGGCCTCCTGGATCGCGCGGTCGACGTCGTCGGCGTCGAGCCCGTCGCATTCACAAGTATGCCATTGCGCGGCCCGGTGGCGCGCAACCACGTCCTCGTTCCGAGACAGGTCGGTCGACCCGTCGATGGTAATGTTGTTGTCGTCCCACAGCACGATCAGCCGCCCCAGCTTCAGATGCCCGGCCAACCCGATGGCCTCATGGTTGACCCCCTCCATCAGGTCGCCGTCGCCGGCGATCACGAAAGTGCGATGATCGACCAGCTCGTCGCCATAGACGGCGTTCAGGTGGCGCTCGGCGATCGCCATCCCGACGGCCATCGCCACCCCCTGCCCAAGCGGACCCGTCGTTACCTCGACTCCCGGGAGCTCGAAATTCTCCGGGTGGCCGGCCGTCGGGCTCCCGAGCTGGCGGAAGCGCTTGATGTCTTCGAGCGTCGGCCGCTCATAACCAGTCAGGTAGAGCAAGGCATAGATCAGCATCGATCCATGCCCTGCCGACAGGATGAAGCGGTCGCGGTCCGGCCAATGCGGGTCGCTGGCGTCGAACTTCAGGTGCCGCGTGAACAGGGCGGTCGCGGCGTCGGCCATGCCCATCGGCATCCCCGGGTGTCCGCTGTTGGCGGCCTCGACCGCGTCCATCGCGAGGGCGCGAATGGCGTTGGCGAGGCGGCGGTCGGTCGGCTGCATAGGCTCCATCGTTCGGGGTTGCTCGGCCACCGGACTCGTCGGCCGTTCGCCCGCGCCCTTTGTCCGGTGAGCGGAGCCGCGTCAACGCTTGCGGGCTAACGGCATTGTGCGTAACCGATTGAGCGATGAACGACGCATCGCTTGCCACTGCTCTCGACCGCGCTGAGCGCGCCCTTGAGCGGATCGAGCGCGCGCTTGCCGACCGTCAACTCGCAAACGGCCGGGACGAAGAGCTTCGCGCCAAGGTCCGTGAGGCGGTGGCCGAGCTCGACCAGCTAATCCGTGAGGCGGCAGTCTAAGTGGCCGCGATGGTCGACCTTACCATTGCCGGGCGAACCTACCAGGTTGCCTGCCGCGAGGGCGAGGAAGAGAATCTGCGCGCCGCAGGCCGCCTTGTCGACGGCAAGAGCCGCGAAGCGCTCTCGGGTCTCGGCACCCTGTCCGAAGCCCGGCAGTTTTTGTTCGCGGCGCTGCTACTCGCCGACCAGATCATCGAAAAGCGTCCCGAGGCGGCGGAGCCGCCCCCGGCCGAGCCGGACCCGGAAGTCGTCCGCCGCGCCGAGGCGCTCGCCGGCCGGATAGAGACACTTGCTCAGCGACTGGAGCAAGACCAAGCCTAGTCGTTCATCCGCGATTCAGTAACCCCCCGCAAATCAATATTACATGTTGAAGGGGGTTTGACGATGATCGTTACTTCGATGTTTCTTCTTGCTGCGTCTGCTCAGCAGTCGTCCGCGGCGCAATCGGTACCTCAAGTCCGTCGGGAGGCTAGTATTGGAGTTCCCCGGCCAACCGTGAGCGGAAGCGATACTTGCTTGAAGCTCTCGATGGTCGATGGACTTCCCGTGATACCAATCAAGATTGGCGGAAAGTCCCTCAACATTGTGCTCGACACAGGCGCGCCGGGTACAGTCCTCCTTTCCAGCGACATCATCCAGCAATTAAAGCTGGCAAAAATTGGCGAAGCGTTGGTGAGCGACCCGACCCTGCAAAATCCGAAACGCGTTGGTCTCTATTTGCTGGCGGACGTTCAAGCTGGCGACCTTGCCGTCGAAAACCTTTTGGCTAGCGACCTGCCGCAGCGCGAGAAGCGCATATGGGAGGAAGATGGAGTCATGGGCCCCGATGCTTTCCCTGGCTACGTCGTAACCTATGATTATCCGGGTGGGCGCGTGCTTCTCAAAAAAGGCCGCTTGCCGCCTGCCGACGGCCGTACGGCCTTTTCATACGAAGGATCGACCCCCGGAGCCCAACTCAACGTCGACGGCCGCACAATCAAGGCGGACATCGATACTGGAAATGCACGCTACGGACTGATCCTGCCGAAAGAGTTTGCTGCCACTCTGCCTGCCTATTCCAAGCAATTTCCGGTTGGCGTCGCCCACACTGCGAATAATAAATATGACTTCAGCGCTCTACCGGTTGCTGACGCCAAGCTTGGTGATGTCCCGCTCTATATCGGTTTGGCGGCCTATCCGTCTCCGGCAAAAACCGCGAATGTCGGCTCATACGTCCTGCGCGACTTCGTCCTTCGCGTCGATTCAACGAACAAGATCGTGTCGCTGGAAAGGGCTGCGCCCGGGCTTGAGACCGGCTGCTCAAGCGCCTAAATTGGTTGCGACGGGTACTGCCCGGTACGAGCCTTGAACATCCCTGAGGCTTATTAATCCAAGGGGGCTGTCCCTGCCTGGACCCTGGTCCGGATCATATGGTCCCCACCTGACGTTTGTGGCGTCAGAGGATTTCCGGCAAACGGCCACGGTGGTCCCGTCACTCCCTCCCGGCCCTGGCGGCCCTGCGCACCCGCGCCCCGGTTTGGACCCGCTGTCGAAGGATACGCTACGCCGCGCCGCGCTCGAGGCGCGCAAGGCCTATGTCCGCACGCTCAGCGACGCGGATCGCGCCCGGCTTGAGCACAGGCTCGCCGAGCATCTGACGTCATTGTTTGCAGGCGTTGCGGTCGTTGGCGGTTATTGCCCGATGGGCAGCGAGATCAGCCCGGTTCCGGCGATGGAGGAAGCCCGCGCGGTCGGCGCGATCGTTGGCTATCCCAGCTTCGCCAACCCGGCCAAGCCCTTCCGCTTTCTCGCCGGCGACCCGCTCGAACCGGGCCCCTTCGGCATCATGCAGCCGGCTAAGCGGCATCCTGTGGTTGAACCCGATCTCGTACTCGTCCCGCTGATCGCGGTCGACGCGCGCGGGTCGCGCCTCGGCCGCGGCAAGGGCCATTACGACCGTGCGCTCTCCCGCCTGCGAAAGAGCGGGGCGAGGTTGGTCGGCATCGGCTGGCCGGTCCAGAGGCTCACGCAAGCGATTCCCGCCGATGCTTGGGACGTGCCGCTCGACGCCTTCGCCTCTCCCAACGGCGTTGAGTTCTTCGGACAGATGCCGCTGATATTCTAAGGTCGCGCGATACGGGTCTTTCACTGCATATTTCCGGTCAACCCCCAGTTGCGTTTTGGCTCTCTTTTGCGATTAGGAAGGCAGGGAGCGGGAAGAACAAATGGGATTCGCACTCAAGCTAGATGATTCTCTCCGAGTTCGGCAGAACCAGGCTCCGATCGAGTTCGCAAACGGCGACTCACTGCGCGCTGTGCTCACTCGCTATCTCGTCGCCGTTGAAGCGAGCGCGGATAGCGACATGCTCACATCGATTCTTTTGCTCGATGGCGACAGACTGCGCCACGGCGCCGCGCCCAGACTTCCGTCGAGCTATTGCTCCGCCATCGACAATGCGACGATCGGGCCAAGTGCGGGATCTTGCGGCACCGCCGCTTACTGCGGGCATCCGATCTATGTGACGGACATAGCTACCGACGCGCTTTGGGAAGATTACCGCGACATCGCCACAAAGCATGGCCTGCGTGCCTGCTGGTCGACGCCCATCTCTGACGATCGCGGCGGGGTTATCGGCACGTTCGCGATCTATCATCTGACGCCGCGCTCGCCGACCCGCGACGAGGTCAAGGCAATCGAGAAGATCACCGATCACGTTGCTCGCGCCATTATGTGGTCGAACAGCGCCAATGGCGCAGCGGATCGACGCCCCGCCAAGACGGCCTCGGTCAAGCCCGCGTTGAACATCGTAAACGGCAACAGCACCCAGGAAGATAACGACGATCCGCGTCACCAGGACGTCTCCCGGGATCTCTTGCGTCATATCGAGCACGACTTCGAAGCGCTCGCCCTAATCATTGAGCGCGCGCTGGAAGTCATCATCGTTGGCGACGGAGATCGTGAACGCATCGATCGCCTTCGGCGCGCGAAGACCGCGGCCGAAAGAGGCGCCGCCCTTTCAAGGCAGCAATCGGAAAACTCCTCAAGGTCCGACAGCGAAGGCTAGGACTGCCCGTTACGATTTTGCCGTACGCGCTCCGCGCCTTCTATCGCTTTGACACGCGCGGCGCGCAGCTTCTCGACATGTTCGTTGAGGTTAGGGTCTTTCTCGTAGAGTTCGATGAGGCCCGCCAAATGCTCCGCAAGCGCTTCAAAATCTGCCTCGATCGCGCGCAGTTCGTCCAACATCATCCCTCCTGGATCGTCGATCTGTGAGGGGCGCCTGTGCGCCGTCGCAACAACGGTCATTTGCCATTTCGTGACAGTGATTTGCGAAGTTACGCCACCGCAATGGCTCCCTTCGCTCAATCCGGACAGGAAGTACGCTGCAACGCCGCGCGGATTTCGTTCAGGGATTGTTGGAGTTCATGAATGAGATGCGGCTCTTGGCCTGACGCGCGAGCGGTCGCTAGCTTGTCCTCGATCGACTCGAGAATCTCTTCCGCGGCATCGTGGACCTCGCCCCTAGCACGACCCATTGCGGCGCACCCTCGTTAGCCAAACAGGCTACGCTCACCAGCAATCCAAGCTACGCCTCACCGGCAATCCTAACAAGGGTTGTTATTTTAGCGCACTCCGCGCCAGGGCTGCGCCACGCTCGGCGGCCTTTTTGGCGCGCACAAGCGCCTCAAAGTCGATGCCACCTGCCGTATCGAGCGCCAACGCTGCGAGGGCGCGTTCGATTACACGCGCAAGCTCATCGAAACCGCTCGCGACGTCATGAAGATGATGATGTTGAGACGTAGGTAGTGGGTCACCGGCGCACATGTGCGACTCATCAGCTGTTCTAGCTGGCTGCGGAATATGGGATCAGCCGCGAGCCGCTACAATAAAAAATGCTAAAGTCTGAAACGCATCTCAATCCTGCACGGGAATCGGCCGCCGCTTGGTCCCGGAAAGCTCCTCGCTCATGTAACGGATCTCCGCCGCCGCGGCGCGATCGCTGATCGCCCAGTCCGGGTGCAGGGCCTTCAATTTCAGGGCAACGCTCTGCGTCAACGCATCGTCCTTGAGCCCGGCCTGCCGACCCTCGGTCACCAGACGTTGGACGTCGAGCAGATAGCCGCGGAATTCCTCGACGTCCTTGACGTCGGCGACGTCCCCGTGGCCCGGGACATAATGCACGCGCGTCGCATCGGGCGTCGCGAGGAAGCCGGCGTCAGTCGCCG
>Ga0207711_10005988_pt1 | contig 10277 bp, 8 predicted proteins | sample KBSS34metaG_FD_184401 | JGI IMG/M metagenome (GOLD analysis project Ga0207711, IMG submission 184401) | Switchgrass rhizosphere microbial communities from Kellogg Biological Station, Michigan, USA - KBS S3-4 metaG (SPAdes) (version 2) | ecosystem: Host-associated > Plants > Roots > Rhizosphere >... | reverse complement strand
AGCGGCCGGATGTGGTGGTTGCCGAAGTGTTGAAGCTGGTCGGGAAAGCGGGGGAGGTGAGCAGGAATGTTGGGAATTGAAGATTGAAAATTGAAGATTGAAAACTGCAGATCGGGAGGATTTCCAATCTGCAATCTTCAATCTTCAATTTTCAATTCGGCCACGCTCCCCAGCACTCGATCCGGCACCACCCCGCTCTCGCTCAACTGCTCGTCTCGGAATTTACCGGTGCGCACCAGCCACCCTTGGCATCCTGCCTCCTGGGCTCCTCGCACGTCGGACCACAGGTCGTCTCCGATCATCGCGATATCGCCCGGTGATGTATCCGGCGGTAAGCCCAGACTCTTCACCGCCGCATCATAGAACTGCCTGGTGGGTTTCCCGGTGACTCTTGCGGTCCGGCTGGAGGCGTATTCCAGTGCCGCAACGAAGGGACCCGCATCGAGAACCAGCTGGTTGCCCTTGAGCCAGTAGCGGTCGCGGGACAAGGCGACCAGCTCCACCCCGTCCAACAGAAAACCAAACGCTTCCTGCAATAGCTCGTAGGTCCACAGGTCGCCGAGATCGCCGATGATGACGGCGCCGGGGCGGGCTGTCGCCGCTCGTCCGGTTGTGCCGGCCACCAGATCGAGTCCCTGAAGATCTTCCAGTGTCGCCTCCGGTACATACGGCGCGACAGGACGGTAGCCCTGCTCCTGACACAGCACGACCGCGGCTCGCACCGGAGTGAGGATCTCGTCGGCGGTCACCTCGAGCCCGTAGCCTCTCAGCCTCTCGACCAGCTTGCTTCGCGGTCGCCCGGTGGTGTTGGTAACGAATCTGAATGGGATTCGGCGCGACCGCAGAGCGCCGATCGTCTCGAGCGCACCGGGTACCGCTCCGGCATCGGTATACATCGTGCCGTCGAGGTCGAACAAGAAGCCGCGCATGGATGTGAGGAAGCTACAACGGAAGGACTAGCGAAGGGCGCCGCGGCGTTCGGAGGGTGTGTCGGAGAGAATGAGGTCGAGCAGTGATACTGCACCGAGTCCTTCGAAGGTTCGCGGCGCCGCATCTGCGCTGTACAACACCGCGCTGCGTCCGTCGGCCGACAGCTCCACGAAGCGGGCGGAAGGTGCCACGGCAAGAACGGTCCTGGCGCTGATGGTATCGGAATCGGGTCGGCCGACCGCGACCACATCGGGTGCAGTGCGTTGGGCGGTCGCCGCGAGGTTCGCGCTGTTTCCTGCCTCAACGATCTCGACGTCAGTGCGTTGCCGCATCAGATACAGCAGTATCTCGCGCAGCATCCGGGGCATCCTGCCCAGCAAGACTGTAAACCTGGCCACCATATAGCCGTGCGCCCGGAAGCGGGAACGCCTAATCTGCCGAGGAGGAACCCCGGCGAGAATGGACGATTTGGTTCAGAAGAGATTCAGGGAGTGGACCTAGATCCGTTGGTCCTGTAACGATCCATCAGTAATCGGTCGAGGAGAACAACTCCTGCGGCGTAGGCCGGCGAGGATCCTTGCCCCGCAGGCGGGCGGCCGCCTCGAAGCGCCGATGCACCCGCAGTTTTTCCAGCAGATTGTGCACGTGATTCTTGACAGTCGCGACCTCGATGCCGAGGCGCACCGCGATTTCCTTATTCGACAGTCCTTCGTCGATCAGCTGTACGATTTCGGATTCCCGGGCGGTGAGCGGACTGCGCGGCGGGTGTCCCGCGACGGGACGCTCCCGCGAAGACAGCGCCTGCACCAATTTCGCCGCCAGGGTCGCCGTGCAGCGCAGCTCTCCCCGCACCGCGCTCTCGATCGTCTCGACCAGATCCTCGAGCGAGGCGTCGCGCGGGACGAATCCTACGGCTCCGACCTCGGCCCAATGCAGCATGGCCTCTTCCTGGTCGGGTACCCCGAGCACAACCACCCGGCATGTAGGAGAGATGCGCCGGATGCCGCGCAGAGTCTCGAGGCTCCCGGGGAGGGCCTGATCCAGAAGGACTACGTCAGGGTCCCAACGCCTCACCTCGGCCAGAACAGCAGCCGCATGGACCGCAGTTCCGACCACCTCGAAGCCCCCTTGGGTTCCGAGGAACTGGCGCAGGCCCTCGCTATACAGCCTGACGTCGGAGCCGATGAGTAGGCGCGTCGTAACCATGCCAGGATGCTGGAAAGCGGGAAATGGGACAGAAGTACTCTGCTAATACACGCCCAGTGTTGAAAGGTGTCAAGAGTTGACGTCGAAGAATGCACTATTGCCCTTCAGATCTAGATCTTCGGTCTAGTTCATTTTGCTGACAAATCAGCACTTGCGTGTCATCTGCCCGCTCAAATATTGGCCTGACATGAGGAGCCACTGATTTTCCACGGCTCCGGGTCAGGAGTCTCGTGGGTCAATCCGGGTTGTTAGAGTGTGATCTGGTCATGAAGGGCGGGATCACGAGCGGGATCGTTTACCCTGCCGCGATCCTCCGCCTGAAGGATAAGTACCGTTTCCGCAACATCGGCGGGACTTCGGCCGGTGCCATGGCCGCGGCCTTGACCGCCGCGGCGGAATACGGGCGCCAATCTCTCAAGCTGAACGGCCCCTGGCTGGAAGGCGGAAACGACAGCCGGGGATTCGCCGGGCTCAAGAAGACCCGCGACGAGTTGTGTCAGCCGGGCCTGTTGCTCGGCCTCTTTCAACCGGCGCGCCCCACCCGCAGCCTTTTCCGCTTCCTCCTCTATCTCAAGACCGGGCCGGTTCCCCCCCGCTCGATACCATTGGGCTGTACCCGTTGCACCGAGCGCTCTGGAAATGCGGAGCCCTGGTCTATGCTGCAGGAGTGATCTCGAGTATCGCCGCGGTCTCGGTGGTCACCCTGGGCGCCGGCCGGATTTTCAGTCACGGCCAGTCGATGCTCATGCCGAGCCAGTGGGATTGGGTCTCCTGGGTCATCGCGGCGGCCATTCTGTTCTTCGCCGTAGCACTCCTCGGCCCTCTGATTCCGCTCTGGCATCTCGGACGCACGCTGGTGGACCGGGTGCCGGCCAATCTGTTCGGACTCTGCACCGGGCTCCGCAGCAGTCCAACCGGTCAGGTCGCGGTGACAGAATGGCTGCACGAGCGGATCCAGATGCTCGCCGGCCTTCCCAACGACAAGCCGCTCACCTTCGGGATGCTGTGGGATGCCGGGCGCGACAAACCTGCCGAATCGCCGCGAGACCGGACAGTCAACCTCCAGGTAGTGACCTCCTGCCTCAGTCAGGGACAGCCCTACACCATGCCATTCGAGGGGGAGCTGTTTGCCTTCAAAGCGGACGAGCTCGCCTTGCTGTTGCCCGACACCGTGATGAAGCATTTGATCCAGCCGGAGGACGAGATTCGCGCTTACTGCCGGCTGCCGGAGGGTTATCACTTTCTGCCCGAGGCGAGGCAGCTTCCGGTGATCCTTGCCGCGCGGATGAGTCTGAGCTTCCCGTTGCTCTTCAGCGGCGTGCCGCTCTACGCCATTCGGCATGACCGCGGGGTCCAGGCGCGGACCAGCGGTGAAACCGTCACGCTCAATGCCCAGACCGATCTGCAGCGGCTCTGGTTCAGCGACGGCGGGATCTGCAGCAACTTCCCCATTCACTTCTTCGATGGCTGGCTGCCGCGCCGCCCCACCTTCGGCATCAGCCTGACCGACCTTCCCAAGGACAGCATCAAGAAGGGCCGTATCAGCCAGCAGTACATGAGCTACTCGGCCAACCAGTGGCGCGGCCCCGGCACGCGGCCGAGCAGCAATGAGCCCGCCATCTACCACAGCGTGTACATGCCGAACCGGAGGACCAGCAATCCCCCGAGTGGATTCCTTTCACCTCGGTGCCGACCGATCCCACGTCGCGCAACAATCTCCTGAAGTTTCTCACCGCGATTTTTGCGACGGCGCAGAATTATCGGGACAACAGCCAGTCACTCCTGCCCAGTTATCGCGAACGTGTGGTCCAGGTCCGCCTCGAGGAAGGCGAGGGTGGGCTCAATCTCGCCATGGATTCGAAGACCATCGCCAAGATCGTGGACAAGGGAGATCGGGCCGGAGAGGTGTTGTGCGACAGCTTCGATTTTCGGATTCACCAGTGGGTCCGATTCCGGGTGCTGATGAGCCGGCTGGAGGAACGTCTGGGAATCATGCGCGAAGTCTTCAAAGACCCCGAGTTCGATCACGCAGGGTTGCTCAAGCAACAACTCGGCGGAGAAGGGATCCAGAAATTCCCGTTCTCGCTCAATGATCCGTGGCCGAGCAAAGCGCTGGTGCGGTTGGAACACCTGATCAAGCTGCTGGACGAATGGCAGGAGGGCGGCGCGGTCTTCGACCAAGCCGCTCCGGAGCCCAAGCCGACCCTTCGTGTCATGCCCCAGGCCTGATGGGGTGGACCGGCGCTGGGCGAAGCGGGAAATGGTGGACCCTCATCGGCCTGCTTCCGGTCGCGCTCGCGGCTTGTTCGCTCAGCGGCGCCGGCCACTCCCTGGGTACCGGCCTGGTGAAGGGAGTGAAGTCCGATCGTGATACGCTCGCGGTCGCGACCCAGCCCGCCGTTGACTCGTTCACCTTCCGGCTGACCCGGGACATTCGAGACTCGCTGCGGCCGGAGTTGCTCTCTCTCCTCGCCGCGGCCGGCGACACGGCGAAGCTGAAGGCCGACTCCATCGGCCAGGTGATCGGGGACCGGCTCCAGGCGGCGGTCGCGAAGGCGCTACGGGATTCGCTGTCGCTCCTGGTGACTAGCACCAACGCCGACCTTCGTGACGCGGTGCGGAGCTCGTTGCGGGTCTGGCTCGACGAATTGCTGACTCGCGCAAGGAATGAGGGGAGTGCCGCGGTCGGAGCGATCGCCGATTCCGCGGTGAGTCACGGTGCGGTGTCGCTGTCCATCGCGCTGCGGGGACCGCTGCGGGATAGCCTGCTCGCGCTGATTCATGAAGCCAGCGACACGGTAGGAAGGACGACGAGCACGGTCAGCAAGACGTTCACCGATCGGGCCAAGGACCTGTTGAAGACGGTGGGAGGGAAAGTGCTGCTGGGCGCCATCATCCTGCTCGCGCTGGGCGGCGGCGTCCTGTGGTGGCTCTTCGCCAAGCGGCAGAAGATGCTCGCCGTGATGACGACGGCAATCGAGCACCTGGGAAGTGAGCAGCTCAAACAGAACATCCAGCAGCAGGCTACCGCGAGCAATGTCGAAGGCAGCCTGCACCGCTATCTCAAGCGGCGTGGGATGTCATGACCCGCTCGCCCAGTGGAAGGCGCAGCGCCGCGTAACGAGCCAGCGCCATCGTGGTGTACTGGATGTTCAGCGTGATGGCCGCCGGAAAGACGCTGGAATCCAGAATCCAGAGGTTGTCGACGCCATGGACCTTGAGATTTCTGTCCACCACTCCGCGAGTCGGGTCCCGGTGGATCACGTTGCCGCCCTGCAGGTGGGCGCTTTGGACCTTGACGTAGGTGGCCGGACTGAAGCCCCGATAGTAGGCCGCGATCCGTTCCCGGTCGCTCCGGACATCGCCACTCAAGGTGACCGAGTGGCCGTCGTACCGGCTGTCGAACAACTCCACCGCTCCGGCCTGCCGCATCGCCTCGGCGCATTGCACCAGCCCCCACTCGAGCCGTGCCCAGTCCGAGGGACCCAGATCGAAGCGGATCTGGGGACTGCTCCAGGGAGTGAGCGGCGCGTAGTCGATGGATCCGTACCCATCGCTCGAGAGGGTGGGGAACGAGACGCCGTAGTGGTTGTACTGGAGCGCCTTCTCCCGGAACCCGCTGCCCCACTGCGGCAGCATCATGCCCAGCACCGTGGGCGGGGCGAATGCGGTCTCGATGATCATTCGTTGCGGCGGGATCTCGATGATGTAACCGATCTGGATTCCACGTCCCGCGTTCATCGGCTCGGTGAAGCGCCCGATGACCGGGCTCGCGTAGTTGCAGCTGAAGCGCTGACCCACCAGACGTCGGCGGCCATCGGCCGAGGTGAAGCCGCTCTTGAGGAGCAGCGCGCTGGAAGCGAACGCGCCGGCGGTCAGCAGGACCTTGTCGGGGCGCAGAGTGCGCTTGTGCCCGTCGGCTCCTTGCACCTCGACTCCGGCGACCCGGCGCGCGCCACCTTGTCCTTCCCAGAGCAACCGGGTTGCGGTGGCCTTGGGGATCAGCATCACCCGATCGCTCTGCCGAAGCGCTTCCGGGAGCAGCGTGATGAACGGCGCGCGATGGGCGTCGTAGGGGCATCCCTGATTGCACTGCCCGCAGGAGATGCAGTCCTCCAGGTTGGCCTGCAGGAGTCCCGCGTACGTGCTGCCGGGCACTTCACCGAATCCGCTGAACGCGCGCTTCGTCCCGGTGGTCAGAATCCGCTGATCAACCACACGGATGTGGAGCGGATCCCTGAGGTCATCGAAGGCGCTGTCCAACCCACTCCAATCGAGGTCGGCACCTTCCGAGCCCCAGCGCCAGTGCATGATATCGGCCCAGGGTCCCTTGGGCTGCGGGCTCCCGGCGTTGTTCACCGTGGTACCGCCGCCCACGCAGTGGCCCTGAATGAAGCCGATGCGCTGCGACTTGCCAGGCGTCACTCCCGAATTGACATAGAGCTGGCTGAACCCATCGAGGGTGGTACGAGGGAAAGCGTCGTTGGTGTGAAGCGCCCCGGACTCGAGCAGGATGATTCGCGCCGCCCGACCCTCCGGCCGTGCCACGAGTGCATGGGCCGCCGCGAGACCGGCGCCACCAGCCCCGATGATGAGAATGGTCTCATCGCCAGGGAACCGCTCCGGCAGACTGGCGAGGGACCCGGCACGCTCCTTCACCAGCTTCCCCGGCGCGGAGGGTTCGCTCGGTTCGACCTCCGGTCCGGATGGGGGCACCAGCGTTACGCCGTCGAAGACCGGAAAGGCGCCCGGCCGCGCTCGATAACCGATGCGCTCCCAGAACTCCGGCAACTCACAGAAGCTGCCGCTCACCATCGATTTGACCGTGGCCAGGACTCCTTGCGCATCCACCATCCAGCCCGGCGCCCTCCCGACGTTTTCCAGGAAGAGCCGGTCGAGATAGCTGCGTCGCCAGGCCAGCGGCCGTCCTGCAAACCTCAGCTTGGTCAGCAGTCCGCCCGGCATGACCAGCAGCGCCAGGTGGAAAGTGAATCGCAGGCCGAAGGAGGAGTGGTCGAGGAACCTGTCGAGCCGGTCAACGGCCTTGGCCGCCTGACCCAGCTCATGATGCTCGAGGCCGAGTACCGCTTCGGCGAATGCAGTGAGGAAACGGCGTTCGATGGAAAGCATCGCCATGGGGACCTCCTGGCACGGGATGGCGCGCCTCATAGTGCGAATCCGTCCCCGGTCCCGCCAGTTGCATCATGGGGCACATCATGACAGCCAGTCCCGCTTCCCGAGCCGTGACCCGCCTCGAAACGGTGCTCCGGATACTGGCCGGGGTCTTCGTTTTGGGCGCTCTGCTCTATCAGGTCGGACCTATCTGGTCTCGCACTGCCGGGTTCTTCCAGACCCTTCCCTTCGTTTCCAATTCAATAGTGAAGGTGAGCCTGTTGCTGGGCATATGCCTCTACGCAGCGGGCGACCTGATCCGGCGGAAGGGCCTGGTGCTGATTCTGATCATCGCGCACGCCGTCTCCGTCGTGGCGATGCTGATCATTCTGTTCGTGGGAGACACCAGCCGGATCGTGGACCCGGGAATCGGGGGGCCGCAGCCGGTGGGCCGAGTGCTCTGGGGCGCCATCGCCCTCGATGGCGTGATCATGATCTTCCTCCTGCTGCTTTACCTCCCCGCCAATCGCGCCTTGTCGAGTGTAGCCTGGCCAACGGAGCCCTCCAGCTGGCTCACCCCCGCCGAGCAGTGGCTGCGGCGCCTGCTCATTCTCCTCACGGTGGTCTTCATCATCGGGGCGATCGGCTACGAAGCAGCACCCCTCCTCGGATTGGCCCCCGACCTGGTTCGCGAGCTGCCGTTCGTCACCAATTCGGTCGTGAAAGTCTCGACGTTGGCGATGCTCTGCGGTTACGTGGCGCAGGCCCTGAGGCCGCGCATGGCGCTGGTGGGACCGATCATCGCGGTGCACTTCGTCTCCGTCGTGGCGCAGGCGATCTACCTGCTGCTGGTGCCGGCATCACAGCTGAACGAAGTCTTCACCGTCGCCGGGCAGGTGATGCCGATGCGGCAGATCCTGATCGGCGCCATGGTCCTGGACGGCGTCATCGGGGTCCTGCTCTTCGCTCTCTACTACGCCGCCTGGACCTCGCGGCTCCAGGGCGAATTCTTCCGCCCGCTCGAATTCCGCACGCTCACCGCCCTGACCGAGGTGATGATCGCCGGGCACAACGAGGCGATCCCTCCCGAAGTAGCCGCCCGCAATGTGGACCAGGCGCTGGCCCGGGTTCGCACCGAACGAAAGGGCAGCTTCCGCATCGCGCTGGCAGTGATTCACTACTGGCCCCTCTTCTCGCTCCACCCGCCGTTACCGGAGCTGCGGCCCGCGCTCCGGTCCCGTTTCATCCGCGAGCGCTTCACTCGCGACGCCGGGCGGCACCAGAAATGGCGCCTGATCCGAACCATGGTCCAGATCTTCCTCCGGGTCGGACACCAGCTTTCGGTGCTCGGCTTTTACAACGACCCGAAGGTCCACTCGGCGATTCAATTCAAACCGTTCACGGTGCGGGCGCGGGAAGCAGGACTTCCCTTGCCGCCTCCTCAGCATCGCCCGCTCGCGGTGGAACGCCCCTGGGACCGCAACGAGGAGATCCGCGAAACCCAGGTCTGCGTCATCGGCTCGGGGGCCGGCGGAGCCATCGCGGCCTACACCATGGCGGAGCGGGGGCACGACGTTCTGCTCGTGGAGCGGGGTGAGCACGTCGACCCATCTCTCTTTGTTGAGGATGAGCTGCGGCAGATCGGCCAGCTCTACCAGCGGGGAATGCTGCAGATCTCGGAGGATTTCCGCTTCAATGTACTGCAGGGGAATTGCGTCGGCGGTTCGACCACGATCAACAACGCGATCTGCTTCGCTCCTCCCGCCGACAAGATCGAGCGCTGGAACCGCAATGGCGCGGGACTCGACCAGGCCCAGCTCGAGCAGGCCACCGAGTGGGTCCGTCGTTTCATGGAGGTCCGCTCGCTGGGCGACATCCGCCCCGGCGGGCATCATCCGGCCGCGAAGGTGATCGAGCCGGCGCTCGCTCGCATCGGGAACCAGGTCCGGCTCGCCATGCCGGAGCCCTTCGACGCGAACATCAGAGTCGGCCCCGACGGCTGCTACGGTTGCGGCAATTGCAACATCGGCTGTGCGTGGGACAAGAAGCTTTCCATGCTCGACCACACTCTCCCGCTCGCCCAGGCACATTTCCCCGGCCGCGTCACCATCCTCGCCGAGTGCGATGCGGAGCGCTTCCGCAGCATGAGCGGGAAGCGGATGCACGCCTGGGAATTACTGGCCCGCGGAACCGATGGCCGCCAGATCCGGATCCGCGCGGACCGGTTCATCATCTCCGCCGGCACAATCGCCTCAAGTGCGCTGTTGCTCCGGAGTGGCATCTCGCTCGGCCGCCCGGTCGGCAAAGGGCTCTCCTTCAACATGCTCACCCCGGTCTTCGCCGAGTTTCCGGAGCCGCCGCAGAACTCTTATGCCGGAATCCAGATGGGGCACTACGTCAAGCATGCCGACGACGCCTTCATCATCGAGACCTGGTTCAGTCCGCCGGTAGGGCTCGCGACCGCGATGGCGGGTTGGTTCGACGAGCACTACCGCAACATGCAGCGATCCGGCTTGCTCGTGGCCTACGGCCTCGTGGTCGGCACCAGTCCCAAGGGACGCGCGTTCCTTTCTCCCCTGAATGGTGATGCGGCGTTCCGCTTCATGCCGCCTTCCTCGGACATGGACCGGCTGGGGCGCGGGCTGGAGGCGCTTGCCACCGTGTTGTTCGAGGCGGGTGCCCGACGGGTCCTGCTCAACACCTGGGACCACGGCAACATCACCAGTCCGGCGGACATCGTGCGGATTCGCACTCTGACCAAAGACCCGGAGTTCATCACCCTCGCGAGCTCGCATCCCCAGGGGGGCAACGCGATCAATCGCGATCCGCATCACGGAGTAGTGGATGAATCGTTCCGGGTTCACGGCTACGACAACCTCTACGTCTGCGACGCCAGCGTCTTCCCTGGCAGCGTGCAGGTCAACCCGCAGATGACGGTGATGTCTCTCGCCCGCTACGCGGCGTCCCGGATCGAGTGACGCAATGGCGGGTTTGGGGGCCAGCCGCCTCGGCGAGAGTCGGCCGCAGGT
>Ga0207711_10005983_pt1 | contig 10280 bp, 9 predicted proteins | sample KBSS34metaG_FD_184401 | JGI IMG/M metagenome (GOLD analysis project Ga0207711, IMG submission 184401) | Switchgrass rhizosphere microbial communities from Kellogg Biological Station, Michigan, USA - KBS S3-4 metaG (SPAdes) (version 2) | ecosystem: Host-associated > Plants > Roots > Rhizosphere >... | reverse complement strand
ACCTCCGGGCTGCAGCGGCTCCTCGACGCTGAGATCGCGCGCTATCCCGGCAAGGCCGGCGTGTGGGTGAAGCACCTTACGACGGGCGAGGAGGCGTCGGTCCGCGGTGACGAGGCGTTCAATAGCGCCAGCGTGATCAAGATCCCGATCCTCGTGCTGGCGTTTCAAATGGCGGACAAGGGAAGCCTGTCGCTCGCCGAGCGGATCACGATTACCGCGCAAGATTATCGCGGCGGCTCCGGGATCTTCCACTTCAACGACCCGGGTCTGCAGCCGACACTGCGCGACGTGCTGCTGCAGATGATCATCACGAGCGACAACACGGCGACCGATCTCGCGCTCGCGAAGGTCGGCGGCGTCGACAAGGTCAACGCGTGGCTCGCCGACAACGGCTACGCCGACGCGCTGCACCTCAACATGTCGACGGCCGAGTTGTTCGCGAAATACGGCGCGCTTCCCGCCGGCTCGAATCGGAACGAGAAGACGAACTCGGACAAGAGCTACTGGCTCGGGGCGATGACGCCGCGCGGGACCGGGCGCCTCCTCGAATCGATCCAGCGGTGCCGGGATACCACCGAGAAGGCGACGCCAGTCGCGACCCAAAAGTCGTGCGCCGACATGACTCGCATGCTTCGCGCGCAGCAGTCGGGCGATCGTCGCCTTCCACACTTTCTGAACGTGCCCGTGGGACACAAGACGGGCGACTTTCCGCCCGCGGTCGCGAACGACGTCGGCATCGTGTCCGCCCGCTCCGGCCCCATCGTCATCGCGTTCTTCGCGAACTCGATCGAGGGACCGTACGCGGAGGCGGAAGATCGCATCGGCCGCATCGCGCAGACCATCGTCGAATACTTCGATGGGGCGGGGGCGCGCTAGCGGCGGTTCCTTGCCTGGGACTGCCCTTCGGCGTTACTGACAAGACGCGATGCATCCCGTTCTTTTTCACATCGGCGCGTGGCCGGTGCCGAGCCACGAGGCCTTCATCTTCCTCGGCGTCGTCGCCGCGACGGTGGTCTTCTGGCGCCAAGCCGATCGAAGCGGACCGTTCGACGAGCGGTTGCTGTGGATTGTGGCCGGGACGCTGTTCGCCGGCGCCATCGGCGCGAAGATCGGGACGGGTTGGCGCTACGTCAGCGTCACCCACGACCGCTCGTTGACGGGCATCCTCGCACGCGGCGGTCGGAGCATCGTTGGCGGCCTGGCCGGCGCCTACGTCGGCGCGGTGGTGACGAAGCGACTCGTCGCCTATCGTCGGCGCACGGGCGATCTGTTCGCGCCGGCGGTGGCGCTCGGAATGGCGATCGGGCGGATCGGGTGCTTTCTGTCGGAGCAGGTCGGTACTCCGACGACGCTTCCCTGGGGCTTGCGGCTGAGTGACGCGACGTTGGCTCGAATCCCGAATTGTCCGTACTGCGTTCCCGGCGTCGCGCTGCATCCGTCGTTCATCTATGAAATCATATTTCACGCCGCGATGTTCGCTTGGCTCCTCGCGTACTGGCGGCCGCGCATCACCGTCGAGGGAGACTTGTTCAAGATCTATCTCCTCGCGTACGCGATCTTCCGATTCTTTGTAGAGTTCGTGCGCGGGAACCCGGTGCTCTGGAATGGACTCACCGGATCGCAGCTCTTTCTCATTCCGTCGACGTTGATTCTGGTGGCGTATTTCGCCAGACGACGCTGGGTCGACCGGAATCCACATCCACCGGTTGTGGTTGGGGAGGTTGCCGGATGAGCGACTCGGATCCGCCAGCACCGCCGCCTGAGCCAACGCCCGAACCAACGCCCGGACCAACGGCCGAACCGGCGCCCGAACTCGCGTCCGAAGCGGCGCCAAAATCGCCGTCGTCGCGGCACACGCTGCTCTACGGATGCCTGAGTGTCGTGTTCGCCTTGCCGTTCGGGATCGCTTACATCCTTTTGACCGCGGCATTCGGTATGGGCGGCGGCGCCGCTTGCGCGGCGGCCGTCGTTATCGGGATGTTCCTCTTACGGCGCGACAAGAAGAAGCCGATCATCGGCGCGCTCGCTGTCGGCGCGGCGATCGCGTTCGCGCTGTACGGCACCTGTCTCATCATCATTGCCAAATCGACGTAGCTATGACGACGCCAGGCATGCCGCTTCGCGGCGATCGCATTCATCGATACGTCACGGCATTCTGTCCGCATTGCCACGACGAGGAACCGCATCGTCCGCTCCACGACGTGCCGCGCCTGGCCGGCTACCTCGCCGAGCGTGATGGCCGTATCTGGCTCGAGCGCGGTTGCGCGGTGCACGGACGGATCACCACGCTTTACGACGAGTATCCCGAGATCCTGAGTTATCTCGAGGAGTGGACCGCGCCAACGAAGCGCCACACTCCCGACGCCGTCGGCAACTGGGACGCGACTCCGGCGGCCTATCTTCGCGGGCTCGGCGAGATGCAGACGCAGCACACCTGCATTCTGCTCGAGGACATCACGGCGGCGTGCAATCTCACGTGCCCAACGTGCTTCGCTGATTCGTCGCCGAGCCGCGCGGGGACCGTACCGGCGGAGCGTGTGCTCGCCAACATCGACCAGCGGCTGGCGCGCGAGAATGGCCGCATCGACGTCCTGATGTTGAGCGGCGGCGAGCCGACGCTGCATCCCGACTTCGAGGAGATCGTCGAACGTGTGCTCGAGCGCGACGTCGTCCGCATACTCATCAACAGCAACGGCATTCGCATCGCGAAAGACGACCAGTTTCTCCGCTTCCTCGAGAAGCACAATCGCCGCGCCGAAGTGTATCTCCAGTTCGACGGCTTCCGGCTCGAGACGCACCGCGCCCACCGCGCCGCCGACTTGCGACGCATCAAGACGGACGCGATCCGGCGATTGAGCGACGCGGGCGTCTTCACGACGTTGACGATGACCACCGCGCTCGGCGTGAACGACGACGAGATCGGCGACGTCGTGCGGCTCGCGCTCGACACACCGTTCGTGGGCGGCGTGTCCATTCAGCCGCAATTCGGCTCCGGCCGCTCGGCGCGGATCGACCCGATGAACCGGCTGACCCACACCGGCGTGCTCGCGCGACTCGGGCCACAGACGAACGGACTCGTGACCTGGCGCGATCTCACGGCACTGCCGTGCTCGCACCCGCACTGCTGCAGCGTCGGCTACATGCTCCGCACCGATTCCGGCGAATGGAAGTCGCTCGTCGGTATCGTCGGACCAGAGCGGCTCAAGACACAGCTCGACCTCGTGGCCAATCGAATCGCCGATCCCGAGCTGAACGCTCAACTCCGCCGGCTCGTCAAGGAAGCGTTGCTCGGGCTATTGAGCGAACAGAGCTCGCTGACGCATCCGTCGATCGCGCAGATCTTCCGGGACGTGTGCGAGAGCTGCGACCTCGGCCTGTCCACGCTGGTCCGTCTCGCCGGTGACGCGCTACTCGGCAACACGAAGCGCTTTCGGGAGCTCGTGGCGACGCGCATCAAGCGCATCACGATCAAGCCTTTCATGGACATGCATACCATGCTCGAAGAGCGGCTCCTGCAATGTTGCGTGCACGTCGGCACGCAGCGCGGAGCGCCCGACGCCGAGCACCAATGTGCTCCGTTCTGCGCCGTTCAAGCGTGGGCGCCGTTAGCCGATACCAAGCTCGCCGAGCTGGCACGGCGAGAACACACGGTTCCGCTCGTACCCGTCGCGGTGGAGGTCTAACGATGCAAGGCTCCGCCACGACCGTTCCGTTCGATCCGATCCGACTCTGCGTCTACACCACGATCGCGCTGCTCGCATGGCTCGTGAGCCCGCCCGTGATGCTGATGGCGATGAGCGCGCTTGGCATCGCCGGATACGTCCGCGCGATGCGGGCCGGCCTCACGAAGAGCAAGTGCGTGCTGCGCGAGCCGCGACTCGTCCTGGTTTATCTGGGAAGTGCGTTTGTTGCCGGCGCGGCGGCGATCGTCTTGCGAATCGCGCGCTGACGGTTCAGCGCGGCCGCAGGATCCAATGCGAGCCGTCGGGCATGCGAAGATCGAGGCTGTTGTCGGATAGCACAGTCCCGTGCGCGATGCCCGCGATCGTGACGGGCAGGTCGAACAGGAACTCGGTCGGCGACGTGTACGTTTGCGTTCCCAGCGCGATCGGAGTCGGTGCCTGCTCCGTTCCACCCACCGGAGTGATTGCGATGGAGCCGCGCTCGACGTAGTGGAGCGTCGCCGTCTCGAACTGAATGGTGTCGGCAAGGACGCGCACCCGCCGACCTAAGGCATCCGTAACCGTGATCTGCGGCGGCAACTGAGCGCCGGACGAGAGCAGGACGTACTGGCCGTCGTGAAGTTTGGGGACCGGCGGTGGAGTCGAAGACAGGCAAGCGCCGCCAAAGGTCGCAAACGCGGAAGCGCCGAGGCATGCCGCCATGGGAAGCCAAAGACGACGGAGGGTCCGCCGACGCGCGAAAGGCCGTTTCATTCGACCCGAATCTCCCTCCACTTTCCCTGTCTGAACCGTAACACGCTCAAACCGCAGCGCGTCGCGTGGCCCACCAGAATCGCGACCCAGATGTCGATCGGATCGAGCCGGCTCGTGTGCTTGATCACGAAGCAGATCCCGAGCGGCACGATGATCTGTGAGATGATCGAGATGAAGAGCGGGCTCTTGGTGTCTCCCGTCCCCTGCAATCCGCCGGTGTACGTCAACGCGACCGTGATCAGCAGACCGGAGACGCTCAAGACGCGCAGAAGATGGACGCCGATCTCGACGACGTCGGAGTCGGTCATCCCGAACACGGCGAGCAACTGCCGTGGGAAGAAGAAAAAGAAGAGTCCTACGAACGCCGCGCCCGCGAGTCCGTAGCGGGCCGCAATGTGGACCGCGTTGTCGGCGCGATCCGGCTTTTTGGCGCCGAGGTTTTGCCCTGCGACCGCGGCGGCGGCGCCCATCAGGCCGACCGAAGTCCAGGTGATGAGCGAGAAAAGCTGCGTGTACGAGATCGCGTACGCCGCCTGCGCCGCCGCTCCCTGCGCCACCGAGCCGATGAACGAAAGCAGCAACACCCCGCCGATGTTCATCGCGATGCCCTGAAATCCCGTCGGCAGGCCGAAGCGGAACAACTGCTTGATCACGTGCAAATCGGGCTTCAGCGAGGCGCCGCGCGGGAATTCGACCACCCACCCACCATGCCACAGTTTCCAGATGGAGTAGATCGCGATGGCGCCAGATGCGATCGCCGTCCCCATCGCCGCGCCGGCGGTGCGAAACGCCGGGATCGGACCGAGGCCACGGATCAGGATCACGTTCAACACGATGTTGAGCAGCGTGATCGAAACGCCGAGCACCATCGGGGTGCGCGCGTCGCCGGCGGAACGGAGCGCGCCGCCGAGCATGAAGAACACCAGCTGGCCGATGCTGGTCGCGAAGATGATGCGAAGGAACGGAAGCGCCTCCGCCTGAACGGCCGGAGACGCGTTCACGAAATCGAGCAGCCAGGGCGAAATGAAATAACCGAGCGGCGCGATGATCGCCGACAGCCCGATCGCCGTGATGAACGCCTGATAGACGGTGCCGTTCACCCGCTCCTCGTCTCCCGCGCCCGCGAAGCGCGCGACGAGCACGCTCATGCCGGAAAAGAGCGACGAGATGAACATCACGACGACGAGAAACATCTGCCAGCTGACGCCGATGGCCGCGTTGCCGGTGTAGCCGACGAAATTGCCGACCATCACGTGATCGACGATTCCCTGGAGACCGCCGACCATGTTCGCGAGCATCGTCGGCCAGGCCAAATTCCACACCGCCTTCGGCAGCGGACCGTCGACGATGCTTCGATCGTACCGGCGCGCCGGCCGTATCCCGGTCGGCGTGCCGGTGGCCACCGACGACGTCGGTGGTTCGATAGGAGGAATGCGCTCCGCCGGAATGGGGGGGGACTCGGCGGCCGATCCTACGACTTCAGTCATTCAGGAGACACGAGACACAACATGGATTACAAGCGTTGACGGGTCTTTCGCGGAGCCTTGCCACAGTTGGCAGGCCAATTCGCGGGCCAATCGCCAGGCGACCTGTCGCGTTTAATGAATGTGGGGTCCTCTGACGCGAGGTACGCGAGCATCGCGGCGAGCGTTGCGTTGTGCTTCAGGTCGTCGAACACCACCTTGTCATAGGTGTCGCGATTGGTGTGCCAAGTGTACGTACCGTAGTTCCACTGCACCGCGCCGAGTCCAAACGAAGGCGTGGCATGACATGAAAACACCGCTCCGTCTGTTCCCCCAGGATTACCCGTCGGCACGTCGCTGAAGTTCCACGACACGACATTCGGGCTCATGCTGTCCGTGTAGAACGCCGGCAGCTTCTCGTACCATGACTTGAGATGCCCGCCGATGTCGCTCAGGCCCGAGGCGGAAACAGACTGCACGCGCCCGGTACCGTTGTCCTGGTTGAACAACCCCTGAAGCCCTTTCAACACTTCGGGATGGTCCTCGGTGAACGCCGTGGACCCGTTGAGCCCTTGCTCTTCGCTCGCCCAGTGTCCGACCATGATCGTTCGCTTGGGGTTGGGGTAGGCCAATTTCAGAATTCTCATAGCCTCCATGGCCATGAGAGTTCCCGTTCCGTTGTCCGTTGCGCCCGACGAACCGTCCCACGAGTCGAAGTGCGCCGAGAGCATGACGTACTCGTCGGGCTTCTCCGTCCCTTTGATCACGCCGATCGTGTTGAAGGCGGGCACCTCTCCGAGCAGCTGCGCGTCGAGGTCGAGACGCACGCGAGGATGCTGCTTGTTCTCGGCGAGCCGGAAGACGAGCCCGTAGTCCTCGCACGTGAGCGTGACGGCCGGCGCCTTAGTGTTGTACGTCTCGAATACCTCGATCACGCCCCATCCGCCGGTCCCCTGCGCCGCGTTGGCGCCGCCTCGACCACTGCCGCCGCGACCGCCTGCCGCCCCTCCCGGCGTACCCTCGGGATTACCGGCGGTGATCGTCGAGCCGAATCCGCCGCCACCGCGCGCGCTCGCCGGGCCGCCGCCGCCACCTCCACGGCCTCCGCGCCCACCACCCCCCGCTCCCCGCCCGCCGCCCTCAACAGGGAACGGATTCGGAAACCCGGAGAACTTCGGCCGCGACGAGATCGTTCCGACGACCCCAGCCTTCTCGAGACGCATGCCGAGCGTTCCCGTCCCGAGGGCGAGCGAGTAGCCGGTACCGCGGTAGAGCTTTGTGCTGTCGGGGCGTCCACTCTCATTCGTCATCACCGACCAGTCGCGCTGCATCTCGGCGACCAGACTGTCCATATGCGCCATCGACGCCGGCGTCGCCCAGCGGTACCAATCCTCGCTCGGTCGGCACGTCGGCCACGCGGGCGAGAGCATCACGATCTTTCCGCGCGCCTGAGGCAGCCACTTCACGAATTCGGTGCTGTCCTTGAATTTCGGGAGAACGATTGCCTCGGCGGTGACCGGCACGCCCTTCGTACCGGGACTCCACGCCAGCATCGTCCCCTCGAGCGATCGCGTGCGCGGACCGACGAGGTCGATGTGCGAAGCACCGCGCTTCCAGCCGCGCCACGTCCCGTATTGTTCGCGTCGGGCGTCGATGCCCCACGACTTGTACATCTTGATCACCCAGTCGCTTGCCGCGGTCAGCCCTGGGCTACCCGTAAGGCGTGGCCCGATCGAGTCGAACAGCGTCTGAGCCAGCTGCTCGGTGCGCGAGCTGTCCATGCCAAGGCGCCATAGCCGCTGGATCGTGGCATCGTTCGTGGGGAAGGTGGTCGCCTTCTGGGCGGCCAAGCTCGTCGGAAGTGCGACGACGAGTGTGCAAGAGGCGATCGAAAGCGCTCGAGTCAGTGACATTTGAGATGAGTTCGGGAATGGCGCCTCGGAGAAGCTATCTTCGCGACGATGACCCTCACAAGCTACGCATGGAGTCGCCATCGCCGCGTGGTTCGAGCCACCCGGTTGGTGCCCGCCCCAATGAAAAGGGCCCGCCTTTGCGACGGGCCCACCCGAACTCTCCGCGGATCGACTAGACGCTAGCGTGTCTTCGGCGACGGCGACGCAATACCGCGCCCAGCGCGAGCAGTCCGGTTGCCATGAGGACCAAGGTCGCCGGCTCCGGGTTCGTGTCGATCACACTCGTCTCTCCGAACTCGAGGTGTGCGTTGACCGGAGTAGCCAGCGCCGGAGGCGCCGCGAGGCTGACGAAGCCGTCCCCGCCGTGTGAGGTGACAAGCGACGTGTTCAAGAACGTGAAGAACAGTGTGAATGCGACGCCGGTCGAGGCGGCGGCAGTTTTGTTGAAGGGGAATTCACCCTGGCCGTTCTCGTCCTGATCGCCTTGGGCATTCTGGTTCTGACTGATGGCGAACTCGGTCGGGTTCGTCCAGCCGGTGAAGGTTTCCCAACGCGGGCTGACACTAGTGCCCGGCAACGTCACGAAACTTGTCAAAGGCATGCACACAAGGCCGTAACAACCGGCAGCCGATCCACCGAACAGGATTTGGGCGCCCGCCGTGCTGCTCACAAGCAGACCGGCCAGTGCGATACCAATGATTCTCGAGCCCGTGCGTCGTGCTGCCATCACGTCCTCCAGGTAAGCCTTGAAGGGGTGAACCCGCCGGAGCGCGGGCGAACGAGCAGGCTGCATGCCGCGCACAGTTGCTCGGGCCGACTAACCGAGCGAGTATCCCGCGAGGCAGTTATTCGCGGTCGAACTCGAGACTGGACAGGCTCACGGATACTCAGCACAGCGGGGCCAGCGGCGTCTTCCTGACAGCCGAGTGGCGGTGGTTGGCGATGCTGAACTACAGAGTGTCGCGCGACCGCATCGAGTCTCTCGTGCCGAGCGGAACAATGCTCGATCTCTGGCAGGGCACGGTATTCGTCAGCCTCGTCGGCTTTTTGTTCGAGCGGATTCGTGTGCTCGGCATTCCGCTTCTGACACACCGACGCTTCGAGGAAGTCAATCTCCGCTTCTACGTCGTGCGCGACGTCGACGGAGAACGCCGACACGCCGTCACGTTCATCCGCGAGCTGGTCCCGCGCCGACTCGTCGCGACGGCGGCGCAAATCACGTATAACGAGCCGTACCGCACGGTGCCGATGTTCCACCGGCTCGACCTGAGCGAATCGAACGAGACGAAGCGCGCCTCATACGAATGGCGCGACGGAACGAAGTACGGCGTTCTCCGCGTGGAGGCCGACGGCCGCGGCGAGCCGCTCGTTCCGGGGTCGTTCGAGGACTTCCTGACGCATCGTGAATGGGGATACACGCGCCAGCGCGACGGCTCGACCGTCGAATACCGCGTCGACCACCCGCGCTGGACGATCTATCCTGCCGTTGACGCGCGGTGCGCCGGGCCGGCTCTCACCGCGTCGTTCGGAGAATCGTTCGCCGAGATCCTCGAGGGCGAGGCTGATTCCGCCTGGCTTTCGGACGGTTCGGCCGTCGTCGTCCATCGGCCGATTCGTGTCTGATCCCTCTTGAGCTTGACTGCCACAAACCTGCACTTTCCTATGGCTGTTCGTGGGACCCTCAACCTCCCCAGATCTCGTGCGCCATTCCTATCGCATCAACGCCGCGTTGTCCCTTCTGCTGACACTCGTTCTAGCCGGTGTCAGCCCGGCGCAGAATCCGCTTTCGGACCTGCACTGGCGGCAGATCGGTCCGCCTCGCGCCGGTCGGGCTCGCGCGCTCTCAGGAGTGCCGAGCCAGCCGAACGTCTTCTATATCGGATTCGACAACGGCGGTGTTTGGCGGTCTACCGACTACGGCTCGACGTGGCAGCCCCTCTTCGATAGCCAGCCGACGGGCTCGATCGGCGCCATCGCGGTGGCGCCGTCGGATCCGAACATCATTTATGTCGGTTCGGGAGCGGGAATCATCCGGCCGGACCTCGCCGTGGGCAACGGCGTCTACAAGTCCACCGACGCCGGAAAGACCTGGACGCATCTCGGTCTCGACGACACGCAGATGATCGCGATGATCGACGTCGACCCGAAGGATCCGAACCGGCTGTTCGTCGCCGCGCTCGGGCATCCGTACGGACCGAACGCGACGCGCGGAATATTCCGTTCGACCGATGGCGGCCGGACATTTCAAAAAGTCTTATACAAGGACGAGTACACGAGCGGAAACGACGTGCGCATCGACCCGAGCGACCCGACCATCGTGTACGCGACGCTCTGGCAGCAGCAGCAGTCGTACATCGAGGGCGGCGGCTACGGCGGCACCGGCAACGGCATCTTCAAATCCACCGACGGCGGCACGACGTGGAAGCAGCTCACCGACGGCTTGCCGAGCGTGATCCAGGCGAACATCG
>Ga0207711_10005978_pt1 | contig 10288 bp, 11 predicted proteins | sample KBSS34metaG_FD_184401 | JGI IMG/M metagenome (GOLD analysis project Ga0207711, IMG submission 184401) | Switchgrass rhizosphere microbial communities from Kellogg Biological Station, Michigan, USA - KBS S3-4 metaG (SPAdes) (version 2) | ecosystem: Host-associated > Plants > Roots > Rhizosphere... | reverse complement strand
GACCATATACTTCGAGGACAACGATGAGCGCAGCTAGAGCGGCCACCCAGGGCCACCACACGCGCTTCGGTTTCGGCGTTTCGGCAGTAGCGGCCGGTTTTTCAGCGCGCTGCTGGCGTTTGGATTTTTTCATTCAAAGCTTTCAGCTTAAATTCCAGAATGGCAACTTGTTGTGCCAAGGTGATGCTGGAGTCCTTGAGTCCCGAAATCCGGAGTGACAGCCGGTATAGCACCACCAGAAATGCCGCGCCCGCGAAGATAGCCAGGGCGGTAAAACTGTCCGAAATCCCCAGCGCCGCAGCGATCCGGTCATCCAGCGTCCGCCACAGCGCCAGCACCAGCAGTACTGCGCCCGCTAGCAGCCAGCTGACCGAATACTCGACACGAATATGGGCGCGCCGCACCGAACTGAGCACCCATACAATCAACACCAGACTGAAGACGGCCACCAGGTCGAAGAGCCGATCCATATTCTATTTTCTCCGTCTTTCAAATTTCAGAACGTTTACGAATACGCCCAGCAGCACATAGATCATGTAGTACAGCGATTTCACCACGGTGATGGTGCTGCGGCCCGTGCGGCGCGGGCGGAACCGGCACGGCACTTCCACGAACCGGAATCGTTTGCGCTGCAGCACCACCAGAGCTTCGATTTCCGGATACTCCAGAGGGAACGTCGCCGAGAACAGCTCCAAGGCCGTGCGATTGACACCCACGTATCCTGAAGTCGGATCGTGCACGGGTCGTCCCAGGATCGGACGCAGCACTGCGCGAAAGAACATGATACCGGTGGCGCGCAGCGCATTGGTATGCTCGCCATTGTCGTCGACGAAACGGGATCCGATCACCATTTCGCAGTCGCCCTTTTCCAGCGCGGCGAGAACCGTGGGAATATCGCGAGGATCGTGCTGTCCATCGCCGTCCACGCGAATTACATAGTCGTAACCCAGTTCGTACGCCAAGCGATATCCGGCCTGTACACAACCGCCCAAGCCAAGATGATGCGGCAGGGCCAGCACCTGGGCGCCGGCGGTCTCGGCCCGGCTGCGCGTGGCATCCAGAGAACAATCGTCCACCACCAGAATCGGCGTGCCTGGTACAGCCGAGCGAACCTCCGCGACCACGCCCCCCACCGCACCCTCTTCGTTGAACGCCGGAATCAGGACCAGCAGGCGCTTGGCCACGGGAGTCGCTATACTGCTCACAGCGAGGCCACCTTGCGCAGGGTGATCGAATGGCGCCTGAGCAGCGCCCGGAATTCGTCCGGCGTAATTCGCCGCGAAGCTCGAATGCGTTCCCGTGCCGTCAGCAGAGCCGCCAAACGAAACAATGCGGCGAAGTGGGCTCGGATTACCAGCCACGGCAGCATCACCGCCGAATGGCCTTCTTGCCGGTATTCCGCCGCCTTCCCGCGACCGCTCAGCAGTGCGGCTACGTGCCAAAAGTAACGCGCGATGGATGCGAACGGAGCCACGAACAACATTCCGGCAGGAAAGTTTTTGACGATCGTGTACAGCCGGTTGCGTTCCACATAGTAGGCCTTCAGCGGCGATGCGCGTCCGGCCGAATGCGAATAGAGATGGTCCACCATAGCACCGGGCACATAGCGGCAACCCCAGCCGGCCCACTGCGCCCGCAAGCCCAGGTCGGTGTCCTCGCAATACAAGAAGAAGCTTTCGTCGAACAGCCCAATCTCATCGAGCATTGCCCGGCGATACAACGCAGCCGACCCGCTTGGTAGCAGAGCCTCCGCGTCTGCTAAAGCGGTCGGAGACCGTTGTTTGCTGGAGCCGTCCGCGGCAATCAACATACCCGCCGAATCGAGCTTTTCCGTTCCAGCCAGCCGCACTTCCGATGCGAACATTCCCGTGCGCGGATGCGCCTCCGCGTCCGCGAGCAGCATTTCCAGCCAGCGCGGATCGGCCACGGCGTCGTCATTGAGCGTCGCCAGGTATGGAGCGGTTGAGGCGAGAAACGCCTGATTCACGGCGGCACCGAAGCCCACGTTGCGTGGATTCGAGATCACGCGCACGCGCGGGAACGCCTGGGGATTGCACGCCTGCACGCGCCCGGTTCCGCTGTTGTCGATCACCACCACCTCGAACTCGTCCACAGTTTGCGATTCCAGCGCCCGCAGGCACGCCTCCAGCACTTCGCCGGCGGCCAGTGTCGGCACGGCGACGGTGACTTTCACAGGAGGCAAGAAATGATTTTAACTTACAATCACGAGTGGATTCGTCTCTTCAGGCGTTTCCACGGGTCCGTCAGCAGGCAGATAGCGCGTATCCAGAAGACGATCCGTCTGAATGTTGCCCATAGCCGAAAGCAGCGATTCCTTCAAGCGGGGATGCTCTTTTTCCAGCTCGCCCAAAATATCGCGCAGGGATCGTCGAACCGTGCCGGTGCGCTGCGAACAACCGCAGGGAATCACCGGGGCGCCCAGCGATTCGGCGTAGCGTGTGGTGATGTCCTCGGTCACGAATACCAGCGGCCGTATGAGCCGGAAGTCTTTCTTGCTGGACCATGTGACTGCCGGCAGCGCGCTGATCCGGCCGGTAAACAGGGCGTTGCGTAAGAACGATTCGCACAAATCGTCCGCCGTGTGGCCGAACGCGATTACGTTGGCTCCCAACTCTCGCGCGATCTGATACACGGCCCTGCGCCGGAAGCGGCTGCACAAATCGCACCCATGATCCGGTTGCTCATCGATCAGGCGAATCGAAGGATTGTCCGTATGGTAAGTCCAGTCGATCCCTCGGCCCTTGAGATACTCGCCCATCGGCTCGATGGGACGCAGGAATTTGCCTTGCTCAACCGTGAAGGCGCACACCGTGAACTGGATCGGGGCGCGATCCCGAAGCAGGATCAACGCCTCCAGCATGGTGAGGGAATCCTTGCCGCCGGAAAGCGCCACGGCCACGCGGTCCCCGTCGCGAATCATCTTGAATCGCGTGACGGCCTCGCCGACCTTTCGCAATAGTGTTTTTTCGAGATCCAAGCCTCTATTATCGCTCCCAGAGCTCGGAAACCACTAACGCACCTCGCGAATGGCTAGCGTCCATGAGCCGGAATCCATGGGCTCGCAGGATCGGACGATGATCGGCCAGCTTGCGGGTCTTCAGCCCCGTGGTGATCCCGAAAAACAGGTATAACGCGCCCACCAGCAGTCGCGTGGGAATATTTGTGGTCCGGAACTCCGAGACAATCCACCGCGCTCCAGGCTTGGCCGCCTCAGCGACCCGTCCGATCAACGTCTCCAAATCATCCGCGCCGAAGCAGTCAAAGAAAAAATGCGTCGCGATCAGATCGTACGTTCCCCGCGGCAAATCGAGCATTCGCGCGTCGGCATGCGCATAGCTCACTCGCTCCCCACCCGCTTTCTGCCGAGCCAACTCCAGCATCCGACGGCTCGAATCTACATAGTCCGCGCGAACCACCGCATTCCGCCGCAGCAGCTCACGCAGGAACCGACCATCGCCGTCGCCCAGCACCAGAGCTCGCCGCGCGTGGACGATCTCCGGGAGAAACCAGCGCCGCCGCCTTTCGAGCGCTCGTCCCATGCCCAGCCGTTCGATCCACCAATAGTGCGGTGCGATGAGATCGCAGTTCATACGACCACAGGTAGAAATAGGATCGGCGTCAGTAAGACGACATCCGCCAGTACTCGCAGGGCTTGCGGTGAACACCGGCGCTGCATCCGGTCTAACAGGACCAATCCCAGCGCGCCCGCCGTTTCCGCGGCGCCCAGAATGGGCCGATGATCTTTGAGTAGGAACGCTGCGGTCAACGCCACCAATCCTGCCGCCGCGATCACCGATGGCCGCAGTTCGTGCCCATGCTCCCAGTCGTCGATAGCGGCGCAGTTCATCCAGCACAGGCAGGAGAACAGCAGGATCGCCAGCACGTCGCTGGTGGTTTGCACGCCGGGCCACGCCGCGAGCGATGCTCCCAATCCGAACAACACCGCGACGGCGGATTCCTTGGAGCCCGCGCGCCGCAGCAACCCGGGAGCCAGATGAACTGCCGCCAGATACAGCGCGGTGCACAAGGCGACGACGGCCCCTTCATAGAACAGTCGTTCCGGAAGCCGGCTCCAGGCCAGCCATGCGCCTCCGCCGAGCGCCATGATCCATATCGGTAGCACGGCACGCCAGTGACGCCCGTAGAACTTATGACGAGGCTGCTCTGTCACTCCCCGCCATGCGTCCAGCGTACGATCCGCCACGTAGATCAGCCAGACAGCGACGGCCAGTAGCGCCGCCGGAAGCGTTCCCAGACTGCCATGAAAACAGCGGACAAACAGGAGTTGCCACAGCAGCGCCACGATGGGCGCGTCCAGGCTTAGGAGATTCGGCCACAGCCACGGCCGGGAGTGCATATCTTTATTTTAAGAGGTCTGATTCCACAGCCGGATTACGCGGGTTTCGCGCTCATGACCCAGCACGCTCAGCGAGGCCGTGGAGAGCGCCAACAGCCGTCCCGCGGAAGGTTCCAGGCCGATCCAGCGCGCCGCCAGTATCCGCAACAGATGTCCGTGGCCGAACAAGGCGACATCTCCTCCGGCGGCGAGTGCCTTCGCAATAACGCGATCCGCGCGAGCCCCTACTTGGTCTACCGTTTCGCCGTTGGGCACCGCGCCCGAAAAGATGGTCCATCCTGGAACGCGCTCCTGAATCTCGGCCGTCGTCAGGCCCTCGTAGTCGCCGTAATCCCATTCGCGCAGGTCGTCAGTCAGTTCCGGAGTGAGGCCCACCAGGCGGCACGTCTCCACAGCGCGCGTCATCGGACTCGAAAGCACCAGCGCGAACGAATGCCCCACCAGCATGCGCTTGAGGCTCTCGGCTTGGCGCTGTCCTGCGGATGTCAGCGGCAGATCCGTGCGCGACGTGTGCTGTCCCGACCGGCTCCATTCCGTCTCGCCGTGCCGCACCAGCCATATCTCGGAAGGCATCTAAATACTCTAGCCGGTTAAGATGGGAAGTTGACTCCTGCCTTAATCGAATTCGAAAACGTCTCCGTCATGCGCGGAGAGACGCTCGCCTTGAAGGAAGTCTCCCTGCGGATCGGCCTCGGCGAGCATGTCGCGATCCTTGGTCCCAACGGCTGCGGCAAATCCACGCTGATCAAGACCATCACCCGCGAGTGTTATCCGCTGATGCGTGAAGGCTCGTGCGTCCGCATCATGGGCCGCGATCGCTGGAATATTTTCGAGCTGCGCCAGCTCCTCGGCATCGTATCAAGCGACCTAATGACCAGTTGCACCCGCGACGTCACCGGTCGCGATATTGCCCTTTCGGGATTTTTCGCGAGCATCGGCATCTGGCCCCATCAGCAAGTCACGAAGGAGAAGCACGAAAAGGCCGAAGAGGCCCTCGCGATGCTCGAAGTCTCCCACCTGGCAGACCGCTTTACGGATGAGATGTCGTCCGGAGAAGCCCGTCGCGTACTGCTCGCGCGGGCTCTGGTCAACGAACCGCACGCTTTGATCCTCGACGAGCCTTCTACGGCGTTAGACCTGTTCGCTCAGCACGAACTGCGCCTGATTTTCCGGAAACTGGCGCAAGCCGGTATCGGATTAGTGATGGTGACGCACCATCTTTCCGACTTGATTCCCGAGATCGACCGCGTAGTGCTGATCGATCAAGGCCGTATTGTCGCCGACGGTCCCAAGCGCGAGATCCTGGTCGCCCCGAAGTTGTCTGAGCTTTTCGGCCTTCCCCTGGATTTGACCGAACGTGACGGCCACTATAACTTATGGTGATTTGCGTTCAGTCGCGTCTATTTGCGGCTAAACTTATTGCGGCATCATCGTCTGGATCATCTTAAGCAGATTGGCGCGCTCCTCGGCATTGAGCTTGCCGTCGTGGTCTTGATCGAACAACGCCAGCGCCATCCGCAGCCTAGGGATCATCGCTGGGGGAATCTCCTCCGGCAAGTCGTTTAGATTATCCGTCAGCCGCACAAAATCTTCCACGTATTGCAAAACCACCGCACGCTGAAACGGCTGGACGTCCTCGGGCGATGGCAGCACCAATCCCAGGAACGCCAGCGCCATTTCGTCCTTGGTCTGCTCGCCGAACCGCACGCGCACCGGCGGATGCGACGGGTTGTGCGGATTGCCAGCCGAGTTGTCGTACACATACTCCAGCTCGATCTTGGTTCCCTTCGGCAGCTTAATCGGCTGCTTATATCGATATTGCCCCTGCCAGTTGAAATCCCAATCCTTGATCCAGACCAGCGGGATCACCGAGCCGTCCGGCAGCCGTGCGTTGACCTTCATGTCGGTCGCGAGATAATGCGCGTGCGGCGTGATGCCCCACAGCTCGGCATCCTGTGGCACCGTGACCGACGATTTCACCACATAGTGTGGATCCCCCGCCGGAATATCCAGATACCGATTCACCACCAGCAGCAGCGCCCGGCCTTTCGTAGGAGGCCCCGAAAATTTGAGCCCGATCGAAGACTGATCTTCTTCGGGCTTTCCAGATGGATGATAGTGGATCTGGATCACCACGTCGGTGCCCGGCCGTACGGCTTGTGAAAGCGCGGGTTCCGCGGGCAGGGGAGTGTATCCCGGCGCCCAGCCGACCAGCAGGCCGGCGCCCGTGAATCCCGGTCCGCCGAAGCATGGGTAGCCAGCCCCTCCGGATGCCGCCGCGAGTTTACGAGCGGTACCCGTGGAATCGAGAAAGATCAGCGCATGATGCACTACGCGCGGATTGCCGGGACGAAACTCAGCCCCGCTCACATAGGATTGCTTGGCGAGATTCATGGGCAGGACGAAACATCGAAACTGGTCCCGGCCGTCGGCTGCCAAGGTGTAAGGAGCCGATACTTTCAGCACCTGGTCGGGTTCACCGGCTTGCCATCCGCTCGGAAATGTGGGGATCGAAGGTTTGTCGGCAGCGTCGCCTTCCTGCGCGCCCGTCGCTGCCCATTCTTGTAGCTGCGCGATCTGGTCGTCCGTCAGCCGACGCACGTGGTCGAAATTCCCAAAGCCGGGCTCAGGTTTCCAGGGCGGCATGTAGCGTTTCTTGGTGACCGTCGCGATCAGGCTCGCGCGCTTGGCGGCGTCCTGATACGTGAGCAGCGAAAAGGGAGCCACTTCGCCCGGCCGATGGCACGTCGCGCAGTTCTCGTAGAGAATCGGAGCGATGTCCTTATTAAACGTCGGCGCGGCCGCCGCCAATGTCGACACGGTGCCCACCAGGGCGAGTAGAAACTTCATCTACTCTCCAGATTAATGGAGCAGCCCACCGCGCGCGTCCTGGCCTCTTTGGGAGCTTTCCCCGCCAGCACCGCATCCAGCGCATTGCGAAGTTCCGGCTCCGTCGCGGCGTAGCGAGGGTGAGTGAGATCCTCCACCTTGTTGTCGACGCGCCCCAGATATAAGACCTCGCCCCTTGAAGACAGAACGGCGACCTCGGGAGTCACCTTCGCCCCGGCCAAACGCGCCAAAGTCAGCCGCGGATCATTCAGCATCGGAAAGGTATAACCGAACTCCTGCGCGTATTTCTTAACGGCGGCGTCGGAGACCGTATCGTCCACCTGGACCGCGAAGAATGCCACCCCGCGAGGTTCGTAGGCGGCCCGCATCCGGTTCATTTCCGGCACATATCCGTTGGCCAGGGGACAATCTGTCATGGTGAAGAACAGCACCACCGCCTTCTTGCTTCGCCACTCGTCTGGGGTATGCAGGGAGCCGCCAGTATCCCGCAGCTCGAACCGTGGCGGGGAGGCAGCCGACAAAACCCCCAGAACCATCAGCGGGAGGATGGATACGAACTTGCCCATAGCGTCATCTCATTATACGGCTAAGCCAGATACGCGGTTCTAGCCAAAACTTGACAATCATGCACTAAGATTGCATAATGGGTACAGGCTAAATGATAGCCACAGACTTCTTGAGAGGAAGTGCCACATAATGAGCAAGATCATTGGGATTGACCTGGGAACAACCAACTCCGTCGTTGCGGTCATGGAGGCTGGCACGCCGGTCGTGATACCGAACCAGGAGGGGGGCCGGACCACGCCCTCGGTCGTCGGGTTTGCCAAGAGCGGCGAGCGCCTGGTAGGCCAAGTCGCTAAGCGCCAATCGGTTACGAACCCCGAGAACACGATTTACTCCATCAAACGCTTCATGGGACGGCGGTTTGACGAAGTCTCGCAAGAGATGAAGCTGGTCCCCTACAAAGTAGTGCCCGGCGACAACGGCGATGTCCGTATCGAGGCTGGCGGCAAGAAGCAGTCTCCGCCCGAGATCTCCGCCATGATCCTCGCCAAGCTGAAGGAAGCGGCCGAGGCTTATCTGGGGGAGAAGGTCACCAAGGCGGTGATCACCGTCCCGGCGTACTTCAATGACGCGCAGCGCCAGGCCACCAAGGACGCAGGCAAGATCGCCGGCCTGGAGGTCATGCGCATCATCAATGAGCCGACCGCCGCAGCGCTCGCTTACGGGCTCGACCGCAAGAAGAACGAGACCATCGCGGTCTACGACTTCGGCGGCGGCACGTTCGATATTTCGATTCTCGAAGTCGGCGACGGCGTGGTCGAAGTGAAGTCGACCAATGGCGACACTCACCTCGGCGGCGACAACATCGACCACCTCATCATTGAATGGCTGGTTCAGGAATTCAAGCGCGACCAGGGCATCGACGTTTCAAAAGACCAGATGGCGCTGCAACGCTTGAAGGAAGCCGGTGAAAAGGCCAAGATCGAGCTTTCAACGCTTCTCGAGACCGAGATCAATCTGCCGTTCCTGACCGCGGACGCCAGCGGCCCCAAGCACTTGGCCGTGAAGCTGACCCGCGCGCGCCTGGAACAAATGATGTCGGAGATTCTGGAGCGGACGGTGGAGCCCTGCAAGAAGGCTCTTGCCGACGCCGGGATGCAGCCCTCGAATATCGACGAAGTGGTGCTGGTGGGCGGTTCGACTCGTATCCCCAAGGTCCTGGAGATCGTAAAGAACCTGTTCGGCAAGGAGCCCAATCGCAGTGTGAATCCCGACGAAGTGGTCGCGGTGGGCGCGGCGGTGCAGGGCGGCGTGCTGGGCGGCGAGGTCAAGGACGTCCTGCTGCTGGACGTGACGCCTCTTTCGCTGGGCATCGAGACGCTGGGCGGCGTGTTCACCAAGCTCATTGAGCGCAACACGACCATTCCGACGCGCAAGAGCGAAGTGTTCTCGACCGCTGCCGACAGCCAGACCTCGGTCGAGATCAAGTGCTACCAGGGCGAGCGCGCCATGGCCAAGGACAACCGCCTGCTGGGCGTGTTCCAGCTGGTGGGCATTCCGCCGGCTCCGCGCGGTATCCCGCAGGTGGAAGTGACCTTCGATATCGACGCGAACGGCATCATCAACGTCACCGCCAAAGACAAGGCCACCAATAACGAGCAGAAGGTCACCATCACAACCGGTTCCGGCCTGAGCAAGGAAGAAATCGACAAGATGGCTCGCGACGCTGAATCGCATGCGTCCGAGGATCAGAAGCGCAAGGACGAGATCGACGCTCGTAACAAGGCCGATTCGACTCTGTATCAAGTCGAGAAGCTGCTCAAGGACCATCGCGACAAGATCAGCGACGCGGACGCGAAGACGGTAGAGGAAGCCCTCGAGAACACGCGCAAGAAAATCGCCGAGGGCAGTGTCGACGAGATCAATAAGGCGGTCGACGCGCTGACCCAGGCCAGCCACAAGTTGGCCGAGGCGATGTACAAAGCGTCCAGCGCGACTCCGCCTCCTGCGGGAGATGGAGCCAAACCTGCGGATTCTGCCGAGAAGCCGAAGGAAAAGGACAACGTGGTCGACGCCGAGTTCGTCGACGTAGACGACAAGAAGTAACAATCTGTAGGGGGCGGGCATGCCCGCCCCTTTGAAAGCCGTTATGGACTTTTACGAAACACTCGGGGTGAAACGGGATGCTGCTACGGACGATATCCGTAAGGCCTACCGTAAGCTTGCGCGCAAGCATCACCCCGATCTCAATCCCGGAGACAAGACGGCCGAGGATCGTTTCAAGAAGGTCCAGGAAGCCTACGACGTTCTCAGCGATCCGAAGAAGAAGCAGATGTACGATCAGGTCGGCTACTATTCGGAAAATGGAATGCCCAGTGGAGGGGCTGGAGCCGGACCCGGCAGCGGTCCGAATATGGGTTTCGGCGGCTTCGATTTCTCGGATGTTTTCTCACGCGCGGGTACGCGTCCTCCTGGCGGAGCGCCTCCCTCCGGTTCCGCTGGCGGAGCGGGAAATTTCAAGGATATTTTCAACCAGTGGTTCAGCCGGAATGAGGG
>Ga0207711_10005976_pt1 | contig 10288 bp, 10 predicted proteins | sample KBSS34metaG_FD_184401 | JGI IMG/M metagenome (GOLD analysis project Ga0207711, IMG submission 184401) | Switchgrass rhizosphere microbial communities from Kellogg Biological Station, Michigan, USA - KBS S3-4 metaG (SPAdes) (version 2) | ecosystem: Host-associated > Plants > Roots > Rhizosphere... | reverse complement strand
AGTGGTATGCGCACGCTTGAGAAACTGCCGGGCGTGCGGGAACTTCCGATGTTGGCTTCATCAGCGCCCGGAGCGCCGCGTCATGCGCTGCGGGAGTCACCGACTCCACGGAAAGCGAAGAAGAAGCCGCGTTCCCGGATCGCGGCGGTGCCGCAGATGGATGAGTTGATGGATGAGGTCCATCGTGAGAAGAAGAATCTGCCGGCGCCGCCGGAGTGGGTCAAGCTTCTTGGCGATCTCCGGCATCCAGATGCCAAGGTAAGGGCCAAGACGCTCAAGGTGCTACAAGGGAAGTTGCGTGGGCGGGCGTTTTCGGATCGGTATCCGGACCTGGTGCCTCTGGCGGCCGAATTGGCCCAGACGCGGTATGGCCAGGCGGAACGTTTGCTTACAAGGGCCCTGGCCGAGATGCCCGGCAACGCTGTTGTCCTAATCGAGCGCGGCCGTTGTTACGCCGTACAAAAAAAATACGCCGCCGCTGACGCTGATTTCGCACGTGCCGCTAAACAGCCGGTCAGTCACATGCTTGCGGTCAAGGCCACTTCTTATAAAGCGTCAAATGACCTGGCAGCCCGAAATTGGTCTGGCGCGGTGGCCGATTGCACCCACCTGCTGCAATTAAACCCGTACGACCCAACTGCCTTTGAAAAGCGCTACGAGGCCTACAAGCAACTGGGGCGGCCGATAGAAGCCGAAAAAGATAAAGCGGCTTTCAACAGGATAGCGCCGCACACAGTCGCATACAGACAAGTGGAAAACCTTTTGAATGCCGAAGGTGATGTGCATGAGAAATTCAAACCAGCGATTGCTTTTTTCCAACGCCACCTGGCCCAACACCCGTACGATGCTGATGCCTACTACGACCTGGCTCGTTTCCAGTCTCAGTTGGGACAGACAAAAGAAGCTCTTGCCGCCTACGACAAGAGCATAAAATACAATCCCACTCGCTTTGTCTCGAGCTATGAAAGAGCCAATGCTCTGGCGTCACAAAAGCAGTACAAAGCGGCTATACAGGCCTATACCGAAGCTTTCCAACTCGGCCCCAATAACGAGCATGTTTTATTGGATCGCGCCGCCTGCTACACAAAGCTGGGAGATTACGCCAACAGTATCAGGGACTATTCGGTGCTGGTTGCCCTGCATCCTGAGGAAGAAGACCCTTTGCACTACCGGGCACGCGTCTACGCCCTCGATAAACAATATGCAAAAGCCCTAAATGACTACAACAAAGTAGTTGAGCTGGCACCGGATCAGGCCGTCAACTACTCCGAGCGCAGCAAAATCTTGGAGCAGCTGGGCAAGCACGATCTGGCAGTCAAAGACACAAAAAAGGCCTCCGAGCTTTTGGCGGCACCATTAAACTAAGGTCGCCCGCTCACCTGATCAAATCTTGGCGAAGAAATCGCCTTTGACTTCACTGACAGGCTCTGTGCCGATTTGCAGGCGGATGTAACCATGCTGCTCACCCTTTTTGCTAGGCGCATAAAATTTCAACTCCATGGCATAGTCAAGCTTGTCTTCCTTGGCGCCGTTGGTGGCGACGACTGTTGAGACGGCGCCGCCTTTTTCCGTGGTCGAATAAATCACCCGAGGCGCTTTCACATCGCCCTTTTCGGTCTGAGCTCTGACTGTGTTGTAGCGAATCTGATAGGTGCGGTCAGAAAAGATTTGCGGGGCGGCAAACTCAATCACAATTTTAGAATCACCACCATCCAGTGTGACCGAATTAGCCGAAAGTGTTGATTTGGCCAGCTTGAATGGATGACCTGCCAGTAACCCTTCCGCCGGTCGGAAAACGCTTTGCACTTTTACCGGCACAAAAATCCGACGGCTGGGTCCGGACTTATTTAGATTGAGCTTGTAGCTACCGTCGTTATCGGCGGCACTGACTGAACCAACTGCAAATACCGCGGCTGCAGATAAAAGAAAAATTGCTGTTTTAATCACGCTCAATAGGTCCCCTTAAATACCGCTGTCAATGTGGTTTGGCAGCCGCTGCGGCTGGAGTGGAAGCTGCGGCCTTATTAGGCACAATCGGATGTCTGGTAACGATAAAAAAAGTATGGGTGGCTTTGTCTTCACCAACAGCCATGCCGATTACATCGGGAGGCGCCTGCACATTCGTGTGAACATCGTAATTGATAAAACCCACCACCGGCAGATCATAATCTTCTTGTTTGCCATCTACCACGCGCGCTTTGCCGATATTGGCACTGGGCATTTTTACGCGGTAAATTTCTTGTTCAACCGAGGTCAATTTGAAATTATTGACCGGGCTGCGACATTCACGCTGAAATTGCAATTCCATTTGCACTCTCTGGCGAAACGGCGCTTTCAAAACAGCGATATAAGCTCCGCCATCCTTCTTCTTATAGGCTTCCTCAAACTTCTTGAGCAGGGCTTCTTGACTCTTGGCGCCAACCGGCGGGTCACTGAATGAAGCCTCTTTTTTCACCGGCGTCGGCTTGGCGGCCGGGGTTTTATCTGTTGCCGAATTATTAGTGGGTGCCTTGGATGCAGGGGCGGCCGATACCGGCACAACAGCTGCGCCTGCAATGATTAATGCTGTTGCAGCGACTTTAGCAAAATCAAGGGCCTTGAGCGGCGTAGACATTTGAATATCCTCTAAACAGATCATGTTTAAAGGATACCCGATCGTTCCAAAAAACTCCTAAATGCCCCGCCGCGCTCATTCAATCTACTTACAACCAGGTTGCCAAAGGCCGGTATAGTAACTCCTGCCTTTATCGGTCGGCTGCGGCACCACTAGTGGTGATTAAGTAATGCCCCAGGACCGATAAAGAGAAATTCCAACGGAAGTTAGAGAGGGCGCTAATCGCCCCTTCGCTTCATGTATTCTTCCGCCAGGCTGATCAACTCAGACGGTCTAACATCAAGTCCATTGGCTATTTTTACTAGATTCTTCATGCTGAAGTTTCTGGCACCACATTCTACGTCGCTGAGATAACCTCTAGCCAAACCGACATCACAAGAAAGATCTTCTTGAGTAAGTTGTTTTTCCTTGCGCTTTTGTTTGATCACAAAAGACAATCCGGTAAGCAGGGTTTCCGCGTCAAACGACTGTTTCATTGTATTTTCTAACATATCTCGTTCCCTCACCACGCACCACATATAGTTATATCAGCGATGCAACACCCGTAAGAACCATAACTCTTTCAACTTATCACGCTCAATATAAATCGAGCATGAAATACGAGGCAAGCTTTTTGCAAAGTTTCTTGAATCGCGCTACTGGAGCCGGATTTGGGTCTTAAGCATTCCTTTAGTTTCATTCTAATCCGGCTCTGCAATTGCCTTTCTAAGTGGCGAAACGTAGTTAAACAGCCACACTTGGATTGCACAATTTTTGCACGAATGTCTTTCAATATGATCACAATTCCAACTTCAATCATCTGGAAGCTTGATGCTATAAGTATCTGGGTACCATGATTTTCCAATCAAGATAGCGGAGCGACTACTGGCAAGTGGCAAAAAACAACTTCGACGAGCAAGATCCGGACAAAGAGTTTCAAGGATTTGACGTTGCCGAAATCCCCTGGATAGAGGCCTACAGACTACTTATTCACTGCGTGGCGCCGCGTCCAATTGCCTTTGTTTCCAGTCTGTCCAAGTCAGGTGAGGCCAATCTTGCTCCATTCAGCTTCTTTATGGGCGGAGGCTCAAACCCGCCCTCAGTAGCCTTTTCGCCCAGCACAGAGGCCCCAGGCAAACTCAAAGATACGCTGGTCAATATAAAGGAAACTGGAGAGTACACGATAAATATAGTTAGTCATTCCTTTATAAATAAGATGAATCAGGCCTCTTACGCCTACCCGCACGGTGTAAGTGAGTGGCAAAAAAGTGGGCTGAACATGGCGCCGGCCGTAAAAGTAGGCCCGGCGCGTGTAGCCGAAAGCCTAATGGCCATGGAATGCAAGCTATTTCAAATCGTCCAGCATGGAGATGATGTCGGCTCGGCCAACTACGTAATAGGCGAAGTCGTCTACTTTCACATCGCCCGAGAAATCATGAAAGACGGCCGCATCGACCCGACCAGGGTCGATTATGTAGCGCGCATGGGCGGACAATGGTACACCCGAGCTACACCGCAGTCGATGTTTGAGCTCAAACGCCCGGAACAGGGCTGACGCACTGTTCCGTGGCCATACTCAGGATGTTCCAGATGTCATCAATATAAGTAAGATGCTCGGGCTTCATCAAACAGGAACGCAGACAAGTGACACTGTCCTGATCCCAATCCAACTCGGGCCAGGCCTGACTGAAGAGAGATGCCGGCAAAGTGGCCAGCGCCAGGTGTAGATTGCGCCGTGCGGCCTCTTCGAAGACCTCGCGCGCCAGGCGGGAGGCCTGCGAAGCGCTCTGGGCTCGGACGGCATACACAACAATATCCAGCTCAGGTTTGAGCGGCACAACGAAGCGTGCATCTGCTCGCAGTCGGTCATAGAAGTTGAGAGCGGCCTGCCTGCCCTCGGACAGACCCTGGGCAAACTGTCCCCCTTTGACCAGGGGCAAAAGACGCTGAGTGGCCCACAGAGCAACAGCCGAGGCCCCAGCGCGCGAGCACTCGAGGCTGATCTCACCCAGATGCAATTCGTTGGAGCTGAAATATGTATAGGGCGAATCGTGCTTATATAGAGCGCCACAGGCCGGGTCTTTAAAGATGACACAGCCGCAGCCGTAAGGTTGCAGACCATGTTTATGCGGATCGACAACAATAGAGTCGGCCTGGGCAATGAGCTCATAAGCGCGCCGGGCATGATCATCAAGATTGTCCACCAGCTTGAAGTAGCCGCCGTATGCGCTGTCGATGTGCACACGAAATTTGTATTTTTCTCTCAGCGCCAGTATCTGCTCCAGCGGATCGACAGAGCCAATCGAAGTCGTACCCAGCGTCACTACGACCGTGCCCACATCTTTTGTATCCAACAACTCCTGCAGATGACTCATACTCATACGTCCCAAATTGTCGACCTCGACGGGCGCGTAGGGAATACCCAGGACAGCGGATATGCGTGAATGCGTGTAATGGGCCTGACTGGAAGCTACAACAAGCCGACCCGGCTGTAGTTTAGACGCCACCCAGAGAGCTTCCAAATTGGCCATCGTGCCCCCGCTGGTCAGATGTCCCAAATGCGCTTCGCCAGTTCCTAATCCGAATTCAAACATAGCGGCAAGTTCGGCCACCGCTTCTTTTTCCATGGCCGAGCTGGCAATGCCTCCGTCCAGCGCATGGTTGTTGGGGTTGATAAAGAGTGCTAAAGAATAAGCCAATCGCGCCACCGGATGTGGTGGCTTGAGCATTTGCCCGGCGTAATATGGGTGCATATAAGGATAATTGTCTTGCATGCGCCCGGCCGCTTCCAGCAAAACACGCTCCAGATCGCCCCTGGCCGCCCTGTGTGCAGGGGCGAGTGGTGGTAGCTGCGTAAATCCCTGGTCCAGTTTTTCCAGGGCCCGGCGCAGTATATCCAGATTTTCCAGATCTAAGATCATGTTCTGTGTTTCTCCAGCAGATTTATCTCTTCAAAATTTTTGCCTAAAACCTCGTGCGGATCAAGGCCAAACCACTTATCGAGGATGGAAGCATAGATTTGTCTGTAATCAATCGCGTATTTGAGATCGCCTTCATCCAAACTCGTGAGACTGGCATGGTCACCATATACGCCACCACTGACCGCCTTGCCGACCAGCAAAACAGGAGCAGCCGCGCCGTGATCAGTGCCCTGACTGCCATTCTCACCCACACGACGGCCAAACTCTGAATAAATCAAAGTAATGACTGAGCGATCAAGATGGTGGGCGGCAAGGTCTTGATGAAATGCCGCCACGGCATCGGAGAGTTGGCGCAGCTGATTACCCTGACCGGCTCTTTGATTGATGTGCGTGTCAAAACCACCGAGAGAGACGTTGTAGATGCGGGCATTTACTCCACCACAGACCATCTGCGAAATAAAACGCAGAGCGTCTCCCAGACCGCCTCCGGGATAGTTGGCACCGGCTTTGTAGCCCTGCACAATCTTAGTCAATTTGTCAGAGGCCTTATTGGCCGCCAGGCCGGCATCTCGCAAAAGCTCGACATGGGGCCGCCCGAGAGCAAAATTTTGATAAATATCATTGAGTGCCGCGAGCTGCGTTTTTCTATCACCGGCAAATTTAGGATCGGTACGAAAATCAAAATCGGCCAGATTATTGACCGTGGGCACGGCAATATGATGCGATACCAGTGATTTAGGCAGCACCGGGTCAAGATTGACCGCCGGCAAAATACTGACTATCTGCCTGGCTCGGGCCTCACTTTCAAGATGATCAAGCGCCCGTCCCAACCAGCCACTGGCAACAAAGCCATCGGGGCTTCCGGTCTCCCAGATATCTCGCGAGTGAAAATGCGATCGGTTGGCGCGGGGATAACCGACCGCCTGGCAAACGGCCAGATGACCGTCGGCGTAAACGCGCGCGAGGCCGCTCATCGCAGGATTGAGGCCGACCTTGTCGTTGAGTTTGAGCACCTCGCCGGGTTTGATGGCGATGCCCGGACGAGCGGTGTAGTAGGCTGAGTCGGCGTAGGGCACGACCATATTGAGCCCATCGTTACCGCCATTGAGCCAGATCACAACCAGTGCACGCGGGGCGGTAGCCTGTGGCTCAGCGGCACAGGCAGCCAATTTTAAGAGCTCCCCGGCAGAGAGACAGAACGTCCCGGCCTGGGCTCCTTTGATCAATAATTTGCGTCTCGATATTTTCATTTATGCCAACTGATAAGTAGGTAAACTCATGATCAAATGCACCAGCCCTCGTAGTTTGGCGTCCAGTACTTGTTCGTTTTTAACCCCGCGTGTAGCTTTGCCGTCCAGATCCGTCTCCATATATTTAACCAGTCTAGCCCTCGTGTAATCAGGCACATCGCCATCAACAAGTATGTCCAGGAAGTAATTGACAGCGTCGTGCGATGTCTTGAGACCCTGACGTGATGCCAATTGGGTCGGCGACATAAAAGGTTTGAGTTCCTCAAACTTTTGCGAGCTTATTTTGGTGGCAAAGTTGAATCGCTCGATCATCGACTCGGTGGAGATCCATGCTTTACCGCCATCCCAGCCTTTAACACTGGGCGGCTCAAATATATTTTGCCCCATCGACGCAATCACACCCGGCAGATCGATATCAGCATTTCTTATACCAAGCGTTTTTATCGCGCCAATAACAAGCTCAGGCGGGCTCTTGATTTTGGCATGATAAGCCCGGTTTGTAAAAAAAGAAGGGTCACTAAAAATAGCGTGCAGCATCGGTCTTATCTGATAGCCATTGACTTGATACTGCGTCGCCACGCGCTCGATAAAATCGCCATCAGGATCATCATAAGCAAAATAACGAATCAACTTCTTAGCCAGATAACGGCCTGTATCAGGCGATCTCGCCAGTATGTGGACAACATCGTCTCCATTCAAATTGCCACGCTGGCCCAGCACTTTTTTCTCACCATCGTCGTGCTGTTTATCGTCAAATACAAATGCCGATCTCTTTTGATTGGTGTGCCAACCGGTAAAGGCGCGCGCCGCTTCTTTGATGTCTACCTCGGTATAGTGCCCGATACCAATACTAAATAACTCCATAACTTCGCGGGCGTAGTTTTCGTTCGGCCGGCCTTTCTGATTTTCCTGATTGTCGAGATAAATAATCATAGCCGGGTCTTTAGAAACGCCCAACAGCAGTGTCTCGAAGTTGCCCAGCGCCAGGCGACGCAGGAGTTTGTTTTGCTCAAGCATGACTTTAGGATCGCCGACCTTCTGCAAAGATGTGGCAAAATGGCCATGCCAGAAGAGGGTCATCTTCTCCTCTAAAGGGTTGGCTGTGTGCAGCATGCGATACATCCACCATTTTTTGATGGCGTAAGGATTACCAAAATCAAATTTTTCTCTAGCCAGAAGCGACTCAAGCGCACTGTTATCAATGCGCTCGGGATGAAGCAGCTCGTCTAAAGTGGCCTTATATCCGAGCTTCTGATAACGATCAAGCTCAGCCGGCGAAGCGCCAAATCCGGCTCGTCGCAATAGTTGTGCTATCCAAAATGCGTCTTTGCGAGGCAGCAATTGCACGTTCCTGGCGTCTATCCTCCTAATACTGCCCGTCTCGCCGTGACTGTAAACATGCCGCAAACGGGCGGTTCGGTTTGGTTAAAGAACAGTATTGGTATAACGACAATGTCTAAAGCTTGCAGGTCCACAGTTATGAAATCCGAAGGCGAAGATAAACAGGGCAATCAGAGGTCCAGCGGGCGACAGGCCCGAGCCATGACCCGGGCTATCGACATGGTTTCGGAAGAGTTTATCGAAAGCTTCTCGCAAACTGGCAAAGACGACGGACCGGAAACGCCTGCCAAACCCTCCCCTATACGCGAAGCCCTGGCCGCCCGCGAACGTCGCGAAGCGGAAGAAGCCAAAAAGGCGGAAGCTAAACCGGCATTTAAAGGTTTCGGTGGTCTTCTTGCTGGAGCGTCCTCTAACACAGACGCGTCAAATCATACAACGGCAGCTACGCCAGAACCGGCGCAGGCGCCCGCAGCCGAAGCAGCCGAGTCTCATACAACATCACATACAAATGTCCCCGGTGTAGAAACTACGCCCGACGGCTCAGTCATCAGAGTCAAAGATACGGTCGGCAAGAAACGCGGTCTCTACACATCGGCCATGCAAAAACCCTCAGCCGAGCAAATCGCCGACGCCGCCGTCAAATTTTCACGGCCAGACTCTCGGCCCCACGCAGAGCCACTTCCTGCGCAGGCAGAACCAGCCGCCGAGCAGGCGCCGCTCAAGCCTCCACCCCAACCAATCTCGAAATCCCCATTTGCCCGGGGTGGCTCAGCCGCCTACTCGGCTTCGACGTCGTCCACGCCCCATTCAGCATCGCCTTACGCCAGTCCACCCGCTTATGCAGCGCCCCCTGAAGCTAGTGCTTCATATCCGTCATCTTTTGCCACTCAGCACGACGATGGAGATATATCACACGCAGGGTCGACAAAAGCCCGCAGACCGGTGGCCGGCAAATCAAAAATGACCACTGAAAGCAGTTGTCCAATCGCCTGTGGTATGGGCGAAATGATGCTGCAAGTGCGCAGACTATTCAGCTGGGCCAAGAGTGTATTTGGAAAATGAGCAAAATTACCCGAGCCGACAATGATGACGAAGCGCCTGCACTGAAAGCGATCAAGTTATTTCGCTTTGTTGAAATCTATATGACGGTAATGAACGGCGGTATGGCAGCATTCATGTACTTCGGAGTCCCGACTCTGCACGTTAACATGCCTGACAGTAATCGAACCCTTCTAACAACATTGCTTATACTGGCTATTCCGATCGAAATCATAATCATGGAAATCGTGATCTGGCAAAAGAAAAAGAAATTGGGCGGCAGTGAACGGCCGAGCATCAACTCAAGCAGATTGTAAGTGCGCCAATGATCAACAAAACCGACTTTGACTGTAGCGACATTGAAATCGCAACCAGCGAAAATACTCCTAAAACCACTCGTACTCTGCAAATACTCAATGTCATAACGAGTATAGGCACCATACTATTCTTCACCGTCTTGCTACCTGCACTGCACTCAAACTGGCTTGCTGAGTGGAGAATCTGGATCGTTGCCATTGTGGCTGTCGGTATTCCCATCAACTTTCTCATCTTTGAATACGACATCAGGAAAGCCGGGGGCATGCCTCCACCGCCGTTTAAGCGCCAGGGCTGGACTGTCGGCAACACAAAAAAATCTAAAAATACGATGAAACGCTGGTAGCGTCACAATATTTTGGACATTTATATCCCGGTATCCAAAAGGGAAATCTTGTTACAGGTTGACCTTTTGTCGCATAGAGGCATTCTCTGCGGGGCAAAAAGCGCGTCGCTGTAGGCTATAGACCGCTTAGATGCTAAACTTTGCAGATCAATTTGGCCGTACATATAGGACTTGAAATCATGAATAAAGCCAGCAGAGCAGCCCTGGTATGGACGCACGCGAAAAAACATAGCCAGAACCGCGTGGGATTACTTACGGCCGGATTTAACTTAGCTCTGCTTGCCGCATGTGGCCCTGCCCTGGCCCACGGTTCAAACGGTGCCGCCGGGCATACCGGTTTTGCGGGGCAAGCGCATCAGCTGGGACAAAGCTGGAGTGGGGCCGCCAGCCACTTCGACCCGACCGCTTCGCAAACAGTTATTCATCCACATGCCTTTGTTTCTCCCGCGGCCGCCACTTTACCGATTGCAAGCTCGGGCTCGAA
>Ga0207711_10005974_pt1 | contig 10290 bp, 9 predicted proteins | sample KBSS34metaG_FD_184401 | JGI IMG/M metagenome (GOLD analysis project Ga0207711, IMG submission 184401) | Switchgrass rhizosphere microbial communities from Kellogg Biological Station, Michigan, USA - KBS S3-4 metaG (SPAdes) (version 2) | ecosystem: Host-associated > Plants > Roots > Rhizosphere >... | reverse complement strand
TTGGGAAAGTCCATGAGCGAGATCCCGATGAGCATCGTCAGTACACCCTGCCCGGGCAAGAAGAGCATGGCAAAGCCTGCCAAGAGGAATACGATCCCCACGATGTTTTTGACGATCAACCCCGACAGGCGCAGCACTGGATGATGGTCTTTCATCCAATGGCGAGGAATGCGCGTATCAAAATAGTCGGCCGGCAAACGCACCAAAATCATCGGGATAGCGATCAGGGACGCGACAAAACCGATAGCTGAAGCGACCGTGAGACCGATGAGCACATCGACCGGAATCCATTCCTGGAATGTTGCAAGTAGGCTATCCATTTTAGACGAGGCATCCTAGCATGTGACCTGGGACCACTCAAGGCGACGAGCGAGCAGGGACGACGGTTTACGGTTAATTTCTCAACCGGCTATAATCTTTGCATCATGTCGAATCGTTTCCTCCCGACATTCTGGATCGGTCTGTTACTTGGGGTCGCGGTCTTTGAGGTGGGATTGCTTACGAATCCTTTTTCTGTCTCCGCATCGGAAGAGCTTCATGTCGAGATCACGAAGAAAGGCTCGGGCAAGGAAGTTGTGATTACTCAGGGAGCACGGGAGTGGTTTCTGTTAATTGAGGTGACGCCGGAGAATTCTATAGTCCTGCGGCAGGAAAAAGAGCATGATAAATACATTGTGGACGAAAGTGAGACACATGACCGGCCCATGACTACTGGGGAAGTCGATGCGGCCATTGCTGATTATGTGAATAGTGTCAAGGCGCGCGCCACAAAGAAATAGCCACTAACGATTCCCCTATACCCCAAAGTCGTCATCCTCGCCCAAGGTGGACTCGCTCATCTGGAGCGCGTCACCCCGACACGGTCACAGAGTTTCGCCAGCTTGCATCTGCTACAGAAGGGTGAGACTGGCTGACACAGATTCTGTCCATAGGGAACGAGCAAGTCGTTGAAGGTAATCCAATGGGGTCTCGGCAGTTTCCGGCGTAGGGCCTGCTCAGTTTCTTCCGGAGTCTTCGTCCTCACATAGCCCCAGCGATTGCTGATCCGATGCACGTGAATATCTACGCAGATGCCGGGTTTGCCATAGCCGACCGTGACCACCAAATTCGCAGTTTTCCGACCGACTCCTGACAGAGTCACCAGCTCTTCGATGGAATCGGGAACTGTCCCTCCATAGACGTCCAGAAGCCGACGGCAGATGGCATGGATTGACTTAGCTTTTGTCCGATAGAATCCAACAGGATAGATGGCTCGTTCGATCTTGTTGAGCGAGAGGGTGAGCATGGAGGCAGGCTGATGTGCCAGCGCAAACAGCCTGGCAGAGGCTTCATGTGTCGTCTTATCTTTTGTCCGGAGACTGAGGAGACAGGATATGAGGATGCGGAAGGGGTCTCGGTTCGACAGGCGTGCTACCACGCCGACAACTGGTTCTTCCCACTGGCGAATCTCACGTTGAACGATTCGAAGCGCAGCAGTGATTTGATCCTGGCGCATGACGCGGAAAGAATGTGAAGGCCTTGAGAGGATGGGTCACAAGCGAACGGGCAAGCCGCGGGGAAATGCCTATTCCGGTTTACGCTTCGACAACCACTTTTGACGCCGCCGCTGCGCTTCGCGCTGCTTGGCTTTCTTTCGGACACTCGGCTTCTCGTAAAACCGTCTGCGCTTCAGTTCGCGGAAGAGCCCTTCCCCCGCGAGTTTCTTTTTGGCGACCTTGAGGGCTTTTTCAACGTTATTATTGAAGACTTTGATTTCCATTCTTCCCGTTTGTCTACTTTCCCAGGCAATGCCTGTACAGGTTTTTTTCTTGAGCCGGCCTGGCCCCGACCAGGGGGCGCAGTGTAACATAGCCCCCTGAGTTCCTCAAGGCGGATCGTCATCTGCTCAATCCGATCGAAGAGCGACGATTTAAGTGTTTGATTTTGTTGAATCTTTATGTTTTCTTCGACCGTGTGACGTCCCGCCTCTGCTGCAGCGAGTGCCAGGAGCATTCCAACGGTCAAATCCGATCTGACTCGTGGTTTTGTCCCGGCTGAGCAGGCATGAAGAAGAGCGCCAGCCTCTATCGCTTGTTCGGCAATTTCAAGCGGAATTTCCGTTGCCAGATGTAAGGCAGACGACAAGAGAGCAGGACGGGCCCTGTTTGTTTTTGGGAGTTTCGTGGCCTGGATAAATCGGCGGTAGGCATTGCCATCCGCTTGCATGAGCTTGCGAAGCCGCCGGCTATTCTCACTCAGCCGATATTCCACCGCCTTTTGCCGGCTGAGCCGCGCTCCCATGATTCCCAACGAAGCCGCGAGAGCGCCGACCAAAGCCGCAACTGTGCCACCGGCTGGAGTCGGGGTGGCTGCGCCCACTGAGTCCAGAAAGTCTGCGAGGGATTGTGTATGCAAATCAACAGGGTCTTCCTTATGAGAAGAGGCTTCTCGGGCCGGCTCACCGAATAGCCGTCTCTCCAGTCTCGTTTCCAATACCTGTAATTCATCGAACTGTTCGAGCGCAAGGCCATGTGCAGCAGCTTGAAGCAGTGCCGCTTGGGGGATAAGGCCGACGATTTCGCTCCCGGATACTGCCACGCCCTGTGCGGCTGCGCTCGTACGGACCGCTTCAAAGGCGACATGGATAGGGGTGATGACATAATCGGTGAGATTCATGGCCACCTGAACCAACCGTCGGCTGGCTAACTCCACGCCGATTGCTTTGAGATGGGGCAGTCCTCCGTTCGATTGGCGAATGTCTTTCGCAATGGATCGAGCTAACCCCAGGTCGGTCGAGCGGAGATTCACATTGAATGCGATCAAGGGGGCGCGTGCGCCGATGACGATGGCACCGGCTGTCTTGTGGAGGTGGGGCGGGCCAAAATCCGGTGTCCAGTCAGGATCGGAGGCCATCCGGAAGGCGAGGCCTTGAAGCCCTCCTTGGCGGATCGATTCGAGTGGGGCATGATCGCGGTGCAAGGCCGCTTGTTCGTATAGGAAGACGGGGATATCGAGCTCTGCTCCGACCTGCTTCCCCAATCCCCTTGCCAGATGGATACAATCCTGCATCGTTGCCCCGCGCAGCGGGACAAAGGGGACGACATCTGTCGCCCCCACGCGCGGATGGACACCCCTATGCTCCCGAAGATCAATAAGATCCGTCGCCACGCGAATCGCGCGAAAAGCCGCTTCAGCGACGGCGTCCGGTTCACCGGCAAAGCTCAAGACTGAGCGATGGTGGTCTCGATCCCTCGTCTGGTCCAACAGCCAGACCCCAGGAACAGACTCCACGGCCCGCGCCAGTGCATACACCGTTATCTGGTTTCGTCCCTCGCTGAAATTTGGCACACATTCGACGATTCGATCCACGCCCCACCTCATCACATATCAACACAACGAAGCCGGAGGTCCGACGTTCAGCCCTCCGGCTTCTCTCTCCATTAACAGGATGCTGAAAAAGACCGCCAGCGCTATAGGAAGGTTAAGGCTGAGGCTAAGGTTGAGCAAACAAAAACCTGTTCGACACTTAACCTTAACCTCGACCTAAGCCTTCTACATTTGCTGCGGCCTTGCTGAACGGCCTTTTTGAGCATCCTGACGCTATGTTGACATTGAGATTGTGTATGGAAGGTTCCAGCCTGTGAAAGCTCTGTCCGTGCGATTACTTTGTCTTTTTCACAAATGCTTTATAGACCGTTCCCGATTTGATCTGTTCCTCTTCGAGTCCGACCATCTGATGGCCGGTCGTGTCGCACCAGGCAGGCATGTCCTTCTTGATGCCCTCGTCGTCTGACACGACTTCAAGAACCTGGCCCAGCTTCAGTTCCTTGATCTTTTTCAAGGTCAGAATAATCGGCATCGGGCAGAAGTAGCCAAGCGTATCGAGTTTCACGTCGGCTTGAATCATCTCTTCACTCCACGTCTCGCCTTTTGCGCTTGTCCCGCTTGTTCAAATGAACAAATTGACCGTGCCTTGTTTGGCTTCTGCAAGACAAGATAGATGATCCGCATGAATTTGGTGATTTCAATGGGAATTTGACTATAGTCTCCGCTCATTTTTCTTGTCAAGAAAGAGGTGGGAGTGGCCAGGTGTCCTTCTTGCTCGCAGAACAGAGGAGGGATGGAGCCTGATGATCTTCTGTGCTCGCGCAACGCGCGGTCGCGGACTCCCCTCGCCGGGCTAATGGCACGTGTCGGCGTGCCAGTGGGTGGGCGGGTGAGAAAGTGGCGCGCAGTGGAAGATCAATCAGCCCTCATCCTTGAAGAACAACGAGCGAGCTTGGAGGGAGCAGTTATATCGCTCGATGCGCGCAGTGAAGGATAGTCTGGCAACTCCCTGAGCAGATGTGATGCGAGACGCCATTGGTGCCAAGTGGCTTGACGCTGCAAGACCCACTCGTTATATTTTACAAAGTCCAGATTGGCCCTTCCTGGCACATCCTTCCTCATCAATGAACAGCGACCTTATCACCGAGATCAAGCCATCTAAGAGCGCACCGCTCCTTGGTTTTTGGTACCCCGCCTGTCTCAGCAGTGAACTCTCCCAGGGAAGTCTGAAAGGGACCGTCCTGCTGGGCCTTCCAATCCTTGTGTGCAAGACATCTCAGGGGGCCGTCGCGGCGATGCGAGACATTTGTCCCCATCGTGGTATGCCATTATCCTTTGGAAAAATGGAAGGCGACTGTGTCGAATGTGCGTATCATGGTTGGCAGTTTGATCAGACGGGCCGTTGTCGAAAGATTCCTGCACTGACTGAAAACTCATCCATCCACGTCGACAAGATTGGCATCACGACGTATGCTTGTTGTGAACGGGATGGCTATGTCTGGGTGTTCATTCCAGACCCTCAACAACCAACCAAGACTATCCCGGAGGTGCCGCCGCTGTTGCTCCCTTCGTCGCCCTATCGGATGATTCACATTTCGACGCTATTGGATTGCACCATCGACGACGGCATTGTCGGCTTGATGGATCCGGCTCACGGCCCCTTTGTGCACCAAAGCTTCTGGTGGCGTAGCAAGGCGAGCATACATGAAAAGGCCAAGACCTTTGAGCCGATTCCCAATGGGTTCCGCATGGTGCCGCACGCTCCCTCAAGGAACAGCGGCCCCTATAAGCTCTTGAATATGTTTTACGGCGGGCCGCTGACGACAACCATCGACTTTGTCCTGCCCAACCACCGATTCGAGTTCGTCCAGTGTGGATCGCTTTTCGTATCGAGCCGTGCCACGGTGACGCCGATCAGTGACCAGCAATGCCGCATCGACTTTACCGCAGGATGGAATTGCCTCAGCTGGCTGCCATTTTCCAAAACCATCTTTCGTTATTTTGCGAACATTTTCATGGCGCAGGATCGGGAGGCGATGGAACGCCAGGCGGTGGGATTACGCTACAAACCAGCCCTGATGCTTATAGATGATGCCGATATCCCGGCGAAATGGTACTACAAGTTAAAGGCCGCGTATGTTGTGTCGGCGCAAACCGGACAACCTCTCGACCATCCCCTAAAAGAAACGGTCACGCTTCGCTGGAAGAGCTAGGAGTCTATCCGGGCAATCCTTCGTTGCGAGGCAAAAGGGCTGTTGGTGGGGTAGGTCTTATGCTGGGCAAGAGTGCAACTCAAAAATTACCTCACCTTGTTGTCCTCCTCTCCTCGATAATTCTTTGTGCTCAAGCCTTTCCGGTCTGGCCGGCGGAGAGTCGGCTGGTGGCAACGGTACCGGCATTGGGAATTCGCTCCGACGGGCCCACGGGGGTCGTTCACTACATTGTGCTCCAAATCGACAAGGGGCCTCGACAAGCAGGACCGACAGTCCAATTCAATGAGATTAACCTGGGCGGCGGTTCAATGGTCAGCGAGGATTGGAAGGAGGGCATCAGACAAGCTGTTGCGGCTGCCACGCAGGCAGTAGGAGAGGACGGACGAGATTGGGTAATCACGGTCAAAAACCGGTCCTACAATGCCTTGACTGAAGGAATGAGCGCCAGCGCTGCCGTTGCAGTCGGTCTAATTGCAGCCTGGCGGGGCGATCATGTCAAGCCGGATGTCGCTCTGACCGGAAAAATTCTACCGGACGGTAGAATCGAGCCGGTTGGTGGTCTGGTCACTAAAATCGAAGCGGCGGCCCGCGCGCAGTTTACAACCGTTCTGGTGCCTCAGGGGCAACCAGCCACTATTGACAAGGATTTCCTTCAATTGGCCACCCGATGGAATATCAAAGTCATCGAAGTGGCGACACTGGAAGAGGCCTATCAGCTCATGACGACGGCAAACCGCTAGGAGCCCTGTCCGACATTGCCTTCGTAACGAGGTCCTAACAATTTATTTCTCACGGATCTGCATCAAATGCTCCATCGCATCCTGGATCTGGGAGCGCGAGCCAAGTAAGACCACGATATCGCCCGCCATCAATAGGGTATTCTCAGACGGATTTGCCTCCGTTATCCCAGCGCGTGTCCAGGCAATCACCGAAGCACCCGTCCTGGCGGGGAGGGCAATCTCTGCCAACGTTTTCCCCAGCGCAGGGGAATCGTCGTCGATGCGGCATGTTTCGACTTCTGTATCGGTCAGGGTTCCACCATGAAGATGATGCGCGAGTTCCGGCGATTCGCTCCGACGAAGCAACGCGTACCCTTCACGGCGAACTTGTGTTGCCTTCCGCATCACAAAGTCCGGTGGCATTTTGTAGGTGCGGAGTATCAAGGAAAAGATTTCGATGGAGGTTTCAAATTCTTCCGGCACCACATCATCCGCGCCGAGATTATGTAGTTCCTCCAATTCGCGTAGATAGCGGGTCCGCACGACAACATGGAGCCTGGGGTTGATTCCCTTGGCAACCTGCACGACTCGCCGCGTGATGAATGGATCAGATATCGCGATCACCAACACCTTGGCATCCTCGACTCTCATATGCCGCAGCACATGCGAATTCGTGGCATCGCCGTAGTAGATCGGTACCCCATGTTTCGATTCGCGGCTAACGATATCGCCGTCGAGATCCAAGCCGAGGTAGGGGATCTCCGTGTCGCCGAGAACGCGGGCGAGATTCCTTCCGTTTAATCCATACCCTGCAATGATGACATGGCCCTTCATCCGAATCTGCTTGCTTTCGGTCTGCTCGACATGAGCGATGGTGCGACTAGGCAACCAATGATGGACTCGCTGCCAGGCCTCGGCGTGGCGGGCCAGGTTCGGTGACCACTGTATGAGAAAAGGGGTCACAATCATGGAGAGCACCGAGAGCGCAAGAAAGACTTGGTACTGATCGCCTTGGAAATAACCGCTCGTCTCCCCCTGCTGCGCCAACAAGAAACTGAACTCCCCGACCTGAGCTAGAGCGATGCCCACCATGATGGCAGCACGCGGGGGGAGTCCGGATGACAGGGCTGCTCCGGTTCCGGAAATAAAACTTATCAGCAGAACTGCCATGAGCAGTCCGAACACCGGTCCCGGATGCGTGAGCAAGACCCTCCAGTCCATGAGCATACCGACCGACACAAAGAAGAGACTGGTGAAACTGTCGCGGAATGGCAACACCTCGGCTATGGCTTGATGGCTGTACTCCGATTCGGAAATGACCAACCCGGCGATGAACGCTCCCAATGCCAACGAAAGACCGCCGAGGGAAGTAAGCCAGGCGATACCGGTACAGGAGACGATGATCGTCAGCAAGAACAGTTCTCGGCTGCGGCTCCGGACGATATAACCCAAGAGTTTGGGAATCAGATACCAGGAGGCTCCAATGACAAGCAGGACAGCGAGAACTGATTCCCCCAGGGTGATCAGAATTGCCAGCCCCCCTCCCTCCGATTTCCCGGCAAGAATCGGCATCAGCAGCATCATTGGCACAACAGCCAGATCCTGACAGATAAGAATGCCGATCGTGGCCCGGCCATGGATTGAGTCGCTGTCCCCCCGATCCGCTAAGGTTTTCAAGACGATCGCCGTGCTGCTGAGGGCGAAGAGAAATCCCCAGAACAGTCCGTCCCGCCAGGACAATCCGATGAGCATCGCCCCCAGAACCGCGATCACCAGCACGCCGCCGATCTGGATCGGCGCCGCCACAAACATGATGCGGCGCATGGAGAGCAATTGCGGAACTGAAAATTCGATGCCGATGGTGAAGAGAAGCAGAACGATTCCGACCTCAGCCAATACCTCGACCGTACTGAGATCCGCGATGAGGTTCAAACCATGGGGGCCGATAATCGAGCCGGCGACTAAGAATCCTGCAATTGAGGGGAGTCTCAACTGGTGGAATACGAAGACGACGGCGATCGAAGCTAAGAAGATTACAAGCAGATTTGCAAGTACGCCGTAGTCAGTCATGCCGGAAATTGGTCAGATGTGGGGAGTGACAAGGTTAGGCGAAAGAGACTTATCCATCGCCTCACGTTTCACGAATTGAGGGCGTAGAATACCCTAGTAGTCAAAAGGTAACAAGGCCAACCTGCTTATTTACGCAAGAAATTCTCGTGCAAGGTCTGCGGGTTGGAAGAACTTTGAGCCTGTGTTCAAACTGGTTGCTCTCAGCTAATCGTCTAGCTGAGCCGGCTTGCCAGCCCCTCGTCAGTAGTTCGCCTCCCCTCGAAAGATGAATAGACGGCCTTCTATCCAGTATAATAGTTTGTCAATACCGTCGGTGAGTACATGTAAGAGGGATGAACAATGATACAAACCTTGGCTGTTTCACTATCTCAAGGGAGGTGCTCTATGCGGCCTACTCGCGTGCTCATGATTGCCGCAACGATCCTCACCCTCTCTTCCGCGTCGGCATTTTCCGATACGAAGATCTCCTTCGATCCGTACCTGATGCGAGAATGTACCCAAGCCGATGGGAGCATCCTCTATACGAATAAGGATTTGCCCGGCTGTAAGCTGATGACGTTGAAAGAGCTGTCAAGCGTGCCATCCCTCGGGGACATGCCGACCTATCGCCCCACTGTGACGGCAGCTCCGCGCTACGACATTCCTCCGTATCCGGACCGTAATCAGATCGGTATGGCCGGTGGGCGACAGACTGTCCCTGATTGGGCCAAAGATTGGCATGCCAGCATTGCCTCGTCCGGGTCCGTTCAAGCTGAAGTCTGCTCCATGTATGGAGAATGGATCAATCTCGTTCAGAAGACTCGCGGAGGGTTCTTTTACGGGGCAGATCCTTCCTACGGCGGAGATCTTTCTGGGAGAAATCAGCGCGGTCCCAGCTATTCGTTCTACGACAACGCTCGATACATCGCGTTGTCTAAGCTGTTCGGGCCTGGATTTGTGCCGATCGGCTGTCCGTAACAAGACGGTTCAGGCGAACGATTGATTGGAAGGGGGGCCCAGGCTCTTTCGAGAGAGCCTGGGCCCCCCTATTTTTTATAGAACTGCCGATACCACTCGACAAAACGGGGGATTCCCACTTCGATGGGGGTAGCCGGATAGAATCCGACATCCCGTGAGAGATCTTCGATGTCGGCATAGGTGGCGGGAACGTCACCTGGTTGGATGGGCAACAATTTCTTCTTCGCCTGTTTTCCGATCGTCTGTTCCAATACCTCGATAAATCGCAATAGTTCAACTGGCTGATGATTCCCGATATTATAGATCCGAGCCGGTGCCGAGCTGGTTCCCGGATCCGGTCTGTCGCCGGACCAGGCTTGGTTCGGCTTGGCTGGATGGTCGAGGGTCCGGATCACCCCTTCGACGATGTCATCGACATAGGTAAAGTCTCGCCGCATCTTTCCGTGGTTGTAGACCTCGATCGGCTTTCCTTCCAGAATCGCTTTTGTGAAAATGAAGAGCGCCATGTCGGGCCTCCCCCAGGGCCCATAGACCGTAAAAAACCTCAGACCAGTGCAGGGGATTCGATAGAGGTGCGCATAGCAATGGGCCATCAGTTCATTGGCCTTTTTGCTGGCTGCATAGAGAGAGACCGGATGGTCGACGTTGTCATGAATTGAAAACGGCATGTGGGTATTGCCGCCGTAGACGGAACTCGACGAGGCATAGACCAGGTGTTCAACCTTTGCGTGTCGGCACCCTTCCAAAATGTTCAGAAACCCTTCGATGTTGCTATCGGTATAGGCATGGGGATTCACCAGCGAATAGCGCACGCCGGCTTGCGCCGCCAGATGGACCACCTTCGTGATCGATCGTGTAGCGAAGAGCCTGCGCATTTTCACCCGGTCGGCCAGATCGGTTTTAGTGAAGGTGAATTCTTTGAAGGGTTTCAGCTTAGCCAGTCTCGTCTTTTTCAACCGCACGTCATAGTAGTCGTTGATGTTATCGAGCCCGATCACCCGCTCCCCGCTCCAGCAATCTGATTG
>Ga0207711_10005955_pt1 | contig 10307 bp, 7 predicted proteins | sample KBSS34metaG_FD_184401 | JGI IMG/M metagenome (GOLD analysis project Ga0207711, IMG submission 184401) | Switchgrass rhizosphere microbial communities from Kellogg Biological Station, Michigan, USA - KBS S3-4 metaG (SPAdes) (version 2) | ecosystem: Host-associated > Plants > Roots > Rhizosphere >... | reverse complement strand
TCGGCGCCGACGTAGTCCTTGTTGGTGAACAGCAGCTCGCCGCGCCTGAAGTGCGCTTCGCTCGCGTAGCGCGTCGCCGGATAGTCCTTGACCAGCCGCGCCAGCGTCTTCTGCGCCGACTCGAGGTCGCCGCTTTGCTCGTAAGCGCGCGCCATCTGGTAGAGGACGCGGTCGTTGTTGGGGTCGTTCGGATACGTCTTCAGGAATTCCTGGTACCGCGCGACCGCCGCCTTGTAGTCCGGCGCCGCCCCACCCACGGGCGTGCCGCCGTGAGCGAAGCCTTCGGTGCGGTTGAGGCTCTGGGTGTCGGCGCTGTCCATCTCGAGGTCGCCGATCCGGCGCATCGCCTCCGAGCGCTGCGGCGCCTGCGGCGCGATGTCGAGGAACTTGCGATACGCCTCGATCGCCTTCGCCTCGTTGACGGGGACGACGTCTTCCTTGTCGACGGTGATCTTGCGATTGGCGAGCGTCTTCAGCGTCGGCTCGTTGTCGGGCGTGCCGCCACGGAACGACGAGCACGCCGAGAGCGCGCACGCGAGCGCCGCCGCGAGCGCGGCCGGGCGTAGCGACCGCGGCTTATGGCTTGGCCGAGGCAGCATGGCCCTCATCCTGTTTGCCATAGGCGCGGTCGTAGAGCTGGGCGAGCGCGAACCGCGCCTGCGTCGTGTAGCCGGCGATCCGCTGCTGCTGGCCACTCAGCTCGGCGATGGCGATGTCCTGCGCCTCGGTCCGCTGCTCGCGGGTCAGGCCGGCGACGCGCGGAATCATCACCTGCAGCACCGGCCCCATCGCGGCGATGCGGCGCGCGAAGCGGTCGAAGCGCAACGGCTCCTCGCGCTGCGCGGTCGAGAGCGCGTCGGCGTGCTTCTTGGCGTCCTCGAGCTGGCCGCCGATCCGCTCGAGCTCGACCTTGGCGTCCCACAGGCGGCCGACCGAGTCCTGGGCGACCTGCCAGGCGAGAACGCCGCCGACGAGACGCACGCGGTCGCGCAGCTTGAAGGCCTCCTCGTCGGCGTTCGGGGCATCGACGATGCGGCGCATGTCCTTGAGCTTGTCGAGCAGCTCAAGCTGCTTGGCGTCGGCGAAGGCGACGCCGTCGCCGGCCGCCTCGCCGGCGGCGACCTCGGCGGCGACCGCTTCGCGCCGCTTGACGAGCGCCTCGACGTCGATCTGCTGCTGGCGCTCGCGCACCAGCGGCAGCCGGTCGGCGAAGGCCTTGCGCCGGGTCTCGAGCATGGCGTCGAAGATGCCGAGCTTGTCGCGCCATTCCTCGAGGTTGCGCGTGAGGAAGCGCAGGTCGCGATAGTTCTTCAGCGCTTCCTGGAACTCGTGCTGCGCCAGCACCTGGGCGAGGTGACGCGCGCGCGGCATCTCGGCGAGGTCGCGGATCTTCCAGAACCAGCCCATCTCCTCGCCGGGGTTCTGCTCGACGAGGGTGTCGATCATCTTGCCGGCGCGGATCGCCTTGATCGATTCGTTCAGCTCCGCGCTCTCGCGCTCGTACGCGGTGATCGCGCTCTCGTAACGCTGCAGCGCCTGGCCGTAGGCGCCGAGCTTGGCGTACGCATACGGGACGGCGATCTGCGCCTCGAGCACCGCGGTCTCGCCGAAGTCGCGGTGGGTGAGCTCCTGCCACGGCACGAGCGCGAGCTGCGGGTCGCCCAGCCCGTCGGCGGCCCAGCCGAAGCCGAGCAGCGCCTTGCTCGCCTGCAGGCCGCCGAGCCGGACGCGCTCGAGATAGACGCGCGCGTCCTTGGGCCGCTGCTCGGACAGCGCCGAAAAGCCGAGCGCCACGTTGGCGCGGTCGCGCAGGGTCCGGTATTCCTCGCTCGGCGCCGACTCCTTGCCGAGATCGTCAAGAAGCTCGGTGCCGCGCTTGGCGTCGCCGCCCCGCAGGTTGGCGATGCCGAGGTTGTAACGGACGTAGCGCGCGCTCGGTCCCTTCAACGACAGGTCGCGCAGCGCGAACGCGGCGCCGGCATAGTCGGCGCGCGCCATCAGCAGGTGCGCCTGGAGCAGGCCGCGTTCCTCGACGAGCTCCTTCGGCAGGTTCTTCTCGACCTTCGCGAGCGCCTCTTCGGCCTCGACCAGGTAGCCGCGCTGGTAGCGGATCTTGGCGAGATAGAACCAGGCCCGGTCGCGCACCCACGGCGACGCGCCGCGGTCGATCAGCTGGGCAAAGATCTCGCCCGCCTCCTTGGTCAGGCCGTACGACGCGAGCATGCCGCCGCGCAGGATCTCGGCCTCGTCGTCGTGCTTGGCGACGCGGCCGAACTGCTGCGACGCCATCAGCGTCGTCACCGACGTGAAATAGCGATCCTGGAAGAAGTAGAACAGTGCGTCGCCGTAGTGCGGCGCCTTGATCTCATGGGTCGGCTCGGGCGGCGCGCCCGGGCCGAACGGCCACGCCGCGGCCGCGGGCAGCAGCGGCCAAGCCGCGAGCGCGAACGCCGCGACTGCAGCGGCGGCACGGCCGAAGCGAAGCGGAAGAACGCGGGCGCCGAGTCGCATGCTCTCTCACTGCCAGAGCTTGACGTCGAACTCGGGCTGGAGCTTGCCGCCCGAATCCTGGATGCGAAGCTCGATGTACTTCGCTTCGGTCGTCTTTTCGAACTTGACGTTGGCGCCGCGCCGGTAGTCCCGCTCGTGCGGACCCTTGCCGGTGAAGAATGCGACCAGCTCGTGTTTGCCGCTCTTCAGGTTGCCGAGGTAGACGCGCTGGACGCCGCCGCGGTGCAGCGCCTCGACCTCGAGCGCGGTATAGAGGTAGTTGGCGACGACCTTGTCGTCGAGCTTGATCTGCACCGAGTCGAGCTGGAACATCTTGCCGACGTCCATCGAGACGAAGAGCGCCACCTGCGTGTTCGCCGGGAACAGGAGCTCCTCCTCGAGGACGAGCAGGTCGCGGTTGAGCTTGATGACATCGCTCTTGACGTCCTGGATGCGGCCGTCGAGGGTTCCCGCCACCGGCGCGCTCGCAGCCGCGCCGGGAGTGAGGGCGGCGCTCACCATCGCCGGCATGCTCGCCGAGGCCGAGGCCGGCGCGACTCCCGAAGCCGCGACGGCCGTTGGCGCGGCGCCCGACGCGGCCATCGCCGACGGCGACGGCGATGGCGACAGCGACGTCGGCGGAACGGCGATTGGCGCGGCCAGGATCGACGTTGGCGCGCGCGCCGCCGCCGAGGCGGGAGCGCTCGCTGCCGGCGCTCGCCCGGGTGCGACGGCGGGGACGGGATCGGCGCCGTGCGCGATCGGCAATGCCGCCACGAGGGCGGCGGCGGCGATCAGTTTGCAGCTTCGTTTGAGCATGGCTGTCTGGTGCCTGGCTAATAGGTGCCGAGAGATACAGCTGGATCACGCTGGACGCGTAGCCGTACAGGCTGCCGTCGCGCAGGTCGGTGAAGTCCTTGAACTTGAAGCGCGTGTACTCGTACGAGCCGTTGAGCTTCACGTCGTAGCGGCCGGGGACGCGGCGCACCGTGTACGAGACCCTGCCGCCCAGGCCCATGTCGTTGAAGGTGCTCAGCTGGCGATTGCGCGAGACGTAGGTCGTCTCGCTCGTCGCGTTGTCGCTGTAGAAGAGCGCGTGCGTCTGCGAGTAGTAGCGGAAGAACGAGTCGGCGAGCCAGTTCTCGCCGAAGTAGCGGCTGTAGCCGATCTCGGCGGTGTGCGCCTTGATGTCCCAGGTATCGCGGAAGTAGCGGTACTCTAGGTGCATCGCGTCGCGGTTGCCGAGGTCGCCGACCAGGCGCAGCTTGACCGCGCGGCCCGAGCGCGTCCGCGGTGTGCGCTCCGGAACGGCGGCGCCGAAGACGCGCGCGACGCGATAGGGGCTGGCGAGATAGCCCTCGTCGGCCAGCGCCTCGAAGTTCGCGCTGACGAGCCAGCGCGGCGTCAGGATCTGGGTCGCGCCGAGGCGGTACTGCCAGTGGTCGGCGGTGTCGTGGAAGTCGGGCTCGTTGTGCTTCTTGACCGTGTCGCTGGCGCGCGTGAAGCCGAAGGCGATCGTCGTCATCCCGCCGAAGACTTCCTGCGTCACGTCGAAGCTGCCGGTGTTGGCGACGTAGTCGGGCTCGTGGCTGGTCATCACGCCGAAAGTCATCTGTGCGTCGCGGTAGACGTAGTCGGCGCTGAGGCCGAACTCGTGGCGCGTCTCCTTGTACGGGCTCGCCGTCGTGACGACGTCGATCGAGGCATTGCTGACCGCGTCGAGGTAGTACGTTCCCGTCAGCGAGACCTTGTCCAGGATGCTCTTGCGGACCAGGAACGCCGGTCCGTTCGCCTTCACGCCGCCGCCGCTATACGAATGGATCAGCGCTTCGCCCTTGTCCTCGGGCAGATCGACGGCACGCGCCGACGGCACGACGAGCAGGCCGCCGAGCAGGCTGCCGAGCAGCGTCAGCAGCCGACGCCAGAGGCCGATCGCCGCCCTAGTTGCAGCCACAGCCGCCTCCCTGGAAGCCGGTGGCGCCGCGCGCGCCCTCGCGCACGTCGCGGACGTGCTCGAAATGCTTGTCGGGCAGCGCGTCGCGCGACAGCTTCATGATCGGATCGGCGAGACGCTCGCGCTCGTACGGCTTGACCCACGGCTGGACGCTCGGGATCGTCGGCATGGCGCAGCCGCCGAGGAGCGCGGCGCCGAGCAGGGCCGCCGCGGCGGCAAGCGTTCGGTGCCCGCTCATCGCAGCAGCTCCCGGATCTGCTTCTCGTAGTTGTCCTCGTAGCCGGCGAGGTAGCCGCGATGGACATAGCGGACCTTGCCTTCGCGATCGATGATCACCGTCGACGGCATCGTGTTGAGGTCGTACAGCTTGCTCACCGTCTTCTCGGTGTCGAGCAGGACCGGAAACGTGACGCCGAGCTTGCTCGCCACCTCGGTCGCCTTGGCGACGTCGTCGTCGACGTTGACGCCGAGGAGGACGAAGCCCGAGGACTTGTACTTCTCGTAGAGACGGTTCAGCTGCGGCATCTCCTGGCGGCACGGGCCGCACCAGGTCGCCCAGAAGTTGACCATCACGACGCGGCCGCGCTGCTCCTTCAGGCGCAGGTTGGACCCGCCCATCGCGTGCAGCGTGAAGTCGGGCGCAGCCGCTTGCGGTGCGATCGCCGACGATGCGGTCCCCGCGAGCACCGCGAAGGCGGCACACGAAGCGAGGCGCAGCGCCCAGGCGCGGCGGCGGGCGGGACGTAAGGCGATCGTTGCGAACTTCATGGCATCGGCCGGTCAGAAGAAGACGGTCAGGCCGCCGGTGAACTCGACGTTCTGCGTGCTCTGGCGCTTGCCGAGCAGGTCGAGCGAGAAGACGTGGTCGCGCAGGTCGAGCTGGAACGCGGCCCAGTCGGCGAGATAGAGGCGATAGCCGAAGCCGGCGTTGAACGTCGTCTTCGTCTGCTGGTCGAACTTGGTGCTGCCGACGCCGGCGATGACGTAGAACTGCGACGGCCGGGCGCGCCTGCCGCCGATGAAGATCTCGCCGGGCAGGAAGTTGTAGCCGATCGAGAAGTTGTAGTAGCTGAGCTTTTCGCTGGTGGTCTGGAAGATGCCGCCGGGCAGGATCTGGCGGAACAGCTCGTCGCTGACCTTGGTCTGGCCGTACACGCCCTCTACGAAGAAGTCCTCGGTGATGTGATAACCGATGCGCGCGCCGTAGACCCAGCTCGAGCCGAAGTTCTGCGTTGCGTACGTTCCCGTGAACAGGCCGATCTCGAAATCGTTCGACGGGAACTTGGGCTTCTCGATGTCGCGCCGGTCGACCTGCGGAATGACGACCTGCTCGGTGTTAGTCACCGGCGGGTCGGCGGCGAGCGCGCCGACGCTGGCGGTGCCGAGCAGGATCGTCAGCGATGCTTTGCGCAAGGTCTTGTTGTTCATCGTGTGTGCCGGTTGACCGAGGGTCTGCGCCGCCGGTTCAGAAGAAGAAGGCGAGCCCCGCCGTCCAGGCGCGGTACTCGTTGGTTTTCTGATCGCTCACGAAGGCCGTGTAGAGCGAGTAGTCGGCGCTCATCACGAAGCGCTCGGTGAGGTAGTAGCGCAGGCCGACCCGCGCCACCGCGAGCTTGGCGTTGGTGTCGACCGCGCCGATCAGGCTCTGGTTGGGGAAGTTCTTGAACTTGCCGACGCCGACACCCAGGAACGGCGAGAGCCGATGGTCCGACCACGGCTCGATCAGCACGTCGACGTGCCAGAGATCGGTTCCCGAGAAGACGCCCTGGACCTGGCCGATCGTTCCCTCGAGGCTCAGCGTGTCGGAAAGGCGATAGCTCGTCCATAGCTTCAACATCGGCTCGGACTTGAAGTGTCCCCAGGCCGCGCCGAGCTGCACCTTGCGACTCAGGTAGTCATCGAGAAGAACATCACGAAAGGTCTTGGTGCTGCCGGCAGCGGTGAGCGTCGACTCGAGCTGCTGGCGGCTGACCCAGCCGACCTTGTCGTCCTCGGTGCGGATTCGGAACCAGTCGGTATGGCGCAGCTCGATCTCGATCCAGTCGCTGCGCGGCGCGACGAAGAAGATCGGATAGCCGCGGCCGGGTCCGGTGCGCATCTCGATGTAGGGATCGCTGATCTGCACCAGCTCCGACTTGCGCGAGCGTGGCGCCGGCATCGGTCGCGGCGGCGCGACGACGGGCGTCGCTCCGAGCGTCGCCGGAGCCGCGCTCGGTGCGCTCGCCGACGCCGAGGCCGCGACGGCCGACGAAGCGGCGGCCGACGCGGCAACGGCGGACGCGGCAGCGGCAGGCTCCGCGACCGGGGCGGACGCCGCGGCGGCGGGAACGGTGGCGGGCGCCGAAGCGGCGCCGGCGACAGCCGAAGCCGCGGCAGCCGGCGCCACCGCATCGGCAGCGAACGCCGGAGCGCCCAGGAATACCACGAGGGCCGGCACGGCCCTCATCACAGCGCGAAGCAAAAAGCTTATCGCGTCGCCGCGCCCGAGTCGCGGTCCCGCCGGCGTGGCGGCGCTCACTGCGTGTTGCACGTGCCGGTCTTCGGATCGGCCGGCGTGAACATCGTGTAGGTGGCCGGGCTGAATTCGTCCTGGCCGAGGGGAGCCGGATGGGTGATCCAGTACTTGATCAGCTTGATGTTGGGATCGTTCTGGCTCGGGAAGACCTGGCCGCCGCCGTGGAAGACGTTGAGCACCAGGGGCTTGACGACCAGCCGGCTCTCGTTCGGATTGCCGACGATCACCATCCCCTGCGCCGAATAGAAGTTCTTGTAGATGTCGGTGGCGCGGATGACCTCGGGAGTGTTGGTCGCGAGCGCGACATCGACCGGCTGCGCGGCGCCGATCAAACGAAGAGCGCCGCCGGTGCCCGTCACCGTGTCGTGACAGCCACCGCCGGCGCAAGTGTTTGTGGTCGCCGCTCCCTGGGCCTGAAGCTGGGTCAGGAAGATCGGGTTAATGCACCTCTGGAAGTATGCGAAGGAGAGGTGCTGGTTCCCCAGCGTGCTTTCGGCATTGACCACCACAGGCGGGTTGCCAAGTGGGTTCGATGAGCCTCCGCAAGCCGCCAGGGTTCCCAGCAACGTGATCGAAAGAACTGTCCTTCGCAATACGGTCATCAGCGTCAACAGCCTGTCTTGATCCAGTTGAAGATGGTGGTGTAGTTCGCGCTGCCGATGGGCAGGATCGCGGTCGTCTGCGGAGTGGCCCGCGTCGTCGGGTGCGGCACCAGCGACGGCTTCGACAACAGGTAGTTCGACGAGGGGTCGCACGTATTCGAGATCATCGACACCGTCACCCCGTAGTCCCCTCTGGCATCGCCCGTGAGCACGAAGCGGTTGTTGCGGAACGATGTACCGATCGGCGTTTTGGACATGCTACTTCCGATAGCCTGGTGGCAGGACGCTGCGCACGTCTTAGTGATGATCGGCAGGACATCCTTCTCGAAAGTCGCCATGCTCAAGCCGTCGACCTGGCGCACGTTGGCGCTGGTCTCGAACGGGTTGTTGTAGTACTGCCCGCCGAGATCCATCCATTCGGCGATCAGGCGAAGCTCGGCTGCGTTCAGCATCTTCGAGTGATCGGGCGCCGTCGACGGCGGATTCGGGTGCGCGGTACGCGACTCGGCAGGCGACAGCAACGTCTGTCCCGACATGATCTCCATCAGGCGGCTCTTGCGCGCCATCCCGAGGGCGTCGCCTTCGCTCGCCATGTTCTCGATCAGCGCCGGCCCGCGCACGATCTCGAGGACGCCGTCGCGGATCCGAGTCACGGGCAATCCGGTCACCGGGTCCCTCAACGGATCGCCGAGCAGCAGCTCCTCGTACGACTCGACCCGGCCGGTGCCCGCGAACGTCGCCCTCAGGTCGAGCTTGACGTTGTCGTTGTGGCAGTTGATGCAGGTGTTGCCGCCGCGATCGCGCGTCCACAGCGGCGCGATGTTGATCGGGTAATTGATCAGGCCGTTGACCGGCGCCGGCGTGACGAGGTCGTCAGTGGCCACCGCGTTGCCGGTGTACTTGAGGGCGATCGACGGCCGCGCGGTGACGCCCGGCTTGGTCGTGTCGGCCCAGAAGTCGCTGTACATCATGTCGCCGACGAGCTTGAGCGCGCTGGCGTCGAGGCGGGTGCGCGTCGAGGCCATCGTCTCGCCCGCCTGGTGCGCCACTGCGAGCGCCGTCTTGATCCCCGCCGGCGCGGCGTTGACGATCGCGCCCGAGTTGACGGCGCCGCCGCGACGCGGGCTGTGGCAGCCGTCGCAGGTGCGGCGCTCGCCCGGCCGGACCTGGATCCAGTTGGTGTGCGTCTGGAACGCGACGCCCTTGTCGTTGACGACGGCCAGGCCGATCGGCGTGTCGGCCGGAACGGTCAGCTTGAACGAGCCGTCCGGCTCGATCGGCGCGTAGCCGAGGATCTGCTGCATCTCGAACTCGGTCTCGCCGATCGCGTTGCGCATTCCGGTCATCCCCGCGCCCGGCGGGATGGCGCGGACGGCGCGGATGAAGCGCGCCGGGGAGCAGCGGTACGCCGCGTTGGCCGGATCCTTCATCTTCACCAGGTCGGCGACCTGCGAGCGCGTGTCGGTCGGATCGACCGAGGCGGTCATCGCGATCGGCGTCGCGCAGCCGGCCGGCGCGTCGGACGCGGTCAGGACGCCGCTGCCCATGCGACCGAGCTCGTCGGTGTCGTAGACGCTTCGCACCTCGAGCAGGCCGAGGTTCTGCGCCGCCAGCGTGGCGTCGACGTTGGTCGGCAGCGTCGCGTTCGGCTCGGTCCGCGGCTGGATCGCGATCGGGTGCGTGTTCATGAACCCCGGCGGCGGCGCGGCGATGATCGCCAGCGTCTGGTCGGCCGGGTTGAACATGTAGATCGCGTACGACGGACGAACGTTGTCCTGCAGCTCGTCGGCAGCCACCTCTTCGGCGACCCGCTCCTCGCCGAGGCGGGCCTTCTCGGCGGCGCTCAGCGTCGAGCACGAAACGATTTGGGCGCCGCGGCTCACCTCGCAAGGCGTGAAGCCGATCAGGATGCGGTCGGTGCCGTCCCAGAGCGGGAACGGCGTCGTGACGCGGCCGAATTGCGACAGGCCGCGGCCGATGTCGAGCTGCTGCGTCGTCGCCTGCTTCTGGCCGACGCCGGTGACACCCGGGCTCGCCGGCGTGTTCTGCTCGGAGAAGTTGGCGGCGTCGATCAGCATCAGGCCGCCGCCTTCGTTGGTGCCCGACAGCGGCATCAGGTCGGAGGTGATGAAGCCGGCGTACTTGCCCTTCGGGTCCATGTCGCGCGGGTGCAAGAAGCTGTTGCCTTCGCTGTGCGCGCCGTAGAGGACGAACATGTCGGTGCCGTCCGGCTTGGCACGGAAGACCTTGAAGTGGTTACGGCCGCCGACGTGATCCCAGCGCGAGAACATGATGTCGCCGTTCTGGCGGATCTTCGGGTTGCGGTCGTGGCTCTGGTTGAACGAGATCTGCGTCACGTTGCCGCCGTCGGCGTCCATCGTGTGCAGGTTGAAGACGGCCTCGCGCTCGTATTCGTCGAGCGCCTTGTAGCTCTTGCCGAGGCCCTGGTCGACGCTCGACTTGGTCTGGCGGTTCGAGGTGAAGACGTAGCCGCGCTTGGCCGGAAGGTAGGTCGGCTCGACGTCGTCGTCGCCGGTGGCGGTGAGGCGACGGAGCGTGCCGCCGGTCAGGCCGCCGACGCTCATGTCGTATTCCCAGATGTCGAAGGAGCCGGTGCACGCCGGCAGGTTGCCGATCTTCGACGTGTTGTCGGCCGGGCACTTCATCGCGAAGACGATGCTCTTGCCGTCGTACGAGATGTCGAGGCCCTGGACGTCGCCGCGGCCCAGCGTGATCTGCTGGGTGA
>Ga0207711_10005954_pt1 | contig 10307 bp, 7 predicted proteins | sample KBSS34metaG_FD_184401 | JGI IMG/M metagenome (GOLD analysis project Ga0207711, IMG submission 184401) | Switchgrass rhizosphere microbial communities from Kellogg Biological Station, Michigan, USA - KBS S3-4 metaG (SPAdes) (version 2) | ecosystem: Host-associated > Plants > Roots > Rhizosphere >... | reverse complement strand
AGCGCCGAAATCCGCAGCGCGCCGGACAACCAAAACCGATCGATCCCCCCGCCGATATCACGATTCCCATAACCCGCCTTGTCGATCCACTCCTGCATGCGCTGCTGGCCGGCGCGGCGCGCCATCTCCTGGTAGAACCAGACCGCCGAGAACTTCATCGCGCTGGCCAACGACTGGTCCCGATTCCACTCCTCGCGTTCGCGCTTCACGCCATCCCAGCGGACGACATCGTATTCATCCTTCACCGCACCGGTGTCGAGAGCGACCATCGCGTTGAACAACTTGAAGGTCGAGGCCGGGCTGAAGCGCGTTTCCGCGCGCTCTCGATCGAACACGAGATAACGGTTCGACTGCGCGTCGTACACCAGGGCCGTCCCGGTTACGTTGCGCTCGGCGAATTCCGACTTCCATTCGGAATGCTCCTGCCATCCGGGTTCTGCGGCGAAGGCGACCATCGGCAGGATCAGGACCAGCAGGAAACAGGCGAGTGCCAGGATCCGGCGCGGCGATCGTCTGGATGGTCGGCGTCCCATGGCTCGATTGTGCCGGAACGCGGCGGGTCAGGCAGGCATCACCTGTTCGTCTTCGAGCGCGATGCGCCGCTGGACCGCGGTTTCGCCTTGCGCCGGTGCATCCTGCGCCGCCATCGTTGCATGCAGGGACGCGGCCTTCGCCTGGCCGCTGCCGGTGGTCGCCATTTCCCACAGGGTCTTGAACGCGATCAGCGTGTACAGGATCGCGTAGGGCGATTGCGTCAGCAGCATCGCGAACATCCCGAGAATGATCGTCAGGTGCAGCACGAACACCCGCCCGACGCGCACCTGCACGGCGCTCTTGAGCGCGGCATAGCTGAGCCTTCTGATGCCCACCATATCGAGCGCAAGTTCCAGCGCGAGCACCATGGCGATCCAGCCGGCGCCCTGGCGGAATTGCGCGCCGGAAAACTGCCACATCGCATCGTCCGAATAGTTGTCGCCGACGACCAGCACGATCATTGCAACGAAGATGCCATGGGCGAGCGTGAAGACGAACGACATCGTCGCGTATTCGCCGAGCAGGCCGGCCTGCGAGGGCTTGCCGTTGACCAGCAGGCCCAGCTGGCCAGGTCGCCAATGGCCGTGCTTGCGGGTGAGCTTGCGGTGCACGGCGATGCGGATGCAGGTGAAGGCGGCGATCAGCAGGTTTTCGAACCAGTACAGGACCAGTACGGTCGTCGCGGACCAGCCGAGCAGCTTGACGCCATACAACGGCACCGCATTGGCGGGCAGGACGAACAGCAGGTTGATCCAGCGCATCGCCCGACTCCCGGATGGGCTGGCGCCGAGTATAGCGGCGCCGCAGCGGGCGATGGATCGCGCGTCGCAGGCCGCGATGCGATCCATCCGCTACCATGCAGCGATGCGGCAACCCATCCTCAATTTGTCGCCGACCCCAGGGGACGAGGTCAAGACCACCACGTGTTTCATGTGCGCGTGCCGTTGCGGGAGAGAGCGGGCGCTGAGGCGAGTCCAGTGGACTCGCCTGCCCGATCGAGCGCACGGGCTTGGATGCCCGGGCCGGCGCCCAACACCATGGATGGTTCGCCATCGCGAGCTATCTGCTGACGTAGCCGGGATGCACGCGCAATGAAGGAACCGGTTCTCAATCTGTCGCCATCGCCAGGCGACGAGGTCAAGACCACCACGTGTTTCATGTGCGCGTGCCGTTGCGGGAGAGGCAACGCGCTTGCGAACCACTGGTTCGCGCGTTGCCGAGCGCCGAGCCACGGATGGCGAGGCCGGCGCCCAACACCATGGATGGTTCGCCTTCGCGAGCTGTCTGCTGACGTAGCCGGGATGCACGCGCAATGAAGGAACCGGTTCTCAATCTGTCGCCATCGCCAGGCGACGAGGTCAAGACCACCACGTGTTTTATGTGCGCGTGCCGTTGCGGCATCAAGGTGTGGCTCAAGGACGGCAGGATCCGTTACATCCAGGGCAACCCGGCGCATCCGGTGAACCAGGGCGTGCTCTGCGCGAAGGGTTCGGCCGGGATCATGCAGCACTATTCGCCGGCACGATTGAGCAAGCCGTTGTTGCGCGTCGGCGAGCGAGGATCCGGCGAGTTCCGCGAGATCGAGTGGGACGAGGCGATGCAGATCGCGACCGGTTGGCTTGCGCCGATCCGCGAACGCAATCCCGACGAGCTCGCGTTCTTCACCGGCCGCGACCAGTCGCAGGCATTGACCGGCTGGTGGGCGCAGCAGTTCGGTACGATCAACTACGCCGCGCACGGCGGTTTCTGCACGGTGAACATGGCCGCTGGCGGGCTGTATACGCTCGGCGGCAGCTTCTGGGAATTCGGCGAACCCGATTGGGAATACACGCAATACCTGATGTTGTGGGGCGTCGCCGAGGACCACGATTCGAATCCGATCAAGCTCGGCCTCGGCAAATTGAAAGCGCGCGGCGCGAAGATCGTCGCCGTCAATCCGGTGCGCAGCGGCTACGGCGCGATCGCCGACGAATGGATCGGCATCCGGCCTGGCACCGACGGATTGTTCGCTTTCGCGTTGATCCACGAATTGCTGAAGGCCGATCGCATCGACCTCGACTACCTGGTGCGCTACGCGAATGCGCACTGGCTGGTCGTGCGCAATCCCGGTGGCGCGGACGATGGATTGTTCGCGCGCGACGCGGATGGCAAGCCCTTGTGCTGGGATCGGAACGGTCATGCCGCGGTCGATGCCAATCGCATCGACATCACGCCGGCGGTCGTCGGCGAACATGGGTTGCCGGATGGCCGCAGGGTCGTACCGGTTTTCCACCTGCTTGCCGAACGCTACCTCGATCCGGCGTATTCGCCCGATGCGGTGGGCGAACGCTGCGGCGTCCCCGCCGACACGATCCGTCGCATCGCGCGCGAACTCGCGGCGACTGCGTTCGACAGCGGCCTGAAACTCCCGATCGCGTGGACCGACATGCACGGTCGGCGGCACGAGGAGATGATCGGTCGCCCGGTCGCGATGCACGCGATGCGCGGAATCAGCGCGCATTCGAATGGTTTCCACACCTGCCGCGCGTTGCACCTGTTGCAGTTGCTGCTCGGCGCGGTGGACGCGCCGGGTTCGTTCCGTTATCAGCCGCCGTATCCGCGCTCGACTCCGCCGGGCAATCGCCCGGGCAAGGTGCGCAAGGACAACGGAGCGCTCAACCACAATCCCCTCGGCTTCGTGCATGCGCCGGAGGACCTGCTGGTGGATGCGGACGGCGCACCGCGTCGCATCGACCACGCGTATTCGTGGGCGTATCCGCTGGCCGCGCACGGGATGATGCACACGGTGATCCGCAACGCATGGGCGGGCGATCCGTACCGCATCGATACGCTGATGCTGTTCATGGCGAACATGAGCTGGAACTCGGCGATGAACACCGGCGAGGCGATGCGCATGCTCACCGACAAGGATGCGGCGGGCGCGTACAAGATCCCGCACATCATCTATGCCGATGCCTACGCGAGCGAGATGGTCGCTTATGCGGACCTGGTTCTGCCCGATACGACATACCTCGAACGCCACGATTGCATGTCGATGCTCGATCGGCCGATATCGGATGCGGACGGCGCGGCCGATGCGATCCGTTATCCACTGCTGGCAATGGACGCCCAGGACAAACAGCGCGACGTGCGGGGATTCCAGTCCGTGCTGCTCGAACTCGGCGCGCGACTGAAGTTGCCGGGCATGGTCGACGAAACCGGTGCGCCGGTCTATCGCGACTACGCCGATTACATCGTGAACCACCAGCGCGCACCCGGCGTCGGCCTGCTTGCGGGCTGGCGCGGAGCGGACGGCGCGCAGGAAGGCAAGGGTGCCCCGAATCCAAGGCAGATCGATGCCTACATCGCGAACGGCGGTTTCTGGCGCACCGAGATTCCCGAATCCGCGCGCTACTACAAGATGGCCAATCGCGATTACCTCGAGTGGTCCGAGCGCATGGGTTTCATCGTGAAAACCGAGCAGGTCGTGCTGCAGCTGTATTCGGAAACGTTACAGGCGTTCCGGCTCGCCGCGCAGGGATTCGGCGCCGTGCAACCGCCAGAGCAACATCGTGAACGCGTCGCGATCTATTTCGATCCATTGCCGATCTGGTATGAGCCGTTCGAAGGCATGCAGACGTCGTCGCGCGATTTTCCGCTCAGCGCCGTCACGCAACGACCGATGTTCATGTACCACGCATGGGGTTCGCAAAACGCGTGGCTGCGGCAGATCGCGACGCGCAACTGGATGTACCTGCATCCGGGCACCGCCGCGAAATACGGGATCGCCGACGAGGACTGGATCCATGTCGATTCGCACAACGGCCGCATCACCGTGCAGGCGAAATGCGTGTCGAACATGCAGCCCGATACGGTGTGGACCTGGAACGCGATCGGCAAGCGGCGCGGCGCGTGGAAGCTCGACAAGGAAGCGCCCGAGGGCACCAAGGGCTTTTTGCTCAACCACCTGATTTCCGATCGCACGCCGAACGGCGACTACGCGAACGCCGATCCGGTCACCGGCCAGGCCGCGTGGTTCGACTTGCGGGTGCGGATCTGCAAGGCCAGGCCGGAAACGGAAAGCGCGCCGCAATTCGCACCGCTGCCGATGGGCGCCGTCGGCAACGAACCGCTACGCTACGGCGCAGCGATGCGGAAGCGATCATGAGCGACGCCCACGACTGGTACTTCGATGTCATCTCGCCGTTCGCGTACCTGCAATGGGTGCGGCTGAGGCGCGATCACCCGCAGTTACGCCTGCGGCCGCGACCGTTGCTGTTCGGGGCGCTGCTGCAGCACCACGGACAGCTCGGGCCGGCGGAGATCCCTGGCAAGCGCGAATTCACCTATCGCTTCGTGGCGTGGGAAGCGCGACGGCTCGGCATCGCGTTGCGTTTCCCACCCGCGCATCCGTTCAATCCGCTCGCTGCATTGCGACTGATCCTTGCCGCCGACGACACGATCGCCGCAACAGACGCGGTGTTCATGCATATCTGGCGCGATGGCCTGGCGGGCGATTCCACGGCGGCACTGGGCGGCGTCGCGGCAGAGCTCGGCATCGTGGGGATCGATGCGGCGATCGCGCGGGAAGAGGTCAAGTCCAAGTTGCGCAACAACACCGAGGAAGCGATTTCTCGCGGTGTCTTTGGCGTACCGACCCTATGCGTGGACGGCGCGCTGTTCTGGGGCAATGATGCGACCGGGATGGTACTCGACTATATTGCCGATCCGAGCGCCTTCGCTGGCGAATTCGACGCGGTCGCCGCCCTGCCGGTAGGGATCAGCCGCAAACGGAGTTGACGATGGGAATGCCGCAACTTGCAGGGACCGTGGAACCCGGGATGAATGCGACGTCGTTCACGACGGCGCGCGGGCGCACGCAACCTGGGCCCATCGCTCGATGAGTCCGCAGGCTTGGGAGGTCGCGGCGATCGTGGCCGGCGCGATGGCGTTGTTCGCCAGCGAGAAATTGCGCTACGACGTGATCGCCCTGCTGGTGCTTGCACTGCTGCTCGTGCTCGGCATCGTGACGCCGGCCGAAGGGCTGAGCGGCTTCAGCAACGAAGCGACCGTCGTGATCGCCGCGATGTTCGCGCTCAACGCCGGCGTGGTCAGTACCGGTGGGCTCGATCCGATCGTCAGGACGCTGGTCCGCATCAAGCAGCCATGGCTGCTGACCTTGTCGATCATGCTGCTGATGGCCGCGCTCGGCATGTTCGTCAAGAACACCGCGCTGGTGGCGACCTTCCTGCCGGTCGCGTTGACCGTCTGCACGCGCACCGGGACCTCGCCTTCGCGCGTGCTGATGCCGATGTCGTTCGCAGCGCAAATGGGCGGCGTGTGCACGTTGATCGGCACGTCGTCGAACCTGCTCGCGAACAGCCTCGCCAAGCAGCAGGGACTGCACGGATTCTCCGTGTTCGAATTCGCGAAGCTCGGCCTGATCCTCGCGGCGGTCGGCATCGCCTACATGATGCTGGTCGGACGCTGGTTGTTGCCGAAGACGACCGATGCCAAGCTCGACGAGAACGTGATCCAGGGCAAATACGTCACCGAGTTGCGGGTGAAAGCCGGATCGCCGCTGATCGGCCAGTCCATCATCAACGCCAAGCTCGGCGAGAAGTTCGGCGTCTATGTGCTCGAGTTGCTGCAGGGCAAGGATCGCCACTGGTCGCCACGCGAGCAGACCCTGCAGGAAGGCGACGTGCTGCTCACCCGCGGCGAGTGGGATCGGCTCACCGCATTCCAGCGCGCGGCCGGGCTCGGATTGCAGCCCATCCCCGGGTCGAATGCCGCGCTCGGCAACGCCAGGCGCGTCCTGGTCGAGGCGTTGGTCGCGCCGAACACGCACATCGTCGGGCAGACGCTCGCCGAGCTCGACTTCCGCTGGACCTACCAGGCGACCGTGCTGGCGGTGCAACGGCGCGGCGACGTGTTGCGCGAGCAGATCAAGAACGTGCGGCTGGATGTCGGCGATACGTTGCTGATGCTCGTCGATGAAAAACACGTGTCCGAGCTCAACCGCAATGCGGGCCTCGTCGTGCTTGCCGAGCCCACCGACGATGGCGAATCGCGGCGCAAGGCGCCGATCGCGATCGCGATCATCGTCGGCGTGATCGCCGTGGCCGGCTTTGGCCTGCTGCCGATCGTGGTCAGCGCCCTGGTCGGCTGCGTGCTGATGGCGCTGACCGGCTGCTTCAAGTTCACCAGCGTGTACGAGTTCATGGACTGGAAGGTGATCGTGCTGCTCGGCGCGGTCCTGCCGCTCGGCATCGCGTTGCAGAAGACCGGGCTCGCGCAACACGTGGTGGACATCGGCATGTCGCTGGTCGGCGAGCACGGGCCACTGATGGGCCTGTTGATGGTGTATGCGCTGACCGCATTCCTGACCGAGCTGATGGGCCACAATCCATCGGTGGTGATCATGATCGCGATCGCGGTTTCGGTGGCGCGCGCGATGCACGTGAGCCCGGAGCCGTTCGTCGTCGCAACGGCATTCGCGGCGGCGACCTCGTTCGCGACGCCGGTCGGCTATCCGACCAACACGATGGTCTACAACGCGGGCGGTTACCGGTTCACGGATTTCCTGAAAGTCGGCATCCCACTGATCATGCTGTTCTGCGTGATTTCGATGATCCTGATACCGCGCTTCTGGCCGTTCACGCCGTGACGGCGCTGCCCGAGCCATCGCGGAAAAAACTTGGCCTCGTGATCGACCTCGACACCTGCGTCGGCTGCCACGCCTGCGCGGTCGCGTGCAAGGAATGGAATGCCGGCGGCATCGCCGGGCCGCTGACCGACGAGAATCCGTACGGCAAGGAGCCGTTCGGCGTGTGGTTCAACCGCGTGCACAGCTACGAAGTGGAGCCGCTCGCGGCAAGTTCGCAGGCGGCGATGACGGTGCATTTCCCGCGCTCGTGCCTGCATTGCGAAACCCCGGCCTGCGTGACCGTGTGCCCGACCGGCGCGAGCTACAAGCGCGCGGAAGACGGCATCGTGCTCGTCGACGAGGACAAGTGCATCGGTTGCAAGCTGTGTTCATGGGCGTGCCCGTACGGCGCGCGCGAATACTCGGCGGTCGAGGGCGTGATGAAGAAATGCACGCTGTGCGTGGACCGCATCTACAACGAGCACCTCGACGAGATCGAACGGCAGCCCGCCTGCGTGCAGGCCTGCCCGACGCGCGCGCGGCACTTCGGCGACCTTGGCGACCCGCAATCGAAGGTGTCGCAACTCGTCGCCGAACGCGGCGGCCGCGACCTGCTGCCGGAACTCGGCTACAAGCCCGTCAACAAATACCTGCCGCCGCGGCCGCGGCGCGGCGCGACTGCATCGGCACCTGCCGACGCAACGCGCGCCGATGAGAAACTCGATCCCGCCACATTGCCGCCGGTATTGCGCTGGCTCGATCGCGTGCTGAGCCGTTGATGCTCGACGCCCACGTTCGATCCGCGCGAATGCCATGAATCCCGCGTTCTCGGTCATCTTCTTTACGGTCTTGTCCGGCGCGGGTTATGGACTTTGGTTTTGGACCGTAGTCGGTGCACCGCTGCTAGGTGAAGGCAAGCATCCGGGATTGCTTCTCGTGATGAACCTCGTGATCGGCTTCCTGATGGTGACAGTCGGCCTCCTGAGCTCGGTACTGCATTTGGGAAAGCCAGCGCGCGCCTGGCGTGCATTCAGCCAGTGGCGTACCTCGTGGCTTTCCCGCGAAGGCGTGATGGCGATCGCGACGTTTCTCCCCGCGATGTATCTTGCAGGTGTCTTTTTTGGCTGGTTGCCCTCCGGAAACGTGCCGCTGGCGGTAGCGGGCATATTGCTCGCGATCGGTTCGGTAACGACGGTGCTGTGCACGGCGATGATCTACGCGAGCCTCAAACCGATCCCGGCATGGCGGCACCGCGTGGTCGTGCCGGTCTACCTCATCTTTGCGTTGCAGACCGGAGGATGGATCACGGCGTTCGACTGCGCCGACGAACCCGGCAGAATGCACCTCGTCGTCATAGGAGTGTGCTCCCTAGCGACGCTCGCCCTCGCAGCCATGAAGCTCGCATATTGGCGCGACATCGACCGAATTGAGCTCCCATCGCGCGAAGCTGCCACAGGGCTCGAAGGCATCGGCAAGGTCACCGTCTTCGAGCGTCCGCACACCGAGGCCAACTACCTCACCCGCGAAATGGGTTTCGTGCTTGCGCGCAAGCACTCGCGCAAGCTGCGCGCGATCGCGTTGCTCCTGTTCGCCGGAGTGCCGCTGCTGGCGTTGGCGCTCGCGTGGATGCTGCCGGTTACCGCCGTGTTCGCGCTCTGGATCGCTGCGCTTTCAGCCTTGCTCGGCGCATTCGTCGAGCGCTGGCTGTTCTTCGCCGAAGCGAAACACATGGTGATGCTCTACTACTGATCGCAGCGCACGCTACCGGTGCGACGACAGCCGTGCGAGCAACACGTCGGCGCCGGCCGCGAGCAGTTTCTCGGCGACGCGCAAACCCAGTCCCTGCGGGTCATCGGCGATGCCAGCGGCCTCGGCACGCACGAGTTCGCCGCTCGTGGCATCGCCGACCAGGCCCTGCAGGTTCAGGACGTCGCCATCGAGGGTCGCGTAACCCGCGATCGGTACCTGGCAGCTGCCATGCAGGCGCCGGTTCATCGCGCGCTCGGCTTCGACGCAGATGCGTGTCGATGCATGTTCGAGTGCTCCAAACAACGCTTGAGTCGCGCCATCGTCATCGCGGCATTCGACCGCGATCGCACCCTGCGCAACGGCGGGCACCCAATCCGGCGCGAGCAGGCGCTGGCGGACGCGTTCGCCGAGTCCGAGCCGCTGCAAACCGGCGCAGGCGAGCAGGATCGCATCGTAGTCGCCGGCATCGAGCTTCCGCAGGCGCGAACCGACATTGCCGCGCAGGTCCTCGATGCGCAGGTCCGGTCGCCGCGCGCGCAATTGCGCCTGTCGGCGCAATGACGACGAACCCACGCGCGCGCCCTGCGGCAATGCATCGAGGCCGTGCCAACGATTGCTGACGAACGCATCGAATGGATCGGCGCGCTCGAGCACGGCGGCAATCGCGAACGGTCCGTCGAGTTCCATCGGCACGTCCTTCAGCGAATGCACCGCGGCATCGGCACGATCTTCCTGCATCGCGACTTCGAGCTCCTTCAGGAACAGGCCCTTGCCGCCGATGTCGGACAGCGGCCGGTCGATGATGCGGTCGCCGCGCGTGGTCATCGGCACGAGCTCGACCCGCAATTGCGGATGGGCTGCGCGCAGCAACGCGGCAACGTGTTCGCTCTGCCAGAGCGCGAGCGGGCTCTCGCGCGTCGCGAGGCGCAATACCTTCATGCTCACAGATGCCGCAACTTGTCGCGCAACAACGGCAGGCAGCGGCGACTGACTTCCAGCGGCGTCGCCACGCTGCGCAACATCACGTGCGCCTGGCCGTCGGCGCTGCGGCGCAGCTCGGTCAGCGCGCTCGTCGCGATCAGGCAATTGCGATGGATGCGCAGGAAACGGTCGCCGAATTCAGCTTCCAGCGATTTCAGCGATTCCTCGATCAGGTCCTCGCCGTGCGCGTGGTGCACCGAAACGTATTTCTCATCGGCTTGCAGGTAGAGGATCTCGCCGACCGGAATCAGCCGCAGGCTGCCGCGCAGGCGCGCGGACAGGTGCGTGCGCGGTGTGTTGCGCGGCAAGTCCGGGAGGCGCGACGTGGGCCGCGCGGCGACGTAGCGACGCGCGCGCTCGAGCGCAATGGCGAGGCGCTCGGCGCGCACGGGCTTGACTAGGTAATCAACCGCCG
>Ga0207711_10005952_pt1 | contig 10309 bp, 12 predicted proteins | sample KBSS34metaG_FD_184401 | JGI IMG/M metagenome (GOLD analysis project Ga0207711, IMG submission 184401) | Switchgrass rhizosphere microbial communities from Kellogg Biological Station, Michigan, USA - KBS S3-4 metaG (SPAdes) (version 2) | ecosystem: Host-associated > Plants > Roots > Rhizosphere... | reverse complement strand
ACAAAGCCCGCTTCGAGCTCGCAAACGCCGTGCTGCTCGTCACGGTGACCGTCTCGATCAGCGTGCTCGTCTGGCAGAACTCGGGCCTGCGCGATCCGGCGATGCTCGCCTACCCCGCCATCCTGGCCTTCGCAAGCACGATGGGCGGCCGGCGGCTGTTCGTATTCTTGCTCGCCACGATCCTCTTGGTCGTTTCGTCGGTGGGCGTCGCCAATCTGCAGGGCTGGCACGTCAATGCAGTGCCCACGCACACTCTGGGCAGCATGATCAACGTGGGGATCGTGCTCTCGCTGACCGCGTTCCTCCTCTGGCTGATGGCCGGCGACCTGCGGGCCGCGCTGGCAAATCTGACGGCCGAGAACGAACGAGTGCGCCAGTCGCAGAGGCGAATCGAGTTCCTGGCGACCCACGACTCGCTGACGGGGCTGCCGAATCGGATCCTCGGGCGTGACCGGTTCGGCCATGCCATCGCGCTCGCCCGCCGCCATCACGCAATGGCGGCTTTGGTCTTTCTCGACCTCGACAACTTCAAGAGCATCAACGATTCACTGGGTCACCCACGGGGTGACGAGTTGCTGCGTGCGGTCGGCGGCCGGCTCACCAAGGTCCTGCGCGACAGCGACACGGTCTGCCGTCAAGGCGGCGACGAGTTCCTGATCTTGCTCGGCGACGTGCGCGACAGCAGTGACGTGGTCGAGATCGGCGCGAAGCTGCTCGGACAGCTGACCGCGCCGATCCTGTTGGATGGGTTGGAAGTTTCGACCTCGGGTTCGATGGGGGTCGCCATGTATCCGGCCGACGGAGCCGATTTTGACGAGCTGCTCAAGAAGGCAGACATTGCGATGTATGTGGCCAAGGATGCCGGGCGCAATGCGATCCGCTTCTTCACTGATGAGATGAACTCGAGCGTTCTGGAAGATGTGCATCTGGTCTCTGGCATGCGCAATGCGCTTGGCCGGGGCGAGTTCATGCTCCACTACCAGCCGCAATTCGAGCTCGCCAGCGGCCGCGTCGTCGGCGTCGAAGCACTGCTGCGCTGGCAACATCCCGAGCTCGGTCTGGTGCCGCCGAGCCGGTTCATCCCGGTCGCCGAGCAGTCGGGGCTCATCATCGAGATCGGCGCCTGGGTTCTCACCGAAGCGTGCCGGCAGATGCAGCTTTGGCGCTCGATGGGGCTTGGCGACCTGACGATCTCCGTCAACGTCTCGTCGCTGCAGTTTCAACGCGACCACATCGAGACCGACATCGTCGATGCACTGGAGGCCTCGTGCTTGCCTGCGTCGGCCCTTGAGCTGGAGCTGACGGAGTCGCTCCTGATCCAGGATTCGAGCATGATCTCTGCGCTGCTGCGCCGTCTTCGCGGACGTGGCGTACGGTTTTCCATCGACGATTTCGGGATCGGTTATTCGAATCTCGCCTACCTCAAGCGCTTCGAGGTTTCGCGCCTGAAGATCGACCAGTCGTTCATCCATAGGTTGACCGACGACAAGCACGATGAGGCGATCGTTCGGGCGATCATCCAGATGACCACCAGTCTGGGGCTGGTGACGGTTGCCGAAGGTGTCGAGACCGAATCGACCTTGGCTCGCTTGATCCAGCTGGGCTGCCAGCAGGGACAGGGGCAGCACTGGGCGCCGGCAATGCCCGCCGGAGAATTCCTTGAATTCGCGACCAAGCGTCGGTAGATGAAATGGATGCTGACGGGGCATGAGAGAAACGCGACTAGCGCGTGAGCGCTCGGTCGCTAGGGGAAGATGCAAGCTCGCACGGATGTGCTGCGCCGCTGTTGCGGGCGATTCGTGGTGCTGCCGCCGCCTACCGCAGAGCCGCAGCCTGGCTGCAATTGCTACCCGGCCCTTTTCGGGAGCGATCTAGGTGCTGAGGCCCAGCCTGAGAACGGCATTGCAGACGGCGGATTCGGTCGCTCCATCGAGGCCTTTGGCGTCGACGAGGAGCGCAGCCGAGATGAACGCGACGACCAGCGTCACGGCAATTGCAAAGGCACGCTGCAGGCGAAAGCGGCTCCTTGCTGGCAGCTTACGGAGGCCGCCACGTAGGCGGCTCGAATCAACGATGGCCGGGGGCATGGGTCGTAGTCCTCAAATTGCTCGACGCGGACTCTAAGTAGCCGGTCGCCTCTGGTGAATCGTTCTTACGAGGGTGCGCAACGAGAGCTTTGCTAGCGTCCGCGGGTCCGCATCCAACTCGACCCGGGCGCAGCCATGGACGCCGCGTGACAGCAACCTGCCGGCTGTGGGGCGCTCGTGAAGACGTGAAAGCTTGCACGGTGCCTATGCTCGGTGTCGATCTTCAGTGCACCAGCAAGACCTCGGGGGGCCGCAGGTCGCAGCCCACCATCGCACGCGCGAAGAGATAGTTCTCGCGGGCCCGATCACTCAGTTGATCGAGGTTCACTTGACCTTGCGCATCGCAAGGGAACGCATAGTCGCAGTCGTGGGTGGAAAGGCTGCGGTAACGAAGCTCGAAGCGAGCTTCATCGCGGCACAACGCACCGCTCGTTCCCGACCGAAGGCCGGCGGAGGCAACTTCGTACGACTGTCTCATGGGAACTCCCCTTCTCAGCACCGCGCTCGCTCGAGCACGTGCAGAAGGTTAGGAGCCGGGTCGCAACGCCCGAAGTAGAAAAGGCGAACTGCACAAGCGACTTATTCACACGAGGCGCTGGGCGAACGAGAGCCCCGAGTCCCGCGAAGTCGCCCAGGTGGGGGAGCTCGACGCGACATCCTCGCTCGGGCTGCTGGCCGGGATCGTCGATCCCGCGCGGCGCAGCATGCCGGCGAGCTTCAGCGGCTATGGATCGGCGTTCGAAGGGAAGGGCGTGCCGGCACCGGCTCCGCTTGCCCTGACCGTGCGCTGCGGCCCATCGCCTCCAGGGTGGCGGCGTTGTCGAGGCTGGCATCCGCCGCGCGCCGGACGGCCCCGAAATCCTGCTCGCGGACCACTTTTGCAAACGCCTCGGCGGCGAAGCGAAAACCGCTGCCCGTGTCGGCACGAATTTCCTCGAAAGGTGTCGTGTTGGCGGTGCCGCGACGCACGCGCAGCAGGCTCGGAAGGTAGCCGTACCGGTCGCCCGCCGCCTGTGCGCTCGTGTGGTTCAGAAACTCGGTGTCGATCGTGCCTCGGTCGCCCACGATGGTTCCCCGACGGTGGTAGGCCGCATCCATTGCGCACGACAGTTGGGCGCGCCGTCCGTCGGCGTAGGCAAGCGTGACCATCATGCTGATGTCGACGCCGGTGTCGGCCCAGGAAGCCTCGGCCGACACACGAACGGGCGCCGCTCCCATGGCCAGACGAATCAGGCTAAGCGCATAGCTGCCGGCGTCCAGGAGCGCACCTCCGCCCAGATCGGGTTGCATGCGGATGTTGTCGTCGCCGCTCGGAAGGGTGAAGCCGAAACAGGCCTGGACCGACTGCACTGTTCCGATGGCGCCGCCGCGCAGCAGGGCGAGCATCTCGCGCGTCTGCGGTTGGAAGTAGTACGGGTAGGACTCCAGCAGCATCACGCCATGGTGCTCTGCGGCATCGAACATTTGTTCGGCTTGGCGAAGCCCGAGCGCCAACGGCTTTTCGCAAAGCACGTGCTTGCCCGCCTCGGCCGCCTTGATCGCCCACTCGGCGTGCAAGCTGTTGGGCAGCGGAACGTACACCGCTTGGACGTCCTCATCCTCCAGCAGCGCCTCGTAACTGCCGTGGCGTCGTCCGATGCCGTGCGCCGCAGCGAAGGCGGCGGCTCTGTCCGCACTACGGCTCGCGACCGCAACGATTCGAGCTGTGCTGGCAGGGGCCACATCCCGCGCGAACTGCCTGGCGATCGTGGCGCAACCAAGGATGCCGATTCGAAGCGCGTGAGGTTTGGATGAGGCCTTCTTCATGGTCGGGGTGGAGCGCTTGTTTTTAGCCGCTGTATTGTGTCCGCCGTTCGCCTTGGTCCGGCAGAGGCTGGGCCGGCTTGGATTGGATTTGTTGTCGATCTGCGGCGGCTCGCGCCGGAGCGCTTGCTCCACGCGGGTCTTTGCCGCGGGAGTGCCGACGCCCAAGGGCAAGCTGCCGCCCCAGACGACCACACCGCAGTGTCACAAGGAGCGCTGAACCGGCTCGCGCCCGCTCCTCGACCTCGCGCACGCCGAGGTCCGGCTCGCGCCGGGGCAGGGTGCGACAAGACGTCCGGGCCCGGGGCCGCAAGCACAATGCCCGCGTGCCTCGCGGACGATGGGTCATCACCTGCCGAGTTTCACGGTGTCGTCGCTGTCGCTGGCGGCGCATGTCTGGCGGCAGTGGCGGCTCAGCTCGTGCCATTCGGCGCTCGCGCTTCGGAGTTCGGGTGGGTGCTGCGTCTCCAGCCCGAGGTGTGCACGTCATCGGTCGCCTGCGCGCGCAAGGCTGCCACGGCGGAAAACCTCGGTCCGCCTGAACCGAGGAACTATCGACGTCGACGAATCACGGCAGCCGCCAGCAACGCCAGTCCGGCGAGGCCAAGGCTGCCCGGCTCCGGCACCGATCTCCGGGGAGTTCCTGAAAAGTGACCTTCGGACAAGGCAGTGCCGTATTGAAACGTCACATTGCTGATTGCCGACAAGTCAAAGGACGACGGCGTCGTGAGCAAGAAATTGACGGAAGACTTCGTCAACTCGTCATTGAGAACCCCGCCCGGGTTGCCAGTAGCTTGATTGTCCCCGGCAGAAGCGAGCCCGTATTGCAATCCATCCGGGGTCTCGGGGCCCGCCAAATTGGTCCCTGGAAAGCGGTCGCCGGGTCCAAAGATTCCCAGCCCCGAGCTGGAGATACCTGAGTTGGCGGAGTACTGGCTCAATCCGTTGAGGTAGGCCCATTCGCCCCCGACCACAGTACCCGCGCCACTGACGTTGGTCGCGCCGAGGTACGTGGGCCCTCCTGAGAGGGCCGAATTCCGAGTCAGCAGCGGATTGCCGGCGATGTTGAAGAAGACGGCAGTCAAAACGTCGCCAGGAACGAGAACATCGGCGGTTGACGTGTTCGCTAGGACGACCTGGATTTGAGAGCCAACGATGTCGAAGCTCACCGTCGCCGCCAAACTGCCCGAGCTACCGCTGAACAGCACGGGAGCAGCGGCCGTGTGCATGGTCACAACAACCGAAAGCGCCGAAGCGCTCTTCAAAAAGATGGATCTCATGGCAACGGGCGTAGTCGCAGGTGGAGCAGCGAGCATAGGTCGCACGGCAGCGGTTCGAGCGCCTGCCGGTCGCTTCGCCCCGCGAATGCGGGGCGCAAAAGATGTTGAAGATCGCACGCTTCGCTCAGAAAGCGCGCGGGCCCTTGGCTTCGAATCGCGGACCGGCGCCGCTGATCCAAAACACCGCGAATCGGGGGTGCGCGAGCGATGGTCACGCTTGGTTACTGCGGCATCCTTCCAGAGGGGGGCGTCAGAAGCTATGAGGACTGCGACCGAGGATGAGATGCGGACCGCGCTGCGCCAAGCCAGTGCAATCGCGGCAGTGGGCGGCCAGCGTTCATTGAGGCAGACCCTTGGCCTGGCGCATCAGATCTACAACGCGCTGGTTCGCCTGGAGCCAGACGGCCGGGCGCGGCGGATACGGCTGATTGATGCCATCTTCGGCTCCGTGCCTCGCGACGCTGATCACAAGGACGGGGGTCGATGAATCCGATCACCCGCTCGCACGCGCAATCTTTGTTTCACCTGTCCTCGCCGCGAGCAACTCAGTGAACTTCGGTGACCCTCCAATGACCATAAAGACGAGGCGCGCTCTGCGGATCTCGCCAACTTGGCCATGTCACCCCTGACCGAGTTCTTCTGCTGGTGGGTGATCGACGAGCGGACCGGCGAACGTCGGCTGACGAGGTTCAAGCTGACACGAGTCGACGCGCAGAGAGCATTCCCGGGGGCCGAACCGGACCTGCAGACACGGGAAGTGCGGAATCTGCCTGACGTTGACGAGCTGCCCCCGCACAGTCGGCCGGACGGGGATTGGCAATAGCTCTTCCTTGACCGCCCGGCCTGCCCATCCAAATATCTGCGTATCTGAGGCGCTGGGCTGAGGGCCCGAGGACTGTGCCTTGAACGCTTTGATGCAGCGCCAACTCTTGGGTGCGCCGCGTTTGCATGTCGCGATCAACTCATCGGTTGCGACCGCTCATAAGGCCCGATCAAATAAGACTCCTCGGTCACGGAAGCGGTCACGATCACCATCGTTCCGCCTCCGCCCTTTGCGTCTCGATTTCCGAGCCGCTCGAAAGTGCCTTCGGAGACTGAACGTCCGCTGCCTTCATCAGTACGACCCCGCTAACTCGAACGGGCTGGATTCAAGGAGGAATCCGAGTATTGGATCGGCGACAAATCAGCCGACGAGGGTCACGGAGAATTCCGACCTTGGTGCAGCAATGGGCGACATTGCGTGAGCCCAGCGGTCTTGCCTTGGTTGAACGACGGGGAGTGAGGCGTGCGTCGTATTCCCTTAATCGTGACAAAGAACTTGGATAATGGAACTTCCGCCCCCCCGCGTCGTTCTAAGATACCGGGCGTTCTTATCTGAAAACCAATCCAATGGCCAATGTTGCGTCCGCGCTGAAAGATGAAATCTCTCGCATCTCCCGAAAGGAGATTCGACGGGAAACCGCCTCCCTCAAGAAGTCCTCAGCGAGTTACCGCTCTGAAATCGCCGCGTTGAAGCGCAGAGTCGGAGACCTCGAGCGCGAGCTGCGGCGAGCAAGTCGAGTCGCGGAGCCGGCTGCTCCTGCCGCAGCCAATGAGCACGGCGTCTTGCCAGGCACCCGCTTCAGCGCGAGGAGCATGGCCTCGCAGCGCAAGCGCCTCGGCCTCTCAGCCGCCGAGTGCGGCGTTCTCATCGGTGCGTCGGCTCAGTCGATCTACAACTGGGAGGAGGGCAAGGCTCGGCCGCGCGTGCAGCACCTGCCCGCGATCTACGCTCTCAGGACTCTGGGCCGCCGACAAGCGAACGAGATCCTCGAGAGCCGCAAGGCCGCCTGAGCGGAGGGGCGCCCGGGAGGTGGGGCCTGGGCGCGGGCGCCGAACTCGTCGACGTCACGTCAACGCTTCGGGCCGACGCTGCGCTGGCGGCAGAGGCTGCTCTCGATCGGCATGTCAATCATGCAGATCGCCGCTACCAACGCGGCGGCGACATTGGCGTGCCAGAGGCGTAGCGCGAAGCTGTTATCCGAAGCGGAATAGCGGATCGGTGCCAGTCGCGGCCCCAAGCAGCAGCGCGCATGGGCGGATATCCACCGGTCGGAGCACGCTCACGTTGGGCTTTGCCGACCATCGACCTGCTCTGCGAGTGTGGCGCGCGCCCATCATCTTCGTCAAAGGCACCTGGGTGGGGGGTGGAAGTTACATCTGCTTGCAGCGAAGCTTCGCGGCGTCCCCGTGGACGTTGAGGAGGTGCGACATGTCTTTGCTGCAACAAATCATCGATAGCTCCCTGGTCAGTCGCCAGCGCCTGATGCAATCGCGCGAGTTCTACGCGCCGACCGAAAGGAAGGCACCGGCTCGGGTTGCGCTTGCGCGATGGACGAGTCGCACCTTGGAGCAACCTGCACTCGGCGTGGCGCGAGAACTTGCCGGTCTTTCCGAGCCCGAGTTGGACGAGCTGGAAGCCGAGTTCCGCCGCTTCCCGATCCGTCAGCCCCCACAGTGGCTGCGATACGCCGTTGTCGTCGGCATCGTTCTGATGGCCCTCGCCGGCCTGGGTCTCGGCCTGCAAGCCTTGATGAACCTCGGAGAGACCGCGGCGCGAACCCTGCAGGCCGTCAGCGTCGCATGCCTGCTGATTGGGCTCGTGCCTCTCGGGGCGGCTCTGATCTCGGCCTTGGGTGCCCTGCAGCTCGACCTGAGCTATGGCACCGTGGGACTGTATGTCGGCAAGCTCGATGAGCAACATCCGTGGCTCTACGACGCCCGTAGCCTGACGAGACAAGTGATTGCGGAAGAGTACCGACAACGCACGTTGAACGAACGGGGTCTCCTGCGAGGCGCCGACTACATCATGATGCGCGAACTGGTTCAAGCGCAGGAGGCGCTGGCGCGCGTGCGGGCGGCCCGCTCTGTCGCCGAGCAGTTCCAGTCGCTGCCGGTGGCAGCGCAAGCGACGGTTCACGAGCCGCGCCTGGTGCGCGTTGGTGCAGCGCGCGATCATCATGAATCGCTCAGCGCAGAGACCTCACGAGCGCAGGCAGGCCGACCGGGGCAATAGCGGCTTTAATCGCAGCGGGTGCCGCGTACGCAGCGCGTCGGCGCATCCGACTCCGTCCAGCGAGGAGCCTTCCTTCAAGGCAGGTTCAGGTGGCTAGCCGGGCCGTGAATACTTGCGGGACTCGACTCTGGCTGGGCTCCTATGGATGCGACGCAGGCGAAGAATCGTGAACGATGCGGTGAGAAGAAGCGCACTGAAGACGAAGCCCACGTCGCTGTTGCTGAACAAGGCGGACGCCAGACCGACGACGAAGTACGCGTAGGGAGACGCTTCATACCACAGGGCTTCGAGGCTCATCGTCGCACTCCTGCTCGACTATCGCTGGCGATTCCAGAGCACCGGGAATCGTCTGGGCGAAGTCGCTGATCTCGAGGTGAAGGACTTCTTCGGCGTATGGAAGGTCCATGACTGCCGCTTGCCCGGCGGTTGGCGGGAGCGAACTGACCCGCCGCAATGCTTCGGTGGGTCTCGGTGGGCGCAAGTCAGACCCACGCACCGCTCGTACGACAGTGAAACTCATCGACCCCCCAGCTTTCTCTTGATCCCGAGTTGTCGCCATGCCATCGGGGCACGTCTCTGGGAATCAGCCTGACTCGTGAGATTAGGTAACCGGCCTTGGGTCTCATATCCCTCGAACACGGGTACGGCTGCCCGCGTGCGAGGAAAGTCGCGGATTCCTTGTCTCCCGGCCTCAGGTTCAAGCCGGCTTGGTCGAATACGAAGGCATGCAAGGGCCTCGTAAGTTCGTCGAGTACTGGCGGTGGCGCTACCGTGACCCGAAGACTGGCCGAATCTGTCGGACTCTGTTTCAGCTCTCCGAGCGAGAGGCCGCGGAGTTGCCCGAAGCCGAGCGAATCGAAGGCTCGATGCTGCTGCGAGAAGTCGATGCCGACGACTTCCCCGAAACGGGTCCTGAAGTGCATCGATTCACCCCGGAGTCCCAACAGAGCCCGTGAGCGCGCCTGCCATGCTGCCGGGCAGCCGCTTCGACCGCCTGCCGCTTCTACTCTGCGTCAAGTGCAAGCGGCAACAAGAGAGGAGCGGCGGAGTGATCTGCGGAACCCGGTTCGTCTGCCGCGCATGCTTCAACAGCAGGAACTTCAAGTCCGTCCAGGCACGGCCGGGCTAGCTGCGGCATCTTGCCAACGCTCGAATCGGGAGAGCCGGCGAGTCGTACTCCAGACGGCCGCGGGTCGTCTTGGAGGTCGCTCGTCCTGAAGTGAAGAACGTCTTCGGCGATTGAAGACCGAGGCGACTAGTTTTCTGTCCGCTTCGCGCCTGGTTGGAAAGCACTGGAAGTGCAGGGTCCGAAGAAGATCTCAGCGGCCCGCACGGTTTTGCCGCAGCCGCGCTGGTCACTGCAGCCGGACCCCGGAGTCGAAGTACCACGTTCGGCGGATCTCGATCACGTCGAACTGGCTGGCCAATGCGCGCGGAAACGCGGGGTAGGGCTTCTGGCTCTCGACAATGCGCCTGATGGCTTCATCGATCTCCGCCACGCCACTGGAGACGACAAAGACCACTGACTCGACGGAGCCGTCGCTCCGAACGGCCACCGTCACCATGGAGGGCGTGTGCGGCCGCTTCACCAGGTCGCGGATCTTCTCGACGACGGTGTTGAGCTGGATCTTTCGGGCCCAGGATTCCGCGTACTGGACGAGTTCTGCGTTCGGGTCGGTGCGACCCCATAGTCGGACGCGGCGTGCGGTGCTCAATGAATACGGTAGCGTGCTTGGCTGATTGGCGGCAGTCGAGGCCGCTTGACGGCGGGCGGCCTCCTCATCGAGTTGACGTCCGATCGCCCGAAGCGCCGCTTCCCGTCTCGCTCCGTCGTCTTGTGCAGCCTCGACACGCGGCACCGCTTGCGGTGCGGTGGCCTGCAGTGCAGCTTCGGGCCGCACGGGTTGAACGCGAGCCGGTTCCAGAGCCGCGACCGGCGGCCGCGGCGCCTCCGGCTCGGCTGCCGCCTTTCGCGCCGTCTCTTGTCGTTGCGTCTCCACCCGCGCGACCTCAAGGCGAGCCGCTTCCTGACGGGCGGCCTCCTGCCGTTGTGCTTCCAGCCGGGCTGCCGCCTGTCGCGCGTT
>Ga0207711_10005950_pt1 | contig 10309 bp, 7 predicted proteins | sample KBSS34metaG_FD_184401 | JGI IMG/M metagenome (GOLD analysis project Ga0207711, IMG submission 184401) | Switchgrass rhizosphere microbial communities from Kellogg Biological Station, Michigan, USA - KBS S3-4 metaG (SPAdes) (version 2) | ecosystem: Host-associated > Plants > Roots > Rhizosphere >... | reverse complement strand
TCTCCACGCGCGGAATCGCCCTCGAGACTATCGATAACGTGAAATGCAACGACGTCACGTTCGAACACATGCACGCGCACCGGATCCATCGTGCTGATCCCGGCGCCGATGATCAAAGCACCTTCAGACAGAAAATTACCAGGAATCCACGCGGTGCTGATGAATCGGCCCGCGGGTCTGGGCCGTCGCCGCCAGTTTGGCTCGTGCTCCGAGGCGACAAAAACACAAACGCCCTCCTGATTGATGAAGTGAAAATTGGGAACCAGCACGTGCCCGCTTTGCAGCACTTCGAACTCCATCTCGATACCCACGGGCGAACGAATGTCGATACTCTCGCAAACATCACCGTCCTCAGAACGTACTCGAACTGCACGCAACTGCACAATCTCATTTCCCGGAGCCGTCCCGGAGCCGGTCCACTCGCGTGCTGCATTCGTCCTCGTGCCTGAGCCGAGATAAAGGCCGACGGCTTCGTGCGAGGGACCATCGAAGGCTACGCCGCCGTTTTCGATCAGGATCGTGCGCGGGCAGAGCCGCGTGATCGCCGCCATGTTATGGGAAACGAAGAGCACCGTTCGTCCGGCCTGGCGCACGTTCTCCATCTTGTCGAGACACTTTCGCTGGAAACGCGCGTCGCCCACCGCGAGCACCTCGTCCACAAGAAGAATCTCCGGATCCAGATGAGCCGCAACCGCAAAAGCGAGTTTTAGATACATGCCGCTCGAGTAGCGCTTCACCGGCGTGTCGAGAAACTCTTCAATCTCGGAAAACGCGACGATCTCGTCAAACTTGCGCTGGATCTCGACGCGCGACATGCCGAGCAGCGCGCCGTTCAGGTAAATGTTTTCGCGCCCGCTGAGCTCCGGATGAAAGCCGGTGCCGACTTCGAGGAGACTGGCGATACGCCCGTGCAGCTCGATGCGGCCGGCGGTTGGCTCGGTGATGCGGGCGAGAACTTTGAGCAATGTTGATTTGCCCGCGCCGTTGCGACCGATGATTCCGAGTACCTCGCCCGGAGCGACTTCGAAACTAACGTCGCGCAGCGCCATGAGTATTTGAGCGTTTCGATTTGCCCGTAAACGTTTGAGCGGAGCGCGCACTGCTTCCGCAAGCGTGTCGCGCAGCGTAACAAACGAGTTTTGTTTGAAACCGAGTTGATACTGCTTGGAAACGTTGATGGCGCGGATGATCGGCGGCATTCTGTCGAGAGACAATAAGAAATTCCCCGCACGTTGAAAAGTAACGTGCGGGGAATCGAAGCAGGTTCGGGGAAAACCTGATTAGTGAATCGTAACAAGACCGCCGCCCGGCGAGCCCGGCGTGGTGTTGCCCGTGTTGCGGTTCTGGCCGTCGGTCTGGATGTTGCCGGTCGAGCCGCCGAAGCCGACGTTGTTGAAGATCACGCCGTTGCTCAGAGCCTTGACCTGCGAACCCGCGGCGGCGTTGATTGCCGTGCCGTTGTGCGCGAGCATGGTGTCTCTGACGGTCAGGTTGGAGCCCGAAGCACTGGCGATCACGCCGTTCGTCGAGTTATTGGAAACGCGCGAGCCGTCGACGATGACAAAGCTATTGCTGCTCGCGGCGTCGACGCCCGTCTGGTTGTTTTCGATGTTGCAGTTCTTAATGTCTGCAGAAGCGAAACCGGCGCTCGAAGCGACACGGATGCCCTTGACGTTCTTGTGGATCATCGTGTCACTGACGTAAAGGTTGACGGTAGCCGCTGTTTGCACGCGGATGCCCATGCCGGAATTGATGCCGTCGCCGGTATTGCCATCGATGACAGAGTCTTCGATGAAAACGTTATTGGCGGCGAGAATGCTGACGCCGTTGATACCAGTGGAAGCGCCGTTGATATCGAGTGCCCGAAGACGAACAGCCTTGCGAATGTCGTTGACGTCGGTGATATTGACGATGACGCCGTTGACGAGCGAATTGATGATGGAGCCGTAGCCGGCGCCGTGCGTGCCGTTGATGTAAATGGACTTGGTAATGGTCACCGCGCCATATCCACCTGGATCGAGCACACTGATTTCACCATCCTTGGCAGTTTTTGAGATCGCGCCCGCGAATGTTTTGCAGGGGGCAGTGCGGCTGCACGGATTCACGTCATCGCCAACACCGGACACCCACGTGCGCGTGGCCTGGGCTTGGGCGACAGTAGCCAGAGCGAGGATGAAAGAGGAAATCAAAACCGCCTTGATAGTGGGGTAAAACTTGATCATTTCTACTCTCCTTTAAGGTTGAAGGGTCTGGGGGGTCTCCAGAACTCAAAATGGTTCCGGCGACAATTCGCCGGGTTGACCATGGTTGATTTGAGATATTGGTTACATCAAAGCCATGAAACATCCCGGGTTCGCTTAACAAAAACATTTCTTACGAGAAATTGATGAGTCTTCCTTCGGGAGTTGAAGCTCAGTAAACGGAGCTGGCGGTAAAGCGAGGGTTAAAAAGCGTGATTTTCAATTCTGAAGCATGCAAACCATCTCCTGATTTGAAGGCGGAGTCTTTTACTACAAGTCGGATTGCATGTCAACAAAATATTGTTCCCTTTGTCCCCATTTATGAACTCCACATGCCTAACGCGTATTTGTTGTGGTAAAAGGCACAGGTGGTCCAAATTTTTTTCAGGATCTTTTGTTTAGTATGCGAACTATCTTTGTGACCGGCGGCGCCGGTTTCATCGGGTCAGCCTTCGTCCGGCTATTGCTCGAAGAAACCGCCGACTGCACGATCGTCAACTTCGACAAGCTAACTTACGCCGGTAACCTCGCAAATGTCGAGGGGGTCGACGAAACGCGCCATCAGTTCGTTCGCGGCGACATTGCGGACGCCGCGGCGGTCGCGAACGCCCTCCCGGCAAACGCCGATGCGATCGTGAATTTCGCGGCTGAGTCGCACGTCGATCGCAGCATCACCTCGGCTGACGATTTTCTGCGCACAAACGTCATCGGCACGCAAACGTTGCTCGACGCGGCGCGAAAGAAAAACGTGCGACGTTTTGTGCAGATCTCGACCGACGAAGTGATGGGGAGTTTGCCGGAACGCGACGACGCTTTTTTCGTGGACGATTCGCCGTTTGCTCCGAACAGCCCCTACGCCGCTTCCAAAGCCGCCGCCGAACATCTCGTGCGCGCCGCCCATCACACTTTTGGTCTCGATACAGTGATCACGCGTTGCGGCAACAACTATGGACCACGGCAGTTTCCCGAGAAGTTTCTGCCGCTCGCGATCGCGAATGCGCTCAACGATCAGAATATTCCGGTTTATGGCGACGGGTTGAACGTGCGCGACTGGATCTATGTCGAGGACTACTGCCGCGCGATTCTGGCCGTGCTCGAACGAGGCCGGCCGGGGAATACCTACAACGTCGGCGCGCGTAATCCGCGGCGCAACCTGGAAGTCGTGGAATCGTTGCTGGATGCGCTCGGCAAACCGCGCGCGTTGATTAGTTTCGTAAACGATCGCCCGGGGCACGATCGGCGGTATGCGATCGATCCGGCGCGAATGGAGGCGGAATTGGGTTGGCGGCCGCGCGAGACGTGGCAGAGCGGGTTGGCAAAGACGATCGCGTGGTATCTGGAAAACGCGGAGTGGATCAAGCAGTCGAGAAATCCCGCTTACCGCGATTATTACAAGGTGCAATACGGAACCGAGGTCAGTGGCGATTGAAAAAGATTCTGATCACAGGCGCGGGTGGTTTGGTTGGCAGGGCAAGCGTTAAGCACTGCCTGGCGATTGGCGACAAGGTTATTGCGTGCGGCCGGCAGGACTTGGATATCGGTAACGCCGAGCAGGTCCAGCGGGTGATGGCGCGTGAGTGGCCGGATGCCGTGATCAACTGCGCGGCCTGGACCGACGTCGATGGTTGTGAAGGTGATCCGGAGAGAGCCGAACGTGATAATGCGTTGGGGCCGGAAAACCTCGCGCGCGCGTGCCGGCAGGTGGGCGCGGTGTTTTTAACGATCTCGACGGATTACGTTTTCGACGGTTTGAAAGACGGGTTTTATACGCAACGTGACGAGCCGCATCCGTTGAGTGTGTATGGACGTTTCAAGCTCGACGGCGAGCGGCGGTCGCAGCTCGAGTGCCCGCGCACGATCGTGGTGCGGACGGGTTACATATTCGGACCGGGCGGGCGAAATTTTCTGAGCACGGTGGTCGATCGGGTGAAGCGTGGCGAGAAGTTGAAGGCGATCAGTGATTGCTGGGGAACGCCGACTTATGGCCGCGATCTGGCGGTGCGGCTGCGCGAGCTCGTGGAATTGGGCCTGCCGGGAGTTTTTCATGTGGTGAGCTCGGGTGAGGGGGCCAGTTTCGAGACGTTCACGCGTGAAGCATTGAAACTCGCCGGGTCCGACCCCGGTTTAGTGGAATCAGTTAGCATGAATGAACTGGTCCGTCCCGCGCCGCGTCCGCGAAATTCGAAGTTGAAATGTTTGTTGTCAGAAGCAATGGGACTTCCGCCTCTCCCCCACTGGGAGGAAGGCTTAGCGTCTTTTTTGGGCCGTAAGGGTGCGTTTTGACACAGAGTTGCGACTTGCCTCAGAGCGAGTCTCTGCTATTATTCTTCCCCAACTAGAGTTCTGTAATTGGAAAGCCGGAAAATATGATGTCGCAAGATAACCGCTTGATGCCGATGCCCTCCGTCGAACGCACGCTCGACAGACCGCTCAGCGATATCGGACAGGTCAGGTCCTACGGGCCTGCCGCCAGCGAGCCGAGCCAACTGCGAGACTATCTGTTCGTTGTGCTGAAACGTAAGTGGCTCATTCTGAGCCTCTGCCTGGTGGTCACGTCGCTCGTGGCGATCCAGATGTTTCGCCAGCCTTCGATCTTCGAGGCATTTGCCACGATCCGCATCGAGGAACGGAAAAAGAGCATTCTCCAGACGCCAAACTTCACGCTCAACGCCCAACCCGACGCGAACTTCTGGGGCACGCAGGTGAAGTTGCTCGAAAGCCCCGCCCTCGCGCGCCAGGTCGCGCTGACGCTCGACTTGCAACACAATCCGACCTTCTTCGGCGCCCAGGCACAAGGCGGAATATTCGCCGCGTTGAGACGCATGGTCTCCGGCGACACGCGTACGAAAGCACCACCGTCGCCACCCAAAGGTCTGAGCGTCGTCGACGAGGCCCGGCTCAGGGAAGATCCCTTGACAGCCGAAGAGCTTGCCGCGCTCGAACCTTATGAAGACGCGATCATCGGCGGCGAACAGGTCGAAGGAATCGTCGGCACAAACCTGTTCATGATCAAGTACCGGCACACCGATCCGGAGATGGCCCAGAAAGTGGCCAACACGCTCGCCGAAGTCTTTCGCGCCAACAACATCCAGCGCGTCACCGAGAATTCCACGCAAGCCGAAGATGTCCTGACGAGAGAGATCGCCGAGTATCAGTCGAAGATCCGCACCGACACGGAAGCGTTATTTAATTACGCGCGCGAGAAGGGGCTGCCGCCGACAGCCGACAGCGCCCTGAACGTCGAGGCGCAAAGATTGTCTGACCTGAGCAAGCAACTGCTTGACGCGGAAAACCAGCGCAAGGAAGCGCAGGCTGTTTACCTGAGCGCGAAGGCGACAAAGGACATTTTCTCGATTCCGCAAGTGCAGAAGTCGAGTCGCATTACCGCAATCCAGGAGCGCATCTCCGCGTTGGAAGAAAAGAAGGCGGCGCTCGAGGTCACGTACACGAAGGAGTGGCCGGAAGTTAAGAAGATCGAAGTCTCGATCAATCGCCTGAAGAGCGAAGTGGACAAGGCCGCTGTCGACGCGATCACCGGTTTGCAGAAAGAGTACGAAGCCGCGCAGGCCCACGAAAACAGCGTGCGCGACCGATACATCGAACAGCGCGGCACCACGAACCAGCAAACGCGCGATCAGATCGAACTGACCGAGTTTATGCAGCGGCTCGAAACCAACAAGCAATACCTGAACACGCTGCTGCAAAAACAACGCGAGCTGCAGATCGCGCAAGGCGATCGCGGTAACGAAGTCAGCATTGAAAACTACAGCCGCGTGCCGCGCGCTCCGGTCGGTCCGCCACGTATCAGAAACGTCGCGATCGCTTTTGTATTGTCGCTCGTCGCGGGCATCGGTCTGGCGTTCCTGCTCGACTTCCTCGACGACACGGTGAAGTCGCTCGACGACGTCGATCGCTACATTCACTTGCCGGCCCTCGCGTTGATTCCGAGTGGCGGCGGCCGCGGCGCTCCGCGTTTGAAAGGCCTGCCGCATGGACCTCCCGGAGCCGCGGATTCAACCGCTTTGGCGATGATCGACGACGTTCGATCGCCCATCGCCGAGTCTTACCGGCACTTGCGCACGTCGCTGTTGCTGTCATCCGCGGGCCAACCGCCGAAGACGATCCTGGTCACGTCCAGTCAGCCGTCTGAAGGAAAGACCACGACGGCCATCAACACGGCGTTCATGCTGGCGCAGACCGGCGCTGAGGTTTTGATTATTGACTGCGACTTGAGACGGCCGCGGCTGCACGCGCAGTTTGAAGTGGCCAACTCGAAGGGTCTGACGACGTGGCTCTCAGGCGAGCGCGATCTCGACAACCTGTTGCAGACCTGTCCGAAGCAGCCCAACCTGAAGGTCTTGACTTCGGGTCCGGTGCCGCCGAACCCGGCTGAGCTGCTCGGTTCGGAAGAGATGCGCCGGCTGCTGGGCCAGTTGGGTGAGAGATTCGCCCATATCATCATCGATTCACCGCCGGCGATTTCGTTTACCGACGCCTCGATCCTGTCGACGATGGTCGACGGCGTCATGCTGGTGGTCCATGGTGGCCGCAGTTCGCGCGCCGTGGTGCGGCGGGCCAAGCAGCAGTTGCTCGATGTTGGCGCGCACATCTTCGGCGTGGTCCTTAACAACGTGAGGGCCGAGACGCAGGATTACTATTACTCCGGCTACTACTCGAACTATTACTCGACTGAAAACGATGGCGGGCGAGACGGCTCAGCGCGTGAGACCGCCTGAGACTTGTCCGATCGTTTCGGTAGTGCGTGCGGAGTCGAAAATTCCCTTCGCCCAATTTAACTGTCGTTAGTGTATGAACGTTCCCCTTCTGGATCTACAGGCGCAGTATGCCTCGCTCAGAGATGAGCTGCGCCCGGCCATTGAACGTGTGCTGGAGTCGCAGCGTTTCGTGCTCGGCGAGGAAGTGCGCCGGCTCGAAAGCTCGATTGCCGAGTATTGCCAAACGAAATATGCGGTTGGTTGCGCTTCGGGCTCGGATGCGTTGTTGCTCGCGTTGATGGCGCTCGACGTCAGCGCGGGCGACGAGATCATCACGACGCCGTTCAGCTTCTTCGCGACCGGCAGTTGTATCGCGCGGCTCGGCGCGCGGCCGGTGTTCGTCGATATCGATCCGCGTACTTACAATCTCGACGTTTCGCACGTCGCCGACGCGATCACGCCGCGCACGAAAGCGATCTTGCCGGTGCATATCTACGGGCAGTGCGCCGAGATGGATCCGCTGCTGGCGTTAGGGCGTCACGGCATTCCGGTGATCGAGGATGCGGCCCAGGCGATCGGCGCCACCGATCGCGGGCGTCGCGCGGGTTCGATGGGCGTGATGGGCTGCTTCAGTTTTTACCCGACGAAGAATCTCGGCGGCGCGGGCGACGGCGGCATCATCAGCACGAACGACGAGCAGCTCGAACAACGATTGAAACGACTGCGTGCACACGGCGGGATTACCGAATACCAGCACGTTGAAGTCGGCATCAACAGCCGGCTCGACGAGTTGCAGGCCGCCGTGCTGAACGTGAAACTCTCGCGCCTCGATTCGTGGTCTGACGAACGCGCTGAGAAAGCGGCTCTCTATACCAGGTTGTTAACCGAAGCGGATCTGAGTTTCGAGGTGACGACGCCTTTCGTGCGGCCCGACTGCCGCCACATCTTTCATCAGTACGTGCTTCGTGTTCCACGTCATCGCGACGCGTTGATGGACCACTTGCGCGAACGCGGCGTCGGCACGAAAGTCTATTACCCGATTCCACTGCACCGGCAGGAGTGTTTTTCTTATCTTGGCTATAAAGAGGGAGCATTCCCGGAAGCGGAGCGCGCGGCCACGGAGACGTTTGCGCTGCCTGCCTATCCGGAGTTGAGCGAGGCGCAACAGGTTTACGTCGTCGACTCGATCAAGAGCTTCCAGCCGTAAAGATCAGATGGCCTTAAAACTCAGCATCATCACTCCTTCATTCAACCAGGGCAGGTTTCTCGAAGAGACGATCCTGTCTGTCTTGAAGCAGGGATACGAGCCGCTGGAGTACATCATCATCGACGGCGGCAGCACCGACGACAGCGTCGACGTGATTCGCCGTTACGAAGATCGTGTTGCTTACTGGGTGAGCGAAAAAGATCGCGGCCAGGTGCACGCGATCAACAAAGGACTCGAAAAGGCCACCGGCGACATTCTCGCTTTTATCAACAGCGACGACGTTTACCTGCCGGGAACGTTCCATGCCGTCATGACTCACTTCGAGCAACATCCCGAGAGCCAATGGGTCTGCGGCGACACGATCATGTTTGGCGAAGGTCACGACACGACGATGATCAACGCCGTCGTGCCGCTCTCGGCCGCGCACTGCTTGTCGTGGGCCTATCGAGCGCCGCAACCCGGACACTTCTGGCGCGCCCCGATCATCAAGGAAGGATTTCAGGAACGCTGGAATTACGATTTCGATCACGACATGTACGTGCGCCTCCTGCTGAGCGGGCACAAGTGCGAGCACCTGCCGTTGCCGATGGCCGGCTATCGTTTGCACGAAGTCAGCAAGACGATTGCTGAGGGCCACCGGCAGCTCGAAGAGTTTGATCAGATTGCGGAGTTTTACGAGCCGCAGTTGCGCGGTGCGGACCAACGCTGGTGCCGCGCGACGCGCTTTCTGCGGCTGTCGTACGCCGCGAGCGAGGCGGGCCGGAAAACCGAAGCCGCGAACTGGCTGATGCGCGCGCTCGCCACGCACCCCGAAGGCCTGTTGAACAGACCATTCTGGGGTTGTCTTCGTCGCCTCGTTTTAAGCAACGGCCACGGATAGTTGAAAAAATGGTAAGCTTCTATTGAAGGAGAACGACTGATTGATGTCACAACCGACGAGAGTATTGGTCACAGGGGCAGGTGGTTTTATTGGTCATCACCTCACGAAGTATCTGGTCGAGCGCGGCTACTGGGTTCGCGGCGTCGATATCAAGGAACCTGAATACGAACCGACCGCGGCAGACGAGTTTTTGCTGTTAGACCTTTCCGAACCCGAGAACTGCCGGCGCGCGACCGAAGGCATCGATGAAGTTTACGGGCTCGCCGCAAACATGGGCGGCATCGGTTTTATCGAAAATAACAAAGCCGTTATTGTTCGCGACAACACGCTCATCAATCTCAACTCGATCGAAGCCGCGCGTCTCAACGGCGTCAAGCGTTATCTCTATACGTCGAGCGCCTGTATTTATCCCGGTTACAAACAGAAGGAAACCGACGTCACTCCGCTGAGAGAAGAGGACGCGTATCCGGCAGACGCGGAAGACGGTTACGGTTGGGAAAAACTCTACATGGAGCGAGTCTGCCGTCATTACACTGAAGACTTCGGACTCGAAACACGTGTCGTCAGGTTTCACAACATCTTCGGACCGTTAGGCACCTACGATGGCGGCCGCGAAAAATCGCCCGCCGCGATCTGCCGCAAGGTTGCGTTGGCCACAGACGGTGACGATATCGAAGTCTGGGGCGACGGCGAACAGACGCGTTCCTATTGCTACATCGACGACTGTGTCGAAGGCATCTATCGCCTGATGAAAAGCGACCATCGCGAGCCGATCAATCTCGGGCAGGATCGCATGATCTCGGTCAACGAGCTCGTAGACATGGTGGCAAACATTGCCGGAAAAAAAATCGGCAAGCGTTACGATCTGACCAAGCCGCAGGGCGTCAGAGGCCGCAACAGCGACAACACGCGCTTGCGCGAGGTTTTGAATTGGGAGCCGGCTGTTTCGCTCGAGGAAGGTTTGGCGGTTACGTATCACTGGATCGCCGAGCAACTCGAAAAGCAATCCAGCGACGCCCACGCTGAACAGCTTGCACAAGTCCCCACGTCCGTCTAGTCCGTGGCTCATGAAATGAAGGTGAGCGTTGTTGTCCCGGTGAGGGACGAAGAGCATTCTATTCGCGAGCTGCTTGACAGTCTGCTGCATCAAACGCGCCCACCCGACCAGATCGTGATCACCGACGGCGGTTCGGTCGACGCCACTCCGCAAATCATCGAAGAGTACATTCAGAAAGGCGCGCCGGTCCGGTTGCTTAGGGCCGGCCCG
>Ga0207711_10005945_pt1 | contig 10316 bp, 10 predicted proteins | sample KBSS34metaG_FD_184401 | JGI IMG/M metagenome (GOLD analysis project Ga0207711, IMG submission 184401) | Switchgrass rhizosphere microbial communities from Kellogg Biological Station, Michigan, USA - KBS S3-4 metaG (SPAdes) (version 2) | ecosystem: Host-associated > Plants > Roots > Rhizosphere... | reverse complement strand
GCGGCGCAAGCTGCAAGCATGATGGTTCGGATCAGCATGTTGGTCTCCGAGGTCACTTTACTCCCAGCGCCAGAAGAATCGCAGCGCATAGATCAGAACCGGCATCGCCGCCACCGGGACGATCCAAGTGAGCGACAGCGGAATTTTCTTAGTGATGTTTTCCGGCAGGAAGGTGGCGAGAATGCCGAGCACAGCCGACCCAATCAGCATGTTGGCGGTCCAACCGTACCAATGCATTGCCGGACCTTGGTCGCGCACCGGCGCCGCGTAGAGCCAATCGAACCGGTTGGTTCCTGGATGATAGGTGAACAGCGGCCAATTCCGCATTTCGCAGGTCACGTAGATGATCGGCGCGGCAATGGCGAACACCACGGCAAACGTTCTGAACGCCGCCGACGAAGCCAGCGACGAAGCCGATGCGCCGGTGCGCGTGTCTGTCGCGGTGCTCATGAGCCGAACCCCCTCACGTTGTTGAGTATGTGGCCGACCAGGAAATTGTACCAGACCATGGCGGCGAGCACGACCGTGAGCCACTTCCGCGCGCTGTCGTATTCGGGGTCGCGGACATTCTTCCAGAAGAACCAGTAGATCGGCAGGAGACCAAGCCCGATGGTAGCGACATGCTCCTTCAGGTCGAACACACCCTGCGTCTTCCAGAACCCCTGAGCCTCGATGGGGATGCGAACGTACATGCGGTATTTGGTGTAAAGCCAAGCGCCGAAGAAATAGACGACGATCCACAGCACACAGACCGCAGCCGTGTAACCCGCGCCCTGCACCGAGCGGAAGCGCGTGACGATGCCCGGCTCTCCGGCCGCACCCGCCACACGGCGCACCGGCATCAGCACCGACATCGCCTGATGCGTGATCGCGCCAAGCAACGCGATTGCAAGAAGGCCATGGACGATCAGCAGGATTGTCCAAAAGGTCGTGTCCGAGATGTAGTCCAAGATGAAATCGGGCAGCAGCCCCATTCTCAACCCTCCTGCCGTCGCCAAACTCAGTCGGGATGTGCGTTGGAGCCGCGCCTGTCACGGCCCCAACGTATTCTTGAAGTCGCCACGCCCTCCCTAGTGCGCCAGCGGATCGGGGCGCACCTGGATGTGCACCGCCATAGGATAGGCGCCCTTGCCGCGCTCATTGAGCCATGGCGTGCGATCGCCGCTCGCGCTCCACAGACCGCGACCCTTCCAGCCGCCGTTCGGGTCGTCGATACGGGCGTCGAGACCCTTGGCGTAGTAGCCCATCGGGTATGGCACCTTCATCAAAACCCACTTGCCGTTGACCAGCGCCGCGAAGCCGTCCTGCAGGTTGGCGGTCGAGATCGGAACGTCGACGCCGAGACCCACTGCGTTGTGCTGATCGACCCAGGTGTAATAGCTCGCCTCGGCGCTGGAATTCGGCACCTCGTCAAAGCCCGGGCCCGGATACTTGGTGAGGGTGAAGCCCTCCGGACAATGATTGCCGGTGGCGTTCGGTCCGTTGAGCGGCGCCTTGCACTTGCGGCGGTCGAACGCGATCAGATGGCCGCCGGAGCCGGAGCCATACACCACGCCGTCCTTGCCGATGTCGCCGCCGCGGACGCCGATCGCCTCCTTCGGCAATTCGTAGAACTCGCTGAGCTTGGTCTTCGGATCGAACCGCAGGAAGCCCGGCCGGCCGCCGAACGTGCCGGAGGTGTACCAGACCGAGCCGTCGGTCGGATGCGGCATCACCGCATAGGGACCGGAGCCGGGATTGTAGCGCGTGTCCTTGCCCTCCTCCGGCTTGTCGCCGAACTCGTCGAGCTTGCCGTTGCCGTTGGTGTCGAGGACGAACGGGAACCAGCCGACTGCTTTTTCGGCATCGCCGGTCTCATCGAACACCTTGGTGTTGATCCAGCCGGCCACGGGGCCGGTGCCTGACATCCACAGCGTATTGTCGGAGTCATAGCCGAACTGCGCGTGATGGGTGCCGAAGCAGGTGTCGATGAACTTGTATTCCTTGGTCTTGAGATCGAGCACCGCCGCCTGGCGCGGACTCTTATCGATCGGGAAAACCTTGGCGTACTGGTTGTCCGAGCCCTTCTTGCACCAAGCCGGGTTGTCCATGCCGCGGATGGTCGCCGCGAGCCAGACGCGGCCATCCTTGCCGAACATCGCGTTGTGATTGTTGGCGCGGGTGTCCCACAGGATTTGGTCGCCCCAGTAGGCCGACGGCGCCGTCGGCTTCACCGCGCCGGCGTGGCCCGGCCCGAGCGACACCGGCATCGCCGGGTCGGCCACCGGCATCTTGAAGAACGACACCTTGTTGGTCTTCGGATCGAGCACGGGACTGTTGTCGGTCGCATACTCCGGCGAGCCGTACAGCGGGCCGTTAGCATTGACCGTCGGATAGCGCCGGTCCGACGCGATCAGGTCGTGCATGTACTTGTCGGGGGTCGACCAGTCCCAGGTGGTGACGACGATGTTGCGCTCGATACCGGTCGGCCGCGGCGGCTTCGCCTTCGGCAGTTCGCCTTTGGCGACGCGGTCGGTCCAGTCGCCGAAATACTTGTATGGCGCGCCGCCGAATTGCCCGGCGATGCGGTTCGTCATCATCTCGCCGGACTGGCCGGAGGTAATGCGGCGCTGCCAGGCGTCGGCACCCGATGAGAACTTACCGAACTGCGCCGGGATCGTCCGCGTGGCTTCCTGGCCAAGCTGATGACAACCGATGCAATCGGTGTTGTTCATCTGCCGGATCCAGTTTTCGCGGGTGATGTTCTTTGGAATGTCGGTGCTGCCGCCGAAATCCTTGGCCGGCGGAATTTTCATCATGGTGTACCAGTATATCGCCGGATAATAGTGCGCCGCCGCGGCCGGGCTCGGCGCGGCCATTGCCGTCAGATCGAGAGTCTGGCCGGGCTTGGCGCGCAGCTTCGGCGAGTCGACGAGGCCGTAGCCACGCACCCAGACCTGATAGTTCGCGGTCGGCAGATCGGGGATGACGTAGCGGCCCTGGTCGTCGGTGACGACGCTCTTGGTGTAGCGGGTCGGCAGATCGGTGGTCTCGGCGATCACCCAGACACCGGCCTCCGGACCCTTGGCTCCGCGCACCACGCCGCCGATGTCGTCGGCGTCGATCGCGACGGTCGAGGTGGTGACGCCCTGGGGCGGCTTCGGCTGCGCGCTGACCGGCGCGAGGCTCATCGCAAGCGCGGCGATGCCGATCACGGCCACCGTTGAATAAAGAACCTGATTGAGGCTCATATCCATCCTCCCCTTCCAATTCCAGGACTTGCCGCCCCTTTGTCGAAGCGATCTTATACCAAATGGGATCAGGCGGAAGACCGAACCGGCCGACGAGAAGCCGCAGCGTCCAGCATGGGAGGCAGGTATGCGATCGGCACTGCGTATGTTTGCGGTCGTCGCCCTTTTCGGATTATTTCAGGCTGCCGCACCGCACGGCGCCGGCGCGCAGAGCTACCCGACGCGGCCCATCACCCTGATCGTGCCTTATCCGGCCGGCGGCCCGAGCGACGTGCTGACCCGCATCCTGGCCGAGCGGCTGAAGACCGCGCTCGGCCAGCCCATCATTGTCGAGAATGTCACGGGCGCCGGCGGCAGCATTGGCGTCGGCCGCGTCGCGCGTTCGGCACCGGACGGCTACACGCTCGCCATCGGCCATAACCAGACCCATGTCATCAATGGCGCATCGATGAACCTGCCCTACGACGTGGTGAAGGATTTCGAGCCAGTGTCGCTGATCGCCGACACGCCGCAATGGGTGATCAGCCGCAAGACCCTGCCGGCCAACGATGTGAAGGAATTGATCGCCTGGCTCAAGGCGAACAAAGCGACCGCCGGCTCGGTCGGCGTCGGCGGACCGACCGATCTGTCCGCGCTGTCGTTCCAGAAGCAGACCGGTACGCAATTCCAGTTCGTGCCCTATCGCGGCGGCGCACCGCTGATCCAGGACCTGCTGGCCAACCAGATCGACATCGCGTTCGGCCAGGCCGCCAATTATCTCGGCCAGGTGCGGCAGGGTCAGCTCAAGGCCTTCGCGGTTCTGTCCAAGGAGCGTTGGTGGGCGGCGCCGGACGTGCCGACCATGGACGAGGCCGGCGTGCCGGGACTGCACGCCTCGTTCTGGCATGGCTTGTGGGCGCCGAAAGGCACGCCGAAGGAGATCATCGCCAAGCTCAACGCCGCCGTCATCGAGTCGCTGGCCGATCCAGCCGTGCAGCAGCGGTTGAAAGACATCGGCCAGGAGCCCTGGCCCCGCGACAAACAGACGCCCCAGGCGCTTGCCGCGCAGCAGAAATCCGAGATCGAAGTATGGTGGCCGGTCATCAAGGCGAACAACATCAAGGGCGAGTAACGCTCAATCCAGGGAGGCGCGCGATGAAGACGTTGCTATCGGCAATCGCGGCGACAATCGCGCTCTGCGGCGCCGCGCACGCGCAAGCGGACTTTCCCAACAAGCCGGTGAAGATCATCATCGATTCCGCGCCGGGCAGCGCCACCGACGTCGCCTCGCGGCTGATGGCGGAACGCCTCAGTCAGGTGTGGGGCCAGCAAGCCGTGATCGTCAACCAGCCGGGAGCCGGCGGTTCGATCGCGGTGCGCGCGGCATCGCAGGCCGCACCTGACGGCTACACGCTCTATGTTGGAGCGGCCTCAACCTTCACGGCGCTGAAAGGCGCGCCCGGCGTCGCGCCCAACCTGCCGATCGAGCTGCCGCGCGATTTCACCCCGATCGGTTTCATCACCCAGCAACCGATGTTCATTGCGGTCGCGCCGTCGATTGGCGTGAAGTCACTGCCGGAGCTGATCGCGCTGGCGAAGCAGAAGCCCGGCGAATTGTCCTACGCCACCACCGGGCGCGGGCGGATCACGCACCTGACCATGGAGCTCCTGCAGGAGCGCGCCGGCATCAAGCTGCAGATGATCCCTTACACCGGCGGACCGACCGCGGCGATGGCCGACGTCGGCACCGGCCGCGTGGCCATCGTCATCGAAGGCTATTCCGGCCTCGCCGGCGGGCTCACCGGCGGCCTGATCAAGGGCATCGCGGTGTCGTCCTACGAGCGGCTCGCGGATTTCAAGGATCTGGCGACGGTGGCGGAGGTGCTGCCGGGCTTCATCGCCGGCGGCTGGAACGTGCTGCTGGCGCCGGTCGGCACGCCGGAGGCGATCATCCGCAAGGCGAGCGGAGATTTGCGCAAGGCCCTCGACGACAACGAGGTTAAGACCAAGCTCGCCGCGCTCGGCGCCTACCTGCATCCGATGACGCCCGAAGAGGTCACGGCCTTCGCCCAGGAGCAGCAGCGCACCTGGCGGCCGATTGCCGAGAAGGTGGCGCGCGAGGCGACGGAGGCCAAGTGAACAGTATGCTTCGGCGACCATTGGCGGCGCTCGCCTGCGCGAGCGTCGTTGTCTGGGCCGCGCCCGCATCGGCGCAGATGTTTCCCGACCGGCCGATCAAGATCATCGCGCCGTTCACGCCTGGCTCGCCGAACGACGTGGTTGCGCGGCTGATCGCGTCGCCGATGGGGGCGCAGCTCGGGCAATCGGTGGTGATCGATAACCGGCCGGGCGGCGGCACCTCGATCGGCGTGAAGGCCGCGATGAGCGCGGAGCCGGACGGCTATACCTTGATGATCTCCAACAGCCCGACCCATTTCATCGCGCCGTTCATCAGCAAGACCTTCACCTACGATCCGCTGAAGGACTTCGTCACCGTCGCCTCGATCGCCAGCGGGGGGCTGATGCTGGTGGTCGCACCCGACGTGCCGGCGAAGACGCTGCAGGAGTTCATTGCCTACGCGAAAGCCAACCCCGGCAAGCTCAACTTCGGCTTCGGCCAAGGCACCTTGCCGCAACTCGTCGGCGAGATGTTCAAGCTCGCAACCAACACCGAGATTGCCAACATTCCATACAAGGGCGGCGCCCAGGCAATTCCCGACATGCTGGGCGGCCGCGTGCAGATGAACATCGGCACTATCTCGACCTTGGCGCCGCTCGTTCGCGAGGGCAAGCTCCGCGCTCTCGCCATGACCAGCGCCGAACGCAACGCCGAACTGCCGGATGTACCGACCATGGCGGAAAGCGGCCTGCCTGAGGTGGCGTCGGTGACCACGTACGGCCTGTTCGGCCCGGCCGGGACGCCCGCGGACGTCGTTGCAAAGCTCAATGCCTCGGTCAACGAAAGCCTGAAGTCGGAGGAATTGCGGGCCGCGATCCGGCGGATCGGCTTCGAGGCTCAACCGGGCTCGCCGGCGGATTTTACAAAGCTGCTGACAAATGAAATGAAGGTCTGGATACCGATCGTACAAAAAACTGGTTTCACACTGAACTGAGGTGTTCCAAATGCCTTCGATCCCATCCGGCGGCCCGGTCGATCCCGCGCTGATCGACGACCTCGTGGCCGCGAGCCGCATCCTGGCCCTTCACGGCGTGCTCGACGCCTGGGGCCACGTCAGCATGCGCCATCCGAACAACCCGGACCGCTATCTCATGTCGTGCGCCCGCGCGGCTGGGCTGGTGACGGCCGGCGACATCATGGAGTTCGACATCAACTCCGATCCGGTCGACCAGCAAGGTCGCCGCATGTTCCTGGAACGCTACATCCACGGCGAAGCGTTTCGCGCCAGGCCCGACGTCAACGCCGTGGTGCACAGCCATTCACCGACGGTGATCCCGTTCACCGTCACCGAAGAACCGCTGCGCGCCGTCTCGCACATCGCCTCATTCCTCGCCAACGGGTGTCCCTGCTTCGAAATCCGCGACGCGGGCCTCACTCAGGGCCTGCTGGTGACGACCCGGAAACAGGGTGCGGCGCTCGCCAAGGTGCTGGGCAGCGGGCCTGTGGCGCTGCTGCGCGGCCACGGCAATCTCGTCGTGGCGGGCGATATCCCTCGCGCGGTGCATCGCGCGATATACACCGAAATGAACGCCCAGCAGCTCGCCACCGCGCTGACGTTCCGCCGGCCGATCAAATACGTCCAGCCCGACGAGATGCAGGACCCCAAGCGCCTCATCGACGCCTGGGAGATCTGGAAGTACGAGGCGACGAAGGATATGAAGAAGTAGCGCGGGACGCGCCGCTCAGACGATCGCGAAGGCCTCGATCTCGACCATGAACTCCGGCCGCGACAGCCGCGCCACCTGAACGGTGGTGCTGGTCGGCAGCGCGTCGGCGAAATAGCGCATGCGCATGTCCTGATGCTTGAAGTAAGCATCCATGTCGGTGACGTAGGTCGTGGTCTTGACGATGTCGGCGAGCGTGGCGCCGGCGGCTTCGAGAGCCGCCTTGATGTTCTCGCCGACCTGCTCGATCTGGGCGCGCATGTCGCCCTTGCCGACGCAGTTTCCGTCGCGGTCGCGAGGGGTCTGGCCGGCAACGAAAATCTGCCGGGTGCCGCCCACTTCGACGACCATGACCTGGGAATACAGGACCTTGTCGCCGTCTTTCCGCACATGCAGCTTGTCCGGCTGAACGCGTTCGCGCTTGGCACTCACGGCACTGCCCTCCGTTACATCCGCTCGACGGCCGGCATCACTTCGCTGGTGAACATCTTGAGCGACCGCATCGCGGTCTCGGCCGTCATCGTGCCGAGGAAGAGATAAGTCAGCAGATAGTTGAAGCCGATCTCCTTATGTTGCTTCTCGATCGCGGCCAGCACGGTTTTCGGCGAGCCGGCGATCACCGTACCCTCCTGAACGCATTCCTCGTAGTTCTGGCCGCGCACGTTCTTCATGCGCTCGGCCGTCATGGTCACGCCGTGCTTGTTCCTGATCCAGTTGATGTTGCCGAGGTGATTTTCCATGGCTGGCTTGGCCCAGGCCCTGGCCTTCTCGTCGGTCTCGTCGACGAAGATGTGGCGCTGGACGCCGAGAGCGATGCCGCCGGAAAACTCGGGCTTCGGCTGCGCCGCCTTGCTGCCGCGCTTGGCGAACGCCGCCTTGAAGGTGTCGAGGTTGGTCTTGGCGAACTGGTTGGCGCCCAGGGTGACGAAATGCAGCCCCTCCTCGCCGGCCCAGGTCGAGCCTTCGGCGCCCGACGAGCCGTACCAGAACGGCGGATGCGGCTGCTGCAGCGGGCGCAGCGCAATCGGCACGTTCTCGTATTCGTAGTGCGGACCCTTGTAGGTGAGCTGGTCGGTGGTCAGACCCTTGGAGATGCAGCGATAGGCGTCGATGAAAATGTCACGCGATTTCTCCGGATCGACCTTGTTGTAGCGCAGCTCGAACGGAGAGACGCCGCGGCCGACGCCGATCTCGGCCCGGCCGTGGCTCAGATGATCGAGCATGCAGATCTCGTCGATCATGCGAAGCGGCGAATAGAGCGGCAAGAGATAAACCAGCGGACCGATCTTGATCTTCTTGGTCAGCCGCGCGACCGCGCCCATGAACAGGCCCGGCGCCGGCACCATGTTGAGCGGTGTCTGGTGATGCTCAGCAAGGTGCAGGCAATAGAAGCCCGCCGCGTCCGCAGCCTGGATGAAGGCGAGCCGCTCGTCGAACAATTGCGCGGTGGGGCGTCCGCCATCTTCGATGTGATCAAACAATCCAACTTTCATTTCTCGTCCAACCTTCCGATTTTCTTGATGACAGGGATCAACCGCTTGGCGTCGGCATCGACGAATTTCTGAAATTCCGGCTGATCCATGTAGGCCGGCGGACTTGCGGCCTTCACGAACACCGAGGTCACCGCCGGGTCCACCATCGCCTGGCGCATGGCTTCGCGAAGCCGCGTGATGACCGGCTCCGGCGTGCCCTTGGGCGCGAACAGACCGGCCCAGATGTAATACTCGACGTCCTTGTAGCCGAGCTCGATCATGGTCGGCACGTCGGCATACTCGGCCGAGCGCTTGGCGCCCCAGTTCGCCAACAGCCGGGCGGCGCCGCTTTGCACATGCGGGGTGATCGGCCCCGGCGCCTGCGCCGTGATGTCGACCTGCTTGCCGAGGAACGCGGTCAGCGCCGGACCGCCGCCGCGATAGGGGACATGCAGCAGCTTGATGCCGGCCGCCTGCTGGAACATCTCGAACGGCACATGCGCGGCGCCATAATTACCCGACGAGCTGAACGAAATCTGGCCGGGGCGCTGCTTGGCGTCAGCGACGAGGTCGGCCAGCGTCTGGTAAGGCGAATCGCTGCGCACGCAGAGCACGCCCGGATCGGCCAGCACGCGGGCGATCGGCACCAGATGATCGAGTTCGTAGGACGGCTTGCGGTCGTAAAGCCGCTCGGCCTCCGGCAGGAACGTCATCGACGACAGCGCCATCAAGAGCGTGTGGCCGTCGGGCTCCGAGCGGGCCGCCGCCGCATTGCCGAGCATACCGCCGGCGCCGCTGCGGTTGTCGACCACCACGGACTTGCCGAGAATCTTCTCCAGCGCCAGCGCCACCGGCCGCGCCGCGAGATCGGCCTGCCCGCCGGGCGGGAAGGCCACGATCATGTTGATGTTGCGCGTCGGCTGCCAGGCTTGCGCCTGTGCGGACAAGGCGAATGCACCCACCATCGGCGTGGCCAGCGCGCCGGTCAGAAATTGACGGCGATCCATGGACGTTCTCCCCTGTCATCTTCTCCGTTACTCGGCGGCGACGCGGTTTTCGGCCGCGCCCGCCTGCGCCACCGGATTGCGCAAGATGCCGATGCCCTCGACCTCGCACTCAATGACGTCGCCCGGGAGGCAGTAGCGCGTCGCGGCAACAAGGCCCGGCTGGTGGATGCCCTTGCCGCCCAGCTCCTTGTCGGCCGACCAGGCGGTTCCGGCCGGCGTGCCGGTAATGATGACCATGCCGGGCCTGAGTGTGAAATTGCGCGAGAAGAAGTGAATGAGCTCGGCGCAGGACCAGATCATGTTCGCCGTGCTGCTCGACTGGCGCAATTCGCCGTTGACCCGCGACATCACCTTGAGATTCTGCGGATCGGCGATCTCGTCGGCGGTGACAATGCAGGGCCCGAGCGGCGCGCCGGAGTCGAACGCCTTGCCGGAACCAAGTTCGTACCAGGTCATGCCTTCCGGCGTGCGGCGCACCTGACGGTCGCGCGCGGTGACGTCGTTGACGATGGTGTAGCCGAACACATGCTCCATGGCGCGCTCGGTCGGAATGAACCGGCCGGCTTTGCCGATGACGATAGCAAGCTCGACTTCGCAGTCGATCTTCCTGGAAAAGCGCTCGTCGAAGGCGATCGGCTCGTCGGGGCCGACCACGCAATCGGCGGTCTTGACGAAGAACTCCGGTTCCTTGCCGCTGATCGGCGTGTTGGCCTTCTCGGCGTTGTGATCCTTGTAGTTGCTGCCGCTGCACAAGATGGTCGCGGGGCGATGCGGGGCGACCAAGG
>Ga0207711_10005944_pt1 | contig 10317 bp, 9 predicted proteins | sample KBSS34metaG_FD_184401 | JGI IMG/M metagenome (GOLD analysis project Ga0207711, IMG submission 184401) | Switchgrass rhizosphere microbial communities from Kellogg Biological Station, Michigan, USA - KBS S3-4 metaG (SPAdes) (version 2) | ecosystem: Host-associated > Plants > Roots > Rhizosphere >... | reverse complement strand
CGGGACGAACGGGCAGGAAAAGCTCGATGCCCTGACCGGGTTGCGCTATTGCGCCGCGATGACGGTCGTCATTTCCCACGTGGCCGGCAACGAAGCGGCCATGCATTACGACCTGCTGCGCGCGGCTTCGCGGATCGGCATGCCGCTGTTCTTCACGCTCAGCGGCTTTCTGATGTGTTACAACTACTATTCCGATTTCGCCCTGCGCAATGCCGGTGCGCTGACGGTTTCGCTGGTCGCGGAGGATCAACGATTGCTCGTGGGTCACATCGGCTTCTCACCGGTGACGATCGAAGGCGCGCGGATTGACTGGTACGGCCTCGGACCCGTTGCAGTGTGTCCGGATATGCAACGCAGGGGTATCGGGCAAGCGCTGGTCCGTTCGGGGGTCGAGCGCCTCCGAGAACTCGGCGCGCGTGGTTGCGTCGTGTTGGGGGATCCCCGCTATTATGTCCGCTTCGGCTTCCGGCGCGACTCCGCACTTCGATACGACGCGCCTGCCGAATATTTTCAGAGTCTTGCTTTCGGCGACGATAAGCCGAGCGGAACGGTCGACTACCATCCCGCCTTTGCGGCCGGTTGAACCGCTTCTATTCGCCCGGCCGATAGGCCTTCTCGACATGGCCCTTGAGCTCGTCGGGATAGAAATACACCGGCCGCAGGTCGCCCGCGGCGTAGCGTAGCGCCTGGTCGTCGAAGTGCGGCGATTCACGATGCCCGCTCTCGCCGCCCGCCGTCACGGCGCGTGCCTTGACGCGCGGGCCGAACTCGACCGCGGCGACGAAGCTGTTGCCGCTGGTGCCGTAATAGCGCCTGGTCCCCGGATAGCGTTTGGCGCTGAACGAGGCGAGCGAACCCCAGGTCCCCCAGGTGAACGGCACCGGGATGCTGGGCTTTGCATCGTCGAAGGTCTGGACGATTGCGGAGTCGTTGCGCTGGAAGCGATTGATCTCGCCCCATGGCACGCGCCAGCTGCCGAAATCCTGGCCGAGCCGGTCGACGGCGGCCTGGAGCGCATCGAGCTGTTCGCTCGCCGGCGCAGCGGCGATCAGCTCGTACCGCGGGAGGCCAGGCGCGCTCGGGCGGTCGGCGGTCACGCGCATCATATTTTCGCCCCAGAACACGGCGAGCGACGTTGCGGGCGACGCTGCCGACCAGCGGTCGTCCCATTGCCGCAGCAATGCGATCGGCTCGGCCAGCTTCCCCTTGCGCGGATCCCCCTCAGCCAGTTTGTCGTAGTTCGCGAACAGCGACGGGAGGAGCCGCGCGAACGTCGGCAGATAGGAATCGAATGCACTGGTGATCAGCGTGTCGAGCGTGAAGCCCGTCTTGCCGTCGAACAGCATCAGCGCATGCAGCCCGCGCGGTGTTTCGCCGGCACGATCGAAATAGCGCGCGAAGTTGCGCGCCGGGATGCTGTTCGGCCCCGACGTCGACCAGGGATTATTGTTGGTATTCGAGACGAACCCCGCCTTGGGATTGATCATCTGCGGCAGCGAGCCGAGGTCGTGCAGCCCATGCCAGTCGGTCGCGGGATCGCTGCCGTCGACCGGTTTCGAATAGTCGAACCGGTCGTCGCGCCGCGGCATGAACTGCGGCGTGAGGAACGCAATCGTGCCGTGGTCGTCGGCAAACAATGTGTTGTTCGACGAATTGGCGCGGCGTTCGGCGATCCGCAGGAAGCTCGCGAGGTCGCGCGACTTGGTGCGCAGGAAGCTCTGCTCGAGCGCCGGAACCGGCTTGTCCATCAGCGCAGTCGCGATCCATTTGCCGCCAGCCTCGCGCACGATCGGGCCATGATGCGTGTGATACACCGTGAAGCTGCGTGCCGGCGAGCCCTTGATCGCGATCGTCACCATGCTCGTCGAGACCGGGCGTTCGGCACCGCCGTAGCGATAGAAGAGCTTGCCGCCCTTGCGCACGATCGTCTCGGCGAACTCGTCGACATTGTCGACACCGCTCGACGTATGCATCCAGCCGGCATGGGCGTTGAAGCCCTGATAGATGAAGAACTGCCCCCAGGTTGCCGCGCCATAAACGTTGAGGCCCTGGCCGCTCGTCACTTGCAGTTCGGAGCGGAAGAAGAACGACGTGTGCGGATTGATCAGCAGCAACGCGTGTCCGGCCCGGGTATTGCTCGGCGCGAGCGCGATGCCGTTCGAGCCCTGCGGGTCGCTCGGGAGGCGGCCGAGTTCGTCGTCGGTCATCGCCAGCGAGCGCTTTTCGTAGAACGCCTGGAGCTGCGTCAGCGACACGCCTTCGATGTCGCCGCCGATGCTGCCTTCGGAGAACGACAAGGCCATCCACGGTTCGAAGTGGGTGAGCACGCGCGGATGCACCTTGGGATGCGTCGCGAGATAGTAATTGAGCCCGTCCGCCCAGGCCTGCATCAGCGAGCGCAGCCAAGGTGCCGCAACGGCATAGTCGCGTTGCAGCGTCGCCGGATCGACGAACAGCCGCTGGCGCAGATCCTGCCACAGCGCGCTCGACCCCTCGGCCTCGGCCATGCGCCCGAGGTTGGTGAGGTAATTGGCTTCGATCCGCGGGAAATCGTCCTCGGCCTGCGCGTAGATCATCCCGAACACCGCGTCGGCGTCGGTTCCGCCAACGACATGCGCGATGCCCCAATCGTCGCGGGTGATGGTGACGCTCTGCGCACGCGCGCGCCAGCGCCCGGTTTCGGCCGGTGTCGCGGCGAGCGTCGGAAGGGCGGCGAACAGCGCGAGCAGCGCAAACAGCGGGCGGACCATGGTGCCAAGCTGCGGCACCGCACGGCCGAATGCAACGCTCAGTGCAAGGCCACCCACAAGGTCCAGGCGCCGATCGTGAGGAACAGCAGCGCCGCCGCCCGATGCACCAGCTGCATCGGCACGCGCTGCAGCAGCTGGTTGCCGAGCAGCACCGCCGGCACATTGGCGACCATCATGCCCGCAGTGGTCCCGGCTGCGACCAGCAGCAGGTTGTGGAAACGCGCGCCGAGCGCAATTGTCGCGATCTGAGTCTTGTCGCCCATTTCGACGAGGAAGAAGGCAATGGTGGTCGCGACGAACGGTCCGTAGCGCGGCACCTTCTTTTCCTCGCCGAGCTTGTCGGGGATCAGCGTCCACAGTCCCATCGCGACGAACGACACGCCGATCGCGATCTGGAACCAACGGCCCGAGAGGAAATCGGCGGCGACCGAGCCAAGCGCGGCGGCGAGCGCATGGTTTACGATCGTCGCGGCGAAGATGCCCGCGATGACCGGCAGCGGCTTGCGGAACTTGAACGACAACAGGATCGCAAGCAGCTGGGTCTTGTCACCGATCTCGGCGAGCGCGACGAGCCCGAGCGACGTGAAAAAGGCTTCCATGGTGATTTCCGGGTTCGGGCAGCAACTGGACGACGGACATCGGCCACCCCGCACAGGAACGGGAAGTCTCGCCGATGGGGCTACCGGCGGCTGGCTGCTCTCCGCGCGAGGAGGACGGGCTAGGCGGGCAAATGGTTGGGGTCAAGCGAACGGCGTTGACGCTCCTGATATTGCGGTGCAGCATGATACGATGGCCTCACTCGCACCTATCGCCAATCATCCAGAGATTCGCTTTCTCGGCCGCCTGCTCGGCGACGTCATCCGCGCCTATGACGGGGAGGAGCTGTTTCGCCGCATCGAATATATCCGTGCGACGTCGGTTGACCGCCACCGCGGCGTCGCGGGTGCCGATGCGATCGATACCGGGCTCGAGCGGCTCAATCTCGACGACACGATCGAATTCGTGCGCGGTTTCATGCTGTTCTCGATGCTCGCCAATCTCGTCGAGGATCGCACCGGAATCGCGGCCGAGAAGGGCGCCGATGTCGCGAGCGCGATCGATCGCCTCGGCAAGGATGGCATTGCGCAGGACGCGATCCGCGATCTGCTGAGCCGGGCGCTGATCGTACCGGTGCTCACCGCGCATCCCACCGAGGTCCGGCGCAAGAGCATCATCGACCATCGCAATCGCATCGCCGAACTGATGGCCCTCAAGGACCAGGGGCTCGAGGAGACCTCGGACGGCGATCCTATCGAGGACGGCATCGTCCGCCAGATCGCGTTGCTGTGGCAGACGCGCGTGCTGCGGCGCGACCGGCTGTTCGTCGCCGACGAAGTCGAGACCGCACTATCCTATCTGCGCGACGTGTTCCTGCCGACGTTGCCAGCGCTCTACGCGCGCTGGGATCGCGCGCTGGGCCACCGCGTGCCGAGCTTCCTGAAGCCGGGCAGCTGGATCGGCGGCGATCGCGACGGCAACCCGTTCGTGGTCGCCGGTTCGCTCGAGCTTGCGCTGTCGCGCGCGGCGGAGACGGTGCTCGGCTATTATCTCGATTCGCTCCATGCGCTCGGAGCCGAATTGTCGATCTCGAGCGAGCAAGTGCCGGTCGACGAAGGCGTGACACGGCTCGCGGACGCGAGCGGCGACGCCGCGCCGAGCCGCTCGGACGAACCCTATCGCCGCGCGCTTACCGGCATTTATGCCCGGCTCGCGGCGACGCACGAGCGGTTGATCGGGAAGCTGCCGCCACGGCCATCGACATTGACCGGCGAACCCTATCTCGAACCCGCCGCGTTCCGCGACGACCTCGTGACGATCGCGCACGCCCTCGCCGCCCAGGGCGCGGGCACGCTCGCGAGCGGCGGTGCATTGGGCAGGCTGATCCGCGCCGTCGAAACCTTCGGGTTCCATCTCGCGACGCTCGATCTCCGCCAGAACAGCGCGGTGCATGAGCGCGTCGTTGCCGAATTGCTCAAGACCGCAGGTGTCGAAGACGATTATGCCGGTCTCGACGAAGCCGCACGCATCGCATTGCTGCGCCGCGAACTCGCGACCCCGCGGCTGCTGTTCAGCCCTTTTGCCAGCTATTCGGACGAAACCACCTCGGAACGCGAGATCGCGCGCGCGGCCGCCGAAGCCCGTCGTCGCTACGGGCCGGCGTGCATCACCCATTATATCGTATCGATGGCACAGTCGGTGTCGGACCTGCTCGAAGTCCATCTGCTGCTCAAGGAAGCCGGACTCTATATCCCCGGCGATCCGCCGCAGGCCGCGATCATGGCGATCCCGCTGTTCGAAACCATCGCCGATCTCGAGGCGGGGCCGGCGATCATGCAAGCCTGGCTGAACCTGCCGGAAGTCGCGGCGATCGCCCATGCCCGCGGCTATCAGGAAGTAATGATCGGCTATTCGGACTCGAACAAGGACGGCGGCTATCTCACCTCGACCTGGGGCCTGAACCGGGGGTCGACAGCGCTCGCGCCGGTGTTCGCCGAAGCCGGCGTCGGCATGCAGCTGTTCCATGGCCGCGGCGGCGCTGTCGGGCGCGGTGGAGGCTCGTCCTATGCCGCGATCCTCGCGCAACCGCCGGGAACGGTGCAGGGCCGGATCCGCATCACCGAACAAGGCGAAGTGATCGCCGCCAAATACGGCACGCGTGAAAGCGCGGCGATCAACCTCGAAGCGATCGCGTCGGCGACCTTGCTCGCCAGCCTCGAACCCGAGAAGCTCAGCGACAAGGACGCCCAACGGTTCACGGCGGCGATGGACGAACTGTCGGGCACGGCGTTTCGCGCCTATCGCGACCTCGTCTATGGCACCGACGGGTTTCGCACCTTCTTCCGCCAGATGACGCCGATCGCGGAAATCTCGGGGCTAAAGATCGGTTCGCGGCCCGCGAGCCGCAAGAAATCGGACGCGATCGAGGATCTGCGCGCGATCCCCTGGGTATTCTCCTGGGCGCAGGCGCGCGTGATGTTGCCAGGTTGGTACGGCGTCGGCCACGCCCTCGCCGCCTTCTCCGACAAGGGGCTGCTGCGCGACATGGCGGCGGGCTGGCCGTTCTTCGCGTCGCTGCTCGCGAACATGGAGATGGTGCTGGCGAAATCGGACATGGGCATCGCTGCGCGCTACGCCGGGCTGGTCGAGGACAGGAAGCTCGGCGACACGATCTTCGGACGCATCCGCGAAGGCTGGCAGAGCACGCACGACGGGCTGCTGATGGTCACGCGCCAGACGCGGTTGCTCGAGAAGCAGCCCGGGCTCGACACGTCGATCCGGCTGCGGCTTCCCTATATCGAGCCGCTCAACCTGCTTCAGATCGAGCTGCTCAAGCGCCACCGCGCGGGCGAGACCGATTCGCGCATCGGCGACGGCATTTTGCTTTCGATCAATGCGATCGCCACGGCGCTGCGCAACAGCGGCTGAGCCGGTCCTCCCACGGTCGGCAAACGCTCACCTTGAAGGAGCTTCGTCCCCGCGGGGCTCCTTCGCTTTCGGTAAAGCCGGGAGGAACGGCGCCGCGACGTCGGTCGGCACGCGCGCCACACGACCGCTGGCACGGTCGACCATCGCCCAGCTGGTCCTGGCCTCGACCTTGGTCCTGCCGTCCGCGCCGGTGAACCGCATGTGCCGATCGAACCGCGCGCCCTTGGGCGGCGCTTCGATCCAGGTCTCGGCCGTCACGGTCTCGCCCGCGGAGACATTGCCGCGATAGTCGATCTCATGGCGCGTCACGACCCAGAAATAGGCGTCCTGATGCGCCTGCGGCGCGTCGGCGCTCCAATGCGCCACCGCGACATCCTGAATCCATTTGACCCAGACTGCGTTGTTGACGTGGCCGAGCTCGTCGATGTCGCTGGCGGCTGCGGTAATCGTGCAGGTAAAACGGTGCATCGATGCCCTTTAGATTAACCCCGTTCGGCTGCGAAGCAGTGACGATCTCGCGCTACAGGGGAGCATGCTCCCGCGCCGCCCCGCCCAGATCTTCCGCAGCCGCTGGTCCGCTTTGTACTGGGCGGGCGGCGTATTGTTCTTCGCCGTCACGACCATCGGCTTCGGCGACGGGTCGGGCAAGCCGCAAAGCCGGGCCGGCGCACGGCAGGAAGAACCCGCGCGCGACGCAGCGGACAATCCGGTGTCGAACGAAGACATGGCGGCACTCAGGAAGTTCATCGACGGCTGAGAGTCTGTACACGGCGATTGGACGCCCGACCGCTGCGCGCTATGATGGGAGCGCCGGCGCGAAACCCCAAAATCGGTGCGCCGCTTCGGGGAGGAGCAGCGCCGTGATCGTGACGACGACAGAGAATGTGCCCGGCCACGCCGTGGTGCGGACGATCGGCCAGGTATTCGGCGTGGTGGTGCGCAGCCGCGGCATCGGCGGCAATATCACTGCGTCGCTGCGCTCGATCGTCGGCGGCGAAATTCCCGAATATACGAGATTGGTCGAGGACGCGCGGCGCCATGCGATCGACCGAATGGTCGCCAATGCAGTTGCCATGGGCGCCAATGCGATCGTGATGATGCGGTTCGATTCGGGCGAGCTGGCGCAATCGATGAACGAAGTCGTCGCTTATGGCACCGCGGTCGTCCTCGATCCGGCACCGATGTGATGCTGCGCAACTTCGTGATCATCGCCGCAGGGCTGTTTGCGCTGTGCGCATCGGTGGTCGCCGTGCGTGAACCCGGCGGCTGGCCGATGCTGCTGGGGGCGCTAGTGCTGCTTTCGGGCATCCTGTTCGAACGCGTGCATTACCGCGGCAGCGACGGGCACGGTGGTGCCGGCCATTGGAAGCCGACGAGCGAGCGCTTTCTCGACGAAGCGAGCGGCCTGCCGGTGATCGTGTGGTTCAACGACGTCACCGGCGAGCGGCGCTATATCGAGCAAGGTGAAGCACCACCGCGTTAGGGGCGATGGCACACGCCCTATTGCAGTTGCGAATTAGTTGCAAAGATAGTGGCAAACTCAAGCTTTTGGCGGGTTGCGGCCCATAAACAAAGCGCCTAAGCGGCGCACGGCTTTCGCGCGCGCAAAAGGAAATCGGCCGCGTCGCGCCCATTTGCGATTCCCGAAGGAGATTTCATGGCTCGCAAGAAGATCGCGCTGATCGGCTCCGGCATGATCGGCGGCACGCTCGCGCATTTGGCCGCGATGAAGGAACTGGGCGATATCGTCCTGTTCGACGTCGCCGAGGGGTTGCCGCAGGGCAAGGCGCTCGACCTCGCGCAATCGGGCCCGGTCGAAGGCTTCGACGCGAGCCTGACGGGCGCAAACGATTATGCCGACATCGCCGGCGCCGATGTGGTGATCGTCACCGCGGGCGTACCGCGCAAGCCCGGGATGAGCCGCGACGACCTGCTCGGCATCAACCTGAAAGTGATGAAAGCGGTCGGCGAAGGCATTGCCGCGCATGCGCCCGACGCGTTCGTGATCTGTGTCACCAACCCGCTCGACGCGATGGTCTGGGCGCTGCGCGAATTTTCCGGGCTGCCGCATCAGAAGGTGGTCGGCATGGCGGGCGTGCTGGATTCGGCGCGGTTCCGCCATTTCCTCGCCGATGAATTCAACGTCTCGGTCGAGGACGTCACTGCGTTCGTGCTCGGCGGCCACGGCGACACGATGGTGCCAGTGGTCGAATATTCGACCGTCGCGGGTATTCCGATCCCCGACCTGATCAAGATGGGCTGGTCGACGCAGGAGAAGATCGACGCGATCGTCCAGCGCACCCGCTCGGGCGGCGGCGAGATCGTCGGGCTGCTCAAGACCGGCTCGGCCTATTATGCGCCGGCGACCAGCGCGATCGCGATGGCCGAGAGCTACCTCAAGGACAAGAAGCGCCTGCTGCCCTGCGCGGCGCATCTGACCGGCCAGTACGGCGTCGACGATCTCTACGTCGGCGTGCCGATCGTGATCGGCAAGGACGGCGTCGAGCGGATTGTCGAGATCGAGTTGAACGACGCGGCCAAGGCGAATTTTCAGGCCTCGGTCGATGCGGTCAAGGAACTGCTGGTGGCGTGCAAGGCGATCGACGAGAGCCTGGCCTGAGCGCGATGCGCATCGCCACGCTCCTTCTCGCTACGGCGCTTGCCCTGCTTCCAGGGGTGAGCGCCGCGCAGGAGGCGGCGACTCCGACCGATCCGGTCGCGCTGTTCAACAGCGTCTGCATGGGCGACCAGGTGCACCTCAAGCGCAAGGACTTCGAGGGCCTGCACTACGCGCAGCTTCCTAAGGGTGTGCGCGAGGCCTTGGGCTTCGCCGTTCCCCCGGACGGCGTTACGCGGTTCTCAGGGCAATTGGCACTCTCGGATGCAGAGGTCCCGAACGAGTTCCTGGTGCTGCTGCCGGCCCGGAAGGTCTTTCTGTTGCTACCCGATCCAAGGAAGAGTGGAAGTGTGGCGCCGGTTTGTGGCGTGATCTGGCAAGGCAACCATTATCTCGAAGCCATAAAAGCGGCTGATCCGTTGCGGCCCGTCGGAGGTTTGCAAAGCGTGCCCGGCGTGCCCCGATTGGCTATCGAAGGCGGGATCAAGGGACTCAACCTCACAGTGATCAAGTCGCTGGGTGTGATCTTTGGTGCTGCCGAATATCGGGGATGGACGGTGCTTCGCGTCGCGCCAGACCCTTCGCCGGAGGAGACTCAGCCGTGATGCTGTTTGAGATCGAAGGGCTGAGCCGCGAACTCGACGACCTTCTCAGTTGCGTCGCTGTGCCGTGTTAGCGCTACCTAATTGGGTTCCGGCCTCCTCCGGGGTAGGTATCTTGAGTTTATTGGAATTGAAGGGGCAGTAATGAGCATCCTCGTCGACAAGAACACCCGGGTCATCACCCAGGGCATGACCGGGGAGACCGGCACGTTCCACACCCAGCAGGCGCTGGCCTATGGCACGCAGATGGTCGGCGGTGTGACGCCGGGCAAGGGCGGCACCGAGCATATCGGCTTGCCCGTGTTCGACACGGTGCACGAAGCTGTCGCCAAGACCGGGGCGACTGCCAGCGTGATCTATGTACCGCCGCCCTTCGCCGCGGATTCGATCCTCGAGGCAGTCGATGCCGAGGTGCCCCTCGTAGTGTGCATCACCGAGGGCATTCCGGTGCTCGACATGGTCAAGGTCAAGCGCGCGCTGTCGGGATCGAAGACGCGGCTGATCGGGCCGAACTGCCCCGGCGTGCTGACGCCGGGCGAGTGCAAGATCGGCATCATGCCGGGATCGATCTTCTCCAAGGGCTCAGTCGGCGTCGTCAGTCGCTCGGGCACGCTGACCTATGAGGCGGTGTTCCAGACGACCAACGCCGGGCTCGGCCAGACCACGGCGGTCGGTATCGGCGGCGATCCGGTCAACGGCACCAACTTCATCGACGTGCTCGAGCTGTTCCTCGCTGACGAAGCGACCAAGTCGATCATCATGATCGGCGAGATCGGTGGCTCGGCCGAAGAGGAGGCGGCGCAGTTCCTCAAGGACGAAGCCAAGCGCGGGCGCAAGAAGCCGATGGTCGGCTTCATTGCCGGACGCACGGCGCCGCCGGGGC
>Ga0207711_10005932_pt1 | contig 10323 bp, 9 predicted proteins | sample KBSS34metaG_FD_184401 | JGI IMG/M metagenome (GOLD analysis project Ga0207711, IMG submission 184401) | Switchgrass rhizosphere microbial communities from Kellogg Biological Station, Michigan, USA - KBS S3-4 metaG (SPAdes) (version 2) | ecosystem: Host-associated > Plants > Roots > Rhizosphere >... | reverse complement strand
GTTATTTGCAGCGCGTGGAATCTACGCGGTGCGCCGTCCGTGGGTGATGGCTCGGTGGGGTTATTTCTGCTGCTGCTATCGCCATTTGTCGTCTTCGTTGTGCTTGGGTTTTGGCACGGCTTTACGTTGCATCCGGCGGTGCAGTGGAGCCATGGGACCTCATCTGCCGCGCTCTCGACGGCTGTACTGGTGGCTATGTGGAATTACATGGGTTGGGACAACGCTTCGACAGTCGCGCAAGAGGTTGAGAATCCACAGCGCAATTACCCGCGGGCGATGGTAGGTTCTGCGCTGCTGGTGGCCATTACCTATATTCTGCCGCTTTTGGCGATGGCGTTTGCAGGTCTCTCGGCAGAGAATTTCGCGACTGGAGCCTGGGTCGATGCTGCGTCGAGTGTGGGCGGCAAGTGGCTTGGCTGGGCGGTCGTCGCTGGGGGAACGATCAGCGGCTTCGGTATGTTCAATGCGCTAGTGATGAGCTATACACGTCTGCCTGTGGCCATGGCCGAGGACCGGATGCTGCCCAGAGTGGTCACTCGACGAAACAGCCGCGGAGTGCCGTATGTGTCGGTTGTCCTGTGTGCTATTGCCTGGGCGCTAGCTTTGACCCTGCCCTTTGAGCGGCTCATCTCCATCGATCTGAGCCTGTATGGCGTAAGCCTGATTCTGGAGTTTGTGGCCCTTGTGGTGCTTCGCATTCGTGAGCCCAATCTGGAGCGGCCCTTCAAGGCCGGAAATCTGGCCGGAGCCTGCGCTCTCGGCGTCGGCCCGGTGGTGCTGATCATCTACGCTCTCTATGCGTCGCGTGACGAGCAGATTGTTTCCGGTTTTTCTGCGCTACTCTTTGCGTTGATGGTGGCGCTGGTTGGCCCGATCCTCTATTGGCTAACAACCGTAGTGCAAAACCGCCGCAGGCTTGCTGAATCTATCGGGGATTAACGCTACTTGGCGAGAAAGTTGTCAATGAGGTAATCGCGCAGCTCAAAGTCAAAGCTGCGTGTATTCTGCCTCGCACTGCCGGACTCATCCTGTGCGTCGGTGTTGTAGGCTACGATGTAGGCATTGCGTTTTACGGGATCGATGTAGAAGTGGCTGCGAAAGCCGTTCTGCCATCCGGCGTGGCCGATCAGCCTGAGTTTGCCGTCGGTATGGATGAAGAAGCTCGCCGCTACCTCGTCCCGCGCACTCTGACGCGACTGAAAGTCATCGTCCGGAGTGACCGGCAGCAACGGCTTCCACATCACTTCCAGCGAACTTCGTTTCAAGATCACTCCGTATTCAGCTACCTTTGCCGGGTCTCCAAGCAGGAAGGCCAGATACTTCAGCATGTCTCCCAGAGGAGCATTCAGGCCACCATTGGAGCGGGTAATGCCGGTGCTGAAGTCGAAGGGATCTTCGGTCAGCTTGCCATCTTTTAAATCCCAGCTGTGCGAGCGGTACGGCAGCAGAAAGTAAGGGCTGCGATCATAGTACGACCGGCTTATGTTGAGAGGCCTCAGAACATTCTTTTCCATGTAGACGGCATACGGGTCGCCCGAGAGCCGTTCGATGATTTCTCCGAGGAAGACCACACCGAGATTGGAATAGCTGAACTTCGTCCCCGGGGCAAAGGCAACTTCTGTATATGGCATCATGGCCACAAGCTGGGACCACAGTGCAGGCTCAAAGGGTTGCCACTGTTTGTCGTCGTCATGCCAGGGCCATGTGGCGTCACGGAAGCCTCCGGAGTGAGACATGACATGGCGGATGGTGACCTGTGAGATTGGCCCAAAAGGATCATGCACCGCAGCCAATTCTGGAATGTACTTGACCAGTGGATCGTCGAGCGAGAGCAGTCCGCGGTCACGCAACTGCAGAATGGCGATGCCGGTCAGGCTTTTGGTGCAGGAGGCCCAGTGATAGGTGGTGTTGTCACTGACTGGAACTTCGGGTGACTGGCTTTGCAGGCCGTAGTGATCAAGCAACGCCACACGTCCGTCGCTTATAACCGCAAGACTACTGCCCACGATGCCGTTCCGGCGCAATCCGGCCTCGTAGAACGAGCGGATTGCGCCGGAGTTGGGAAGTGCATCTTGGGCAAGCGATGGTAAAGCTGCGGAGATCAAGAGGCAGACATACACGGCAAATTGCAGCGCCCTCATCTGGATACTCCAACAGCCGTTAAGCTTTGGCCGCCTTGTTGTCCTCAAACTGCTTCACCGAGCGGTTAATGTGGTCGCGCGCATAGGCCGCATCATGCCAGCCTTTAATCTCAACGCGTTTGCCTTCAAGATCTTTATAGATCGAGAAGAAGTGCGTAATCTCCTTGAGCATATGCGGATAGATATCGGTGTAGTTCCACACGTTGTTATAACGGGGATTGTTGTTGCCAACGGCGAGCACTTTTTCGTCCAGCACCCCCTGATCCAACATTTCAAGCAGCCCAATGGGGCGAACCTCATGGACGCAGCCTGAGAAACTGGCATACGGCACAAGCACCAGCACGTCCAGCGGGTCGCCATCATCGCTCAGCGTCGACGGGATGAATCCGTAGTCACCCGGATAGTGCACTGGAGAATAGAGATTGCGGTCCAGCTTGAACACATGCAGTTCCTTATCGTATTCAAACTTGTTGGTGCCATCCTTGGGAATCTCGATGACCGCACGAAACACTTCCGGAGCACGATCGCCGATTGGCAACTCGAGGTAGTTAATCATGGTCGTTCTTTTCTCCTGGGTTCGGGGGGACAAGCCGTGAAGAGTTCGTTGACGTGTATTAGGACTGGATCGATTCCGTCCCGTTTCCTGCGAGTGCATCGTGTCACAATACGGAAAACTCTGGGCGTCTCCGTTGGAACTACTATAATGAGGGCAAATGAAGGCCCATGTCTACGTCACGTTAAAGGCTTCTGTTCTTGATCCACAGGGACAGACCATCCAGAATGCACTGCGAAAGATGCAAGTTGCCGGCATCACCAACGTCCGTCAAGGTAAGTATTTTCAGCTCACACTCGCTGACGGCTTGTCTTCTGAGGCTGCCCGCAGCGAAGTTGAGCGGGTGGCAAAAGAAGTCCTGACCAATCTCATCATTGAAGACTTCACGTACCGCATCGAGGAATAGCTGCTTGTTGAGTGGGATCTCTCGCGGTCTGGTGCTACTTGCCTGTCTTCTCAGCGTGAGTTACACATACGCTGCTCCGGTGATGGGATACCGTATTGTGGCGAAGTATCCACACTCGACGGCAAGTTACACCGAAGGCTTCTTTTACCGTGACGGTTTCTTCTATGAGGGAACCGGGCTTGCTGGACATTCTGAGCTTCTGGTCATTCAACCGGAGACAGGAAAGCCCGTGCAGCGGGTTCCGCTTGCACCGCAATACTTCGGCGAGGGCATCATCGACTGGGGCCCAAATCTTTACCAGTGGACCTGGCAGTCGCATATTGGCTTTGTCTATGACCGCTTCAGCCTGCGGCCGCTTCGCCAGTTCACCTACACCGGGGAAGGCTGGGGCATAACCCGCACCGAGCGCGAGATTATCACCAGCAATGGGTCGGATACCCTGCGCTTTCGCGATCCCGTCACGTTCAAGGAAACCCGTCGCATCATTGTCAAAGACGGCAAGCAGAGCATTGATCAGCTCAACGAGCTGGAGTTCATCCATGGCGAAATCTATGCCAACGTCTGGCACTCAGACCGCATCGCCCGCATTTCACCGCGCGACGGGCATGTGATTGCGTGGATCGACCTGACCGGTATTCTGCCCGATGACCAACGGATCAACGCCGAATCCGTTCTGAACGGCATAGCCTACGACGTAAAGCGCGACCGGCTCTTCGTCACTGGCAAGCAGTGGCCGTTTGTCTTCGAGATCAAAGCTATTAGGAAGCCTTCTGTAAAGCCAAAGTAAAGCAATTGAACTCGAACAGTTGTCGAAACAATACCTCATCGGAGGCCATCGAAACTGTCTCCCGCATCAGTTTATGGCCCTGTCGGAAGGTTATCGGAGTTCCTACCCCGGACACTGAAGACGACCTTGTACAGGTTCCCGGCGTTGTCTTTTGCGACTCCCCGCTCATCGCCACATATTTTGAGGTGTAGTTGCGTTGCTCTACTTCCTGTCGTGGTCGTTTCCATACATTGCCGTACGCCCAATACATGCGAGACGTAATAGCCTGGCCCGTAGACCGCATCCCAACTAGTTCCGAGATCCGTAGGAGAACTGGTATCGATCGGGCCGGCTGAAGTCAGTCGCCATCGCCCCTGAAAGGTCTCGCCATTCGCCATCGTAGCGATAAAGTTACCTGAGCGGGTTTTTGCGCCAATCGTGATCTTGCCTCGAAAGACCGGCGGTGGAGTCTGGCTGGCGACAGGACCTGAGACAGGGTATAGAAGAAGGCGTGCGGTACATCCGGTGAGAAACGTCGCGCCCCCGCACAAAATAACTAAGAGAAGGAAATTACCAAGCCTCGAAATCATCGTCGGACCACCCCCGGGCTCTTCTACTTGTATCTATATTCGGTCATCGATCTGTTGATTCAGTTGACGAGCGCCGAATCGGAAAAGATTCGTGAATGCCAAGTAACTCGTGCGACCACGACAACTCTTGTGTAAGCACCGGGTTCTACAATCTACCTATGTGCGGAATCGTCGGTTATGTTGGCCCTAAAGAAGTAGTCCCAGTCATCGTTGAAGGTTTACGGCGTCTCGAATACCGTGGCTATGACTCAGCCGGCATCGCTGTCGGCAGCCCGGGCCAGGAGAAGCTCTCCCTGCGTCGCGCCCCCGGCAAGCTGCGCAACATCGAGGAGGTCCTGCGCCTCAATCCGCTCTCTGGCACATACGGCATCGGCCACACCCGCTGGGCTACTCATGGCCGCCCCACCGAAGAAAATGCCCACCCCCACCGCGACTGCACTGGGCGCATCGTCGTCGTCCACAACGGCATTGTGGAGAACTATCTCGAACTGAAGCGCGAACTCACCGCACTGGGCCATAAGTTCATTACCGAAACCGACACCGAGATCATCGCTCACCTGATCGAAGAGGTGCAGAAGACCGCGGAACAGGCCGGCAAGCCGATTCTGCTGGAAGAAGCCGTCCGGCACGCTGTCAAGCGTTTGACCGGTGCCTTTGCCCTGGGAGTGCTCTCGTCTCTCGAGCCAGACAAGATCATCGCCGCCCGCTTCGGCCCTCCAGTAGTCATCGGCATCGGGGAGGGCGAATATTTTGTCGCCTCCGATGTCCCCGGCATCCTGCACCATACCCGCAATATCTGCTTCCTCAACGACGGTGAGATGGCCATCCTGACGCTTTCAGGCGTCGAGCTTACCGACTTCGACGGCAATCCGCTCCACCTCAAAGTCCAGCGCATTACCTGGGATCCTATCCAGGCAGAGAAGGGCGGCTTCAAGCACTTCATGCTCAAGGAGATATGGGAGCAGCCCCGAGCGATCCGCGACACCACGTTGAGCCGCATTTCGCTGGATACCGGCGAAGTCTTCCTCAACGAAATGGGTCTCTCCGCGGAAGAGCTGCGCCAGATCACCAGCATCAACATCGCCGCCTGCGGCACAAGCTGGCACGCCGCCACGGCAGGGAAGTACATGATCGAGCGTCTCGCCCGCATCCCTGTCGAGGTCGACTACGCCAGCGAATACCGCTACCGCTCGCCTATAGCCGATCCCAACGCTCTGGGTCTGCTCATCACCCAGTCCGGAGAAACCGCCGACACCCTGGCCGCCCAGCGCGAGATGATCGCTCTCGGCTCCAAGACCATCGCTATCTGCAACGTCGTGGGAGCCATGATCACCCGCGACGCCAACGGCACTATATACACTCACGCCGGCCCGGAAATCGGCGTCGCCAGTACCAAGGCGTTCACGTCGCAGATCACAGCGCTCTTCCTGTTCGCGTTAAATCTTGCCCAGGTCCGTGGCCAGCTCACTTCCGCCGAGTCCCTCACTCTCGTCGAGGAGCTCAGCAAGATTCCCGCCAAGATCGAAGAGATGCTCAAAGCCATCTCACAACAGTGTGAAGAGCTTGCCAAGCAATTCTCCACCGTCCGCGACTTCCTCTATCTCGGTCGCGGCATCCATTTCCCCATCGCTCTCGAGGGCGCTCTCAAGCTCAAGGAGATCAGCTACATCCATGCCGAGGGCTACCCAGCCGGCGAGATGAAGCACGGCCCCAACGCCCTCATCGACGAGACGCTGCCGGTCGTCGTCCTCGCAACACAGGACACCACCGATTCGGGCAGCCGCCTGCGTTATGAAAAGACGCTGTCCAATGTGCAGGAGGTGACCGCTCGCAGCGGACGGGTCATCGCCATTGCCGTTGAGGGCCAGGCTGACATCAGCCAGTTGGTCGAACACGTAATCAGCATCCCCCGCGCACCCGAACTGCTGCTGCCGCTGCTCGAAATTGTCCCGCTCCAGTTACTCGCCTACCACATAGCCGTAAGAAGAGGCTGCGATGTAGACCAACCCCGCAACCTCGCCAAGTCCGTCACCGTGGAGTAGGCAATATCTGAGAAGATGTCCTCATGGCCATGTACCTGACCCCCGAAGAAGCCCGAGTCCTCGGCGCGCTCATCGAAAAGGAAATCACTACCCCCGAGTACTATCCGCTCTCGCTCAATGCACTGGTCAACGCCTGCAACCAGAAGAATAACCGCGAACCTGTCATGGCTCTCGACGAAGCGGAAGTACGCCAGGCCCTGCACGGCCTCGAAACCGAGCGTCTCGCTGGCCCCGTTCGGGGAGATGGTCGGGTGGCCAAGTATGAGCATCGGACCCAGGAAATCTTCAACTTCACCCGCGGCGAGGTAGCCATTATCTGCGTCCTACTATTGCGCGGGCCGCAGACTCCGGGCGAACTTCGTGGCCGCACCGAACGCATGTACAAATTTGACGAGCTGAGCGAAGTACAGACCGTCCTGCAAAAGCTTATGAGCCGCGAACCGGCCCTGGTCAAAATCCTGCCTCGCCAGCCTGGCACCAAAGAGGCCCGCTACGCCCATCTGCTTTCCGGTGATGTAGAGGGCTTTGAGATTCCAGCAGCCTCCGAATCCGCCTACTCCCCCAGCCGCTATTCCAGCGCCGCCTCGGAAGAAGACCCGGAGCTCAAGGAGCGGATGGCCCAGCTCGAAGCCGAGGTTGCCATTCTGACCCGCGAACTTGGCGAGCTGCGCCAGGAGTTCGACCGCCTCTCCAAACTTCTCGAATAAGGTTTGCTTCCAGCCAATCCAGAAATTCCTCAGCATCCCATCGGAGAATCCCGTGAAAATCCAGCAAATACCCCTCTCCTGCCTTCTTCTTTCGGCCATAGCAATTGCCGGTGCATCCGCTCAGGGAACCAAAGCCCGCTCCGCTGCCGAGACAGTCAAGAGCTACGAAGCCACCCTCGACCCGGAAAAAGTCCGCGCCCACGTCCAGTACCTGTCCGACGATCTGCTGGAAGGCCGCTACCCCGGCCTGCGCGGCGGCGAACTGGCTGCCAAATACGTTGCCACTCAGTTTGCTATCTACGGCCTCAAGCCCGTGGGAGATAACGGCACCTACTTCCAAAACATCGATATGGTCGGCATGAAGGCCAAGCCCGCTGAAACCAACGCCAGCTTCATCCCTGCGTCGGGCAGCCCCATCGCGCTCACCTTTGCTGATGACTATACGGTCATGAACGCCACTCTGACTCCGTCCGTTGACGTCGACGCTCCGCTTGTATTCGTTGGCTACGGAGCCACCGCCCCCGAGTTCCAGTGGGACGACTACGCTGGTTTGGACGTAAAAGGCAAAGTAATCGTCTGCATCGTCGGCGACCCGCCATCAGACGACCCCAAATTCTTCGGCGGCAAGGCCCTCACTTACTACGGGCGCTGGACCTACAAGTTTGAAGAAGCCGCCCGTCACGGAGCTGTGGGTGCGCTTGTCATTCACCGCACCGATCTCGCCAGCTATGGATGGAGCGTCGTTAAGAACTCCAATACCAGCGAAAAGACCTTCCTCCGCGACGACAAGAATCCTCGTCTGCAAGCGGCAAGCTGGATTCAGCTCGACATAGCGAAAAAGCTTTTCGCCGCTGCCGGTCTCGACTTCGATCAGCAATTTGCCGCCGCGGGCAAGCCGGGCTTCAAGGCCGTTCCGTTGAACGTCCGCTTCAAGGCGCATGTCGAGAGCGCTGTCCGCCCCTTTCAGTCACCGAACGTGATCGGTATGCTTCCCGGTCAGCAGAAACCGGATCAGGCAGTCCTCTACACAGCGCACTACGACCACCTCGGAATTGTCCCGGGCATGGCGGGCGACAATATCTATAACGGCGCTGCCGACAACGCCTCAGGCGTTGGCATGCTGCTGGAAATGGCCCGCGTCTGGAGCCAGATGCGCGACCTGCTGCCCCATTCGGTCATTTTTTCGGCAGTCACAGCAGAGGAGCAGGGCCTGCTCGGCTCGCAATTCCTTGGCCAGAATCCACCCATTCCCGTATCCCAGATCGCTCTCGATATCAACTACGATATGGTCCTTCCCATCGGCGTTCCCCTCGAAACCAACGTCAACGGAGCCCAGCGCACCAGTTTTTATCCGGCCGTTCAGGCCACTGCCAAAGCATTTAACCTGACCATCGTCTCCGATCCGCGCCCAGAGGCCGGCAGCTATTACCGCTCTGATCACTTCTCGCTCTCTCGGGTCGGCATTCCGGCCTTTTCCGTAGAGCCGGGTTCTCTATACGAGGGGCATGATCGCGCCTGGGCCAAGGCAAAGTTTCAGGATTTTGAAGATCATGATTATCACAACTTTTCCGACAACTTCCATCCCGATGCGAGCTACGCGGGCAACGTGAAACTGATGCGCTTCGGTATGGATCTCGGCTGGCAGGTCATTACCGCCAAAGCGCCCATCGTGTGGAATAAGGGCGATGAGTTCGAGCCCGCCCGGTTGGCCAGTCAGAAGTAGTAGGCGCGACCTTTATTTCGACGCGGCATATTTTCATACTCTCCACGCCACCTATAACTTTTCAGCAGCATCTAAATAAGCAAGTTAAGGAGAAACAGAAGATGACAAGCAAGACTGCCGTACTCGAAACCACTGAGAACAAGAACCTCCTGACACCTACCGATCTTGACCGCAAAGGCACCACGGAGATTGCCGAACAGCTCCGCCACTTGTTGGCGGATACATTTGCCTTATATCTCAAGACCAAGAACTTCCACTGGCACATGAGCGGCCCGCACTTCCGCGACTATCACCTGCTGCTCGACGAGCACGCCGATCAGATATTTGCCATCACCGACGACATTGCCGAACGCGCCCGCAAGATCGGCGAAACCACCCTGCATTCGATCAGCGAAATTTCTCAATTTCAGAGGATCAAGGACAACAACGATGCCTTTGTTGCTCCCAAACTGATGCTGTCGGAGTTGCATCAGGACAATCTGCAACTAGTCGAATACATGCGTGACGCGCACGAAATCACTTCGCGCCACAACGATGTAGCCACCACAAGTCTGCTGGAAAACTGGATCGACGAGGCTGAGCGTCGTGGCTGGTTTCTCTTTGAGTCCATTCGCGGCCTCTAAACCCCTTACCGGTACCGAATCCCGCCTGACGGGATTCGGTACCGGTAGCGGAATATAATGAGGCGTGCCTCGGTTCAGTGCGTAACAGGCTTGTCAGCATCGGCCTCATCTCTTTTTCAAGCGAGAAATCTAGTTGCCTCGACAAACTTACACCGCCCGCCTGCTGAAGAAAGTTTGCCTCTCAGAATCAGCCCAATGCTTTCATCTGGAATTCGTCATCGACGAGCTAGAGAGCTTTGACCTGCTGGCCGGCCAGTTCATCTCCGCAGTAGCCGTTGATGGCAACGGCAAAACTCAGACCAGGGCGTATTCGATTGCATCGGACGCAAACGCCAACCGCTTCGATCTCTGCGTTAATCGCGTCGAGGGCGGCTTTTTTTCCAACCATCTTTGCGATCTGCCGGTCGACGGCGCGGTTCAGGTTCACGGCCCCCATGGCCATTTCACACTGCGCCAGCCCATCACCGACTCGATCTTCGTGGCTACGGGAACCGGCATTGCCCCCATGCGCGGCTTTACCCAATGGCTATTTCCCACCCAAGGCCCGCATGCGGGAGCAGACCGTAGCAACGGTAAGAACATCTGGCTGGTCTACGGGACCCGTCACGAGAGCGAACTCTATTATCGGGACTACTTTGAAAAGTTGGCTGCGAAACACCACAATTTCCACTACATCTCAACCCTGAGCCGTGCCCCCGAAGAATGGCCGGGACTGCGTGGTTATGTGCAGGAATACGTCGGATTGATCGTGGAAAAGCGCGATACGCCTGCA
>Ga0207711_10005916_pt1 | contig 10332 bp, 4 predicted proteins | sample KBSS34metaG_FD_184401 | JGI IMG/M metagenome (GOLD analysis project Ga0207711, IMG submission 184401) | Switchgrass rhizosphere microbial communities from Kellogg Biological Station, Michigan, USA - KBS S3-4 metaG (SPAdes) (version 2) | ecosystem: Host-associated > Plants > Roots > Rhizosphere >... | reverse complement strand
GCTCGGTAGGCACTCCGACACTAGGCCGACCCGGTTGCTCGAGCGGCGGTAATCCGTAAGCCGCGCGCGCGCGGTCGCAACGCTCGCTGCGCGGCCCGTCGACCCACGACGCTCGAAATTCGCGGCACGGCGATGGGCGAGTCGGATAAATGGTGCAGCCCACTCGTTTGCCGATCTCGCCCTCGAGCGCGATGCAACGAATCGGGACTTTCTCGGTGCCGCGCATCGCGACCCGGTGCGGGGTTACGCGGACGCTGAGCTCGGCGGGAGTGCGGCCGCCTGTCCCGGCGTCGGCTTCGCTCCAGTGAAAGGAGACGCGGAAGAGCGCGCAGCATGCCCCGCAGGTGACGCAGGGATTCTCGAGATCCGGATCGTTCGCGTTCACGCAGTTGGCGGCGGCAGCACGATGCGCGCGAGCTCGCGGTAACGGCAGAAAGCGTTTGCGAGTCGCATCTGCTGCGGCGTGCGGCAGTCCGGCTCGAAGAGCCGCGGATTGCCGACGAGGATGCAGAGTCCGCGCGCGCGCGAGGTCGCGACGTTGAGCCGGTTCGCGCTGTAGAGGAAGTCCATCCCGCGCGGCGCGTCCTCCGGCGACGACGTCGTGAGCGAGACGATCACGACCGGCGCCTGCTGGCCCTGAAATTTGTCGACGGTGCCGACTCTCACGTCCGGCAACGCGGCCGACAGCGCCGTCACCTGCGCGTTGTACGGCGCGACGATCATGAGGTCGGCACGCGTTAGCGGCGCCTCCTTGCCCTCATGGTCGCGCCAGACGACGCCGCTCGTGAGCGCGGCCGCGATCGCCGCGACCGCGCCCACTTCCTCGTCTGCCCGCGCCTGGTTGCCCTCGTGCTCGACGGGCACGTAGACGAGCCCCGCGTCACCGAAGCGCTCGGCCGAGCTGCCGCGCGCGGCGATCAGCTCTTGCCGCTCGAGTCCCGGCGCCGACGTGAGACGATTCTCGTAGAACGCTTCGGCGGTGAACTCGCAGATCTTCGGATGCAGGCGGCGCGTCTGATGCAGGAACAGGCCGCGCTCCGACTGGATCGTCTTCGCGCCGCCGAGCAGGTGCTCGAGCGCCGATGCTTGCGTGCCGGGCGGATGGCTCGCCTGCTGCGGCTGCTCGAGCTGCTGCGGATCGCCGAGCAGCACGAGGCTCTCGGCCGCCGCGGAGATCGCGAGCACGTCCGCGAGCGACATCTGTCCGGCCTCGTCGACGAACAGCACGTCGACGCTGTCGCGAAACTCGGGTCGCGCCCAGAGCCACGCGGTGCCGCCGAGCAGCGAGTAATCGCCGCGCAGGAAGAGCTCCGCGATGCGCGAATTGGAGTCGAACGCGTGAATCGCTTGCGGGTTACCGTCCTTCGGATTGCCCTTGTGCAAGCACTTGAAGCCCGAAAGCTCCTGCTTCTCCGCGAGCTCGCAAACGGCACGCAGCAGAGTGCGGATCGCCTCGTGGCTCACGGCTGAAACACCAATGCGTTTGCCGCCCTTCACGAGCTTGAGGATCATGTGGGCGCCCGTGAAAGTCTTGCCGGTGCCAGGCGGCCCTTGGATCGGCAGCACTCCGTGGTCGAGGTCGAAGCCGAGTCGCTGCGCGTCGAGCACTTCGGGATCGATGTCGTCGTCCGGCGTGCCGATCCGCGCCGCAATCCGCTGCTCCCGCGCGCTGCGGGCGGCACCGAACGCAATGATCTGAGCGCCACCCTGCGTCGCGCGGGGGGCGGGTTTTGCGGCGCCGTCGTCCTCGCGGCGCAAACCCGCCGAGCCGTGCACGAGCCGCGGCGGACGCTTGAGGAGCAGGTCGCGCGCCGCGCGATGCGCGCCCGGAGCGTCGACGCCGTGCGCCGCGATCCAGCGGCCGATCTCGAGCAGCACGTCCGGCTTGGTGCCGGGACGCACGTTGCGGTGCACGAACACGCGCTCCGGACGCTCGGCCGCGTACTTGCCATTGTGCTGAATATCGATCGTGCGCGCGGCGACATCGATGCTCACAACCTCGCCGAGGTCGTGATTGTCGAACGGCAGGCAAGCGCAGTCGCCTTTGCGAATGTCGTGGTCTTGGGGCGGGAACGCGTAGCGGTGGATCGGCCGCGTGCGCGTGCCGCCTTCGGTCGCGACGAACGTGAGGCCCGCGAGCGCCGACCGCTCGGTCTCGTAGTTTTCCAGCGGCAGGTCGCGAAGCCGAAAGAACTCCCACCAGGCGGCTTTGTCCTCGCGCCGGTGCCACTCGAGCAGATGGGCCGTGAGCCAGCGCGCTTGCTGCTCCTTGGTTCGCTGCTCCGGGTCGACCGGCACGCCGGCGAGCAGGTCGTTCATGACCCTTTGCGTTTCCTCGGCAGTCGTCGCGATGTCTTCACTGGGCGCACCGCTCGACAGCTCGGGACGCGGCAACTCGACGCCGTGCTCGCGCTGCGCTTCGGCGCGCAGCCGCTCGAGCCAGTCGCGCAGCGCCTGCGCCGACACGCAATCTTCGCGGTTGTAGCGCTCGACGGCGGCGACGTGCTCGGCGAGCCGTTGCGCGCGCTCCTCGGCGTCACCCGGTTCGCCACTCGCGCCGGCGCGCGCGGCCCCCGGGGCGACATCCGCTGCCGGCGGCGGCTCGTTCTCGGTGCCGAGCGCGAGCTCGAGCTGCGGCCGTGTCGCCAGCGCTTGCATGCCGCCGCGCAGCGCGTGCGCCTTCTCGATCGGCAGCTCCTCGTGCATTTCGATCGCCCACTCGATCGCGCGCCGGCTCAACGTCGCCGCATGCAGATCCTGCTCGCGATCGAGACCGTAGAACCGCTCGAGCTCCTTGATCGAATAGCTTTCGACGCTTGCCCGCAGCGAGTGACGCACGATCGTGTGTAGATCGACGAACAGCTCCGCGCGCAGGATCGTGTCGAGCTCGGTCTCGCGCGTCGCGTAGCGGCCCGAGAGCCGCTTCATCGTCGCGGGCTCGTACGCGCCGAAGTGATAGACGTGGAGCCCTGGCTCGGCTCGGAACTCGGCGAGGATCGTGTCGATCACGCGCTCGAACTCGCGCTTCTCCTCGGCGGGCGTCGAGGCCCAAAGTGGGACATAGGCGCGTTCCGTGACGTAGCCGAACAGGTACTCGCGGCCGCCGTCCGGCGCGAGCTTGTCGCCTTCGAGATCGAGGAACAAGTCGCGCGCGGTCGGCTCGGGCAGCTTCGCGAGACCGTGCTCGGGCCCGAGCGGCACCAAGATCTCGTGTTGCGGTGCGTCGAGCCGGCGTGCCCTGAGCTGAATAGCGGCTTGGTCGCGCGACTTCACGAGCGCTTCCCGCGACCCGCGCTTGGGCCGTGGCACGTCGCCGAGCTCGCCGAAGCGCTCGAGCGTGTCGACGCGAAGGCGTTCGAGCTCTTTGATCTGCGTCTTGCTGATCCCAGCGACGAAGCAGAGATGATCGTCCTTGCGCCGCTGCGCGTCGCAGCGCGCCCACCAGGCGCAGACCTCGCAGTGCTGGACGGGCTCGGGATAGGTCGCTATCGCGCGCGACTCGGACGACTTCTCCGGGCTGCGCGCGTCGAGCGCCGTTTCGAGCCGGCGCCTCACGAGCCGGTAGTAGGCCTCGTAGTCGGCGAGCCGGTATGCCTCGGGTTTGAACTCGTGGTGCGGCGCGACGACGTGCGCGAGCTCGGGCTTGGCTCCCTGGATCGCGGTGACGAGCTCCGAGTAGACACAGAGCTGAAGCACCGTTCCCGCGCGGGTCTCGGTCGCAAGCTTCGCGTCGGTGACCTCGTACGACCACGAGCCGAGCCGGCTCGGCCGCGGCACCTTGATCAAGAAGTCCGCGCGGCCGTACCAGCGCGCGTCGCCGAGCGGCGCCTGATAGATCACGTCGGCGCCGCCGCGCATCGCAGCGGCCGTCAGCTCCACACCGTCCGCTTCGCGCCCATCGGGGATCTCGACGATCTTCAGTGAACGTGGCGCGCGTAAGTGCGCGAGATAAGCTTTCTCGTGCTCATGGCCGCGCTCGCGCAACAGCTCGCCAAGCGGATCGGCCCAACGCGGCCGGCGCACGAGACCCTGCGCGGCAGCGCGGTTCAATTCGCTCAAATGGATGCAGCCGAGGTGATTCGCGAGGTCGGTCGCGGACAACCTCAGCAGCTCGTCGACCAGTCGCATGCCGCGATCATAAGCGGCGCGCGCGCATGTGGGATACTCGCGCGCCACGATGATTGCGCGGTGCATCGACCGGTTCGCGGCGCGACGCGTAGCGACTCGGCTCGCGGAGGTTCTCGAGATGTCGGAAGATCGGCTCACGGAGTTGCAGCGGCGTGTCGCCGCATTCGCCGCGGCGCGCGACTGGGATCAGTTTCACTCGCCGAAGAATCTCGCGATGGCGCTTTCGGTCGAGGCGTCGGAGCTGCTCGAAGAATTCCAATGGCTCACCGAGGAGCAGAGCTGCTCGCTCGACCCCGAGCGACGCGAGCGCGTACGCCTCGAGATGGCCGACGTGCTGATCTATCTCCTGCGCCTCGCCGGCAAGCTCGATGTCGACCTATTGGATGCTGCGACGGACAAGCTCGCGCTCAACGAGCAGAAGTACCCGGCCGACCGCGTCCGCGGCTCCCCACGCAAGTACACCGAGTACTAGCGACGGTCGGTGAAGGAAGCGGCTACTGCAGCCGCTTCTCGAGCTCGCCTTTCTGCATCATCTCGCGATAGAACGTCGTTGCATCGCACGGCTCGCTCTCGATGAGGCCCACCGACCCATCTCCGCGCTGCGAGCCGCGCGTGCGCACGAGCGGCGCGGTATAGAGCTTGTCGTAGACCGTCATCGTGCGTTCCATCGTGAGCCCGTCCTGCGCGACGGTCCAACGCTCGACGATCCGCGTGTCGTTGCCGCCGCTCATCGGATAGCCGGAGCCGTCGAGCCAGCCCGGAGTGAGCATCGTCGTCTCGATCACGAGCGTGCGGCCTTCCCAGTGGCCCTTCGAGAAGCCCATCGACGTGAGCGGCTGCTCGGCCGGCGGTTTGCGGTCGTCCATCCAGACGCGCCGCGGCGTGTTGTCCTGCATGAAGATCATTAGATAGTGCGTGCCGGCGTCTAGAACTTGCACCGGATACGGCGACCCGAAGATTCGCGGCAGGCCCGCGGGCAGACATCGGAGCACCTTGTCGTCGCCGTATTTGCGGCCGTCATAGATCGCGCGTGCAGAGGGTGTGAGCGGCATCGGCTTCGGCTCGAAGTCGTCGACGGTCACGTGGAACTTGTAGCGGTTGTCCCAGTAGCCCGTAATGTTCACGGGGAAGTTCTTCGCGTGCACGGTGTAATCGACGTTCGGATCTGCGGTGATCTGCGTCGTCGTGCCCGCGTTCGCGCAGCGGCCGAGCTTGCGGCCTTTCTCCGGTCCGCTGTCGAGCGTGATGCACGTGGCGTACAGCTTTTTCGCGCCCTCGCGCCCCAGGTTGCCGCTCGCGCTCACCATGTAGCCGGCTTGGACCGTCTGCTCGGTCCAGTTCTCGTTCCGGTAAGTCGGCAGGTTGCCGGGCGGCAGCAGCGCCCATTCCTGCGTCGAGCCGTCCGGCATCTTCATCGTGACGTCGTATCTGATGTGCGGGTTTTGCCACCAGACGCGGGTGACGACGCCCTTTACGGTGCCTTCGAGGTTCGAGTCGAACTCGGACGCAAAGGAGTGGTGCGCCTCGGCGCGCGGCGCGAGGGCGGCCGCAGAACATAACGTAAGAGCGAGAGTGGCCACGCTGCGGCGGGCCGGCCCGAAGTCGATCTTCATGTTGGCTCTCCCCCAGTCGTCCGGCCAGGTTTGCACACATCCAAAACGGTGTCCAGAAAGGGCCGGAGTCGGCCGTAGACGCCGCATCGCGGCGTTCGCTATCTTGTTCCGTCTCGACAGCGGGAAAGACGCCCGCTGGTGGCTATGCCAATAAGAATAAGGTTACCGCTGCTCGCTTTCTTCAGCCTGTCCGTGCTCGCGGCCTGCGGTGGCGGCGGAGGCGGCGACTCAGGAACGGCGAGCACCGGCGGCAGCACGAGTAGAGGCGGAACGACGGCCGCGCCATTCGCCTTTGCCGACTCGAACGCGGGCAGCGCTGCCGGAGTCGTGCTTACGGGGCTCGAGCAGATCGCAACCTCTGGCGAGCTTCTGTTGAGCGCAGCCTACATTCTCACCCAAAACGGCGGGCGGACTTACGTTTGCCGAACGAGCCCCACTTCGCCGTTGACGATAGGTCTCCAGGATCTAGACGGCAACGGAGTTCCTTCGCCCGGCGATGTCATCACGGTGACGGCCGGTCCGTGCGTCGGCTTCTCTCGAGATCTGAAGATCACGTTGACTGCGTTCGAAGGTGACGCCGACAAGGTCGAGGGCACCGTCGAGCTGAAGAGCGACGGCGATAACCCGCAGCTCCACGCCGAAGGCAAATTCACGTTCTCGGCTACGACGAGCCCGGGCGTCGCTCAGTGGCAGGCGACCAACGTGACCGTGACGATCACGGCCGGTGGAAACAAGCAGACGGTCACCATCCCGTCGGCTCAGAAAACGATCAGCGCGTTGGCCGCCATCGCGTCGGTCGACGCGTCCAGGATGAGCGTGCTGAGCTCGTTCGCGGCCTCGGCCGACGCGCGCAGCGTTGCCGCGTCCGCGCCGAGCTCCTCCGCTGCCGACGCGCCTGCGGACGGCGGCTCGACGAGAGTGATCGCGCTCGCTGCGCCGTCCGCGGTCCCGCCGACCTATACAGTGGAGCTCTCGGGGTCGCTCGCGAGCCCGAGCCTCGACGCTGTGGTGACCTTCGCGACGCCTTCGCCGCTCTCCGGCTTGCTCGGCGTGTACCCGACGGGCGGTGAGCTGATGCTGACCGCCGGCGCGTCGAAGCTCCGGCTGCGGCCCGCGGCAGACCCCGCAAAGCGCGCCGACTACGCCGATTACGAGATCGACGCGACAGGCAGCGGCCAGTTCGCGCCTGCGAAGCAGATCGCATGGAGCTCACTCGGTGTCCGCTCCGTGTTCGGCGTGCCGTTCAACTCGCCGCCGGTGATCAAGAGCCTGTACATCCAACCGTCGAACCCGATCGCGCAGAGCTATCTTTCGGCTCAGTACTTCGTAACGGATGCCGAGAACGATCCGATCCAGTATTCGTTCCAATGGCGACGCAACGACGTCGTAATCCAGAACCAGAGCCAGTCCTTACTGGCGCCAGGCCAACACCAACGCGGCGACACCGTCAGCGTAACGATGACGGCGAGCGACGGCCACTTATCCGCTAGCCAGACAGCGGCGGTCGTGATCGGTAACACGCCTCCGCGGATCAGCGCCGCCCGTATCGCGCCCTCTCCGGCCTTCACGGATGACGACCTCACGTTCCAGGCGACCGTGACCGACGCCGACAACGACGCGCTGCAATTGCGCTACGAGTGGCGACGCAATGGCGTATTGATCGTCGGCGCCACGACGAACGTGCTGCCCGCGAGCGAGCAAGCGGGCGGCGACGTGATCACTGCGACGGTGTTCGCGAACGACGGGATCGCGACGAGCAGCGCGCAAGAGTCGATCGGGATCGCAGACTCGCCGCCGCTAGTCACGAGCAACGCGCCTTCGGTGGTGAGTTACGGAAGCCTAGTGACCTTCACGGTGCGTGCCGTCGATCCCGACGACGGCGCGACGCGGCCCTCGGGGCGCTTCCTGCTGACGCACGGGCCCGCGGGCATGTCGTTGAACGCGGCAACGGGCGCGGTGACCTGGCGGCCGTCCGGGCCGATGTTCGATCGCTCACTCGATGTGAGCTACGGCGTCGTGCTCGACGAGCCCAACGCGCGCCCGTTCTCCGGGACGATCCGCGTTGAGGACCCGGCACGCTCGTATCCGTTGATGCGGGGCAACCTCGACGCGCCGCTCGAGCGTTCAGGTCTCGTCGTCGGCGACTTCGACGGCGACGGTCATGAGGAGGTGCTGGTTCTGTCCTCCCATTCGCTCTACGAGCTCGGCTACGACGGGGCCGGGTACCGGCAAACCTGGATGTACCCGTTCACGCTTGCGCAGTTCGACTCGTCGACCTACGTGCAAGAGATGGGCTCTGCGCTCGCGACCGCCGACGTCGACGGCGACGGGAAGCAGGAGATCTTTGTCGGCGCCGGTAACCGTCTCGTGAAGCTCGACGGCGTCGAGCGGCGTGTGGCTGCGAGTGCGCCACTCGGCGCGCAAGTCCGTTGCGTCGACCTCGTCGTTGCCCGTGTCACGAACGCCGGCGCCAAGGAAGTCGTCTGTCTCGCACAGGACTCATCCGACGGCTCGGCGACGATCAAGGTCTTCGCGGCGGCGGATTTGGCTCCGATCGTGGAGCTGCCGAGCGCCCAGTACGGAGATGCGCTCGCAGTCGGCAACGTGGACAACGACCCGGAGCTCGAAATCGTCACGAGCGGCGGCTACGTATTCGACGGCGCGACGTTCGCGAACCAATGGACTTACGCGCCGGGATTTGGCAACGACATCGCCGTGGGCGATGTGGACGGCACGGGTGTCGGCCAGATCGTCGCGACCACGACGGACGCCTTGCGCGGCTATAGCGCTACCGCGAAGAGTCCGCTCTGGGCCCTGTCGATGGCCGGTCCGTTGTCGATTTCCTCGGTGGTCGTTCGGGACATCGATAAGTCGTCACCGGCCGAGATCATTGCCTTCACTGCAGACGGATATTTATCGGCCTATCGCTACAATCCGGCAACGCCGAATGCGCCGACGCTCGTGTTCCGCCTCGCAGGTCAGAACGTCGGACCGACTCCGATCGGCATTGGCGACGTCGATGGCGACGGCGCGCTCGAGTACGTGTACGCGACCGGCTCGGCCGAGCTTGGGCCGGATACGCTCGTCGTCGTGGGACGCAACGGTGCGACCGGCGTAGTCGAGTGGGTGAACGACAAGACCAAGCAGCTCGACGGCCCGTTCGTCGGTGGCGATCTGATCAAGTCGCCGCTGGTCGCGGCCGCCCCCGTGTTCGGCACGCCCAGCACGAACAGCGGCCGTGGGGGCTCGCGGCTCGTGACCATGGCCCCCAACGACGGCCGGCTCCAAATCTCCTCGGAGATCGGTATCCCGTCGCAGGCGCCTGTAGCGCTCGCCGCTGCGGACTACGACAACAGCGGCACGGACGAAGTATTCATGTCCTCGTCCGCCTCCTACGGCGCCCGGCTCTTGGCCTACGATTTCTTCGCCGACCAGGTCAAAGTCTATGGGTCGGGAGTGGTCGACGCGTACGGCAGCGCAGTTGCTGCGGCCGACCTCACCGGCGACGGTCACGCGGACCTCATCGGCGTCTCGTCGGCCGGCGCGGCCTACGCGTACGATGTCTACAATCAAGCGCCAATCCCCTTGCAAAGCCCGGCGCCCGGCCCCGGCGAACAAGGACTTCAGGTAATCGTCGCCGATCTCGACGGTGACGCGGTGCCCGAAATCGTCACGGTCACCTCGACTACCATCTGGGTGTACAAGCGCGTGGCGGGGCCGATCGCCTATCGCGCCACTTGGGGCTATGGGCCGTCTCAGAGCACGTATCGACTCCGCGACGCGATCGTTGGCGACCTCGATGGCGACGGCTCGGTCGAGATCGTCGCGGTAATGCCCGCGTCGAATTCGGCGGACGCGCGGACACAGATCCTCGTGATCGGCCGCGATTTCTCGGTGCGGCAGTTCGTGGTGCCGCTGCGCGCCAGTGGAATCGCGATCGAGCCGGGCGCGTCTCCGCGCAAGAATCTGCTCTTGAACGTCGTGACGGATTTCAACGATCCGTCCGCGAACCGAGGCTTGCTCGTAGCCATCGACTGGCAAACGGGCAACGAGGTCTGGCGCTCGCCGCCGCTCATCGGCGACATCTCTCCGCACAGCGTGAAGTACGTCGACCCCGCGGGCACCGGCGCTCCGCGAATCGCGATCGGCACAGCCGCGGGCATGTACCTCACGCGTTGAGCGCCGGTAGGGCCTTCCGCCCGTCCCGGATCGCAGCGACACCGCGCTTGCCGCCAAAGACGTAGCTCGGCCGGATCAGGGCTGGTTCACGACGTACCAGGCGGTAGGCACCCAGATGCTGATCAGCGCCGCGAGCAGGACGATCGAATAGAGCAGGCTTATGAGCGCAGTCCGCCATAGCGAGCCAATCCACGTGGCGGCGTATGCGGACCGAAAGGAGCGCGCGAAATGCGTTCCCGCGAACAGCAAGCCGATGCCCTTCGCGCCCGTCGACAGATAGGGCACTACCGCGATGTTCGCGAGCACGACCAGCGTGGCGGCGAAGAACGAAACCGCGTGGACGTGCATCGCGAAGTACAGGTGCTCCGGATACGTTCGGCCGCTATTGCGGCGAAACAGCATCACCAGCCCG
>Ga0207711_10005909_pt1 | contig 10337 bp, 19 predicted proteins | sample KBSS34metaG_FD_184401 | JGI IMG/M metagenome (GOLD analysis project Ga0207711, IMG submission 184401) | Switchgrass rhizosphere microbial communities from Kellogg Biological Station, Michigan, USA - KBS S3-4 metaG (SPAdes) (version 2) | ecosystem: Host-associated > Plants > Roots > Rhizosphere... | reverse complement strand
CCAGCGTGCCCAGCAGAACTAAAAATACGAAGACAACGACCCAAGCCCGATTGGTGGTCATTCCGTTACCTCATCCGTTTGCTTCAAGTGTTTGGGCCCGTAACTATCTACAAAGTGATGAAGCTGACTGCGTGCGTAACTGTAATCGCTCTCTAGGTTGGCCCGAAGATGAGCGAGGCATTGCTGGAAGGCCATAGCGTATCCGAGCTTCTTCCCGTCGCGATAGCCTTGCAAATAAGCCTTGGATTTCTTCTTAGCCATGGTTCCCTCCCGCTCACGGGCCGACCAGCACCGCGAGCTCGTTGTTCCCGACCGTCAGCCTGACGTAGCCGTCGACCGCGCCGACGCTGTACCCCGAAGGGGCGCCGGCGGAGTTGCAGCGCTCGCCGGCCATGACGCCCTTGATCGGCTCGGGCAGCTGGTATGTTAGCTGCTGCTTGCCGCCACCGTTGGACTGCCCGGCCACGACCCACTTGCCGTCCGCGCGCTTGCCAGCAGCGACGAATGTCGAGGACTTGCTGCCCTGCGTGAAATACGGGCGGACCCCATTGGCGAGGCACAGATGCGCCTGCGTGCCCGACGAAAACCGCGTCGAGAGCAGCCGGTAGGGGTGGTAGTACCCATTCGGCCGCCCATTAAAGTCGACCAGCTTCTGACCGTAGTCACCCGGCGCATCCGCGTTATAAGCTTGGAGCAGGTGATAGCTCCAATGGCTCACGCCGGTATTCAAGTCGTTCAAGATGCGGCAGGCGACCGAAGGATTGGAACCGAAGCCGCACTCCAGCTGCATGATCGAGCAGCCGCGTTTGAACCATCGCTCGTCGTACAGGTGCGAGCTGGTGCAGTCGCCGTAGCAGTGGACCGCGCCTATGGCCACGGCGCTCGGCACCAGCCCGGCAGCGTCCAGCTGGTCAAAGTGGCGGCGGACGTTCTTCGGCACATTGCCGGGCGCGATCCAATTGTCGTCCTTGGCATACTCCAAGCCGGTCAGCGTGATCCTCTGCAGTCCGTAACCGTCTAGCGAGGCTCGCATCTCCCTGTGTGCCGGCGCGTGATCTCCGTCCGGCCAGTGTGGATCAGTGCCTCCGGGCTCGTTCTGCATGCAAACGCTGTCGAGCCTGCACCCGGCGTCCGTGCCCGCCTTGATGCTCGCGGCCAGCCGCTTCGCCGAGCCGACCGGGTCGCCCTCGGTGTAGCCGTACCCAGTGGCATGCACCCACAGCTTCTCGCCGTAGCTCTTGGCGCGCTCGGTCGCCCAGTCGATCAGTGGTTTGTAGGCGCGACCGAGATTGCCGCCGTCGCCAGACCAGATCAATCTCAACAGGTTGAGGTGGATGTCGTCAAAGTCCGTCTTGGCGTACTGCTTCATGCGCGGGAACACGCGGTCCAGCTCGTTGATCGGTCCCGCACCTGCGCCCCAGGCGACGATCTTCTGGCGGGCGCCCATCGTCGTGACCGTGATCGCCTTGGCGCCGCCGTCGACTGGCTCCAGTCCATCGCTGGGCGGCGGTCCTGGTGGGGTGACCACGTCGTCGGGATCGATCAGGGAGGCCCACTCCGCCTTGTCGGCGTCGATCTCGGCGTCGGTCCGTTCGGTCCTGTAGATGCGCAACCGCGGCATCTCAGCGCCGGTCATGTCGTTGACCCACTCGTGATCCCACACGCCTTTGCCGATAGCGCACTTCCCATCGCAGGCCACGCGCCCGTTGGGCAGCGAGACTGCGACGGCGTTTGCGTCGATCCTGGCGCCGGTTGTGCCGTGCAGGATGCGATACGACACGAAGCTGCGTTTATTAACTCGCGCCGGGAGGATGGCCTGACGGATGCCTGCACCGTCGTCGACCCACGCTTCGAGCTGGGCCTTGTCGGTGATGCCGACGCACAGGCCCCCGTATTTGCCGTCGGAGCCATCGGCGCCAACCAGTTTGCGATATTTACCGTCGACGGGCGGGACTTTAACCACGGCGGTGATCGTGACGGCCTCTTCGAGGGCGCCGAGGGGTAGCTCCTCGGGGCCGGTCACGTTGTTGCGCTCTAGAATCAGGGCGGTGTCTGTGGGAGACGGCGGAGGCGGAGGTAGCGGTAGTGGCACGCCGACGAGGTCCACGATCGCCTTATCGACCGCAGCCTTTGCCGCGAGTGTCGCCGTGGTTGTGACCGCGAGGTCGGCGTCGATTGCTTCGAGCGACGTGACCAAGCCTGCGGCAGCGTTGGTGGCGGCTGCCACATCGCCCGCGAGCTTCACGAGTTGATCGGTTGTCTTTGCCAGCGCGGCTTGGGCGGCGGCGAGGTCGGCGGCGACTTCTGCAGTTGACATTTTCGTTCAAGCTCCTTGGGAGGCTGTTAACTCGCCACAATAACGATTAACGCAAAGGCGACTAGAAAGGCGCAGCCTGCGAGTGCCATAAGGTGCCACCAGTCTTCCGTGCTCCAGTCCTCCGCCTCGCACCACGCTTCCAGTCGACGTCTGCTGAGCTTGATGATGCCGTCACGATATGGCGGCACAACGAGCGGTAGCATCGTAGTGTCCGAGACGACGACCACAGGGGCGGCTTCGTGCTCCGAGGCGCGCGCGGTCATGGCGGCCCGACACATGGCTCGGAAGGCGTCGTCGCGGGGCTTAGTGGTCCAGGTCATCATTCACTCCTTCCGTCTCCATGGCGCGGACGCATCGAGCTTACGCACGTCATTAATGACCCGTTCAAGCACATGCCTGCCCATGTTGGCGGCATTGGACGCGGCCAAACTAATCGCTTCATCCCGCGTGAACGTGCCCTCTCTGGTATTACGCATGTCGAAGTGTGGGAAAATTGTAACCGGATAGCTTTCCGCCCATTGCTCAAGCCTGACAACGAACTCTTGCCAAGTTTCGAGCCATTTCTCCTCTTTGAGGGTCACGCTGCGATGCTCCGACCCGATGGTGGCTCCGGGTCGACGACGGCGCCCGGCCGCCGCCGTCCTTGTTTGCCCGCAGTCTCACTCAGATCCATTACCAAGCCGCTCCTTTCGTGTTTCGGGGTTGATGTTCGCCGGGACGGAACTCAGCTCACCGTGTCTTTCTCATGAAGCGCTCGACCACCTGCTTTCGCGCGGATGCGAAGGACCCGTAGGCGCCCCAGAGGCGTTCGCCGTTGTTCATCTCGGCCATCCATGCGCCGGAATGATCCCGCAATCTGCCGACTTCGGCTCCGTTGTGCTCAATCTGCCAGACGGCGCCGCTATTCATGCGAGCCGGCTGTACGCGGTGAAATTTCACCCTGCTCATTGGCTAGCCCCCTTACTGACCAGGCGGCGGCAAATCGCATTGGCCACATTCAACAGCATCAGCGCCAAGAAGCCGCCGATGGCTAAATTGATCGCGCTTTTCCACGTCGGCTCGATGTGGAATACGGCGTACAAGCCTGCCGTCACCACCATAGCGATCCAAGCGTTCCAGTGATCAACGTTCATCGCGGCGGCCTCAGTTCGTCGAGCTTGGCCAGGACTTCATCGACCGAGTCTGCCCTGTCGTTGAACGTGTCAGGTGGAAGAGCGAGAGGCCAGTCATACATAAGTTCATGCGTACAATGTACCTTTAGAGCCGCGCCGTAAAGGCACCATGACCGTGCTCGTCCACTGCCGTAGAAGCAGCGCCACCCCAGCGCGTCGCGAGCCACGGTGCCTTTGCACCAGCCTTTGCGCAGCACGGTCTGCATCTCATCGATCTGCTCGTTCGTTAGATGACACACCCATTGCTCCTCCAGATCCGCCGGCTTAGCGCTCGGCACGAACACCGGCATCTCGTTGGCGCGCTCAGCCATCCGGGCGCGCAGCACCTCCAAAAGCAGAGCTGCCATCGATGGCTCTTGGTCAACTGGCATCAGACTGATCCTTGTTCAGGGCACGGCGTATGGCAGCCGCTACGAGCGGATGGGTGCGATGACCGCGCTCGATACGTGAAACCGTGAATCGCGAAACACCGGCGCGTATTGCCACGTCGAGTTGGTCTAACTGAAGCGTAGCTCGTCTACCTCGTAACCATATAGAAAACTCATCACGCAAAGCTTTTTCTCGGCGAGCTTCTCTCATTATAGCTGGATTTATTGATACTGGCTTAAGCATTGATACATTATGATCAGATTTTCGTAAAGTTAGGACATGCATTTTTTCTGCATCATCAAGGCATTCTTTTTTGCATTGCTCTAAAATAGTCCAAGTTATCCCGTTTAACCCATGTTTAATGAATGTGTTTTGCAAGCTTCGATTATTGTGCGAACCTCGAATTAATAGCCCTAGATGCTCAGAGAGACGCTTAATCATATCGGTGGATTGGCCAACATAAATTCTCCCGTCTTGGCTTTTGATCGCATACACGCCGCTGATCATGATGGTAACTCAAGCCTACGTTCTGCGCGGGTCAACCATGCTTCAAGACGTTGCCGCGTTGCATGCTTTAACGAACTCCCGTTCTCAGCTTTGCGTAACGTCTCAGGCGCCACCATTGCGTCGACCGCGACCTGCACCTGTGTCAGATCAAGCGCCTTGCGCATTGCTGTGAGGCGAGAGGCGAGGGTGGGGGCTTGCTCGTTCATAGCGCAAACCTAGCGCGGTTCTTGCGCGTGTTGTCAAGAGGTAATTTCAGGCGCCGAGGTGCCGGGGCACCGCCGCTCGGTCGCCAGCTGCCACAGGTAGACGTTGCGTTGGGTCAGGGCGGCGATCTCCTTCCCCTGCGCGCCCTGCCAATCCATGGCGAACCACACCGGCCAGATGAACGCGCCGACGAACCCGGCGACGGCGTTCTGGACGTTCTTCCCGACCTGCTCGCTGCCGAGCTGGTGGATCTTCATGTTATTGGCCGCGGTCTCGGCCTGCAACGCGGTGCAAGATGCCCCGTTGTCCTGCGCTTGCGAGATCGCCACCGGTGCTGGCGTCCGCCCAGCGCACCCTCCAAGGAGGCTGGCGGCGAGGATAGAAGCAACTAAGGTTTTCATCTCAGGCACTCCATGTCAGTTGTTTGTAGACCTAACATGGGCCTAGAATGGCGCGATGTCAAGTGGAATCTTTAAAGTTCCGTCACGCTCACCACCACCACGTCGCGCGTGCCGTAGCCCTTGGTTATGTGCAAGTCGACCACCTGTTTGTCGTCGTGCCAAGCCACACCGTTCATACCGTCCATGAACGCCTTGGCGATGTTGTCCGCATCGGGCCGCGTAGTGGCGCGGTTCAGGACCGCCTTGCGTTTCTTGCTCCACGATGCGGGCGTGCGCAGCCAGACCGCCAAATGCACAGCCACCGCGCCCTCAATCGGAGTTGGGATCGCTGGGCGAGCCAAGGTAGCCACCAGGGCGTGGTAGTTGACCACCCTGGCTGGCTGGTAAGCGCGCGTCTGCCCGAACCGCACTGACTGTTTCGATCCCGGGCGTCCCGGGACCTCGAAGGCGTAGGTCACGACGCGCCTTTCGCCAGCTCGCCCTCGATCAACGCTCGATCCAACTTAGCCAACGTGGCCGCCCGCGGCGCGTACCTCCCCTTCTCAATGTTGATGATCGTGCGCTCGGTTACCCCCGACCGCTCTGCCAGCTGTCTACGCGGCCAGCCTAGCGCCTTGCGCCGCTGCCGTACGTGCTCATCGCCCATCATCCCCTCTTACTTATTTTTCATGAAACTTTGCTTGCTTCTTTCATGAAGCTATGCCCCTAATCGCAGCCATAGCCTACCGCGTCAAGCATCAAGCTCGGTGCGGCCTTAAGCGGAGATCGCAGGCGGAACCGTTGCCATGATCAGGTGTTCATGAGCCGGTGCCCATTTCCCGGCTCAGACGCCGCACCAACCAACAATCAAAGGCTCCCACTCCGAGAAAGCCTCGGCCTCACCTGCCGGGGCTCTTTTTTCGCGCTTGCCCCGAGAAATATGTTGCGCTAGGCTATATGCTGTAGGTGAGCGATGAGCAGTGTGGAGCATGTGGCGTGGAGCGTGAAAAATGGCAGTATCCTTAGCATCCCTGAAGCATGGCGGAGACCTTAAACCGCCCATCATCGTGATCTTTGGCCCAGGGGGTGTCGGCAAAACCACCCTCGCGGCCGGAGCCCCTGACCCCGTTTTCATCTGGACCGAGCGCGGCTCGGGGCGTCTCGATGTCCCCGGCTGGGAGGTTAGTTCGTTTGCCGAGGTCATCGACGCCAGCTCCAGCCTTTACTCAGAAGAGCATAGCTTTAAAACCGTCGTCATCGATAGCCTGGACTGGCTTGAGCCTCTGATCTGGGCCGAGGCTTGCCAGCGTCATGGCTGGAAATCCGTCGAGGACCCGGGCTATGGCCGAGGCTACGTGGCGGCGCTCGGCATCTGGCGCGAGTACCTCGAAGCGCTCAATGCGCTCCGCGACGACAAGGGCATGACGATCGTCGAGCTGGCTCACTACGTCATCAAGCGCTTTGATGCGCCTGACAACGAACCCTACGACCGCTACCTGATCAAGCTGCACGAGCGCGCTGGTGGGTTGGTGCAAGAGCATGCTGACGTTGTCGCCTTCGCCAACTACCGTGTCTCGATCGCCAAGGCCGATGCCGGCTTCGGCAAGAAGGTCGCCCGCGCCGTCGGCGGCGGCCAACGCGTCCTCTATCTGGAGGAACGCCCTGCCTTCCATGCCAAGAACCGGCTGGGCTTGCCCGCTTCGATCGACCTGCCGAACATCACCGACGCCTGGCAGCATCCAGAAAAGATCTGGGCCGTGTTGGCCGAGCACCTGCCCGAAACCGAACCAACCAAGCGTGACGCAGCCCCGACACCCATCAAGCGTGGAGCCAGAACCCATGTCTGACCTCGATTTCGATGCGACTACCGTCCAGCCTCAGACACCCTTTGAGGTGCTGCCGCCCGGAAAATACGTCTGCCAGATCGTCGCGAGCGAGATGCGCCCGACCAAGAGCGGGGACGGCGCCTATCTCTGGCTGGAAGAGGAAATCCTCGAAGGCGAGTATGCCGGCCGGCGCGTGTTCGACCGGCTGAACATCCAAAACGCAAACGTGCAGGCGGTTGAGATCGCGAACCGCACCCTGTCGGCGCTCTGCCACGCGATCGGCGAGTTGAAGGTTACGAACTCCGAGCAGCTGCACTTCAAGCCCTTCGTGGCGACCGTGCGGGTGCGGCCGCCGTCCGATGGATATGATGCCTCAAACGAAGTGCGTGGGTATGCGCCAGTCGGCGGCAGCGCGCCGGCGAATGGCGGTGCAACGCGGACGCAAGCGGCGCCTGCGGCAAAGCCAACGGTAGTCGCCGGGACGGCGGTAAAAACGCCGCCCTGGCGGACGCACAAAGGATAATGGAGGAAACCATGACCGACCTCGGGTCGAACAGTGACCGCAGTGCCTTAATTGCTCAGATTGTGATGCAGTTTGCGCAGATCGAAACGGACAAGTTGGCTACGCGCGAGGATGAGAAGGCGGTTACGGTCTCGTGCAAGGAAGCGGAGCTTACCAAGGCCGAAGTGGCAGCGATCAAACGCGTCGCGAAGCTGCAGGTGATCGGCAAGCTCGACGCCGAGCGGGAGAAGAATGCCGCCATGCGGCTCGTCAGCAAGGCGGTCGGCGTGGACCTCTTCGCTTGGGCCGACGCGCAGGTCTAACCTAATGGCCGAGCTGCCGCCGCCTCAGGCACGTACCATCGAGGCGATCTATCGCGCGTATGAGGAAGACCGGAAGGATAGCTTCCGGCCTCACCTCGGCGCGTCGCAAATCGGTGAGGATTGTGAAAGGGCACTCTGGCTCAGCTTCCGCTGGGCCAGCCGCGCCAAGCATACAGGGCGGATGCTGCGGCTCTTTGAGAGCGGCGAGTTGGAAGAAAAGCGGCTGATCGCGAACCTTCGACGGATTGGGGTCGAGGTGCTCGACCTCGATCCGTCGACCGGGCGGCAGTGGGTGGTCTCAGCCTTCGGCGGGCACTTTAGTGGTTCGATGGACGCGGTCGCGCTCGGCGTCCTCGAGGCGCCGAAAACGTGGCACCTCGTGGAATGCAAAACTTTTAATGTGAAATCCTTCAAGAAGCTGATCGAGAAAGGCGTTGAGCTGGTTAAACCGATGCATCTACACCAAATGCAGTGCTATATGCATCTCGCTGGCCTTGAACGTGCGCTCTACATCGCGGTTTGTAAGGATACCGACGAGCTGCATGTGGAGCGCATCCACTACGACCGCGCCCTTGCCACTCGGATTTTAGACAAGGCTCAACGGATCATCTTCGCGCCGCGCCCGCCTGAGAAAATCTCGCTCGATCCACAGTCGTTGTTATGTAGGTTTTGTGTGCACCTCGATGTATGTCAGGGTCGTGAGACGCTGCCCGAGCGCAACTGCCGGACCTGTCTGTCCTCAACACCGCTGCCCGAAGGTGGCTGGCGCTGCGAGCGCTGGGATGAGACGCTCGATGAGCGTGCCCAGAAGCTTGGGTGCCCGTCTCATCTCTATGTGCCGGACCTGGTGCCGGGACGGCAGATCGATGCGGGCGAGGCATGGGTCACGTACGTGATGGATGATGGCACTGCCTGGCGTGACGGCTTCGTCGACGCCGAGGTGCCGCTGGCGGAGTTACCACTATGATTGAGCCGTCGATTAAGATTGTTTTGCCGACTACGGGGGAGGTCATACAGTTCAACGGGCAAAAGTTGGCGTCTGGTCAGGTGACCAGGATTGCGCTCGAAATTCCTCAGAGCATGTCATTTGAGGAATGGGCTCGGCTTGGCGAGGCTTTGGTTACAGCCGAGCAATCAGTCATGTGGTGGATTGGAGACTGGTGGACTTATGGCGAGCACCGCTACGGTGAACGATCAAAAATTCTCGGACAACTAAAGGAGGCTGGTTACAATCCGCCTCGGCTTGAAACCTGCATTCGTGCTGGGGTCATATCTAAAAAGTTTAAAACAGATCGCCGGCGATCTGTTCTTTCACACGCTCACCACGTGGAAGTCGCGAGCTTGGACCCTAAACAGGCCGATTGGTTTCTTGACCGAGCGCAAACTAGCGACTGGACCAGGAAAGAGCTGCGTGACGAGGTTCGCCGATACAAGCTTGAGGCCCTGCGTCGGCCAGGCGATCGAAAATATGAAACACAAACGGTCGATGACCTTTTTGCATTGATTACGGCTGACAAACAATTTGGCACGATCTATGCGGATCCGCCATGGCCATACGGTAACCAGGCCACCCGCGCATCGACCAAGAATCACTACAAGGCGCATAATGATCTTTCAATCGAGGACATCTGCGCTCTGCCAGTAAATCAACTTTCGGCAGATGCAGCCCATTGCCATCTCTGGACCACGAACGGTTTTTTGCGCGAAGCCTTCGACGTGATGGAGGCATGGGGCTTTGCATATAAATCCTGCTTCATTTGGGTAAAGCCAGATTTCGGTATCGGAAACTATTGGCGTGTTGGCCACGAATTCATGCTTTTCGGCATTAAGGGCAAGGCGCCATTCGGCGACAATTCGCAGCAGAGTTGGGTATACGAACAAGCCGGAGAGCACAGCGCAAAGCCACCGAGCGTGCGACGCATCCTTGAGCGCACAAGTCCAGGCCCGCGTCTTGAATTATTTGGCCGAAAAGAAGTAGACGGATGGACAGTATGGGGAAATGAAGTAGAACGCAAGAACTTCGACGTAACTACCTTTGACTTTGGAGATGAGCGATGACGAAAGGGCTTTTCCCAGATGACGTGATGCCAGCGGCTTCTAGCCTGCCAAGCTATACTTACACAAAATTCGCTCAGGGACGCGAAAGCAACATATCTGGTCAATTTGTCGAATCATGTATTATCCAACTGGCAGAACAGCGCGGATATAAAATTTGCAATAATCAGCGGTCTATGAGCATACAAGGTGACCTGTTAATGCAGGATGAACGTCTGTTAATGAAAAATGTAGGGTATAAAGATCTAATTGGCAAAAAAGCCTATACAGAATTTTTGATCCTTGCTTATGGCAGAAAGATCAGAATTGATTGCAAAGGCCAGAATATAGCCGGCAGTACCTATCAAAAAGTTGGCTGGATGTACTTGGACGCCGTCAACGCTATGCCTGAAAAAGAAATAATTTACGTGGTTCACGGTAGCGATAAAACATGGAGACGTGCATACAGATGGTTGCGTGAAGAATGCCGTCATCTTAGAAAGAAGATAATTTTGGTGCTCACGCTCGAGGAATATCAAATCTGGTTCAAACATTTTGACGAAGGCAAGAAGTAATGTGCGCCAATATCCCCTACTGATGACGCCTGAGGAGGGAGCAAGTAAGCATGACACCGATTTCTGAGCGTCGATTCGCAGCCTTGGTTCGCCGCCCATTGCCAAAATGTTTGAACCAGATTTGATAT
>Ga0207711_10005908_pt1 | contig 10339 bp, 11 predicted proteins | sample KBSS34metaG_FD_184401 | JGI IMG/M metagenome (GOLD analysis project Ga0207711, IMG submission 184401) | Switchgrass rhizosphere microbial communities from Kellogg Biological Station, Michigan, USA - KBS S3-4 metaG (SPAdes) (version 2) | ecosystem: Host-associated > Plants > Roots > Rhizosphere... | reverse complement strand
GCCGGATCACCTCGCAGCCAACGCCGAACATTGTAGTTGTAAAACTGTTTGCTCCAAAGCAGAGTCGCGAAGGCCTGGCGCTGGACCAAACGTTCATCGGAGCTCAGAGCCGCTGGGGCGATCGCCTCGTGGAATTCGTCAGCCTCAGCGCAGCGTTCTTGAAATAGTTCATCGAAAGCGTCCCCGAAGGCATCAAGACTAGGACTAAGCGTGAGCCGCAGCTTTATTGTCGCCGTCTGTCCCGCGCCCATCTGCAAACGGTAACGAGCCGCGGCCTTCGTGCCACGCCTCTCCGGATTTACCGTATGCTTCTTGCCTGCTACCAGATAGTCGCCGATTCCGTCCTTGACATAAGGAGTGGGATTTGAGACTCCAAACAGACGCCTGTAGTTCGTTTCATTCTCTGTGAACAACAACTCTGGATTGCCTTCGCACCAGAGCCAGCGTTCCGCCATGTCGGAGTGAATCACGCGAATCGAGTGCGTGCCTTCACCTATCGCGTCCGCGACCAATTGAGGCTTGCGTGCATCCAACCCCCATGACCAGGTGTTACGGAACCAGATCGTCGGCAACACGTCTATGCTTGCTGGTTCCGGGCCTCGATTGACCACCGTAACTCGAATCAGAATATCCTCCGGGGCCGCTTTCGCATACTCTACCATCACGTCGAAGTACCGATCCTGATCGAACACCCCAGTTTCTAGCAGTTCGTATTCAGGCTCCGAACGGGGCCGGCGGCGATTACCTTCAATCAATGCAGAGTAGGGAAACGCCGCTTGCGGGTACTTGTAAAGGTACTTCATGTAGGAATGCGTGGGCGTCGAATCCAGATAGAACGAGTACTCTTTGACATCCTCTCCATGCGATCCCTCGTTGCCGTTTAGGCCAAAAAGGCGCTCCTTGAGAATCGGATCCTGGCCGTTCCAGAGTGCTATCGCGAAGCAGACCAGTTGATGCCGGTCGCAGATACCACCGAGGCCGTCTTCGCTCCAACGATAGGCGCGCGATCGCGCGTGGTCGTGAGGAAAGTAATCCCATGCCGCGCCATCGCACGAGTAGTCTTCGCGAACCGTGCCCCAAGCACGCTCGCTCATATACGGTCCCCACTGCCTCCAAGGTACTCGCCGTTCACGCGCCTCCGTTAGCCTTAGCTGTTCCGCCGTCATATCTTTCGAATGGCCTGATGATCCAGCCTACACTCAATGAGGTCGAACCCCAAAGCGCAAGCGCCACGACGCCGCCAAGCTAACAAGGGACAAATGGCCGCCGAACCCAAACCTACGCATCCCAAATTGGGCGTTTTAGGTTCCTCCGAGGCAGTAGTCCCGTTAACACGTATTATCGGTAGCCGGCGCGCTGGCCCACGCCAACACTCTTCGATTTAGGCTCTGCCCGTCAAAGTGCGATTTCAGAAGTGGTTTCCCCAACCAGTTTGTGCTTAGCTGAAGGTTTGAAGAAACAGACAAATCATCTTCTGCCAGCCGGCTCGCATTCCTGCAAGTGTGAGAAAGTCCGGCATGCGCCTAAGCTGGTCGTGCTCACCGGAGGGCCAGGCGGGGGAAAGACGGCCGTACTTGAAATGGCCCGGCGGTACTTTTGCCAACATGTTGCAATTGCGCCTGAGGCAGCCAGTATCGTTTTCGGCGGTGGATTTCCCAGGTCGGATACGCCGAAGGGCCGCCGCGCAGCCCAACGAGCCATTTTTTACGTGCAGAGGGCTTTGGAAACAATCGCACTCGAAAACCGGCAGTCGGCTGTGATCCTGTGTGATCGGGGAACTCTGGACGGACTCGCGTATTGGTCCGGCTCCCGCCAGAGTTTTTTTGAGGAATTTGATATCAATTTCGAGGAGGAGTTGAGCCGTTATTCGGCAGTCGTCCACATTGAGGTCCCTGCGTTGGCGTGGGGCTACGAGAAAAATCGGATCCGTAAGGAAAGCGTATCCGAGGCGCGGAAGATAGACCAGCGCGTCGCCCAGGCGTGGAGCGGGCATCCGCGAGTCATGACTGTGGGCGCCGAAGCCGGTTTTTTGGACAAGCTGGCTTACGCAATCGAACTCCTGCGGGGTGAGCTCCCCCCATGTTGCCAGACTCACTTGCACGCGGTCGCAGAGAAGACGAACTGAGCATCAGGACCCGCCTCCGGCTCCGTCAGCGCCTCCCGTCGCAGACTACGCGAAGCGGCAGCCCCTACGTTCTTGTCGGCATCTCGCACGAGTGGAGCACTCGCCATTTCAAGCCTGATAGGATTGCAGTTCAGACACATACAAGGAGGAGCCATGTCCAGGATTAAGCACATCGTATTCCCAGTTGATTTTTCGGATCGCTCGAATGGCGCGGTGCCGTTTGTTGCGGAGATGGCCCGCCGGCACGACGCCAACGTCACTCTGCTCGCCGTGGCGCACCTGCCCCACGTGGAATGGCCGGAAGCGATTGATCCTCAACTGATCCTCGACGGCGTGAAGTCGCGATTGGAGAGCGCCTACGTGAGCGATTTTGCGGGATTGACAGTGGCCCGGACGGCGGTACTTGGCGATCCTGCCCATGCGATTACCGAATTCGTCGCCGCCAATAAGGTGGACTTGGTAATGATGCCCACTCACGGCTATGGTCCCTTTCGCCAGTTGTTGTTGGGGTCGGTCACCGCAAAGGTTCTGCATGACGCCCACGTTCCCGTGTGGACCACGGCACATACTGTCGCGACGCCGGATCGCGAGCATGTGCACCTCCGCAAAGTCTTGTGCGCCGTGGATGCGAGCCCCGCCAGTGTCGATCTGATGCGCTGGGCGGCAGGCCTGGCGAAGAACGTGGGCGCGACTTTGCGTCTTGTGCACGCGGTCCCGAGCATGGAAGCGTGGCCAGAATGGCAGATGGATCAGAAATTCGAAGAGAAGCTCCGCGAAAACGCCGAGCACACCATCCAGGATCTGGAGAAGGCCGCGGATATCTACGTCCCTGTATGTGTCGCCGCGGGTACGGTGCCCGATGTGGTTCGCGAAGAGGCTCTGCAGCATGGCGCGGACTTGGTACTCATCGGGCGCGGCTCGTTGCAGGATACCTTGGGACGGCTGCGTACGCACTCTTATGGGATTATTCGCCACGCGCCGTGTCCCGTTCTCAGTGTCTGAAAATCAGCTGCCCGCGCTGGCATGAGACTGCGTTCTAAGAGACCCACGAATGGCCGATTCCGCAGGTTTCTAGGCGACGGGTGGAATGATACTCGCCTGAGCGGCTGCAACGAGAATAGATGTCGGCCAGGCGGAAACAAGTCAATTGCGTCAGTAACCCGTAGAAGTAGAGTACGCTAACCGCCCGATATGTCACATTAACGGAACCGTCCCTGCCTAGACCTTACTACCTTGGTCGTCCTAGCTCGCTGCGAGGAAACGCTCCTAGCAAGTGACGAGATCGGTGTGTGCGAAGCCCTTGGAGTAGTCGAGCACGGAGATCACCGTCGGCGTCACGCGAAAAATCCGCACATCCGCCGGGGTCGGTATTGGAAGTTTTAGGGAGGCTTGCTGCGGATACTTCAGCATGAGCAAGCGCAAAGCCTTTTCTGCTTCGGTCGGATCGACCACGACTTGCGCACGCGCCGCCATGGACAGTCCGGTGATCTCCATCACTTGTGGTGTGTCGTGATCGATCGTCAGCTACACCCGCTCATCGCGCGCCAGATTTGCGGCCTTCTGGCTTTCGGGGCCGCAGAGAAAGTAAAGCGTGAGGCCCTCGTTCGCATAGCCCACAGTCGTCGCCTGTGGCCAGCCGTCCGGCCTCAGCGTGGCAATCGTCATGATCCGGTGCTGATCCAAAAGCGCCAGGATCTTCTGTCTGATCTCTTCGTCCATTGGTCGCCTTCCGAATCGTATCATCAACCGAGATCAACTAGCTCTTAGCGGACGACTGGCAGATAGGGAATGAAAAACGGGCTTACCGGAAGCTGACTTAGAGTCGGCCTTTTGGAACAAGTCAACCAGCACACTTACCAGCCCGATAATTCCTATTATCGGAAGGCATCCTGGGCGTTACCTTATGCTCCGGAGTCGCTTTCACGATCCACTTGTACGAGGTAGCCGACTACGCAACCAAGTGAGGAACTCACCAGTCAAATCTCCAGTAATTCAGAAATCGTCACCGGAGGTATGTTCGGTTGAAGGCCCACAAACGCTGAGACAACGCCCTTTAATTCCTTGCTAATATCATCGAAGTCCCACTCTTTGTGCGCGGCCCTGCCAGTAACGCGTTGTACAGTGAGATGGTGCAACTCCCTGCCTGCCCGTGCTCGGGCGCTTTCGAGAAGAGGAGTGATCGCCGGGCGACTGGCGTCCCAATCTGTAACATAGTCGGCTGCGAGTACGTCATCCGCGTCGGGATTCGACGGATAGAAGAATTGAATCAAGTTTTTGAGATGGAGCGCGAAGCCTTCGACTTTAAACTTCATCTCCAACTGATCGACCGGTCGTTTCGCACGAGCCAGAACGAACATCTGAACTTCATAAAACAGGTGCTCCCCAGCGAAAGAATGGAGGTCTATCGATGGGGCCACGCGCTTCGCTCGCGATTTTGGAGCCACGTTGGTGGCAAGAGCAGTCATGCGGTGGTGGGTCATAATGAGCCTCCTCTTCCACGTAAGCGTCACAGACGCCAATCACAAGTAAAGCAATTGACTGCCCAACCCTGCGACTCAATCGATTTGAGTCACTTACAAGGTTCGCGTGGGCCTTATGAGTCCCCTGATTCGGAGAGGGTGCGCGATATTGCCCATACTTGGAGTACCGCCTCATAGTCCTCTAATCGCCACTTGGGCGGAAAACGCGTAAACCACGGATGTGACACAACGAACAGGCGGGGCGTTTCAATTCGACGGTTGCCGACTTTTCCGCCAAGTGGAACAGCGGTGGTCGGATTTGAGATCAAAAACCCGATCGTTTCTGGGTATGTCGTAATCCAGGGACGACGGCAGAAGTGCAAGGAACAAATCAGATCTACGGGATAGCGTCACAAACTGCTCGTCCAGGATTTACAGTTCGCTCTTTACCCGACGCTGGACATCAACATCAACCGCGACCGAGCGACCGGCGGCGTGCTGGGAAACACGGCAGCAACATTACTGCTGTCGTCGAATCACGCGATTTCCAGCCTGCCCATCATACCCAGGTCTTCGTGATCGAGGATGTGGCAGTGATACATCGCCGCTCCCACAAAATCCCGAAACACGGTTCTCACGCGGACCCGATCGCCGGTGGGGACCAGAATCATATCCTTCCAGGAGCGGGCCACTCCTCCGTCAGGCTCCACGACCTGAAACGGATTCGTATGGATGTGCATGCGATGGTCCATCATCGAAGAGTTCACAAACTCCCATTCCTCGAAGGTGTTCAGCACCGCTCGCGTGTCGATCCGATCCGGAGCAACGGCGCGTCCGTTGATGGTGAAGTTCATCATGCCGCCCACTATCGCCAGAGCCCTCCGTATACCGTACCTTCCAACTCGGGGGCGGAATGGGGATGGGCATGCAGCGGGTCGATGCGAACCAGTTGCCCAGACAGGTTCTCAGCTAATTCTTTCGCATGGCCATCCCTTCGACTCGTGGCATGAAGATAAGCGTCGTAGTGTTCCGACGCTTGAATGACCAATTTACGTTCGTCTTCCGATAACTCGATACTCATACCTGTTTGATGGTGATCGTAAGGCAGCGTTCCGTTCCCTTAAGTTTCTCCGGCTTCTTGGTGCGTTAACCGAAGTTCAAGCGGCTTCGGTCCCATGCCGCCCGCACCAATGGGCGCGAGGATCTCGCACGGACCGAGTTTTGTGCCGACAGACAGCGGCATATCCGTGATGCAGCTTAGTTTGGCTAATTAGAAAGTCGGTAGGTCCTGTATTATGGCGCATCCGAAAGGTGCCATGGCTGCCTCCTCGTGACTCGCAAGAAGATGACGAGGAGGCGCCGCCCGCGAGTGTGCTGGGCCAAACGCCGCCTGCGCGTGACCCCAACTGGGGTCCAAGAGTCCTGACTAGACCGGCGGGCGTGGGGTGGCGGCAGTATCAAGGTTGAGCGAGGATTAGCCCCGTTACTTGTGAATAATCACCTGTATCGTACCCGACGTGTTATCAAAGGCCACGCCATTAGTTGCGGACGCGGTGGTAACGCGCGGAACGAATGACTCTGGCCCGAATGTCTCGTTCGGCGGCACGAAAGGTGGGGACGGCAGGATGATTGCCAAGTAGGCAGGATCGGGCTTCGGAACCTCCACAGTCGCCAGCGAAATTACCTGGATCGCCAGCCGTGAAGGAAGAGCTTTTCCATACTCCTCCCGGGTGGCTCCCCCGAAACTGGCATGCCCCTGCTTGTTGATCCTAAAATCTAACAACCCGGCGTACGATATTGTCCCGGCCATATAAACATCTTTCATCACAAGCTCGACCAGCATCGAAATGTCCGTGCCTTGCTTCGCTTTGTTAAACAGATCATCCAGTGTCATTTGTAGCCATCCTTCATGATGTCGTTTATCGGGGATCACCCTCTTGCATTTCTCGTTACCTCGGAACTTGTGCACTTCTGATGCCAACAGAGAGAGCATCGCGGAGTTTGGCAATTAAGGGAAAGGGCACTAATAGCATGGCTTTTTTAGGGCGGAATACATGCTCCACAGCGAGTGTGGGTCATTGCGCTGGTCAATTGCGCAGGTTGACCCACTTGGCCAAAACATCGGCATCTTGGAGAAGTGAGGCAAAGTGACCGGTTCGCCGCCCCGATAATTGCCATTAACGGAAGTCACGTACGACAGGCTGCTGTGAAGCGACTAACTTCCGGATCCACCGTAATCTAGGCGTTGCCAGAGAGCTACTGCTTACGCACTGGCAGACTGGGCGCCCAATCGCGGTTAAGGTGTTGCCCAATCACGTCAAGCATCAAGCTGACCATAATTACCCATGAGTCCGGCTATTTCAACGGCGCCTTGCCTTCCGGATATTTTTACCACCGGCCTCCTTGTCGCCCAGGCTGGAAACGTCCTGATCATACTTGACGAGATCGACGACCGACTGCGGTACGCCTTCTTGCAGCGCCTGCGGCGAATGCGCTGCCCATTCGAACTGGTGATTCATCTCGCGTCCAGCCACGATGATCGTCAACTCAATTAAAGGGCGGCCTAAAATGCTTTGCTTGCGGAGATATTCATTTAGGTAGTGCATCTGTTCAGCGATACCGGGGCTGTAAAACGAGATTCCAACCGGTCCGATGGGTGGGACCTTCCTATCGCGGCCCACAACCAGATCCCAGACTCGTTTTCCGTTGTTATCGAGATCCTCCCGCTTGATAGCCGGAAGGCGGTAGAGCGAGTCCGCGTAGACATCGGAGGGGAGTTCGGCAGGCTTCGCGGCTGGCTCGGTGAACTGGCCAGGCCTGCCAATTTGCGGGCCCACGCCGGCGAGCGGCGCCAAATTGGATGGCCGGCCCGGAGGCACCTGCTGGTCCACCGCCTGGAGCATGATATCGACCATCGCGTAGTCTCCCATCAGCGTGGCTAATTCGAGGGTTCCTTGCCTGTCGAACAGGGACACCGCGTGAGCGAAAATCTCGCCATCGACCCGCCGTTGCCGGAACAACTGCCGGCCGAGGCGCACGATCGTCGCGTCTTTATCCGCCAAACTTGCGTAGTCTTTGTTGTAGCGGATCACGTCGATGACAGCCGGCTCTACGCCCGCTCGCAGAGCCGCTGTTTCGTGGCCGCCCCATTCATAACGCTGATCGATCTCCCGGGCTGCAACCAGAATGGCGAGTTCGGTTAGGCGTGGTCCCAGCACGCCGTTCCTTCGTAGCCAGCGGTTCAACGATTCGATCGGCTCAGCCATCTGCGGTTTTGTGTGATGCCATTGCCCCAAACCGTGCCGTTCTTACGTATCGATCGGAAGAGCTTGCCGTTGACGACGGGTGCGCTCTCTGCCCAGCTGTCAACGGCGGTCTTGACCCAGGCTGGAATGGGAACCGTTCGCACGCGGCCGCCCTTGCCCACGAGGTCCACAATCGCCCAGTGATCCTCACGACGTTGAATCGCGTCAACTCTGAGCCCCACGACCTCGGTGCCGCAGACCGCAACCGAGCAGCAGCGAGACTATCGCCGCATCGCGCTTGCCCCTGAGGCTGAGCGGATCAAAACCTGTTAGGAGTTTCTCGCCCTCAGAGGCGGTGAGCCAATTACCGACTCGATGGCCCGGTTGTGGAATACCCCTTACGCGGCGGATGCCAGCGACGAGTTTGGAACTGAGCAGTCCCGTATTGGCTGCTTCGTAAACGAGCCGCCGAACAGCAGCCAGTCGTACATTAATGGTCGCTGGCGCGAGTTGGTGAGTTTCCAATTGCATCCTATATCGAAGAACAACACCGCGATTGAGCGCGAGCCGGGGCTCCGAGCAATACCAGTCGAGGAATTCTTCCATGGCATGTTGGTACGATCGGCGCGACTGGAGGGATGCGAGGCTATTGAGGACGGACTTCTTGGTCTGTTCGAGTTCGGGTAACGTGGGCCGGCCCAAGCGCTTGGACTTCTTCTGATTCGAACGCTTCATACAGAGGCGGCCTCCTATGCCGCCTCTCCTGATATTCAGCGTCAGTTGACGAGTTGGGGCTGGTATCGACAGGAATCGCCAGGGGTCAACCGGGCAGGTGGGTCAGATGGACGTAAAACTCAGAGAGGTGGATCTAATGAAGCGGTCCAGAACGCTCGGAACCCGTGCCCGGCGCTCTAAGTTGCGATAATGTTCACTTATCACAGTCTACGAGCCGTCAGGTTAGCAGGCCACCGGAAGCGGCAAAGCGCTTGAGCTGCGCGATTTCCCTCACACTCGCCATCCCACAGTTACTAACACCCACATTTAACAGGATTTAGCTCCTGATGCCGTGGCGTTTAAGTTGCTCCTCTGAGTCATAGAAGAACAGAAGGCAAACCTTGACCATGCTGCCACCTCACATCGCGGCCGAGAAGAGCCCGAATCCTCCTCCCGCACCACACGCCAGCCCTGTCTTCCAAATGCACGGCGTCACCAAGGTGTATCGCATGGGCGAAGTCGAGGTCCACGCTCTCCGCGGCGTCGACCTGGATCTCTATGCGGGAGAATTCGTTGTCGTCCTCGGTCCCTCCGGCAGCGGAAAGTCGACCTTGCTGAATATCCTCGGCGGCCTGGATGTCCCCACTAGCGGCGAAGTCCGCTACCTCGATCACAACCTCACTGCCGCCGGTGACGCCGCCCTCACCCGCTTCCGCCGCGAGCACGTCGGTTTCGTCTTTCAGTTTTATAACCTCATCCCCAGTCTCACCGCTCTCGAAAACGTTGCGCTAGTCACCGAAATTGCTGAACATCCCATGGACCCCGCCGAGGCGCTCCGTCTGGTCGGCCTGGGCGATCGCCTCAATCACTTCCCGGCGCAGCTTTCCGGTGGCGAACAGCAACGTGTCGCCATCGCCCGCGCCGTGGCGAAACGGCCTGAAGTTCTCCTCTGCGATGAACCCACAGGAGCCCTCGACTACGCCACCGGCAAGCTCGTGCTGGAGGTGCTCGAACGCGTCAATCGCGAAGTCGGCACCATCGTCGCCATCATCACCCACAACGCCGCCATCGCCGGAATGGCGGATCGCGTGGTGCGCGTCAGCAGCGGCGTAATCGCGGAAATTCAGCGCAACACAAAAAAGATTTCTCCGGCGGAGCTTTCCTGGTGATCGCCATGACTGCGCTCCATCGCAAACTCATTCGCGACCTGATCCACATGCGCGGCCAGTTGTTCGCCGTCACCCTGGTCCTCGCCTGCGGCATCGCCACCTATGTGACCATGCGCTCGTCGTTCCTTTCGCTCGAAGTGGCGCAATCCGCCTATTACTCGCAGTTCCGCTTCGCCGATGTCTTCTCCCATGTGAAGCGCGCACCTGAGTCTGTCGCGGCTGCCATAACGGAAATCCCCGGTGTAGCCGCTGTTCAAACGCGCGTGCTCATGGACGTCACCCTGGACGTGCCCGGTCTCGACGAGCCGGCCACTGGCCGCCTCATCTCCATCCCTGAGCGCCGCGCTCCCATGCTTAACGATCTCTTCCTCCGTGAAGGCCGTTACATCGAACCCGGCCAGCGCGGCGAGGTCCTCATTAGCGAAGCCTTCGCCACCGCCAACCGCCTCGGCGTCGGCGATTCCCTCGACGCCGTCTTAAACGGCAAATGGGAGCGCCTCTACATCGTCGGCATCGCCCTCTCGCCCGAATACATCTACGAGATCCGCCCCTCGGAAGTCTTCCCTGACAACCGCCGCTTCGGCGTACTGTGGATGAGCCGCGACGTCCTCGGCCCCGCGTTCAATA
>Ga0207711_10005895_pt1 | contig 10347 bp, 8 predicted proteins | sample KBSS34metaG_FD_184401 | JGI IMG/M metagenome (GOLD analysis project Ga0207711, IMG submission 184401) | Switchgrass rhizosphere microbial communities from Kellogg Biological Station, Michigan, USA - KBS S3-4 metaG (SPAdes) (version 2) | ecosystem: Host-associated > Plants > Roots > Rhizosphere >... | reverse complement strand
CGAGGACACGGTATTGGCGCAGATTTCCCGGCTCGTTGAGCAGGCCCAGTCATCCCGTGCTCCAACTCAGAGGCTCGCAGACCGCGCAAGCTCAATCTTCGTCCCGATCGTTTTGCTGCTCGCGATTATTACCTTCGGCGTGTGGTATTTCTCGACCAATTCTGTGTCGATGGCGCTCGCCGCGACGGTCTCCGTTCTGGTCATCGCCTGTCCATGTGCCATGGGCCTCGCAGTACCAGCGGCGCTGACGGTCGCGGTGGGACGCGGAGCTCAAATCGGCGTGCTGTTCAAAGGTGGAGAAGCCCTCGAGCGCACTACGAATTTGAATGTAATCGTCCTCGACAAGACAGGGACGCTGACCAGCGGGAGGCCGGTTCTGCAAGCAGTTCGACCGGTAAAAGGTTACTTTGAAGAGGACCTGCTCCGGCTCGCTGCAGCCGCGGAGGAGCGTTCGAATCATCCCCTGGCGCATGCCGTTGTAGATTACGCCCGGGCGCAGGCCGTCAAATGGCAGCCAGCGCAAAACGTTCAGGTGATCCCGGGACGAGGGCTCAGCGCACGCGTGGAAGACTACGATTGCCTGATCGGCAATGAGGCCTTGTTCCTGGAGTCTGGAATTCGCTTTCCGGACTCGATCCCTCCCGTGAAGCCGGGTACAACCCGTCTCTGGATCGCGCTCGACAATCAGGCTATCGGCTGCTTTGATGCCCGCGACACGTTGCGGTCGGACGCCACCAATGCGGTGGCGGCGATGCGGGATAAGGGCCTCCGGGTAATTATGCTGACCGGAGATTCGGCGGCAGCGTCGGCGCCGATTGCCAACCAGGCCGGCATAGGAGAGGTCGAGGCTGGGCTGGATCCGGCAGGCAAATTGGCGCGAATTCGTTCCCTGCAACAAGAGGGCGTACGCGTCGCAATGGTTGGTGACGGCATCAACGACGCAGCGGCGCTGGCGCAGGCGGATGCCGGCATTTCGATGGGAACCGGGGCAGACCTGGCGCAGGAGGCCGGCGACGTCCTGTTGGTCAGGGCGCAGCCCCATGCGATTCTGTGGGCAATTGACCTGGCAGAATCGACCGTAAAAGTAATGCGGCAGAACCTCTTCTGGGCGGCCGGTTATAACCTGCTGGGAATTCCCCTGGCAGCGGGGGCTCTCTACCCCGCATTTCACATTCTGCTCAGTCCATGGATCGCCGCGGCCGCAATGGCTTTGAGTTCCGTCAGCGTGCTCAGCAACAGCTTGCGCCTTCGGGCATGGGAGCCTGTCCGTTGACGTTAAACTAAAAGTCAGAGCCCTAGACGTGCGCATTCTGACTCGGTACATCCTCGGCGAGATTCTCTCGTACACCCTGATCGGCTGCGCCGTATTCACCTTCATCCTTTTCATCCGCGATCTGAACCACATTCTGGAAGCCGTGGTGCGCAATAGCTCCACGTTCGGAAACATCGCGGAGATCTTTGTCTTCAGCCTGCCGAATACATTCAAGGTGACCATCCCGATGGCGGTACTTGTCGGGATCCTGCTCGGGCTTAGCCGGCTGGCCGCCGACAGCGAGATCGTCGCCATGCGTGCCTCCGGACTGGGAGTGTGGTATTTCGTTCGCGTTGCATCGATCGTGGCGGTCGGCGGAACGCTCCTCGGCCTCGCGAACTCTCTCTTCGTTACACCTCGGGCGAATCGCTCCATCCTCGAAATGGAGCAGGAACTGGCGACCTCACAGGCATCCTTCGAAATCCAGCCGCACGTCTTCTATGAAGATTTCCGCAACGCTGTGCTGTACGTCCAGCAGGTGCGCGGCGGAACAGGGGCTTCGAACTGGGACAAGGTCTTCATGGCGGACCTGTCGGATCCGGGAAACCCGATCATTACGACGGCAGAGTCAGCAACCGTCGTCAGCGATTCGACACAGGAGTTGCTGATGAGGCTGCGAAACGGCTCACGCCACGAAACCATCAGTGGACAACCGCAGCAATACAACGTCTCGACTTTTTCGCAGACTGACTTGCCGCTCACGCTCAGCCCTCAAAGCGAAACGCACCTTGGCCGATTGGACACAGCAATCTACGCGCTCCCAATGAACGCCCTGCTCGCGCGTACTCACGGACCGGATGCGCGAAAGTATTCGCTGGAATTACATACGAGATTTTCCTATCCCGCCGCCTGCCTGGTGCTGATGCTGGTCGGAGTTCCTCTGGGAATCATCTCGCGGCGCGGCGGAAAAAGCTCAGGCCTGGTCTTTACCGTTCTCCTGGTGCTCGTCTACTACGTTCTTTCGTATATAGGGATCGCGCTGAGCAAACAGGGGAAACTCAGTCCTTTCGTAGGCGTCTGGATGGCCAACCTCATCTTCGCAACCGCGGGCGTGTTTCTACTCTGGCAGATGGCGAGCGGAGGACGCGTTCTAGGCGCCATCTCGGGACTTCTTTCTCGAACCAGAGGGCCGTCTTTGCCGGTCAAGGGTAACGGAAATCACCTGACCGGCTTGCTTGAAAAACTGCAGCCTCGTGCGGTTCGGATTGGGTCGCGAGGCGTGTTCCCTCGCCTTCTGGACGCCTACGTGGTTCGAGAGTTTTTCGGAATGTTCCTGCTCGTCCTGGGCAGCTTTGTCATGCTGATGCTGGTCTTCACCTTTTTCGAGCTGGTTGGGGACATCATTCGCAATCACATCCCGCTGGGAATGGTCGGCGATTATCTGTTCAATCTCGCGCCGAGCATGATCTACACCATCACACCGCTAGCGGTGTTGATTTCTGTCCTGGTGACCTTTGGCGTTTTCAATCGGAACAGCGAAATCATTGCGATGAAGGCAACAGGAATCAGTTTGTACCGTCTTGTCGTCCCGGTGATTTCCATTTCGGCAGTTCTGGCTGTCGGACTCTTTGTCTTTGATGATTACTATCTTCCAGGTGCAAATCGCCGCCAGGAATCTCTGCGCAGCACCATCAAGGGTCGTCCCCCGCAAACCTTTCTGCATCCGGAAGAGAAATGGATTTTCGGCCAGTCTGGCAAGGGCGAACCTGCGCGCATTTTTTATTATCAATTCTTCGACAGAGATGACGACGCGTTCGCAAACCTTTCAGTGTTTGAGTTCGACCCCTCCACATTTGCTCTTTCAAGAAGGATCTTCGCATCGCGTGCTGTGTGGGACGAGAAAACGGAAAACTGGCACTTTCTGAACGGATGGGTACGCGACATAGAGGGCAGCAAACGCGAATACAAGGAATTCACGAACACCACCTTCTCCGAGATTCAAGAAGATCCGGGTTACTTCAAAAAAGAAAATCTGCAGTCGCAGGAGATGAACTTCCAGCAACTGAAGACCTACATTCGCGACCTCCGGCAGAGTGGGTTCGACACCATGAGGCTGCGCGTCGCGTTGTGGCACAAGCTTGCCTATCCTGTGATCGCGGTGATCATGGCTATCCTCGCTATCCCGTTTGCCCTATCCATGGGCCGGCGAGGGTCTCTGACGGGCATCGCAGTCGCGATCTCTGTCGCGCTGGCATACTGGGTGGTCGACGGACTTTTCGGAGCTATGGGCAATGTCAACTACCTTCCCGCAGCACTGGCTGCATGGTCTCCGGACGTCTTGTTCGCTTTAACCGGAGGATATTTACTGTTGCGGACGCCGACATAAGAATCGAATCCGGCTGGTTGGCTTCTATCTCGCAGAAGCCCGTACAATAAAAGCATGTTTCGCGACCTGGGGCCCTTATTCGGCTACATGCGCCGCTATCGCTGGGGATATATCTGGGGCACGCTCGCGTGTATTGCCACGAATATCGCCGCGGTTCAAGGCCCGCAGATCCTCAAGAAAGCCATCGATGAGCTGGAGCGGGGGGTCTCGCGTGAGCGCATCGTCTTTCTCGCCTGCATTTTCGTCGGCATCTACCTCATCAAGGGCGTATTTCTATACGCACAGCGCTGGATTCTGATCGGAATCTCGCGTGAAATCGAGTTCGATTTGCGCAACGACCTGTTCCTCCAGCTGGAACGGCAGGACGCGAACTTCTACCAGAAGTACCGCACGGGCGACATCATGGCCCGAATGACAAATGATCTGAATGCGGTGCGCATGCTGCTTGGCCCTGCGCTGATGTACAGCGCGAACACTGTATTCTTTACGGTCGGAGCGCTCTTCTTCCTTCTTCGCATCAGTCCCTGGCTAACGCTGGTGGCGTGGGCTCCAATGCCCCTGGCGAGCATTCTTGTTCAGTATTTCGGGCGCAAGATTCACGACAAGTTCGAAAAGATTCAGGAAAGTTTCTCTGAGATTTCTTCTCAGGCGCAGGAAAACTACTCGGGCGCCCGCCTGGTTCGGGCATTCGGGCGTGAGCAATCTCAGGTGAACCTGTTTGAGAAATTGAACAGGCAGTACATTTCGCGCGCTCAGGGCCTGGTGCAGCTGATGGGTATGTTGTGGCCCACCCTCGAGTTCATCCTCGGCATCGCAATGATCATCACGCTGCTCGTGGGAGGCCATGAGGTTGTGGCGCATCGAATCACCCCCGGCGAGTTCGTGGCATTCAATACCTACATGATCCTGCTGATCTGGCCGATCATTGCAGTGGGCTGGGTCGTCAACCTGTTCCAGCGTGGCACCGCCTCCGTTAAGAGAATCGACGAACTCCTGCATGCCAGCCCGGCAATCGACGACAGAAATGCCGATCCGCGGATTTCTCTGGATGCCACGATTAAGGGCGAGATCGAGTTTCGCGATCTCAATTTCAGCTATGCCGACACTCCTGTTCTTCGGAACGTTTCGCTGAAAGTTCCAGCTGGATCGAGCCTGGCCATCGTAGGGCCGACAGGGTCCGGAAAAACAACAGTGGTAAACCTCATCTCGCGGTTGTACGAAGCGCCCGAGGGGACACTCTTGATTGATGGACGTCCGATCCGTGAATACCCTCTCGAAGTCCTGAGACGCAACATGGGCATTGTGCCCCAGGAAACATTTTTATTCAGCGAAACAATTCGAGAATCTGGCCTTCGGGGTGCCGGACGCACCAGCTGACGATCTGCTGCAAGCCGCCGAGGCCGCTCATATCCGGCGGGAGTTCGAGGAGTTTCCGCAAGGCTTTGAAACCATGGTCGGCGAGCGAGGCATGACTCTATCGGGCGGCCAGAAGCAGCGATCTGCGATTGCGCGTGCGCTGCTCCGTCGACCAGCGATTCTCATACTGGATGATGCGCTGGCGAGCGTCGATACTTACACGGAAGAGCGCATTCTCGGCGGCCTTCGCAGCTACACGGAAACGGCGACAACCATTTTGATCTCGCATCGTGTATCCACGGTGCGCAACGCCGATCAGATCGCGGTGCTTGATCATGGACGCATCGTGGAAGTGGGCACGCATGAAACTCTGCTGGCCAAAGACGGTTATTACGCCAGTCTGTATCAGAAACAGCAGCTCGAAGAAGAACTGACCGTTGCGAGCTAGTCCTAGGCGGTCCAGGAACCTTTCCACTGCCTGATCGAAGGCAGCGATAGCTCGTTTTCCGAGCTGTGGCCGGTCGGCCCCGAGGCGCTGGTGATGTGGCGGTTTGTCTCGGCCAATGCCTGCTTCCATGCCTCACGCACGTTTCTCACGTTGGCAATGACCTGCTCAAACTTCTGTCGCGAGTTGGCTTGCGATCCCTGGAGCATCAGCGCAAACATCGCAGTGTAAAACTCTGTAAGCGCCTCGGACGGCTTGCCACCCTGCTTTCGATCAAGACTTACTTGCAAATACATCACGATATCCATTGCACGCTTCACAGCTGCCCGGCGCTGATCAGCGTCGTTCTCTTCTACCGCCACAATCGCCTGGTTCATGAATCGAACGATTCCATCGTAGAGTGCGATTGTGAGTTCGACTGGACTGGCTCCTTCTAGCACAGTTGCCTGGTATGCATTCATTTCCTATCCGTTCTGATTGCGGTTGTAGCCGGTAATCGCGCTGTACATCTCGTTCACCTGGTCGATCTGCTGAGGAATTGCCTGAAGGATCTGGTTGGCAAGGTTCAGTTGTTTCGTGAGCCTCGTCTTCTGATCAGCTATGACGGTTTCCTGCCGATCGATGTTGCCGTTGAGCGTCGCCTCCTGGCTGCCGTTCTCCTTAAGAGCGAGGGCAATCGCACCTCCTTTGGCGCTGTTGGTGCCGAGGCTGTCGAGTAATTCTGTGAATGCAGAGCCGAAACTGCCGGAGTCCTGAAAGAGCGAGACAACCTGATCGAAATTGCTGTCCAGGGCAGTTGTAAGCTTGTCTGCATCAAGCGTGATAGTTCCATCAGCCGTAGCCGTCGCAGTGATTCCCAGCGCGATGAGGGAGTTGATCGCATTCGATCCGAAGGACGCACTCACTGCTGTAAGGAGCCCTTGCTGAAGTTGCGCGGCGATAGCTGTGCCATACAGAGGCGCAGGATTGCCTGAGGAAGTTTTTCCCTCTTGAGCATTGACCGCCTTGACGACGGCGTTGTAATCAGAAACCAGTTTTGAAATGGCCGTCTCTATGCTCGAAGTATCGTTGGCGATGACCACCTGAATGCTTTGCGGCGTTGCATTGGAATCAGAGGTCCCGGTTGACAAGAGTTGAAACGTAACGCCCGGTATCGCATTCGTGACAGTGTTGGAGGCGCTGGTAACGGTGACACCATCGACTTTGATGGTGGCGTCGATGCCGTTCTGGATTAAGGCAAGTCCGAGATTCGCGTGTGTGTCGGCTGCGGTTTTGTCAGAGAGATTGGTCGGGCTGGAGGGGTTGTTGATCGAATCCGCGATCGTGATCTGACCGGCAACGCCGTGGGTTTTGCTCACGAGAGACAAGCGTGCAGTGCCGTCCGCGTTCGTGAGAACGCTGGCGGTCACTCCGAGACTTGCGTTATTGATGGCAGCCGAAAGCCCAGCAATGGTGGCGTCCGTAGTGGCGTCTCCTACGTTGACCGTTTTCCATTCTCCGGCTCCGATCTTGAAGGTGATGCTGCCGGCGATAACGTCGGTGGCTTTGATTGCGTCCGTTGCGGCCGTCGATACCTGGGCAAGGTTCTGAACGATGACCGTATGCGTACCAGCAACCGCATTGGCACTGGCTGAAGATAAGCTCAGGACATCTGTGTTCGAGCTTGATCCCGTTTTATAAGCCATGGTGCCGTTGAAGTCGGTGAGAGCCTGCAAGTCCGACGCGAGCGTGGAGAGCTGGATTCCCAGGCTCGAAAGAGCGCTGTCTTTGCTCTGCAGAGAGGAAAGCTGGTCCTTCCAGGGCTTCTCGACTGACTGCAGGTTGGTGACGATCTGGTTGACCGTGCTGGCGACGTCAAAACCCTGGCCGCTGGTGGGGGATCCGAAGTTCAGTCCTACTGCACCCATGCGTTCGCTCCGGGAGTGTTGTTAATCAGTTGAGAGTCCACGGATTGGACGTGAAGATTAGAGGTGGCCAAGAAGGGCGAGATTCTGGGAAGCACAACGGAGAAGGCCGATACCCGCAGCCTTCCCCGCCGTGCTCCCAGGGTTAAAGTGAACGCTCCCTCACTACTGGAGCAGCTTGGTGATCAGTTGCTGTGCCTGGTTCGCCTGGGAGAGAGCGGCAATGCCGGTCTGGCTCAGGATCTGATACTTGGACATGTCGGATGTAGCCTGGCCGTAGTCCGTCGCGGTGACATCGTTCATCGCAGCCAGGGTGTTGGTCGACTGAGTTGTCATTACATTGCCAACGGCCGTAAGCGTGTTGATGTTGGCTCCGATCGTACCGCGGCTTCCCGCGACATTGGTGATCGCTGAGTTGATGGCAGCCAATGCGTTTGCAGAAGCTGACGCGGATGCTAGGCTTGTCCCTGCCAGTCCGAGAGCGGTGGTGTCTGCTTTCACCATGTCAGCCGCGGTGTTGTTGTACTGCTGAGAGATGGTCCCGTCAGAGGTGAAGATATTCACTGAAGTGTTCGTCGCTGTGCCGGACACCGGCGATTGGATGGCGATACTGCCGGCGGTTCCAGTCGAGATCGTTGCTCCCGTCAGTACGAGCTTGTTGCCCGAAATGGAAGCTACATTCGAACCTGCGGCTTTGTTGATATCTGCCACGAGTTGACTCGCTGATTCCCCAGCAGGAGTGCTGATCGTCACGCCTACGGCTGCCGCGTTGCCAACCGTTACAGATAAATGGGTCAGGTCCGCAGCGCTCGTTGCGGTTGGAACGATCACTAGATCCTTTGTTGGGTCGGAAACTGTTCCCAGGTTCAAGCTTGAAAGTTGCCCTGAACTTGCACCGACCAGACTCTCCTTTACACCCACAGAAGTTCCGGCAGCAAGAGTCGCCCCAGCGGTCATCACGAGCTGATTGTTAACGACTGAGGCCACATTATAGCCAGCGGTCGAGTTAAGAGCGGTCGCAACATCGCTCAATGAAGCACCACTTTTCAGAGCCGCGATTGTGCCCGCGACGTTGACATGGGTCGCATCCGCAGTGGCATTGTAGCTAACCCCACTGTCTACGAGCGAAACGGAATTAGTCAGCCCTGTCGTTGCGTCTTTGTATGAGAACGTCAGATAGGCCGCATTCGTGCCACCAGAGTCCTTCCCGACTGTGAGGGCGTCCGTGGAGCTCGCTGCGGAGTAGGTCGCGTTGTGTGCAAATGTACCGATCCCGTTGTATTCCGTGTTGTTGTTAATCGTATCGATCTCTGTAAGGATCTTCTGGTACTCAGAATTAGCCGCACCGATCTGGCTCGAATTCAGTGTTCCGTTCGAGGCCTCGGTCGCCAGCGTCACAGCGCGATTGAGCAAACTCGTCACCTGCGACAGCGCACCATCCGCCACCTGCAGAAAATCCACACCTTCAGACGCGTTCTTGGCAGACTGAGAGAGAGCCGTGGCTGAGGCCTGCAGGCCATTCGCCAGCGACAAACCGGCAGCATCGTCGGCACCGGAGTTGATGCGCGATCCCGAGGACAGCTGTTGCAGAGTTTTGGACAACGAAGCCTGGGTATTTGCCAGGTTGTTCTGCGCATAAATTGCGGAGATGTTATTCAGGACACCCAGTGACATGCAATTTCTCCTTGTTCTGGTTGAATTGATCCAGTGAGTTCCTGCTGCGGGTGCCTGATCGGATATCTGCGTCGTAGCAGTCCGGGTCACCTTGTGGAAGGAATCACATTTCCCACTGCTTTCATCGGCGGCCATCGGGGGGACTTTATAAAGTTTTTGCAGGAGCGCAGCAATCTGCATTCCAATCGGCTCACTGGCGCGACAGGACGGGATCACGCTTGCACAACAAGCAGACAAACTGGCACCCGCCGCGTGGCGTCGAGGCGGCCTGGACCAAAACCGAAACGAGAGGAGATAAATCTCTAAGCTATTCCGAGGACTTTGACGATTACGCGTTTTCTACGCTGGCCATCGAACTCGGCATAGAAGATGCGCTGCCATGTACCGAGGTCGAGTCTTCCATTGGTCACCGGCAGCGTCGACTCATGGTGCAGCAGCAACGACTTGAGATGCGCGTCGCCGTTGTCTTCTCCGGTCTGATGATGATTGTAGTCAGGTCGCTCCGGGGCCAGTTCCTCGAGCCACTTGCCGATGTCCTCTATCAAGCCGCTCTCGTGATCGTTCACGTAGATTGCTGCCGTGATATGCATGGGTGAAACAAAGCACAAGCCGTCCTTCACGCCGCTGCGCTTTACGATCTGCTCTACCTGGTCGGTGATGTGAACCATCTCTTTGCGCTTACGCGTCTCAAACGTCAGGTATTCGGTGTGGCTTTTCATCTCACCTGTGGGCATCTCTGGAACTCCTCCATACATTTCAGCATCAGCCTTTATCCTAAAGAATGTCGTGAATGAAGAGAAACAAACAGCAGCCGAGCAATTTTGCCATCTAGCTTTGGATCAGCTCGCCGGGGGCAACGCTGCCGGCGCGATTGATAGCTTTCGAGCGGCAATAGCGGCCGATCCAGATTATTTCGATGCACACCATGGGCTAATCAGGGCACTCCGCGATTGCGGCCGCCTCGAGCAATCCATTGGAGCTGCTCTGGCGCTGACTGCGCTGACGCCTGACGATCCGCTTGCGCATACCGCGCTGTCGATCTCCCTGCAGCAGGCGGGGCACATTCCCGAAGCAGAGGCCGCCGCGGCCCGTGCGCGCGTCCTTGAGTGGAAAATGCAGCTTCGCTTCCCTGCTTCAGGAAAAGAGCCATGACCACGCGGTCCACACCATCCAAAGCCGAACGGCTTCGTGCAATGCATGACCGGCTCGTAAAAGCTTATGGCCCGCAGTACTGGTGGCCTGCGCAAACACCATTTGAAGTGATTGTGGGTGCGTACCTGACACAGAACACATCGTGGAGAGCGGTGGAGATCTCGCTTGCGAACCTTCG
>Ga0207711_10005893_pt1 | contig 10348 bp, 8 predicted proteins | sample KBSS34metaG_FD_184401 | JGI IMG/M metagenome (GOLD analysis project Ga0207711, IMG submission 184401) | Switchgrass rhizosphere microbial communities from Kellogg Biological Station, Michigan, USA - KBS S3-4 metaG (SPAdes) (version 2) | ecosystem: Host-associated > Plants > Roots > Rhizosphere >... | reverse complement strand
AGTTGTCGCAGCCGCCCCAAGGTGAAGACCTTCTCGGGCGGCTGCGACGACTACATGACCAAGCCGTTCCACAAGGACGAGTTGGTCGCGCGCATTCACGCCGTGGTCCGCCGCTCCAAGGGCCATGCGCAATCGGTGATCAAGACCGGCGACATCGTCGTCAACCTCGACGCCAAGACCGTCGAAGTGAACGGCCTGCGCGTGCATCTGACCGGCAAGGAATATCAGATGCTCGAGCTGCTCTCGCTGAGGAAGGGCACGACCCTGACCAAGGAGATGTTCCTGAACCATCTCTACGGCGGCATGGACGAGCCCGAACTGAAGATCATCGACGTCTTCATCTGCAAGCTGCGCAAGAAGCTGGCCGCGGCCGCCGAAGGCAAGCACCACATCGAGACCGTCTGGGGCCGCGGCTATGTGCTGCGCGATCCGCACGAGTCCGAAATCGCGGCCTGAGTGCCGCCCCGGACCGGGAAACATTGAGACGCCCGCCGCCAGGCGGGCGTTTTCATTTGGGGCCACGCACGGGCCCGCCGCAAAACAGGGACAAAGGGGAGGCATCGTGGGGCGATCGATCGCGCTCGTTCTGGCGCTCATCGTCGGCCTGCTGGCGGCCTGGCTCCAGCTGAGCCTGCCGGCGCCCGCCGCCGTCGACGCCCCGCCGCTGCAATTTTCCGCGGGCCGCGCGTTGGCCGACGTGCGGCTCCTCGCCGCCCGGCCGCATCCGATGGGCTCGACGGCCAACCATGCGGTGCGCGACCGGCTGCTGGCGCGGATGACCGATCTGGGGCTGTCTCCCAGGGTTCGGCGCGATGACGTGGTGCTGACCCGCGGCCCCGACCACCTGCAGGGCGGCTCGACCGAGACCCTGGTCGGCGTGTTGCCGGGCCGCGACCGCAACCTGCCGGCGCTGGCGTTGATGGCCCACTACGACAGCGTCCCCGGGGCGCCAGGCGCCGCCGACGACGCCGCCGGCGTGGCCGCCGCCCTGGAGACCGTGCGGGCGATCCGCGCCCAGGGCGCGCCGGCCCGCGACGTGGCGGTGATCCTCACCGACGGCGAGGAGATGGGGCTGCTCGGCGCCCGCGGCTTCTTCGCCGGCGACGCGCTCGTCCGGCGGCTGGGCCTCGTCCTGAACCTGGAGGCGCGCGGGTCCGGCGGCCGGGTGCAGATGTTCGAGACCGGCCACGACAATGGCGCGGCGATCGCCCTGTTCCGCCACACCGCCACGCGGCCGTCCGCCGGCTCGCTGTTCGGCGAGGTCTATGCGCGCCTGCCCAACGACACCGACTTCACCCTGGCCCGCCGGGCGGGGATCGCCGGCTTCAACTACGCCTTCACCAGCCACGAATTCGACTACCACTCGCCGACCGATACGCCGGACAACCTGGCGCCCGGCTCGCTGCAGAACCTGGGCGACCAGGCGCTCGCCGCCGCCCGCGCCCTGGCCTTCGCGCCCAGCCTGCCGCCGCGCCGGCCCGACGCCGTCTACGGCGTGCTGTTTGGCGATGTGGTGCTGGCCTATCCGCCGGCCTGGGGCTGGGCGCCGCTGGTCCTCTCGGCCGTCCTGATCGCGCTCGCCCTGGTGCGGGCGCGCCGGCGCGACGCCCTGACCTGGCCGGAAGCGGCGCGCGGCGCCGGCTGGGCGCTCTACGCCCTGGCCGCCGTCGCCGCCGTGCTGCATCTGGCGGGCGTCGCGGCGGCGCACGGCCCGCTCGGCGCCGAGCGGCTGCTCGCCGTCGCCGGACGCTGGGAGGCCGCGCAACTGCTGCTCGCCGCCGGCGTCTTCATGTTCGTCACCGCCGAGGCTGCGCGCGGCCGCCGCCTTCAGGCGGCGCTGCTGGCGCTCGCCGCGGGCCTGGGAAGCTGCGCCATCGCCCGCGGGCTCGACCCTGTCGGCCTCGGCGAAGGGATCGCCGCCGCCCTGCTGGCCCTGGCCGTCGGCGGTCAGCCGGCCGACCGGCCCGGGGCCTGGGCCGGCGTCCTGCTGCTGGGCCTGGTCGCGGCGAGCCTCGTGCAGGTCGCCGCCCCGCAGGCGGCCTATGTGCTGGCCTGGCCGCTAGTCCTCGGCGCGCTCGCCGCGGCGGCCACCGACCTCGCCGCCGACCGCCGGCGCGAACGGCTTGCGGCCCTGCTGCTGTTCGCCGCCATCGGCCTGGGCTGGGCCGCCGTCCACGCCCACCTGATCGTGGTGGTGACCAGCCTGCCCGAGCTGCTGGCCCTGCCGCTGCTGATGAGCGCGCTGACCGTCTGGCCGCTCGCGCAGCCCGCCGCCGGGGCCCCGCCGGAGCGGCTGACCGGCCGCGCCCTGCTGATCGCCGGCGCCCTGGCGGTGGCGGTGATTGGCCTGGCCCGTCCCTGGGACGCCCGCCACCCGCAGCCGACCTTCGTCGCCTACCAGCTCGACCAGGACGCCGGCCGCGCCTGGCGGATCGGCGACGCCGACCGGCGCTCGGCCTGGTCGGACGCCGTCCTGCGGGCCGACGGCGGCCGCATCGCCGAGCTGCGCCACTGGGCCTGGGACCGGCCGATGGACGCCGCCTCGGCCAAGATCGTCCCGGCGCCGGCCCCGCGCGTGACGCTCGCCGCCGCCGGAGCGGGCCTGATCCGGGTGACGATCGCCCCGCCGCCTGGCGCCGGCACGCTGACGCTGCAGCTCTCCCCCGACACGCCGGCGCGGCTGCTCGCGGTCGGCGCCGCCGGAACCGACGCGCCGCTGGCCCCCGGCCGCTGGACCCAGCTGCGCTGGACCGCCCCGCCGGCGGGCGGCTTGGCCCTGCTGCTGCGGCCGGGCGGATCCGGGCGGCTGCAGCTGCGCTATGCGATGGCGTTCGACGCCTGGCCAGCGGACCTCGCCCCGCCGCCGCCGCCGCCGCCCGGAACCCTGGCGACCGGCCGCTCCGGCGAGACCCTGGTCACCGGAACCCGCAGCCTCGATTGGTGATCGGCGGCCTTTTGGGCTAATCCTGCGGCCCATGAGCGACATCGTCATCTACCACAACCCGAGTTGCGGCACCTCGCGCAACACCCTCGCCCTGCTGCGCGAAAAGGGAATCGAGCCGAAGGTCGTCGAATATCTGAAGACCGGCTGGACCCGCGAACAGCTGCAGGACCTGCTGAAGCACATGGGGGCCAAGGCCCACGACATCCTGCGCGTGCGCGGCACCAAGGCCGAGGAGCTCGGGCTCACCGACCCCACCGCCTCCGACGAGGCGCTGATCGCGGCGATGATCATGGATCCGATCCTGGTCAACCGCCCGATCGTCGCCACGCCAAAGGGCGCGGCGCTGTGCCGGCCGGCCGAGATCGCCCTGACCCTGATCTGACCCTCCCACACCAGGCTTGGCGGTAGGCGACGTTAACCACCGCGAGGCTAGAGCAAGGGGTGATGCAGGACTTCCGACGGCCAGACCTCGTCGCGCGCCAGGCGCCGCGCATGCTCGCCGGCGTCGGCGTGGTGTTGGCGCTCGCGCTGGGCTGGAAGACCGCCGAGCACGTCCTGGGCCCGACGGCCGCGCCGCCGGCCGCTCCCGTGGCGGCCTCGCTCGCCGCCCAATCCCGCCCCGCCGCCCCGGCGCCCGAAAAGACGCCCGTGCGTGTGCCGGTGCGGGTGCTGCCGGGGGAGACCCTTGCCGAGGCGGTCGAACGCGCCGGCGTCGCGCCGGAGGAGGCCCGCCGCGCGGTCGAGACCCTCGGGGCGGCGATGGACACGGTCAACATCAAGGCCGGCATGGCCTTCGAGGCGGCCATCGCCCGTTCCGCCGCCGAGCCCGCCCACGCCCAGCTGATCAGCCTGTCGCTGCAGGCCAGCCCGGTGCGCGCGCTGACCCTGTCGCGCACCTTCGACGGCGCCCTGACCCTGAAGCAGATGGACGAGACGCTGCGCGAGGACACCGTCGCCGCCGACGGCCAGATCGAGGGCTCGCTCTACGAGACCGCCGAGCGGCTCGGCGCGACGCCGATGATCACCGCCCAGGTGGTCAAGCTGTTCGCCCACAAGCTCGACTTCCAGCGCGACATCCAGCCGGGGGACGACTTCAAGCTGGTGTTCGACCGCCAGGTGACCGAGAGCGGCAAGACGGTCGAAGTCGGCGAGCTGCAGTACGCCGAGCTGCGCGGTGTCAGGTTCTACCGTTTCCAGCGGCCCCACGGCGCGGCCGAGTACTTCGACCCGTCCGGCAAGAACATCAAAGGCTTCCTGCTGCGCACCCCGGTCGACGGCGCGCGCGTCACCTCGGGCTTCGGAATGCGCAAGCACCCGATCCTGGGCTACACCCGCGCCCACCAGGGCATCGACTTCGGGGCCGGCGAAGGCGCCCCGATCCTGGCGGCAGGCGACGGGGTGGTGGTGCAGGCCGGGCGCAACGGCGGCTACGGCAACTGGCTGCGCATCCGCCATTCAACAAGCTGGGACACCGGCTACGGCCACATCTTCCGCTTCGCCCCGGGCGTGCGTCCCGGCGCGCGCGTGCGCCAGGGCCAGGTGGTGGCCTATGTCGGCGCGACCGGCCTGGCGACCGGGCCGCACCTGCACTACGAGATTTTCCAGCACGGCCGGCGAGTGAACCCGCTGAGCGCCAAGGTCCCGCAGGGCACGGTGCTGGCCGGCCGCGACCTTAAGCGCTTCAAGGTCGAAAAGGCCCGCATCGACGGCCTGCTCGCCGCCCAGGACAGGCCCCAGAACCTGGCGCTCGCCGAGGTCGGCCAGGCGCTGCGGCGCTGAGCAGATCGCCCGGGTCTCGCCAGATCCCCGCGCATTTGGTTTGTTCGCCAGATCCTCAGCGTCGCGGAGACCCGCGTGGGCAAGAGCATCACCACCCAGTACGGCGAACTCGTGCGACAGCGAGCCGAGGCGCTTGCGCCCGAGCCCAGCCTGGGCGAGTTGAACGAGCTGCTGCGCCTCCTGGGCCGCTGGCGCTCGCGCGTGCTCGCCAACACCTTCATCGCCCGGGAGGGCGCGCGCATCCGCAGCGGCCCCTTCGCCGGCATGACCTACGTCACCGAGGCGACGGAGGGCGCGCTGATCCCGCGCCTGCTCGGGACCTATGAGTCCGAGCTGCACCCGCATCTCCTGGCCTTCGCCGCCGAGGGCGTGGACGCGGTGATCGATGTCGGCTGCGCGGAGGGTTATTACGCCGTGGGCCTGGCGCGGCTGATCCCCCAGGCGAGCATCCACGCCTTCGACATCGACCCGGCGGCGCGCACCGCCTGCGCCGACCTCGCCGCCCGCAACGACGTCGTCGAGCGGGTCCACATCGGCGGCGAATTCCCGCCCGACGGCTTCCAGGCCTTCGCCGACCAGCGCGTGCTGGTGATGGTCGACGCCGAGGGCGCCGAGCTCGACGTGCTGCGGCCAGACCTTGGCCCGGCGCTGTCGGGCATGAACCTGATCGTCGAGACCCACGACGTCTACCGCCCGGGCGCGCTGCAGGAACTGGTCCGCCGGTTCGCCCCCACCCACGAGATCCGGCTCGTGCATCAGCAACCGAAGACCTTCGAGATGCCCGCTTGGCTTCAGGAGCTGGCCCATCTCGACCAGCTGCTGGCGGTTTGGGAATGGCGAGCCGCGCCGACGCCCTGGCTGGTGATGCGGCCGAAGCCCTGAGCGACGGCTCAGTCGAACAGGATCACCGACCGGGCGATCTCGCCGGTCTGCATCTCGGCGAAGGCCTCGTTGACCTGGTCCAGACGGATGCGGCGCGAGATCAGCTGGTCGAGCTTCAGCCGTCCCTGCATGTAGAAGTCGACCAGCCGGGGCATGTCGACCGGGAAGCGGTTGGAGCCCATGTAGGAGCCCTGCAGGCGCTTCTCCGACAGCAGGGCCGCGCCGGGGATCGACAGATTCTGGCCCGGCGGGATCATGCCGACGATGGTCGCCGTCCCGCCGCGGCCGACCATGGCGAAGGCCTGTTCGGCGGTCTTGGCCAGGCCGATGCATTCCAGCGCGTGGTGGACGCCGCCGCCGGTCAGCTGGCGCACCGCCTTGACTGGATTGTCCACTGCCGAGCAGATGAAGTCGGTCGCACCAAAGGTCCGCGCCAGCGCTTCCTTTGAAGCCACCGTGTCGATGGCGATGATCCGGCCGGCGCCGGCGATCAGGGCGGCGTTGATCGCCGACAGCCCCACCCCGCCGCAGCCGATCACCGCCACCGTCTCGCCCGGCTGCAATCGCGCGGTGTGGGTCACCGCACCGAAGCCGGTGACCACCGCGCAGCCGATCAGCGCGGCGCGATCCAGCGGCATGTCCCGGCGGATCGCCACCACCGCATGCTCGTGGGTCAGGATCTGCTCGGCGAAGGCCGAGAGCTGCAGGTACTGCGGCAGCGGCTGGCCGGCGCGCGCCAGCCGCGACGGCTGGCCGGCGTAGCGCGAGGTCTCGTCCGAGACGCAGAGGTTGAGCCGGCCGGTCAGGCAGTGGTCGCAGTGGCCGCAATAGGCGTTCAGGCAGGTGATGACATGGTCGCCGGGCTTCACCGTGCGCACGTCCGCCCCCACCGCCTCCACCACGCCGGCGGCCTCGTGGCCGAGCACGGTCGGCAGCGGGGTGGCGAAGTCGCCCTGGAGGAAGTGCAGGTCGGAGTGGCAGACGCCGGCGGCGACCGTGCGGATCAGCACCTCGCGCGGGCCCGGCTTGTCGATCTGCACCTCCTCGACCTGAAGCGGCTGACCCACCTCGCGCAGCACAGCGGCCTTCATGGCTGTTCCTCCTCGCGCACGGAGCGGCCGGCGCGACCCGGCCTAGCCTTATCGCCCGGGCCGCGCTTCCGCCACGTCCGCCGGGCCGCAAAACAGTCGACAGCGGCGGCCATGCGCCGCATGAAAAGATCAGTATTGCGGCCCGGAGCTCTGATGGACGAGGGACTGCCGACAGCCGTCGAGGCCGCCAAGGCGATCGACACGCCAGAGCCGGGCGCGGCCGGCGCCGTCTTCCTGGCCTTCCTGCGCCAGGGGTTCACCGCCTTTGGCGGCCCCGTCGCCCACCTCGGCTATTTCCGGCGCGAGTTCGTCGAGCGCCGCGGCTGGCTGGACGACGACGCCTTCGCCGACCTCCTGGCGCTCTGCCAGTTCCTGCCGGGCCCGGCCTCCAGCCAGCTGGCGATGGCGATCGGCCAGCGCCGCGCCGGCTTGGCCGGCCTGGTCGCCGCCTGGATCGGTTTCACCCTGCCGGCGGCCCTGGCGATGATCGCCCTCGCCTATGCGGCGCCGTGGCTGAACGCCGCCTGGGGCGGCGGTTGGCGGCACGGGCTGAAGATCGCCGCCGCGGCCGTCGTCGCCCAGGCCCTGGTGGCCATGGCCCAAACCCTGGCCCGCGGTCCGGTGCGCGGCGGCATGGCGATCGGCGCCGCGGCGGGCCTGGTCATCGCCCACGGGCCGATGGCGCAGATCTTCGCCTTGCTGGCCGGCGCCGCCTTCGGCTACGCCTTGCTGCGCGACACCCCTGCGGCGCCGACGCCGGATCTCGCCCCGGCGCGCCGCGCCGCGCTCGGCCCCTCGATCGCCGCCCTGGTCGTCTTCGCCCTGCTGCTCGCCGGCCTGCCGTTCGCCGCTTCGGCCTTGCGCGAGCCGCTGCTCGGTCTGGCCAGCGTCTTCTACCGCACCGGCGCCCTGGTGTTCGGCGGCGGCCATGTGGTCTTGCCGCTGCTGCAGTCGGAGATCGTCGGCCGCGGCTGGCTGGACCGCGACACCTTCCTGGCCGGCTATGGGGCGGTCCAGGCCCTGCCCGGCCCGCTGTTCAGCTTCGCGGCCTTCGTCGGCGCCGCCCAGGGGGTGGCCCCCGGCGGCTGGATCGGCGGTCTGGTGGCGGTCGGCGCCATCTTCCTGCCCAGCCTGCTGCTGGTCGCCGGCGTCGTGCCGTTCTGGGACCGGCTGAAGACCCGGCCCGAGGCGCGCGGCGCGCTCGCCGGGGTCAACGCCGTGGTGGTCGGACTGCTGGCCGCCGCCCTCTGGGACCCGGTGCTGACCAGCGCCGTCCGCCGGGTCAACGACTGGGCGCTGGTGGCTGCGGCCTACATCTTCCTGACGGTGGCGAAGGCGCCGCCCTGGCTGGTGGTGATCGGCTTCGCCCTGGCCGCTGGCCTGACGCGCCGATAGACGGGCCTATAGACTGACGGGCCGATAACCGCTCAGGCCGGCGCCTGGCCCGCCGCCGGCGCACGCGTCGGCAGGCGCGGCAGGCGGTCCTTGGCGAGGCCGAAGCGCGGCAGTTTTGGCAGGCGGAAAGTCCACCGCTTCTTCGGCGGCAGACAGCTTTCCAGGGCGGCGATCAGCTCCGGGGCCGGGCCGTCGTTGAGGAAATGGTTGGCCCCCGAGGTGCGCACGATACGTATCGGCCGGCGCATCGGGGTCTCGCTCGCCAGCCGCTCGGCGACCTCGATCGGCGCGAAGTCGTCCTTGTCGCCATGGATCATGTGCACCTGGATGGTCAGCTGCGAAAGCGCGCGCTTGGCGTGCATCAGCTGCGGCCGCTGGCCCGAGGCCTCCATCACCGCATGGCGAAGGTCGCGCGGGATCATCTTCAGCGCCCGCGAGCCCATGTCGATCAGCCAGCGCGAGGTCGGACCGGTCTCGCCGAAGAAGCCGGACAGCAGCACCAGGCTCGCCACCCGCCCGGGGTTCTCGGCCGCCATGATCGCGGCGATCGCCGCCCCGTAGCTCTGGCCGACCAGCAGCACCCGCTGTCCCGGCGCCGCCTTCAGCACCGGCGCCAGGGCCTCGGCCTGGACGCGGATGTCGGCGACCGGGTGCAGCGGTTCGGAGCCGGCGTAGCCCGGCCGGTCGACGACCACCATCTCGCGATCCTGCGGCAGGGCGGCCATGGTTTCGGCCCAGTATTCCGCCCAGGAGGGCGCCCCGGTGATCACCACGATCCGCCAGGGGGCGGGCTTGGCGCGCGGGGTCTCGAGCGCGGAGATCCTCCAGCCGTGGCCGCCGCCGGCCGTGAAACTGGTCCGCCGCAACACACTGTCCGGATAGTCGGCGGAGGTGGGCGCATGCTCGGTGCGGCCGGTGGCCGCCGCCTCGAAACAGGCCCAACCCATGGCGAGCACGCCTTTCGGCCGTTTACGCGACACGGCTGGAAACTCCTCAGGGCACTTTCGTCACCTGGAGCTTGAAACGCGCCGGTAAAAGTCCGGCTCCGGGAAAAGCGTCGCCGGTAAATGTCATTTGCCGTTTGCGTGGCGTGAAGAGCACGCTAGGCGCCCGGCGGTCAGGCAGCGGCCTTGCGGGCGCGGCGCGGCCGGGGGGCAGGCCGAGGGGCGGCGGACTGCGGTGCGGGCTGGGGCGCTGGCGCCTCCTGCGGCGCGCGGGTCAGCACCATCAGATAGTTGACGTCGACGTCCTGCGACCGCGACCAGCGGCCGCTCAGCGGGTCGTAGGCCACGCCGAACGGCCCTTCGATGTCCAGCGGCTCGCCGGCGATGAAGCCGCGCACCTCCTCGGGCCTGAGGAACTTGCGCCAGTCGTGGGTGCCGGCGGGCAGCCAGCGCAGCACATACTCCGCCCCGAACTTGGCCAGGGCCAGGGCCTTCAGGGTGCGGTTCAGGGTGGCCAGGATCATCACCCCGCCGGGCGCCAGCAGCCGGCCGGTGGTGCGCAGGAACTCGCCCGGATCGGCGACGTGCTCGATCACCTCCATGTTGAGGATCACGTCGAAGGCCGGCTCGCCGCCGGCCAGCAGGCTCTCGGCCGTCGAGGCGCGGTAGTCGATGACCAGGCCCTGTTCGGCGGCGTGGGCCGCGGCGGTGGCGATGTTGCGCTCCGAGGCGTCGACCGCGGTCACCGCAAAACCCAGCCGCCGCATCGGCTCGGACAGCAGGCCGCCACCGCAGCCGATGTCCAGCAGGCGCAGCCCCTCGAACGGCTGGCGCTGGGCGCCGTCGCGGCCGAACCGCGCCAGCGCCTGCTCCCTGATGAAACCCAGCCTGACCGGATTGAACCTGTGCAGCGGCGCGAACTTGCCGTTCGGGTCCCACCACTCCGCGGCGATGCGCGAAAAGCGTTCGACCTCGGCCGGATCGATGCTGGACTTGGGCGGGGCGGCGCTCGTCATGGCTCTCATTAACGCGAAGGCCCGGGCTCCGAAACACCCTGGGGCGTTGCTCCGAACACGACACACCGCTAGAAGGCTCCGCCTTTGGTGGAAGGTTGCGTCGGAGTCGGCGCATCGCCTTGAGAAAACGAGAGCGCCTAGACCCGTATGTCCCGGCTGGTGATGAAATTCGGCGGCACGTCCGTGGCCGACCTGGAACGCATCCGCCGAGTGGCTCGGCTGGTGAACGCCGAGGTGCAGGCGGGCCACCAGGTCGCCGTGGTGGTCTCGGCCATGTCCGGCAAGACCAATGAGCTG
>Ga0207711_10005892_pt1 | contig 10348 bp, 6 predicted proteins | sample KBSS34metaG_FD_184401 | JGI IMG/M metagenome (GOLD analysis project Ga0207711, IMG submission 184401) | Switchgrass rhizosphere microbial communities from Kellogg Biological Station, Michigan, USA - KBS S3-4 metaG (SPAdes) (version 2) | ecosystem: Host-associated > Plants > Roots > Rhizosphere >... | reverse complement strand
ACGCGTTGGGCGTCGTCGGGAACCTTGGCCTGCCAGTCGCGGCGGGTGCCATCGACCGGCAGCACCGCGCTGTCCATGCCGGCGCGCTTGGCGCACCAGTGCATCGACGAGGCCTGGTGATCGGCGTCCACCAGCACGGTGCGCTTGCCGTCTACCGCATCGTGTGCGGCCAGGTTGGTGGCGATCGTCGTCTTGCCGACGCCGCCCTTGGAACTCGCAACCAGGATCATCCGCATGGCTGGCCCTCCGCAAAGCTTTGAGGCCTCACTCTACCATCGGGTCGGTGGGCGGCAAGCAGGTGCGGTGCCATCGCGATGGCCTGGGTTTAGCATGTCCGATTCCGCCGCGCCCGACTGGATGATTTCGCATGCCGAATCTTTTTCCCGCAACGCTTGCCGCGCTGATCGGCGCCGCGCTGGCGCCATTATCGATCCATGCGCAGACGGCACCCCCCGTGGACAAGCCGTATCCGGGCACCATCGCCCTCACCGTCGATGCGACCGATCTCTCGCATCGCATCTTCCACGCGCATGAACGCATCCCGGTGCAGCCCGGGCCATTGACCCTCCTGTATCCGCAATGGCTGCCTGGCAACCATTCGCCGACCGGCACGATCAACAAGCTGGCAGGGCTGGCGATTACCGGCAATGGCCAGCACATCGCGTGGATGCGCGATCCCCTCGACGTGTACGCATTCAAGGTCGAGGTGCCCGCCGGCGTACACGCGCTCGACCTCAGCTACGACTACCTCACCCCGACCGCTTCCGACCAGGGCCGCGTGGTGATGACGCCGGATATGCTCAACCTGCAATGGAATGGGGTGGCGCTGTATCCGGCCGGTCATTACGCGCGTCGCATCATGATCGCGCCGACGCTGACCTTGCCGACAGGCTGGCAAGCCGGCACTGCGCTGGAAGTCGCCACGCACGAAGGCGACACGTTCCATTACAAACCCGTGTCGTTCGACACCTTGGTCGACTCGCCGGTCTACGCGGGCCGCTATTTCAGGCAGTTTGACCTGGACCCGGGTGCGAAGGTGCCGGTGCGCCTGGACGTGGTCGCCGACGATCCGAAATACCTGGAAGCCACGCCGACGCAAATCGCCGCGCACCGTGCGCTGGTCCAGCAGGCCTACAAGCTCTATGGCTCGCACCACTACGACCACTACGACTTCCTGTTCTCGCTGTCCGACCAGATGGGCGGCAACGGACTGGAGCACCACCAGTCCAGCGAAGACGGTGAGCAACCCGACTATTTCACCGAGTGGGACAAGCAAGCGTCGGCGCGCGACCTGCTGCCGCACGAGTTCACTCATTCGTGGAACGGCAAGTTCCGCCGGCCCGCCGACCTGTGGACGCCGAACTTCAACGTGCCGATGCAGGACAGCCTGCTGTGGGTCTACGAAGGCCAGACCCAATACTGGGGCTATGTGCTGGCGGCGCGTTCGGGACTGTGGAGCCTCGCACAGGCGCGCGATGCGATCGCGGATGTGGTCGCGACCTACAGCGACAACCGCCCCGGGTTCGACTGGCGCAGCGTGCAGGACACCACCAACGATCCGATCATCGCCCTGCGTCGCCCGCAGGCCTGGCGCAGCTACCAGCTCAGCGAGGACTACTACAGCGCGGGCCAGCTGATCTGGCTCAGCGTCGACAGCAAGCTGCGCGAACTGACCCACGACCAGCGCTCGCTGGACGATTTCGCGCACGGGTTCTTTGGCGTCGACGACGGCAGCTTCGTGGCGAAGACCTACGTGTTCGCCGATGTCGTGGCGGCATTGAATGCGGTCGCGCCCTACGACTGGACGACCTACCTGCGTTCGCGCCTGGACGCCGATGCGCCGCCACTGGATGGCGTTGCCGCAAGCGGCTGGAAACTGGTGTTCACCGAAAAGCCCAGCGAGTTCGACAAGAACGCCCAGGCCATGCGCAAGACCACCGACTACACGTGGTCGCTCGGCTTCGCGCTTGCCAACAAGGACGCGATGATCTCGAACGTGCGCTGGAACGGGCCGGCGTTCAAGGCCGGGATCTCCGGCGAACCCTGCTCGCCGTCAACACCCACGAGTACAAGTCCGAGCGGCTCGACGATGCGATCAAGGCGGCGAAGACCGGCAAGGATCCGATCGAGCTGCTGGTCAAATATGGCGACGTGTACAAGACCTTCCGCGTGGACTATCACGAAGGCCTGAAATATCCGCACCTCGAACGCATCGCGGGCGCCTCCGACCGGTTGACGGCTATCCTCGCGGCGCGGCCATAGCGTCCTGCAGGCCCATCCATTCGGTCGCTACGCGCCCGCGAAGCAGACCCGCGATTCGGACCGCAACGCCTGCTCTGCTAAGGTGCGCGTTTTCGGAACCATCCATGGCTGAACTGCAGGACCTTGCGGCGCTGGTGCGCGCGAACACGCCGCTGATCGTCATCGAGACGCCCGACGAGGCGCGCGTGGTCGATCTGTTCCGGCACCTGCTGCTGGACGTGTTCCGCGCGCTGTATCGCTGGTCGGTCACCGAGGGCATGTGCCGGCTCGACATCGACCGCGAGGATCCACCGGAAGGCGCGCCCGACGCGACCAGCACCTTGCGCACGATCCAGTCGGCGACCCAGCGCGGCATCTACCTGCTGCTGGATTTCACCCCCTACCTCGGCTACGCGGGAACCCAACGGCAGCTGCGCGAGATCATCCAGCGGCGCAATTGCGAGGCGCACACGATCGTGCTGGTCGGCACCAGGATCGAGCTGCCGCCCGGCCTCGATGAATTCGCGCTGCGCTTCGAGCTGCACCTGCCCGATGCCAACGCGATGCTGAAGATGGTGCGCGAGGTCGCGCACGACTACGCCCGCGAGAACGGCGGCCGCGCGGTGACGTTCGAGGCGGAAGCGGTGCGCGCGATCGTGCGCAACCTGCAGGGCCTGAGCATGACCGAGGCACAGCGCATCGCGCGCCAGTTGATCTTCGATGACGGCACGCTCAATGCAAACGACTTGCCGCAGCTCGCGAAGCTGAAATTCGATCTGCTCAATCGGTCTGGCCACCTGCACTTCGAATACGACACCGCGAAGTTCAATGACGTCGCTGGGGCGCGCAAGCTCAAGCAATGGGTCGCGCAGCGCCGCGAAATCTTCATTGCCGATCCGGCGCAGGCGGGCGCGGCATCTGCGGACGCGTACGCGCTCGACCCGCCCAAGGGCGTGCTGCTGCTCGGCGTACAGGGTTGCGGCAAATCGCTAGCAGCAAAATCCATCGCCGGCGGTTTCGGGGTGACCCTGGTGCGGCTGGACTTCGGCGCCCTCTACGACAAATACCACGGCGAAACCGAAAAGAACCTGCGGGACGCGCTGTCATCGGCCGAGCAGATCGCGCCGTGCGTGTTGTGGATGGACGAGATCGAGAAAGGCCTTGCGTCCGGGTCTTCGGACAGCGACGGCGGCGTGTCGCAGCGCGTACTCGGTTACCTGCTGACGTGGATGGCCGAGCGCACATCGCGCGTGTTCCTGGTCGCGACCGCGAACCAGGTCGAGGACCTGCCGCCGGAGCTGCTGCGCAAGGGCCGCTTCGACGAGATCTTCTTCGTCGACCTGCCGAACGCCGAAACGCGCGTCGACGTGTTCAACCTGCACCTGACCAAGCGCAAGGTGGACACGACGGTTCTCGACCTGTCCGCACTTGCCGCGGCCTGCGACGGATTTTCCGGAGCCGAGATCGAACAGGCGATCGTCTCCGCGCTCTATGCCGCGCACGCCGCGCGTGGCGCCGTCACCCAGGAAGCACTGCTCGCCGAATTGCACAACACGCGACCGCTGTCGGTGCTGATGGCCGAGAAGGTCGGTGACCTGCGTGAATGGGCGGCGGGGCGGACGGTGCCTGCGGACTGAGTGGATACGCCGCAGGTTGCTTCCTGCAACCCGCTAACGCGCGAGGAACCATCCCGTGATCGCGAGCCGGTGTTCGCCTGCCCACGGCGACACCAGGCTGACCTGGTGCATCTGTGGCACCTTGAAGATCGACAACGCATTCCATCGCGGCAGCAGGGTGTCGATCACGTTGCCGTTCGTATCGATGAACTGCAGCAGGCCGCCCCAGTCGGCCTGCCAGCGCGGCGTGAGGTTGATGACATACGCATAACGCCGGCCTTCGCCGCTGTGGATGTCTTCGTGCGGCGTCAGGAAATGCCCGGGCCGGTAGCGCGTCGCCTGCGCGTTGACCGCGGTGATCGCATCGTCGCCGGTCAGGTAACGCGCGAATTCGATGAACTCGGGGCTGTTGAGGAATTCCAGCACCACGTGCACCGGCAGGTCGGGATCCCAGCCTTCCTTGCGCGCACGCGCGAGCATGTAGCTGTCGTAGACGAACTGGAAGCCATCGCGCGCGTTGCGATATGCCGCTTCGAGCACTTCGCCGTACGCCGCATCGTCGAGCGCCTGCTCGCGTCCGCGCGTGCGCGATTCGCCCTCGCTGCGCTCGGCGAGGCTCCACGGCACCTGCCGCGCAAGGCAATCGCGCAACGCCTCGGCGGCATCGGCTTGCAGGAAATCCGGAACCTGCACGCGGCTGCGCGTCGCGAGTTGGGTTTTCCAGAAATCGACGTCGAGGTTGTTGTTGATCATCGCGGGCGATGATCCGGTGCGGGCTCGGAATCCGGTTGCGGTTCGCCTGGCGGCCCCTGAAGCCCGCTTTCCTGCCTGGGTTGCCATCCGGCGGGCGGCGTCAGTGAAACATGCGCACTCCGAAGATCTTCCTGCATCGCCGCGACTTCGCTGTCGTTTGCAACGAGCCGATCCATTTCTTCGCGCATCCGCGCCAGATCGGGTCCGCCTTTCGGTGCCAGCAGTACATGCTGCTCGATCTGCCACTGCGCCGCGCGGACGCGAGCGCGATCCTCGGCGGTCAACGCTCCGGATATTTGCAAAAGGCTCGCGCCCACCATTCTTGCGGTGATCGTCGTGGATTGGTCGAGCATCAAGCGACCTGCGCCCGCGCAATTCGCAAGACGCGCGGCAGGAACCTCCGCACGCCCACCACGCTGGCATGCCTGGATGAACTCTTCGTAAGGCGCGAGCGCATAGGTGACTTGGCTCATCGCGCCTGATTCGGCGGCGAGCGTGGCGTCGCCGCTTTTCCCGTCCGGCGACCGCAGCAGCTCCGGCGGCATCGGGAATCGCCGGAAGGCATCGAGCCATGCGCTCTTCGAATCGCGAAACACTTCGTCGTAGCGGGTCGCGGCGGCCATGTGGGCGAGCGCGTCATCCGTCCGTTGCGCATCGTGGAAGCGAACGGCGTCGGCGACCGCCGGCACCCAGGCCGCGCCATTATCCGGTTCGAGCTTCGCAAGCGCGTTGCCGCGATTCATGCATGGGCTGGCGGCAGTGCATCCGCTGATCTCGGCCGGCGCGATGGCCCAGAGCCATTGCACAAGCGGATCGGTCGGCGCGGCTTCGGCGGCCTTGCGCAACAGCGCGCCACGCGATGCATCCGCCGGGCTCGGTCCATCGGATTGTTCATCGGAATGCATCACCGTGGCGGACAGCGCCCAGTCGCGCGGCGATGCGCTCGCACGCAGGGATTCCTCGAACCCGTTTTGGTAGCGCGCAACTGCGGCGAGGTTGGCACGTTGCTCGGGCGTCATCGGCGGTTGCTGCTGGTTCTGGTCGCCGCTGCGGCCTTCGTCCTGCGGATAGGGAGCATCACGGGGATCGGGCGGCTGTTGCGCGGCCACGGCGGCAGACACTGCAATGGACAAGAGACTCGTGAAAAGAATGGACCGACGCATGGGAATTCTCCGGGACAGCCTGGATGGCGACGGTGCCTTTATAGCGAGGGTTGTATTAACGCTGGCAGGATCGTATTCAAGGATCCGCGGTCGATCTTGATCATGGGTGTCTTGCGCGTATCAAGGTTGGTGCGCAGGAGCGGGGTCTTCACCGAGTGGACTGATCGGCTTGCCATCGCGTCCGCGCGGTTGCCAATCGGCGGGCGGAGTCAGAGGAATTCCCTTGCGCTGCATCTGATGCTGCAAGACCTTGATTTCGTCACCAGTGTCCATCCAGTCGGCCGCGTTTTCCTTCAGATAGCCCAGATCGTTTTCGGATAGGCCCGGTAGCAGGTTTTCCCACTGCTCGTATTGCCAGTCCTGGACGCGTGCGTTCGCGATGTCCACAGCAGTTGCTTGTCCAGACACGCGCAGGAGTGCCCGGCCGATCTGCCGGTCGATCAATGACGTCGCGTGTGCCAGCATCGAACGCCCGACCTGTGCGCAGTCGCGGAACCGCTGCGGAGATGCGTCGGGATGCCTCTCGCGACGGCAAGCATCGACTGTGTCTCCCAAGAATGGCATTGCAATCGCAGCGGCGAGAGAAATGGAATTGGAGAATTCGATCGTCTGCTGGTCGAGGTTCGCTTCCGGCGAGCCGGGCACGAAGGCCGATTCCGGGATGGGATAGCGGTGGAACATTTCCATCCAGGCCTTCACCGCTGTCCCTTGCTGCTCGTCGAAATAGCTGGCCCGCGCCATGGTTGCCAAGACCGTTTCAGCCGCTGGAATATCCTTCGCCTTCCATTTGGCATTGAACAACGGCACCCAGGCTGAACCATTGTCAGGTTGCATCCTCGCGACGGCTTCCAATCGGTGCACGCAAGGTTTCGCCGCATTGCACCCGCTTTCTTCGGGGTTCGCCCGGACCCACAGCCATTGCACCAACACGTCGTCCGGCGCTGCCTCGGCGGCGGCCCGCAAGACCGTGCCCCGCTGAGCCTTCTCGGCTGGCGTGGATTGGTGGCTATCCCAGACATCCGCAAAGAACCCCATCTGGAGCGCGAGTGCGCGATCACGCGGAGACGGGCTTTTGCTGAGCGACTGCACAAGCGCGCGCATGTAGTCCTGATAAGCGGCCGCTGCAGCTTTCTGCTCTGGCGTCTGCGGCGGCTCGGCGTCGTCAGCCTTTGCTTGTGGTTGTTGCTCCCCTTTGCAGGCGACGCTATCTGATTGCGCAGGCGCCTTGGTCGGCGCTGAGGGCGGTGCGCCGTTGGCGGTAGCGAGCAGTGAGGTCAGTACAACGGCTAGCAGAGGCATGATGAGCTTCCAATGCCGAAGCATTGCCGGCAGTTGCTGCATATATTGAATCAATCGGCGGTGACATGCGCTGTGTCGCAAGCCGCGCCTCTGAACGACTATGAGCAATGGTTCGACAGGCACCACGAACGGCACTTGCTCCTACCGATTCACGATTCCCGATGGCCGGCTCCATCAATACCCCGCCGCCTGCCCATCCTTGCGCGACTCGCTCGCCCCGATCCAGCCGCCATTCGGATTGACCGCGATCGCCTGGTAGCCGCCATACGGGCCGTCGGAATAGCGCACGCTGTGGCCCATCCGCATCAGCGCGCGCACGGTCTCCCACGAGAAGCCGGTTTCGAGATCGACCTCGCCGCCATCGGCCATCGGCGTGTTCTGCCCGCTCGGTTCGGTGTCGCCATCGTGCTGGATGCGCGGTGCGTCGCCGGCTTCCTGCAGGTTCATGCCGAAGTCGATCAGGTTCATCAGGACCTGCACGTGGCCCTGCGGCTGCATCGCGCCGCCCATCACGCCGAAGCTCAGCCACGGCTTGCCTGATCGAGTCACGAAGGCGGGAATGATCGTGTGGAACGGCCGCTTGCCCGGTTCGAACGAATTCGGATGGCCTGACCGGAGAACGAACAATTCGCCGCGATCCTGCAGGATGAAACCCAGGCCCGGCGGCGTCATGCCGCTGCCCATGCCGCGATAGTTGGACTGGATCAGCGAGACCATCATGCCGTTCGAATCCGCAGTGGTCAGGTAGATCGTGTCGCCGCCATCGAGCGCGGGCGGCGTGCCCGGCGCAACCACGCGCGCAGCGTGATCCATCGAAATCAGTTTGCGGCGGTCGGCCGCATAGTCCTTCGACAGCAAGCCCTTGATCGGCGTCTTCGCGAACGCGGGGTCGGCGTAGTAGCGTGCGCGATCGGCGAACGCGAGCTTCTTCGCCTCGACGAACAGGTGCACGTGCTCGGCGCTGTCGAACGCGATCTTCGAAAAATCGAACCCTTCGAGGATGTTGAGGATCTGCAGCGTCGCGATACCCTGTCCGTTCGGCGGCAGTTCCCACACACCAAAGCCGCGGTAGTTCGTCGAAACCGGCTCGACCCATTCGCCGTGGTGCGCGGCCATGTCCTCGTACGAGAGGAATCCACCCTGCGCCTTCATGTAGTCGCCGACCACGTGCGCGATCCCGCCTTTGTAAAAGGCATCGCGACCGCCATCGGAAATTTTCTGCAAGGTGTTCGCCAATGTCGGGCGCGTCCACATCTCGCCGGTGCGCGGGCCGCGGCCGTCGCGGGTGAACTGTTCGGTGAAGCCCGGATATTTCGACAGCCGCGGCACCGACGCATTCCAGTAGTACGCGATCACCTCACTGACCGGGAATCCTTCGCGCGCGTAACGGATCGCCGGCGCGAGATCCGCTTTCATCGGCAACTTGCCGAAGCGTTCGTGCAGCGCGAACCAGCCGTCGACGCAGCCCGGCACCGTGACCGGCAGCGGGCCGTATGACGGCACGTCCTTGAGTCCCTGCTTCTGGAACTCGGCGAGCGTCAGCGATTTCGGTGAACGGCCAGAGCCGTTGTAGCCGTGTAGCTTGTGCGTCTTCGGATCCCACACGATCGCGAACAGGTCGCCGCCCATGCCCGCACCGGTCGGTTCCATCAGGCCGAGCGCGGCATCGGCAGCGATCGCGGCATCGACCGCGCTGCCGCCGTTGCGCATCGTGTCGAGCGCGATCTGGGTCGCCAGCGGTTGCGAGGTCGCGGCCATGGCATGCGGCGCGTACACCTCCGAGCGCGTCGCGAAGCCGTGGCCGGTGACGCGGTCGGCGGCCGTCGCGGATGCCGCTGCGAAAAAACAGGCGGCGATACCGATGCCGAACGCTCCGTATCGCGCGTGCATTGGGTGGGCCGTGCGCGGGCGAGCTATTGCGATCGTCATCTGCGTTCTCCGGTTACTGCGTGCAATCTACCCTGCTGCAAATCCCGCACCTATCTGTACTTCGACTCCTGATTTCCGGGGTCGTGCCGACGCACGCCGATCAACCGGGATAGCGTTCCGCGATGTGCAGGCGCAGGCGATCGACTGCCGCCTGCAGTTGCGCGCCGTACGGCGGGATTTCCGGCCCGTCGCCATGCGCGGCCTCTTCGAGTGCAGCCGCGATCGTCGCCAGTTCCTCGGCGCCGACCAGTCGCGCCGCGCCCTTGATCTTGTGCGCCTGGCGCGCGAGTTGCGGCAGGTCGCCAGCCGCGCGCGCCTGCTCCGCACCGGCGAGGTCCACATCGGTCGCTTCGAGATATTCGAGCAGCAAGGCGCGCGCCTCGTCGGGATCGCCGCCGGTCAATTGCGCGAGCACCTCCGGGTCGAGCGGACGCAGTGCATCGAGCGGCTGCACTTGCGACGGCGATGCCGCACTGACCGGCGCTTCAGCAGCGCGCGCCGCGGGTGCGGGTACAGGAGCTGCGTCCTTCGACCCGATCGTGTGCGGCAACCATCTGTGCAGGCAGGCCGCTAGTTGCGGAATGCCGACCGGCTTGGGCAGGTAGTCGTCCATGCCGGCGGCCATCGCACGCTCGGATTCGCCCTGCAAGGTTGCAGCGGTCAGCGCGATCACCGGCGTGTGCGGCAGGCCGCGCTGCGCTTCCTCTGCGCGCAACGCACGCACCATCTGGTAGCCGTCCATGATCGGCATGTGCACGTCCGACAACACCAGTGCGAAGCGACCGGTGCGCCAGCGCTCGAGTCCTTGTTCACCGTCCTCGGCGCTCTCGCTCGCATAACCCGCGAGCGCAAGCTGGCGGCCGACCACCAGGCGATTGGTCGGATGATCGTCCACCACCAGCACGAGGCTGCGCTCGGCTTCCGCGGTCGCGACATCGGGCAAGGGGCGCGCCTGGAACATCTGCTGCGCACGCAGATCGCCGGGCGCAGGTTCGATGTCGGCGACATCGCCAACCGGCAAGCACACCAACAAGCGCATCGTCGTGCCCGCGCCAACCGTGCTTTGCATGGTCACCTCGCCGCCCATGAGTTCCGCGAGCCGGCGGCTGATCACCAGCCCGAGGCCCGTGCCGCCGTAGCGCCGCGTGGTGCTGCCTTCGGCCTGGCTGAAAGGCTGGAACAGGCGCGACTGCTGTTCGGCGCTGACGCCGATGCCGGTGTCGATGACCGCGAAGCACAGGTTTTCGCCCTCGACATCGCGGCCGCGCCATTCGAGCACCGCCTGCACGAATCCCTGCTCGGTGAACTTGAGCGCGTTCGACAGGAAGTTCGACAGGATCTGTCGCA
>Ga0207711_10005891_pt1 | contig 10349 bp, 9 predicted proteins | sample KBSS34metaG_FD_184401 | JGI IMG/M metagenome (GOLD analysis project Ga0207711, IMG submission 184401) | Switchgrass rhizosphere microbial communities from Kellogg Biological Station, Michigan, USA - KBS S3-4 metaG (SPAdes) (version 2) | ecosystem: Host-associated > Plants > Roots > Rhizosphere >... | reverse complement strand
GCTGCTGTTGCACGATGACGTAAGTCAAAACATCGCCGCTATAGGCCTTTCAATCAGCCGCCTTAAACGAAAGCTCTCCGGCTCAGGTGACGAGGTGATAGCTGAACTGGATCGTCTGGGAGCGCAGGCTAATGATCTAACTACACAGATCAGGAAGTTGTCGCATCAACTCCACCCCGAGGTTCTCGAACATATCGGACTCGTGGCAGCGCTCGAATCGCACGTCGCAGAGTTTGGTCACGAAGAAAGAATTCAGGTGGAGTTTGTCGCCGACGTTGGCAGCGACCCTATTCCGCTGGAGTTGTCGGTTTGTCTCTATCGTGTGGCGCTGGAAGCGTTGCGGAATGTGTCGCGACACTCGGGAGCAGACACCGCAAGTATCTCGCTGAAGGAGCAGGAGGGTTACCTGATGCTTGAAGTTTCTGATACCGGCAAAGGATTCGATATCGAGAAGGCAAGACGAGGTAGCGGCATCGGTTTACTGAGCACAGAAGAACGAATCAAACTTTTTCAGGGTACGCTTGACATTCAGTCCAATCCGCAAAGTGGCACAGTGCTCGTGGCTCGGGTTCCGTTGGAGAGGCCTCTATGAGTCGTACAAGAATTCTCATCGCTGACGATCACAAGATGTTTGCACAGGGTTTACAGGGCCTGCTGGAAGAAGAGTTTGAACTGTTGGGAATCGTCGCTGATGGCCAGGCTCTAGTTGACGCCGCTAAGATAATGCAACCTGACGTCATTGTTGTTGATATCTCGATGCCCTTGTTGAACGGACTCGACGCAGTCAGACGACTCAAGGATGAGGGCAGCACAGCCAAGGTGATTTTCCTGACGATGCATGCCGACGATCGGTTGCTCGCAGAGGCGTTCAGGTGCGGGGGCGCCGCATACGTATTGAAGCAGTCAGCAGGCGAGGATCTGATCCATGCAATCAAACAGGTGCTTGCCGGGCAGAAGTATGTAACGCCGTTGATTGCTTCTGAGTGGGTGCAGGGTCTTGCTGAACGGGTTAATCGAACGCAAAAACTTACTTTGACTCCACGACAGCGCGAGGTGCTCCAGTTGGTGATTGAAGGGTGCACAATGAAGGAAATTGCCAACCGGCTCGGGATCTCAGCCAGGACCGCAGAGTCGCACAAGTACGAAATAATGGAAGGCTTTGGCGTGGATAGTACGGCCGAGTTGGTCCAATATGCTTTGAAACTTGGCCTGACTAAGGCGTGACTTTTGACCGGAAAATGTTTCTCACGCAAAGGCGCAAAGAAAATCCCGAGAAACGCGGTAGCGCTTTGCGGCTTTGCGCCTTTGCGTGAGAAATCATCTTCGCCTATGGAACATCTTCGACTCAAAACGAGTGCCGAACTGATTCAGTTTGCCGTGAAGAGTTCGCTTGTCGCCGCTTAGAAATTATTCCTGTTAGTTTTACCAGTAGTTCGGTGTTGTTGAATCACCTACGATCCTCGCGAAGAAAATGGGAGAGTCCACTCGACGGGTGATGCTCTCTCTGCCGACTTCAAAGATCACAGCGAAGGAAAAATCCAGTGACCCGTCCTCGTGTGTTACTCGCCGACGATCACAAGGAAGTTTGTGACAGTGTGGTGCGATTGCTAACACCTGAGTTTGAGGTTGTTGGAGTGGTGCAGGACGGGCAGCAACTCCTCAGTGCAGAATCAGGCATGCTGCCGGATGTTTGCGTGATCGACATCTCAATGCCAGGCATGTGTGGAATTGAAGCCGCGCGCATATTGAAAGCGACGGGATCAAGAGCGAAGATTGTTTTCTAACGGTTCATGAAGATCCGGATTTCGTTCGTGCTGCCCTCGACTTAGGAGCATTGGGATATGTGATGAAATCTCGCATCGCCTCGGATCTCTGTACGGCAATCAGGGTGGCGCTAACCGGAGGATCGTTCATATCACCTTCGCAAACTGAAATAGAGGATCGCTTGCGATGGCCGTGGTTTGAGATGAGAGGAGCTACAGGATCATGCAAATAGTGGGGGGCATTTTGATACTCGTGGTTACTATCGTGGTATTCCTGCTCGTACGCGCGGATATACGAAGTCGTAATCCATAGAAGCTCGGGTGTATTTATGTCACTAGTATCCTTTAATTACTCATATCTGAGCGCAATCATCGGGTCAACTTTCGTCGCGCGTCTGGCGGGAATGTAGCAAGCCAGCAACGCGACCACCGTTAGCAGCAGCGACACACCGATAAAAATCAGCGGATCCGTTGCAGACACGCCGTATAACAAACGCCTCATCACGCGCGTGGCCGCAAACGCTCCAGCCAACCCTAAACCGGCTCCGATGAGAGCTATCATCATGCCTTGCGTGACGATCATACGCAGCACATCCCGGGTTTGCGCGCCAAGCGCGAGGCGGATACCGATCTCGTGTGTGCGTTGCGCGACCGAGTAGGCGATCACCCCGTAGATTCCGATTGACGCAAGCAATAAAGCGAATATAGAGAAGACGCCAAAGAGCAGCATTACGAGACGTGTGTTGGCAACGGATGCGGAGAATACATCGTCCATCGTCTTGATGTCGTAAGCAGGTTGGTTCTTATCAATCGAGAATATCGCGCCGCGCACTTGTGACGTCAGCGCCTCCGGCTCACCTTTAGTTCGCACCGCGAGCGACATTCCTCCCCACCCCGCGTCCTGAGCATAAGGTACATAAATTTGATAGTCCGCTTTCTTGTCGAGCCTGGTGATTTTCACGTCGCTGACAACGCCGACAATCTCGCGCGGGAACTGCTCATCACGCCATACGGTGATCCGCTTGCCAATCGGGTCTTCGCCGGCAAAGATACGGCGCGCGATACTGTCGTTGATGATGACAACTTTCGGCGTGTCCCCTGTGTCGCGGTCGGTGAAGGAACGCCCGGTTTTGACAGGAATGCGCATTGTCTTGAAGTAGTCGGGCGTCACGACGAAATAATCTGTCTGTAAGGCTTCCTCGGGGGTGAGCGGGCGTCCTTCGGGGATGAATGAGCGACCGGCAGTTTCACCGCTGCCGCCCAGCGGAAGTGACAGCACCGCACCAGCGGCTTCGACGCCGGGCAGAGCGCTGACGCGCTGTGTCAACTCACGAAAGAAAGTCGCTGCCTGCTGCGGGTTCGGATAACGCCTTCCAGGTAAGGCGACACGCATCGTCAAAACATTTTTCGGATCGAAGCCCGGATTCACATCGCGGAGCAACATGAAGCTTTTAATCAACAGCCCTGCGCCGATGAGTAGCAGCAAAGACAAAGCTATTTCGGAGACAACCAATATTGCGTGCACGCGGTTTCGCTTAGGCCCGTCAGACCCACTACGACCGCCTTCCTTCAGCACATCATTGAGATCGGCCTTTGCGGCGTGGAGCGCCGGAGCTAAACCGAAAAACAGACCGACCAGACCAACCACTCCCACGGTGAAGGCGAGCACACGCGCGTCCAAACCGACCTGGTCCAAACGTGGAACGTCCGCCGGACTGATCGCGATCAACAATTTAATCAACAAAAAACTTAAGGCTAACCCGACCGCACCACCTAAAGCAGCAAGCAACAAACTCTCCGTTAAAAGTTGACGGATGATGCGCCCTCGACCAGCTCCCAGCGCGGTGCGTACTGCAATTTCCCTGCGCCGTGCCGACGCGCGTGCGAGAAGCAAGTTCGCGACATTCGCGCAGGCGATCAACAGCACGAAACCGACCGCGCCGAGCAACAAGAGCAGCGAGGTGCGGACGTCTCTCGTCGTCCAGTCTTGCAAACTCGTTAGCCGTGCCGACCATCCGTAGTTCGTCTCCGGGAACTGCTGCTGCAGTCGAGCGCTGATGGTATCGATCTGCGACTGCGCTTCAGCGATCGTAGCTGTCGGCTTGAGCCGCGCTATTACTATTCTCACGTAACGGTTGTCGCGCCGCTCCTTCGGATTTGGGTACAGCAGAGTCCATATTTGAGCCTTCGCCGGGTAATCGAATCCGGCAGGCATCACGCCGACGACGATGCAGGGTGTGCCGCCCAACGTGATCCGGCTTCCGAGGATGTTCGGATTCGCGCCGAAGCGTCGCTGCCATAGTCCATAACTCAACACGGCGACTACATCATCAGCCACTTCGTCTTCCTTCAGCAACGCACGACCCATAAAGGGGTAGACGCCCATTGTCTGAAAGAAGCTTGGCGTCACCTTGGCAAAGGGAATGTTCTCGGCTTCCGTTTCGTCACCCGTCAGGACTGTGTTCTGTTGAACGATAGGGGTAATGCTCTCAAAGGCGTCCGTCTGGCTTTGCCAATCGTGATAATCGGGCATCGAATGGTAGCCGCCGTTCGAAATTCCTCGATCGGGGTTGATGCCCTCGAAACGCACCAATCGTTCCGCGTCGGGATATGGCAACGGCTTCAACAACACTCCGTTGACGACGGAGAAGATCGCGGTGTTCGTGCCAATGCCGAACGCCAATGTCAAAATCGCAACTAATGAGAAGCCCGGGTTCTTCCATAGCATCCGCAGGCCAAATCGCAAGTCCTGGACCATCTGCTTAAGCGTTGCCCAGCCCCACATCTCGCGTGTGACTTCTTTGACCAGGCCCACATTGCCGAATTCGCGCAAGGCGTTGACGCGCGCTTCGTCAGGCGATTCACCGCGTTCAATTCGGTCCCGCATGGCTTCATCCAGATGACTGCGGATCTCTGCGTCAAGTTCTTCATCTTTGTGTTGCCGCCAGAATTTCATGCTTCAGGCTCCTTCTGGTGGGTTGAGAATGCCTGCCATCGCCGCCGTCAGCCGCTTCCAGTTCGAACGTTCGGCGGCGAGCTGTTTTTTACCGGCGGCGGTCAGTTGATAGGCTTTCACCTGCTGGTTGTATTCCGACACTGTCCATTCAGCCTTGATCAATTTTTTGCGTTCCAGTCGATGCAGCGCCGGATAAAGTGAGCCGGTGTCCACCTGCAGCACTTCGCCTGAACCCGTGCGAATTGCCTGGCTGATCCCGTAACCGTGACGCGGTCCCCATTGCAGTGTTTGCAAAATCAGCAGGTCGAGTGTCCCTTGCAACAACTCGATGCGATTTTGATAGCCTCGTTTCATCGCATGTTCCTTTCCGGAAACGTTTAGGGTGTAGACAAGGTACACCCTATGCCTGTAGCTTGTCTACAGCCTGTGAAAACGCGCGCCAGCGTTTTATTTTTTCCTGCCTGCTGGGGGCGGTCTTCTTTGTCTTGCGGCCAGAATTATTCATGGACGTTTCAGATCGCGCGTCAAGCGCGCGACAGTGGAAGCTGGAAAACTTATCAGATCCATTGCTCCAGTTTGGAGCGCAATTGTGGGCAAATATCGCTCAGGCACCGGGCGGTTGAGAGCAGCAACGAGTGGCAGTTGAAGTGGTGGCAAAAACAGCCGACGGCGCTGGCTGTAAATCTTTGAAATTAATGGTTAAGCAGAGGGCTGTCGAACCCCTGACCGCCCAATTGCGAATTAGACGACCGGCATAAACGTAAGTATTTGGCTTTTCGAAAGTTGCAGCCAGCGAGGAAAATCGAGGTGTAAATGTCGAAGGGATGTATTTGTCGTCCACCTCATAGCTCTGTATAGCAGGAAATCCATCGTTCATGGGAGGTATGTTATGAAGTCGCGAACGTCTGTCTGCCGGTCTCTCACGCTATTATTTATTTTCATCGTATGTCTCAGTGTTACTGGGCGCAGTGCTGCAGCCGCTCCGCTGGCACCGTCACCCACCTCTCCGGCGGATGGCGCGATCGTCACTCAGCCGTTCACGATCTCCTGGACAGCGGTCAGTGATCCAACCGGGATCGTCGCTTATAACTGGCAGGTCAGTTCGTCGTCCGCCTTCACGTCGGTGCTCCTCCAATCCTCCACCAACGGCGCGACGCAGGCTGCGGTCAGCGGCCTCGCCGACGGTAGCTATTTCTGGCGCGTGCAGGCCGTCAACGGCGATTTCGTCCAGGGGGCCTGGTCTCAGCCACGTAGCTTTACGGTCAGTGGCGCCGGCACCGGTTCGCCGGGCACGCCCAGCCTCGGGCCGCCAAAGGGATACTCTACCTTTCACCCGTTTGAGGTGATGACTTTTACCTGGAGCGCTGTCCCGAACGCCTCGTCCTACGTGCTCCAGTATTCGACTGACTCGAGCTTCCCGGTATCATCGAGCGGGACGTTCGACAACATTCCCGACACCACCTTCTCGTTTGCCATTGCCAACCCAGAAGGCAATTACTTTTTGCGAGTCTTCGCCGTGGACGCAAACGGTATTTTCAGTGCGCCGTCGAACGTCATCTCTTTCTCAGTCTTCTATAACAATCCGCTGCCTCCGCCGCCGTCACCCGTCGCGCCTGCGAACGGCACGACCTTGACGCTGCCGGTCACGCTCGAGTGGACGCACGTAGCCAACCCGCAGCCGAGCGGGTACGAGATTCAGATCGCGCGCGACTCGTCCTTCTCCTCCATCGAGGTGGACGATCCGCAGCTCAACGGTCCGACGCGAAAGATTCTGTCACTCACTTCAGGAACGAAGTTCTGGCGCGTGCGCTCCGCACAGGGGGATTCTTCGCCGACCACTGCCGCCCTGACGGCGTGGTCTGCGACCGGCACGTTCACCATCAGCTCGGCCCCGCCCGCGCCCGTCTCTCTGACGCTTGCCAGAGACCCGCTTTACAGCGGCGAGACGACCTCGGTCGCGGTGCAGTTGACTGCAGCAGTACCGGCGGGCGGCGCCACTATCAGCATCAACAGTTCGAACCCGAGCGTGCTTCCCGTCCCGGCGACGGTAACGATGCCCGGCAACACCGCCTGGATGCAGTTCCAGGTGCAGGCAGGGCAGGTGACCGCACCGACGCCCGTGACGCTCACGGCGACGCTCAATTCCAAGTCCGCCTCCGCGCAGTTCACCTTGCAGCCGTCCTCGTTGAAGTCGCTAACTATCTCGCCGAGCACGATCAGCGGAGGGGCGCAGCCGCAGGGGATCGTGATACTCAATGGGCAGGCTCCTGCGGGTGGAACCCTGGTGACGCTCACAAGCAACTCACCGTCAGTGAGTCCACCATCATCGGTATTCGTCGAGCCTGGCGGTTCATCTGTCTCGTTCCCGATCCCGACGAGCGCTGTTACAGCAAACACCACCGCTACAGTCACGGCCAGCGACGGCGGCGCGTCCGCGCAGGCGCAGGTCACGCTAACGCCTCAACAGCCACCTTCGTCGCTGACGCTTAGTCCAACTTCGACGACCGGGTTGGGTGGCAGCTCCTTCGCCACCGTTACGGTCGCGTCACCTTCGTCCACCGACCTGATCTTGCAGGTTGCAAGCAGCAATCCGGCGATCGCGTCCGTGCCGAATGGGGTGATGATCCCTGCCGGCTCGACTACAGGCGGCTTCGACATCTTCACGAGCTCCGTCAGCACACAGACGGTCGTCACGATCTCCGTCTCCGGCGCAGGCGTGACTAAGACCGCCAACCTGACAATCAATCCCGACGCGCCGAAGCCAACGGCGACGCCGGTCGCGCCGACACTTTTGTCGCCTGCGAACGACGCGACAGTTGCGCAGCCGATCACCTTTGACTGGTCAGACGTTGCCAACGCGACGAGTTACGAGATACAGATTGACGATTCTAAAAACTTCACCGCACCGCTCACGTTCAGCCAAACTGTAAACGTGTCGCAGGCGATAGTTACGGGTCTGCCCGCGCAACGGCTCTTCTGGCGTGTGCGCGCCTTCAACTCGGCGGGCGTCGCAGGTCCCTTCTCCACCTCGCGCCGGTTCACAGCACAGGCTGCTTCGACGACGCCATCGCCGGCCAGTCTTTCCGCTGTGAGCGTGAGCCCGACTTCCGTCGTCGGCGGAAGCACGGCACAGGGGACAGTCACATTGACGGGCGGAGCGCCGAGCGGCGGAGCCCTCGTGAGTTTGAGCAGTGCCAACCCGTCGGTCGTCGCCGTGCCCGCAAGCGTCACCGTGGCGGCGGGCGCCTCGAGCGTGACCTTCGGCGTCACCACGTCGTCCGTGGCCGCCAACACCAGCGTCAGCATCACCGCAACCTACGCTGGTGTAAGCCGAACGACGACGCTGACCGTCACGCCCGCGTCGTCCACTCCGCCGTCGACGAACCCGCTGCCCGCGCCATCGCTGCTCAGTCCTGCGGCGGACGCGCGCTTCAGCCCCGGCGCGAGCATTACCTTCGACTGGACGGACGTCAGTGGCGCGGCCAGCTACACGATCCAGATAGACGACTCGGACACGTTCACCTCGCCGCTGGTTAACCAAAACACGACCGTCTCGCAATTCACGACGAATACCCTTCCGACGATCAGGATGTGGTTTCGAGTGCGCGCCAACTCGAGCTCCGGCACGCCGGGCAGTTGGTCAGCGGTCAGGCGCTTCGAGGTGAAACAGTAATATTGAGGAAAAGGCAGGAAATGATCTTTGAAAAATTCTTCGAAGATCATTTTCCTGCCTTACTCAAAACTGCCAGCTACAAATACAAGATGTGGCAATCCCGCTTTGTAATTGTCCTCATTTCGCGGATCCGTTAATACGCTTCATCAATCAATCGGCAACAGTACCGCGCCAATTGCCGTGTGGTGTCCGCCATTGTATTCCTGATAATGAACGAAGTAACCTTTTCGCGGATTGCAATCGAAAATCATTCAACTCGCCGGCCTCGGATTCACGATCGCATACGCTGCGTTCATCGTATGGATCTATGCTACGGAACCGCGCACCTTCAAGGAAGTGACCACGACTGCTGAGGTTGCCGCCGGCACTTACGAGATCAACCAGGAAAAATTCAATTCCGCTCTCAACTTCTTCCGGCGTGAGCAGTTTCGTGCGGCTCGCGTCGAATGGCAGCAGGCGGATCCGGCGCAGCGAGATGCCCGCACGCAGTTCTACATAGCCTATTCCTTTTACCGCGAGGGTTGGGGTCGACTTTATTTTGATCAGGAGTTGTTCAAGCAGGGTGTGGAGGCAGTTAATCGAGCAATCGATCTGTCGGCAGCCAGCACTCTGACGATCGATGATCCGGACCTGCATATGCATACGGCGGCGGAGTTAAAGGCCGAACTTGAACAAGGATTAGAACGCAACTGGAGTGACGTCAATCCGCTCAAGATCCTACGTACACGGAAGTGAGGAGCTACTAACGTCTGACACGGATATGACGCAGACTAATCGTTCCAGAAATCGGACGCTGGTCGATTTCGTTGTACTACCATTCCTTTTTCTGACGGTAGCGCTTTTGGGCGGGCTCCGGATCGGTGCGGAGAATGGCACGTTTATTTTCATCGCGCCGCCGCTGGTTACGCTTTTGCTTGCGACGCTATTGATGCTGCTGCTGGTCCGCGGTGGTCTGGTAAGGTTGCATCATTGGATTGGAAGCGACTTTCCACCTCTCACAAACGTTGCGCACATCTGGATGTTCATCACCGTATTCTTTGCTTCGGCTCAAGCTTTTAACTCGGTATTACCCGAGCGCGGTCTGCTTCACTGGCTGTTCTCGTTCTTTTTTCTTTGGACGCTCTGGAACAATCAGTTTTCTTCATTCGACGCGCGCAGGCTCTTGCGCAGCCTTGCGATTCTGTTCGGCACAGCTTTCGTCCTCAAGTATATGTTGCTGGCAAGTCTGTATAGTCCGGATGGTGGCTGGCTCAAGCGAGTCGCAGGAACGGTATTGCAAGGAGTCGCGCTCGGCACGCTCGACGCGCCCACGTTTGCAGCGGTCACTGGCTACATCGCTTTCTTCACTTTGGCCCTTTATGTAGCCGGATTGATCCTGTTGGGGTTTGCAGTCAATGACGAGACTGCGGTGGTCACTGGTCTAAGTGTACGGCCCGTCGGTGACGAGCACCTTGATTAATAGACTTTTTTAGTTCCATTCGAACTCTGTGGCAGGCGCATCAAGCTCAGTACTAAACCGATTATTCCCAAAGTCAGACCGGCTCCTTTAATCAGAACTATCCATAGAGAAGAGATTGGAGCAGGGTCACTCATACCTAAGTGATAACGGTGCAGTTGATCGAAGAAGCTGTAGTAAGCGGCGGCGTGGCATTACCCCCAGCGATGCACTAACTTACATCGCCAACTCGTTGATGTTTGTTGGCAGTCGCTCTTCTCGCCTGTCTCATTCCGGCACGGCGAGCCATGAGCGTAGACCCGATCATTGCTCTAAGATAAGCTGCCCGGGACGCAGGGATGCGTCCCGGGCGGGAAACACGCTTCACTGAACCGTGACCGTGACTGATTTGGTGTCCAGCACGGTCCCACCGGAGATGGCGGTCGCCGTGATGATGTAATCTCCCGCGCAGGCGGGTGCCGTGTAGCTTTTGCTCGAGGTACGGGTCTCGCCCGGCCTCAG
>Ga0207711_10005888_pt1 | contig 10351 bp, 10 predicted proteins | sample KBSS34metaG_FD_184401 | JGI IMG/M metagenome (GOLD analysis project Ga0207711, IMG submission 184401) | Switchgrass rhizosphere microbial communities from Kellogg Biological Station, Michigan, USA - KBS S3-4 metaG (SPAdes) (version 2) | ecosystem: Host-associated > Plants > Roots > Rhizosphere... | reverse complement strand
GCCACGAAGGCTTTGAGCAGGTCCGACAGAAGTAGCCATGACTTCTCCGTTCCCCGGCGAAGGCCGGGGTCCAGGAGCGCCGAGAGGCGCTTTCGACTTCCAACTTTATCCGGCTTGCGCCGGCCTTGGCCCCGGCCTTCGCCGGGGAACAGTACCAACTAAATGCTCTCCGCTAGCCAGATCGTGTGCTGTGCGCCTTTGCCGCTGGAGCGGGCGCGGACACGGATTGGGTTCGTGGCGAAGCCGTTGGCGTTCAGGCGGCGGGTGAAGGCGGGGTCGTCGCCGGCCGACCAGACCGCCAGGATGCCGCCGCGAACCAGCGCCGCTTTGGCCGCCCCGAGGCCCGACGCCGAGTAGAGCCCGTCGTTTTCGGCCCGGGTCAGGCCGTCGGGGCCGTTGTCGACATCGAGCAGGATCGCATCGTAACTGCCGCGCGCCGCCGCGATCGCCGCCGCGACATCGCCTTCGATCACGGTCACGCGGGGGTCGTCGAGGCAACCGGCGGTCAGTTCGGCCATCGGCCCACGCGCCCAGGCGATGATCTCCGGCACCAGCTCGGCGACCACCACCGACGCTTGCCCCGGCAGCACCGCCAGCACCGCTCGCAGCGTGAACCCCATGCCGTAGCCGCCGATCAGCAGGCGCGGATTGGTGCGGCTCCTCAGCCGCGCGACGGTCAGCGTCGCGAGCTGCTCTTCCGACCCGCTCATCCGGCTGTTCATCAGCTCGTTGCGGTCGAGCACGATCATGTAATCGCGGTCGCGTCGGAACAGGCGCAGCTCTTCGCCGCCCGGCACCTGCGCCGTCGCCAGAAGCTCGCGGACCTTCATCAGGCATGCCGCTCGCAGATGGAGGCTGGCCGCGCAACTCGTGAACCACGGCGCTATGCGGGGACGCTGCGGGGTGGATTCAAGCGGGTCGCCCGCTTATGTCGCGCCCCGACGCATTCCCTCCCGAAAGAAAACGATGGCTGATTACGATTTCGACGTCCTGGTGATCGGGAGCGGCCCCGGCGGCTACGTAGCAGCGATCCGCGCCGCGCAGCTCGGCCTCAAGACCGCCTGCGCCGAAAGCCGCGAGACGCTTGGCGGCACCTGCCTCAACGTCGGCTGCATCCCGTCCAAGGCGATGCTCCACGCCTCGGAATATTATGACGCGGCGGCGAACGGCGCGATGGCCAAGATGGGGATCAAGGTTACGCCCGAGCTCGACCTTCCCGCCATGCATGCCCAGCGACTGGATGCGGTTAAGGGCCTGACCGGCGGCATCGAGTTCCTGTTCAAGAAGAACAAGGTCGAGTGGCTGAAGGGCCATGCCGCCTTCGAGAGCGCCGACACGGTCAAGGTCGGCGACCGCACGGTGCGCGCCAGGAACATCGTCATCGCGACGGGTTCGTCGGTGACGCCGCTGCCGGGTGTCGAGATCGACGAGAAGGTCGTGGTGTCATCGACTGGCGCGCTCGAGCTCGCCAAGGTCCCCAACCACATGGTCGTCATCGGCGGTGGCGTGATCGGGCTCGAGCTTGGCTCGGTGTGGCGGCGGCTCGGCGCGAAAATCACCTGCGTCGAATTCCTCGACCAGATCCTCCCCGGCTTCGACGATGACGTCCGCAAGGAAGCGAACAAGATTTTCAAGAAGCAGGGCATCGAGTTCAAGCTCGGCACCAAGGTCACCGGCGTGAAGGTCGACGGCAGCAAGGCTACGCTGACCATGGAGCCGGCCAAGGGCGGGACGGCGGAGACGATCGAGGCTGACGTCGTGCTCGTCTCGATCGGCCGACGTCCGAACATTGAAGGGCTGGCGCTCGACAAGACTGGCCTCACTACGAACCAGCGCGGTCAGATTGAAACCGACCACGAGTTCCGCACGTCCGTGCCGGGTATCTGGGCAGTCGGCGACGTGATCCCAGGCCCGATGCTCGCGCACAAGGCCGAGGATGAGGGTATCGCGGTCGCCGAGAATATCGCGGGGCTCACCGGGATCGTGAACCACGATGTGATTCCGAGCGTGGTCTACACCATGCCCGAAATCGCCGGCGTCGGCCTCACCGAGGCGCAGGCGAAGGAGCATGGCGAGGTCAAGGTCGGCAAGTTTCCCATGCTCGCCAACAGCCGTGCCAAGACCAATCATGAGCCCGACGGTTTCGTGAAGGTCATCGCCGATGCGAAGACCGACCGTGTGCTCGGCGTATGGATGATCGCCTCGGTCGCGGGGACGATGATCGCGCAGGCGGCGCAGGCCATGGAGTTCGGCGCTACATCCGAAGACATCGCCTACACCTGCCACGCCCATCCGACGCACGCGGAGGCGCTAAAGGAAGCGGCGATGGCGGTGACCGGCAAGCCGATCCATATCTGATCGGCGTGTTTTGCGTCAGCGTTTCAGGGCGTCCCGCAATCCAAAGACGGTGAGGCCAAGCGAGATCGCTCCGAACAGGATTACCCGGAAGTCCGCCAAGTTGCCGACCAGCCGGCCGAAGAAGATCGTGTCGACAAAGTAAGCCGCGGACGCGCTCGCCGCGAGCGCGGCCAAAGCCCGATCCCCGGGCCGCCAGGAGCGCAGCAGGTTGAGCGCGGCGAGAAGAATGATCAGGAGGGTCGCCGTGAGCGACCAAAAGAGGGTGTCCGGATCCTTGTAGAAATCGAGCACCCCAAGTGTGTGGCCGATGGCGCCCAGAATGAGCAGCGCCGACAATGACCGATCGATCCACGGCATCGTGATCCCCCTTTATGTCCTCCCGGGCCCGAAACGCTTATACACCATCGCGAAGCCGATCCTCTTTTGACGCGTTACGGCGGGCATGGCGAAGCTTTATGACGAATGGCGGGTCTTTCCGCACGGGCCAGTCGAACGGATCGACGACGGCATTCTCGGCGTCGAGGGCGAGATTCGAATGCCTCTCGGCAGGTTCCCCCGGCGCATGACGGTCGTCGCTCTGCGTGACGGCCGGACGGTCGTGTTCAGCCCGGTGGCGTTGGACGCACGGGCGATGCGCGGCATCGAAAGTCTTGGAACGCCGGCCTTCATGGTCATCCCTAACCGCTTCCACCGCCTCGACGCCGGAGCTTGGAAGAAGCGTTATCCGACGATCAAGGCGATCTGTCCTCCCGGCGCGAGGAAACGCGTTGAGGAAGCGGTACCGGTCGATGCCACCACCGATATTTTCGACGACGATTCGACAGACTTTGTCGTCGTGGACGGAACGCGCGGGTCCGAGAGCGCGCTGCTCGTCCGGCGGCCGGCGGGCACGACGCTGGTGCTGAACGACATGATCTCCAACATTCGGCACCCCAAGGGGTTGGGCGCGAACATCATGGCGCGGCTGTTCGGCTTTGGGGTCAGGCGCCCGCAAATGGCGCGCGAGGTCAAATGGCTGTTGGTCAAGGACAAGGCCGCGCTCGCGGCCCAACTCCGCGGTTGGGCGAAGATCTCCGATCTGCGGCGCCTCATCGTCTCGCACGGCGAGATCATCGATCAGCCAGCGGACGCGCTGAACTCGGTTGCCTTGACACTTGATTGATCATTCAACTAAGTAGACGGGGTGAACAAGGACACCCGTCAACGCATCGTCGAAGCGGCCATGGAGCTGTTCTGGCTCAAGGGCTTCGGCTCGACCTCGATCGCGGACATCCTGAGCCGCAGCCAGGTCAACAGCGGTAGTCTTTATTACTTCTTTCCCGGCAAGCAGGACGTGCTGATCGCCGTGCTCGAAGCCTATCGCGACGGCATCGGCCGAATGCTGCTCGAGCCGGCGTGGATCGGGGTCGAGGATCCGGTCGAACGCGTCTTCGCGCTGCTCGCGAGCTATCGCCGCGCGTTAGTCGAGACCGATTGCAGCTATGGTTGCCCGATCGGCAGCCTGGCGCTGGAACTGCACGAGCCGGACCCGCCGGTCCGCGAGCTTATGGCCGCGAATTTCTCGGCTTGGGTCGAAGCGGTCGAGACCCAACTTTGCGCGGCCGAGGGTCGCTTCCCACCGGGCACAGATTTCCGAGCGCTGGCCGAACTGGTGCTGAGCGTGATGGAGGGCGGCGTCATGCAGGCGCGGACCTTCCGCGACGTCGGCCATTTCGACCGCGCCGTCGGCCAGCTTCGCACGCACTTCGACGCGCTGACCCAAAGAGAACGCGCGGCCTAGGACTTCACGCAGGGGGACGATTTCATGCCACAGGTCAATTTGATTGCCGTCTTGCTTTGCGGCGTCGCTTCACTCGTGCTCGGCGGCCTTTGGTACTCGCCGATGCTGTTCGCGAAGGCCTGGCAGCGCGGCGCCGGCTTGAGCGACGAGCAGGCGAGAAGCGGGAACATGGCGCTGATCTTCGGGGGCGCCTTCGTGCTCAGCCTCATTGCCGCCTACGTCTTCGGCATGTTCCTGGGGACCTCGATGCCGCTCGCGGGCGCAGTCGGCGCGGGGTTTGCCGCCGGCTTGTGCTGGGTCGGCGCCTCCTACGGCATCAACTATCTGTTCGAGCGCCGTCCGTTGTCACTGTGGGCGATCAACGCCGGTTACCACACGCTTCAGTTCACCCTGTTTGGACTGATCCTCGGCGCGATGCATTGATCGCCGCGATCCCGGTCCTGCGGTTCACGCGGGAGAAATGAGTTCGGGGAACGGTCGCGGCTCCACGGGCGACACGTTCCGCGGGGTGAGATCCTTCTGCCACAGGCCGACATCGAGCCATTCGCCAAGCTTGAACCCCACGCCGCGATAGGTTCCCGTGTGGGTGAAGCCGAGCTTCTCGTGGAAGGCTACGCTTCGCTCGTTCGGCAGGGCGATCGCGCCGATGGCCGCGACGTAACCTTGCCTTTCGAGCACCGCCAGAAGCTTCGACAGAAGCGCGCGCCCCAGCCCGCGGCCTTGAACATCGGGAGCAAGGTAGATGCCGGTCTCAACCGTCCAGCGGTACGCCGGGCGACTACGGAACGGCGAGCTAGCTGCATAGCCGAGCACCTGGCCGTCTTCTTCCGCCAAAAACCAGGGGTGGAACCCGGGTGGGTCGCCCACGATCCGGCGCTTCATCTCCTCGGCGTCGGGTGCCCGTTCCTCGAAGCTGATCGGGCTGTCCTCGACATAGGGCCGGTAGATGGCCGCAATCGCCGCCGCATCGTCCTCTCCGGCCGGCCGAATCAGGAAAGCCATTCCCTGATCATGTCGAGCAAGCTGAGGTCTCGGGCGCGCAGGCGGGCCGGGGCAACCGCTGGGCATTCGAGGCAACGCGCCTGGATGCTCGGCCCCGACAGGATCGATCCGACTTCGGCGATCGCCGACGCGAGTTGGCGCTGCGGCTGCTCGGCAAGCACCGCGAACGCGTCCTCCGGCACCGCCGTGTCATTGTCGTTCTCCGACGCGATCGTCTCGATTAGCTGGTCGCGGAAGGTCGGCGGCGGCTCGAGATAGCGAACGCCCCGCTCGTCGCCGAGGCCGGCGAGTTGCGCCGCCTTGCCGATCGCCTCCGGCATGCCGCCGAACCCATCGACCAGGCCGAGCTGATGCGCTGAGCCGCCGTCCCAGACGCGGCCCTGCGCGATTCGGTCGACTTCAGCGGGCGTCTTGTGCCGCGCCTGGGCGACGATGTTCAGGAACCGCGCATACATCCCTTCGACGCCGGTCTGGATGAGCTGGCTGACCTCGGGCGAGGGACCCTTCAGCAGGTCCGGCTCGCCGGCCAGCGGCGTCGTTTTCACGCCGTCCGCGCCGATCCCGAGCTTCTGCAGCGTGCCCTGGAAGCTCGGAAGCACGCCGAAGACTCCGATCGACCCGGTGATCGTCGAAGGTTCGGCGTAGATGTAATCGGCCGGCGTCGCGACCCAATAGCCGCCGGAGGCCGCGACGCTGCCCATCGAAACGACGACCGGGACCTTGCTCGCCTTGGCGTCGAGCAGCGCCTGGCGGATGCGCTCGGAGGCGAGCACCGATCCGCCTGGGCTGTCGACCCGCACGACCAGGGCCTTGATGCCCTTTTCGTGGACACCGCTTTCGATTTCCTTCGCAATCGTATCGCCGCCGGCCCTGCCCGGTCCGGCCCTGCCGTCCACGATCGTTCCGGCGACGGTCACCACGCCGATCGGCCCCGTGGGGTGCTCGTCGACCTTGTCGCGAATGTACGAAGCCAGCTTGATCCGGCGGTATCCACCGGGCTCGTCGCTCTTTTCGCCGCCGAGCTGGGCGAGCCGCGCGTCGAACGCCTGCTTTTCGCCGATCTTGTCGACGAGGCCCGCGGCAAATGCGGCTTTGGCCATGTCGCCCCCGGCCGCGGTGACCGCGCCGTTCATGTCCTGCAGGAACAGGTCGACCTTGGCCTTGGGCCGCGCCTTGAGCACCCCGGTCCGCCAGCTTTCGAGCTCGGCTTGGCCGAGCGCGAGATAATTCTCTTTGGCTTCGGGCGACATGTCGTTGCGGATGAACGGTTCGACCGCCGACTTGTACGTACCGACGCGGTAGACGTTCGCGGTCACTCCGAGCTTGTCGAGCAGGCCCTTGTAATAAAGGTTGCTGCCGCCCGGTCCCGCGATCGCGACGGCGCCCAGCGGATTGAGCCAGATTTCCGACGCCGCGGCCGCGAGCTGATAAGCGTCGTTGGTATAGCCCGTGGCATAGGCCACGACCGGCTTGCCCGAGGCGCGCACGCTTCGGACCGCTTCGGCGAGGTCGCCGATCGCCGTCTGCCCGCCGCCGGTGAATCCGTCGAGGTTGAGCGCGACCGCCTTGACCCGGCTGTCGTCCTTGGCCTCGTCGAGCGCCGCGACCAGATCGCGCAGCCGATATTGCTGGAGGCGCCCGCCCCCCGCGACGTCCGCCCATTCGCGCCGTGACGGCTGCTCGACGAGGCTGCCGTTGAGGTCGAGGTCGAGCACGCCGTTCCCGACCGGGGCCGGGCGCGCCGACAACCCTGCGTACAGCATGCCGAAGAACAGCAGCATCAGCACCAGGACGAGTGCGTCCTTGATCCCGACCAGCAGCGTCCAGATTGCGCGCACGAATTTCATCGTTTTGGCCTCAATGAATTGAATTCGGCTGCTAGCGGAGGAGACCGCAAGCGGCCAAACCTTTTCGACGGGGGCGTGCGCGGGTAGGGGCTCTTCATGCGCGATCGACGGCCGCCTGGCGCCGCTCCCGGCGGGTGGGGCGAAGAATTTTCCGCGACGCTGTCGCTCGCCTGGCCGCTGATTCTCGCCAACCTTACCCAGCAGATAATCCAGGCGACTGACGTACTGCTGATGGGCCGGCTGGGATCGACGCAATTGGCGGCGGCGACGCTCGCCCTCAACCTGACCTTCACCTTCAACCTGATGATGTTGGGATTGATCATCGCCTCATCGCCGATAATGGCGACGGCGCTCGGCCAGCACTTCAACGCCGTCCGGGATGTGCGCCGCACTTTCCGCGCCGGAATGTGGCTGATCGCCGCGATGCTGCCGCCTTACTGGTTGCTGCTGTGGCACGTCGGGGATCTGATGCGTGCCTTCGGCATCTCGCAGGAACTGGCGAGCCAGGGGCAAACGTTCCTGCGCGCCTACATGTGGTGCGCCGCGCCGTGGTTGTTGTTTCAGCTTCTGCGTAACTTTGTCTCGGCGCTGGAGCGTCCGCGCATCGTCCTGTGGTTGAGCATCGTGGGAATCCTGGTCAACGCGGTGCTGAGCTGGTCGCTGATCTTCGGTCATTTCGGTCTTCCTGCGCTGGGGCTTAGGGGCGGCGGCCTAGGCAGCACGCTGACCTGGCTGGCAATGTGCGGCGGGTTGATCGCTGTCGTATCGATCGAGCGGCGGTTTCGACGATTTCACCTCCTCGGCCATTGGTGGCGCTTCGATGGGCAGCGAATCATGGCCATGGTTCGGCTTGGCTGGCCGATCGGGCTGACGATGGCACTTGAAATGGGCGTATTCGCACTGGCTGCCTATTTCATGGGCTGGATTGGCGCCCCGGCGGTGGCCGCCCACGCCGTTGCGCTCCAGCTTGCCGCGTTGACTTTCATGGTGCCGCTTGGCCTGGGTCAGGCGGCAACGGTCCGGGTTGGGCTTGCGCTTGGCCGCCGCGACCAGGCTGCTATCGCGCGCGCCGGCTGGACGGCCTGGGTAATGGGCGTCGGCTTCATGGGCGCCATGGCGTTCGGCATGTGGATCCTTCCGCGCGCGCTGGTAACCCTGTTCCTCGAGGACGTGCCCGGTAATGCCTTGGTAATCGCGCTTGCGGTCAGCTTCCTCAAGGTCGCGGCGGCATTCCAGCTGGTCGACGGCGCGCAGGTGATCGGCGCGGGCATGCTCCGGGGGCTCCACGACACGCGTTGGCCGCTCATATTCGCATTCTTCGGTTATTGGGGCGTAGGCCTCGGCATCGGTGCCTGGCTCGCCTTCGGCGCCGATTGGAAGGGAGTAGGAATCTGGATCGGGCTCGCCAGTGGCCTCGCCGCCGTCGCTGTGCTGATGCTCATGCGCTGGATCCTGCGCGACCGCTTCGGTTTGACGCGATCCGCCGACGCTTGATCAAAAAACCTGCTCGGGCACCGTTGACGGCTGAACGGCGGACAACCATATGCACGGCATCGCTGGCACTCTCTGCTTGAGAGTGCCAACAGATATGTTCAACTTGAGAAAGAAGAGGGGTTCAACCCATGGGTTTCAGACCGCTTCATGACCGCGTCCTCGTCCGCCGCGTCGAGGCCGAAGCGAAGACTGCCGGCGGGATCATCATTCCCGATACGGCGCAGGAAAAGCCGCAGGAAGGCGAAGTCGTCTCTGTCGGCTCGGGCGCGCGCTCGGACGACGGAACCGTCACGCCTCTCGACGTCAAGGCGGGCGACAAGATCCTGTTCGGCAAGTGGTCGGGCACCGAAGTGAAGCTCGACGGCGAAGACCTCATCATCATGAAGGAAAGCGACATCCTCGGGATCGTCGGTTGACCTTCGATCCTCAACGCGTGCGTTGAGGAGTGAACTTAGCGAACTTCCATCAACGAAAGGGTAGCCAGATGGCAGCCAAGGACGTGAAATTCAGCCGCGATGCGCGTGAGCGCATCATGCGCGGCGTCGACATCCTCGCCGACGCGGTGAAGGTGACTCTCGGCCCCAAGGGTCGCAATGTCGTCATCGACAAGAGCTTCGGCGCTCCCAGGATCACCAAGGACGGCGTAACCGTCGCCAAGGAGATCGAGCTCAAGGACAAGTTCGAGAACATGGGCGCGCAGATGGTGCGTGAGGTGGCCTCGAAGACCAACGACATCGCTGGCGACGGCACCACCACCGCGACCGTTCTTGCTCAGGCGATCGTTCGTGAGGGCATGAAGTCGGTCGCGGCTGGAATGAACCCGATGGATCTCAAGCGCGGCATCGATCTTGCCGTCACCAAGGTTGTCGAGGACCTCAAGAAGCGCTCCAAGCCCGTCTCAGGGTCGAATGAAATCGGCCAGGTCGGCAGCATTGCCGCCAACGGCGACACCATCGTCGGCGAGAAGATCGCTGAGGCGATGGAAAAGGTCGGCAAGGAAGGCGTCATCACCGTCGAGGAAGCCAAGGGTCTCGAGTTTGAGCTCGACGTGGTCGAGGGCATGCAATTCGACCGCGGCTACCTTTCGCCTTACTTCATCACCAATCCGGAGAAGATGCAGGTCGAGCTTACGGACCCGTACATCCTCATCCATGAGAAGAAGCTGTCGAACCTTCAGGCGATCCTTCCGATCCTGGAGGCGGTCGTCCAGTCGGGCCGTCCGCTTCTCATCATCGCCGAGGATATCGAGGGCGAGGCGCTGGCCACACTCGTGGTCAACAAGCTACGCGGCGGCCTCAAGGTCGCGGCCGTGAAGGCGCCGGGCTTTGGCGATCGCCGCAAGGCGATGCTCGAGGATATTGCGATCCTCACCGGCGGCGAGTTGATCAGCGAGGATCTCGGCATCAAGCTCGAGAACGTCACGATCGAGATGCTCGGGACTGCCAAGCGCGTCACGGTGGACAAGGACAACACGACGTTGGTCGACGGCGCCGGCACGCACGAGGCGATCAAGGCACGCACCGAGGCGATTCGCCAGCAGATCGAAACCACGACGTCGGACTATGATCGTGAGAAGCTGCAGGAGCGGCTTGCCAAGCTCGCCGGCGGCGTCGCGGTGATCAAGGTCGGCGGCGCCTCCGAGATCGAGGTCAAGGAGCGCAAGGATCGCGTCGATGACGCGCTGCATGCGACCCGCGCCGCGGTCGAGGAAGGCATCGTTCCGGGCGGCGGCGTTGCGTTGCTTTATGCGACCAAGGCGCTCGAAGGGCTCAAGGGCCAGAACGACGACCAGACGCGCGGCATCGATATCGTCCGCAAGGCGCTCTATTCGCCGGTTCGCCAGATCGCTCAGAACGCCGGTCACGACGGT
>Ga0207711_10005881_pt1 | contig 10356 bp, 9 predicted proteins | sample KBSS34metaG_FD_184401 | JGI IMG/M metagenome (GOLD analysis project Ga0207711, IMG submission 184401) | Switchgrass rhizosphere microbial communities from Kellogg Biological Station, Michigan, USA - KBS S3-4 metaG (SPAdes) (version 2) | ecosystem: Host-associated > Plants > Roots > Rhizosphere >... | reverse complement strand
GTCGGCGATCCGCTGTTCGGTCCCGGCGGCACGCCGAAGAGCGACGCGCCGCCGGGAGAGGGTGGATATCTGCTGCACGCCGCCGCGCTGTCGTTCGCGCATCCGGCGACCGGCGCGCGCATCAAGCTTCGTTCGCGGCCTGCATGGCTCGCGGCCTAGCTCGCGCGACGCGCGTCCCGCCGACTCACGCCGACCCGCGCTAGCTCGCGTCGGCGGTCGCGGCGAAGCTCTTGAGAATCGCGGTCCAGCCATTATCCGAACCGACCCGGCCGCTGACGTTCTCGGCCTCCTCACCGAAGCGCTCGAGTAGCCGATGCTCGAGCTCGACGCGCGTGCGGTTCGCCGCGAGCGGCACGAACTTCACCTCGACCTCGGTCACGAGCGCGGGATCGAACTTGAACGCGGCGTCGAGCTGCCACGCGAGCGTGACACCATGCGGTGGATTCCAAGCGAGCACGCGGCCCCATTCACATTCACTGCCGTCCTCGCCGCGCTCGTACCAGCGGCCGTTCACCTTCGGCTCGATGATCGCCTCGACGAGCGCGGACTTGCCGACGTGGTGGCTCTTAGGCCACCACGCGCTCGTCTTGCGGGCAAACACCTCGAACGCCTTCGCCTGCGGCGCGTTGACCTCGATCGAGCGGCGCACCGGCGCGGGCTTGATCGTCCTTTTCGGGCCCGTACGAGCCGAGCTATCGGCCATAGTCGAAGTCTCCTCTCGATTTAATCGAAGCGTCAGGCCGCCTTGCGCAGCGGCTCGGGCGGCAGCGTCGCCTGCATGCTCGCACGCTCACTGACGCGCTCGAGCCACGCGAGGAGTGCGGTGCCCTCGAGGATCGACGCGCCTTCGGGCGTCGCAGCGAGATAGTAGAGCTGCGGCGCGAGCAGCACGTCGGCGAGCGAGAACTCGTCGCCCGCGAGATGCTTCTGGTCGCCGAGCAGCCGATCGATCTCGCCGAGGCAGAGTCGCGCCTCGGGCAACGCGGCGGCGATCGCGGCCTCGTCCGGCGCCTTGCCGAAGAGCACGGGGCCGACGATCCGCTCGAACACGATCACGCGCGCGACCCGCGGGAACAGATAGCAGTCGTTGATGCCGATCACCTGGTTCATCCTTCCGATCGCTCGCGGCTCGCGAGGCTGGAGCGCGGGGCCCGCGAACGTCGCATCGATGTAGCGCAGGATCGCCTGCGTCTCGTACAGATGAAAGTCGCCATGCTGGATCGCGGGCACGCGGCCGAACGGATGCAGACGTTGATACTCCGGTGTGCGCTGCGCGCCGGGCGCGAGCGCCTCGACACGATAGGGGGCGCGCTTCTCTTCGAGCGCGACGAGCACGCTGCGCGTGAACGGGCTGCCGGGAAATCCATGGACGATGAAGTCGCTCATTTGTCCTTCTCCTTCTTGGGTTGCTGTGGGTTACGTGGGGGCGTTTGCGCCGGCGCCGCGCTCGGTTGCGCGCCGCCATGACTTGGATATGCCGGCTCGTCTTTCTCGACTTCGGCCTTGAACGACTCGAGCGCCTCGGCCCAGAACTGATCGAGCCAGGCGCGCAGCGCACCGAGACCGTTCGGATCGATCTCGTAGACATTGCGCGTGCCATGTGTCTGGTGGACGACGAGGCCCGCGTCCTTCAAGACCTTGAGGTGCTGCGACACCGCCGGGCGGCTCACGGGCAACTCGCGGGCGAGCTCACCCACGGCGCGCGGCGCGCGGGCGAGCCGCTCGAAGATCTCGCGCCGCATCGGATCGGCGAGGGCAGCGAACGCGACCGAATGGTTAGCCATGACTTACTGTAAGCGGTTACTTACTAAGTCGTCAAGCTCGGCGCTTCAGAAGCCAGCAGCTAGGTCCGAGGGATCTGCGCCGACGATTCCGCGGAATCGTCTGGACTCAGTCTTCATCCGGAGCGTGTCGCTGTCCGGAATCCCGCAGCCGTCGGGCGGCGTGAACACGAACGCGCCGTGGTCGGTGGGCGTGACGCCGAAGCCGCCCTCGTGCAGCAGCGTGTGGGTTTGGCCTCTCGCTCCGTCCCGACGTCCGGAACCGAGACCGCCTCAGCCCGCATTCGCGCCTAGTGCGTGACCAAGACGGCCTCGCCGCGAATCAGTCCGTCGAAGCGCTCGATCAAGAGCAGCAGCTTGCTCGAGTCGTCGAGATGCTCGAAGCAGTCCTCGGCGTACGGATGGATCGCGCTCGCACTGGGCAACTCGCCGCCGTCCGAGAAGATCTTGCGCATCCGGGGGATCAGCATCCACTGCAACCACTGCGACAGCGCGAGAGTGTCAACGCAGAACGGCTGCGGGCTCGCGAGCAACTCCTGGCTCGGAGGAACGGGCTCCCAGAGCCGCATTCTGCGCAGCTCCGCTTCGAGACCGTCGACGACCGCGATCAGCGCGCGTTCGCGCGCCGCGGTCACGCCTCCTTCTCCATGAGCTTGTCGACGAGGCCCGCCGGCACTTCGGCGTAGTGGTCGAACTCCATCGTGAACGTGCCGCGGCCGCTCGTGCTCGAACGCAGGAAGTTGATGTAGCCGAACATCTCGGACAGCGGCACGAAGCCCTGCACCGAGACCTGCGTGCCTTTCTGGCCCTGGTCCGTGACCTGGCCGCGGCGGCGGTTGATGTCGCCGATGATCGTACCCAAGAACTCGGCTTCGCTCACGACCTCGATCTTCATGATCGGCTCGAGCAGCTTCGGATTGCTCGCTCGGTGCGCCTCGCGGAAGCACGCGCGGCCCGCGATCTCGAACGCGAGGGCCGACGAGTCGACGTCGTGGTACTTGCCGTCGAGCAGCCGCGCGCGGAAGTCGACCACCTCGTAGCCCGCGATCTGGCCGCGCTTGTGCTCGCTCTCGATCGCCTTCTCGACGGCCGGGATGTACTCGCGCGGGATGCGGCCGCCGACGACCTCGTCCGAGAACTCGACGCCGCTGCCGCCGCCGAGCGGCTCGAAGATCATCTTCACTTCGGCGAACTGGCCCGAGCCGCCGGTCTGCTTCTTGTGCGTGTACGTGTGCTCGACCGTGCGGCCGAATGCTTCGCGGAAGCTCACGCGCGGCCGGCCCATGTTGGCCTCGACGCCGAGCTCGGTGCGCATTCGGTCGATCGTCACCTCGAGATGGAGCTCGCCCATGCCGCGCAGCAGCGTCTGGCCCGTCTCCTGGTCGACCTCGAGCCGCAGCGAGGGGTCGGCCTTCACCATCTTGTAGAGCGCGGTCGACATCTTGTCGACGTCGGCGCGCGACTTCGGCTCGACGGCCACGCTGATCACGGGGTCCGGGAAGCGCATGCGCTCGAGCAGGGCCGGATGATCCATGTCGGAGAGCGAGTCGCCGGTTTCGGTTTCTTTCATCGACACGAACGCGCAGATGTCGCCCGCGCGCGCCTCGTCGATGTCTTCCGTGTCGGCGGCGTGGATCTCGACCATGCGGCCGATGCGCTCGCGCTTGCCGCGCGTGACGTTGAGCAGCGTGTCGCCCTTCTTGACCACGCCCGAGTAGAGGCGCACGAAGGTGAGCGTGCCGAACTGGTCGTTGATGACCTTGAACGCGAGCGCGCGCGCCGGCGCGTCGTCCTTGACCTCTTGCTTGCCGATCTGCTTGCCGTTCTCGTCGACGATGCCGATGCCGCCGTTCTCGCCGGGGTAGGGCAGGTAGTCGATGACGGCGTCGAGCATTTGCTGCACGCCCTTGTGCTTGAACGACGAGCCGCAAAGCACCGGCACGAACGCCCCAGTGATCGTGCCTTTGCGGATGCACGTCTTGAGCACCTTCGGATCGAACTTGCCCGACTCGACGAACTCGAGGAACGCCTCCTCGTCCATCGCGAGCGCGTGCTCGAGCAGCTCCTGCCGCAGCTCTGGGATCCGCTTCACCCATTCGGTGTCTTTCGTCGACGCGAACTTGAAACGGTCGCTGATCTGGTCCAGCGGGACCGTCTCCCATTTCGCGTCCTTGTCGTCCGAGTCCCAGATGTAGCCGACGTTCGCGACGAGATCGGCCATGCCGACGAATTCGTCGGAGCTTCCGAACGGGATGTGGCACAAGAGCGCGGTCACGCCGAGACGCTGCTTGATGCCCGTGACGCACTTCTCGAAGTTCGCGCCGATCCGGTCCATCTTGTTGATGTAGCAGAGGCGGGGGACGTTGTACTGGTTCGCGAGGCGCCAGTTCGTCTCGGTTTGCGGCTCGACCCCGGCAACGCCGTCGAACACGACGACCGCGCCGTCGAGCACGCGTAGGCTCCGATTCACCTCGATCGTGAAATCGACGTGACCCGGCGTGTCGATGATGTTGATCTGGTAGCCCTTCCACTCGGCGGTGACCGCCGCGCTCTGGATCGTGATGCCGCGCTTGCGCTCCTGCTCGAGGTAGTCGGTCGTCGTGCTGGCCTTCAGGTCCTTCGTGTCGTGGACCTCGATGATGTTGTGCTTCTTGCCCGTGTAATAGAGCACGCGCTCGGTAGTCGTGGTCTTGCCCGCGTCGATGTGGGCAATGATCCCGATGTTGCGGTAGAGCTTTAGATCCTTCTTCCTGGCCATGGTCAGTCCCGTTAACTAAGGTGTCACCGGGGCGGCTGGCCCGGGCGAAGCGGGCACTATATAGATTTCGGGTGATTTCGGAAGGTGTCGGGTCGAAAAAGGCCGCGGGTCCTCCGAGCTATAGGCGGCGCGGGTTCTAGCCCTGGCGTTGGAACGGAACCGCCAAGGCATAGCGAAATCGCGCAAGCATTGGCCAAAAGCCCACCGGCCGCATCGGCGGAACCGGCCTACATCGCGGTTTTGGGCATGGCACGAATCTCGCAAACGTTCGGCCCGTTACGCGGTGCCGCGTCCTTTGCACCCGAGCCGCCCGTAACTTATGGTCGCAATCCAGATTTGAACGGTCGAAGAACGAAACGAGGCATACCTATGTCCACGTCCATCCAATATCTCGACAAAGCCATGCTGAAGCTCCGCGACCTCGGGCTCGTGCCCGAGAAGACGGAGGAAGCGCCGATCGTCGTTTTGTTGAATCGCGTGTCCGATCTCGACAACGACAAGGTCGTCGCGATCGCCCGGACGCTGAGCCAGACGTCGCTGTTCAACCAGGTGGTGCGCGAGCAGGTCTCGGGCATGGGCTTGAGCGACCGCTACACGAAGGTCACGGACGCGTTCAACACCATCCGCGATGACGCGAAGGCGATGGTCGAGCAGCTCGAGGACGGCAGAATCAACAGCTGGGAGCGGCTCCAGAACGCCTGGATGAAGGCGACGCGCGGGGACATCCCAGCGCGCTTCGACAAGATCAAGAAGGTGTATCTCGATGTCGCGAAGGACACGAACGACCAGATCGAGCGCGAGCACACGATCCTCACGGCCTATCAGGACTTTCGCGGCGCGCTGAAGGAAGCCGAGATCCTCGCGCTCCAGGTGCTCAAGACGGCCGAGCAGAAGCTCGCCGTGCAGAAGGCGGAGCTCGAGAAGGCGGTGCAGGCGGTCGAGCAAGCGCCGACCGACGACCTCGTCGCCCGAGCGAAGCTCGAGCTCGCGCGCGACGAGCAGCTGCGTGCGGTGCAGTTCGCCGAGGACCGCTATCAGATCTGCAAGGACCTGTCGGACAACATGACCGTCGGCTACAACACGTCGGAAGTCGTGATGGGCCGGCTCGTGCAGACGACGAACGCGAAGGATCGCGTCTACAAGCAAGCCGTCTCATTCTTCGGCACGAACGAGACCGTGCTGACGGCTCTGAGCGCGTCGTTCACCGGCTTGCTCGGCTTGAGCGAGAGCACTCGCACCCTAGATGCGATGAAGGAGGGCGTAAGCCGGAGCCTCGAGGACCTCGCCGAAATCGGCGGTAAGGTCCAGGAGGCGGCGCTCAAGGCGGGCTACGGGCCCACGATCCGTGCCGACGCGGTGAAGAAGCTCGTCGCGTCCGTCGTGAACTACCAGGAGCGCTCGCGCGAGATCATCGACGAGATGCGCTCGCTCAGCACGCGGAACGCGGCCGAGATTCGCGAGGCCGTGGAAACCGGCAAGCAGCGGCTCGCGCGGCTCGTGCAGAGCGGCAATGCGCTCGCCGTAGAGCCGCCGCGGTCGGCGTCGTGAGGCTATAAGGCAGGCGAGGGTTCGAGCGATGAACCAGGTCGTCGTCAAGAAGCCCGAGCTCACGATGCCCGTCGGCACGGCGGAGGCCGAGCCGCTCAACGAGCTCATGCTTGCGATGGACGTGGTCGACACGCTTCGCCATCGCGAGCTGATGCTCGAACGCGAAGTCGAGGCTGGCGATCGCGACCAGCGGCTGCTGGTCCGGTTGCGCGAGATCTACACCGGGCAGGGCATCACCGTGACGGACGATGTGCTCGCGCAAGGCGTGAGCGCGCTCCGCGAGGATCGCTTCGTCTACCAAGCGCCGGCGCCGAGTCTCGGCCGCTCGCTCGCGACGCTCTATGTGAGCCGCAAGCGCTGGGGCAAATGGGTAGTCGCAGCGGTCGCGATTATCGGCGCTGCCGTTCTTGCGCAGACGCTTTACACCGGCTGGCAAAGCAGGGCGACCGCAGCGCTGCCCGGCGAGCTGGAGAGCGCATATCAAGTGATCGTGGGCGAAACTCAGGATCCGAAGGCGCTCGAGCAAGCGAAGGCGACGTTGAGCGCCGGCCAGGTCGCGCTCTCACATCGCGACTTCGGCGGTGCCGGCGCCGCAGTCGGCGAGCTGCGCGCGCTCGACGGGCGGCTCGAGCAGCAGTACGAGCTCCGGATCGTGTCGCGACCCGGCGAGCGCAGCGGCCTCTGGCGCCAATCGGACGAGAACCCGTCGGCGCGCAACTACTACCTGATCGTCGAGGCGATCGCGCCGAACGGCGCGCCGCTCACGATCCAGATCCGCAACCAGGAGGACGGGCGCACCAGCCCCGTCAGAAAGTGGGGGCTGCGCGTCGACGAGGCCACCTACGAGCGCGTCGCGGCCGACAAGCGCGACGACGGTGTCATCCAGCAGGACGTCGTCGGCGCGAAGCGCCGCGGCGAGCTCGACCCAGAGTACTCCGTGGCGACGACGGGCGCCGCGATAACGAAGTGGTAGCGGACCATGGTTGAGAAAGCGGTTACCGGCGGCGACGTGCTCGGCATGATCGAGCGGATGCTCGACGGCACGCGCCGGGAGCTCGAAGCCGTTGCGACGCGGCTCGAACGCTCGACCACCGAGCTCGAGAAGCAGCGCCAAGCCGAGCTCGGCGTCTTGAGCGTGCTCGCGCGAATTCGCCTGCGCGAGATCGAGAGCGGCGTCGCCGATGCGCTCGACGAGACGGGCACGCGCGTGAAGGAGCTGCTCGCGAAGCGCGGCGACGCGCAGGCCGCGGTCGGTGTCGAGCTCGGCACCGAGCAGGACGCGCTCGCGAAGCTCGAGCAGGAGCGCGCGGCGCAACACGCGGTCGTCGACACGGCAGAGAAGGACGTCGGCGCGGCCGAAGCCGTTGCGCAGCAGAACCTCGCGGCCGACGCGGCGTACGGCGCGCAGCTCGAGAAGGCGCACGCGTCGGACCGCGTCGCGAGCACCTCGGAAGAGAAAGCGCGGGCCTCGCACACCGATCGGACCGATAAGGGCAAGCCGTACGAGGCCGATCCCCTGTTCGCGTACCTCTGGTCGCGCGGCTACGGGACGTCGCGCTACCGCGCGGGCCCGCTTGCGCGGATGCTCGACGGCTGGGTTGCGCGCGTCGACGATTTCGAGCCGCTGCGCCAGAACTATTGGATGTTGAACGAGCTGCCCGCGCGCTTCGACGAGCACTCGAAGCGGATGCGGGCGCTCGCGGACGAGGACATCGCGGCCGTGCGCGCGCTCGAGACCGCGGCCGCCGCCGCGGCCGGAGTCCCGGAGCGCCAGCGAACGCTCGCGGCGGCCGCCGACGCGCTCGCGGCGCTCGACAAGAAGATCGCGGACCAAGAGGCCGCGGTTCACGCGCTCGTCGACAAGCGCGCTGCGTTCGCCGCGGGGCAGGACGACATCTCGCGCGAGTGCACGCGCGTTCTTTCCGACGCGCTGCGCGGAGAGCAGATGCGCACGCTGCGCGAGCGCGCGAGCCGCACCCCGACGCCCGAGGACGACGCCGCGGTCGATCAGCTCACCGTGATTCGCACGGAGATGCCGCGGCTACAGGACGAGGCGAGCCGTTACCGAGCGTTGCACGACGCACACAGCGACCGCACGGACAAGCTCGAGGAGCTCCGCAAGCGCTTCAAGGAGCATCGCTTCGACGCGGTGAGCTCCGAGTTCGTGAACGGCGCGCTGATCGGCGCGCTGCTCGGCCAGCTGCTCTCGGGCACGCTCGGCGTGCCGGACATTTGGGACGCGCTCACGAAACAGCAGCGTTACCGCAACCTCGGCGTCGATCCGCGCTTTGGCAGCGGCCGCTTCCCGCGCTTCCCGGGCCCTGGGCCTTGGGGGGGTGGAGGCTTCGGCGGTGGCGGCGGCGGACCGCGCGGCGGCGGCTTTGGCGGCGGCGGTTTCGGCTCGGGCGGCGGCTTCGGCGGCGGCGGGTTCCGGACCGGCGGCGGCTTCTAGCGCGCGTCAGCGCGCCGCGTCGCGCGAGTACTGCACCGGACATCCTGCCGGATAGACGCCGGCCTTGGCGCTCGTCGCGCAATACTTCTTCGCCGTCGCAACCTGCTTCTCGATCGTTGCGATGGTGTCCTTGAACGTGGTCACCTTGCCGTGCACCGGGATGTTGATCTCGGGATCGAGGCCGTAGTGCTCGACGTTGTCGAGATACGCGCCGCCCCACCAGTTGTAGTCCCAGTTGAACGTCGTGAAGTCGCCCTCGAGCAAGATGCGTCGCTCGGGGATGTATGCGAACACGGCCTCGGCCATGTGCAGATGGCCGAGCACGTGATAGACGTCGACATGCATCGTGCCGTCGTCGAGCGCGAGGTGCTCGTCTACGGGCACGAACTTCAGCGGCTGCGGCGAGCGCGCGAGTGCGTCCGGGAAGTTCGGCGCGGGCCGCGCGACCATTTCGCGGAAGATTTCTTCGTTCGCACGGCGCGAGATGATCGTGAGGCCGCGCGCGACGGCGGCGCGGAGCCCACCCGAGTGGTCGAAGTGGTGATGCGAGACGATCACTTCCGTGACCTTCTTGCCTGGCACGAGCGTGTTCGCGAGGTCGAGACGTGCGAACGTCGCGGCCTCGCTCGCGTAGGCCTCGAACATCGTGAGATGGTCCTTGAACTCGATCACTGCGCCGGCGTCGCCGCGGTAGCGCACGTCCCAGACACCCGGGGCGATCTTGCTCGACTCGGCCGTCGGCGTGGGCGGCGGAGTCGGCGGCGGCGGGAACGCCGGCAGGTTCTTCGCGTTCAGCTGATAGGAATCCACCTGGAACTCCGACGTCGTGATGTTCCGCCAATCGATCGCGGTGGTGATACCGGTCGGAAGCTGCACGCCGTCGAACGGCAGATAGCCCGTGAAGTAGGCAGTGTTCGTCACGTCGCCGAGCGTGTCACTCGCGCTGATCCAGCGCACCCAGGCGGGCAAGTGCGTCGCGGGGTCGATCGCGATCCGCAGCGGCGGTCCAGCGTCGACCGAGAACTCGACGACGGGCTTGCCGTTCTCGATCGTGACGGCACCGAGCTTCGTCGCGGAGTCGAGCGCCGCCAGGAGCGCCGTGAGAGGGTGGTCGAGCATCGCGAGGCCGGTCTGCACGTTCTGATTTCGGTTCGGATTTGCCGCCGCGGCGAACGGAAACAGCGATGCGCGCCGGTCCTGGACGAGCGCGCGCTTGTTCTTGAGATCGAAAACGCGTTGCGCGTCGGTCGCAACTTGATACTTGTGCGGCGCGTGCGCATCGGGCGACAGGTCGCCGCCGCCGAGCTGGCTTTGATACAACCCGAAGCCTGTGAGCACGACGTTGTCGAGCGAGCGCAGGCGATCGAGCCCGCCCATCGCGGCGGCCGATTGCTCGAGCAGCGCGCGCGTCGGCGGCGTCTGCGGGTGCGCGGTGTAGTACGTGCCGAGACCGATGACGAGAGCCGAAAACCAAGTCAGCCGACGCATCGCGATGTTCCCCGTTGTGACGGGCGCAGAGCATAGCCGATTGCATGGCGTGCGAGCGCCGTGCGGTAGGATGCGCGAGCATGGAGCGCAGCGTCGGAAGGAAGGCCCGCAAGCGCAAGCGACGATCGCGCGTCGGACGCTGGCTCGCGAGCGTGCGCAAAGGGCGCTGGCATCGCGTGCTGCGCTCCACTCCTGGCTGGGTGAAGGTTGTCGCGGCCGTGCTCGTTCTCGCCGTGGTGTCGATCGGCGTGAACTGGGTGTACCAGGTTTACCGTAAGCCGACGGAGCTCTTCTTTCCGCTCAGCGGCAGCTTCTACAAGGACCCCGCG
>Ga0207711_10005879_pt1 | contig 10358 bp, 10 predicted proteins | sample KBSS34metaG_FD_184401 | JGI IMG/M metagenome (GOLD analysis project Ga0207711, IMG submission 184401) | Switchgrass rhizosphere microbial communities from Kellogg Biological Station, Michigan, USA - KBS S3-4 metaG (SPAdes) (version 2) | ecosystem: Host-associated > Plants > Roots > Rhizosphere... | reverse complement strand
ATGACTGCTGCGCCTCGAGCGCGTCCATAAGCGTGGCTCCCCGCTCCGTCCGACCAATGCGTGCAGCGTCCGATCAAGATCGAGCCGACTGCGTAGAGAAGCGTGACTCACACCGAGACGGTCCACTCAGGACTTACGACCGAGAGGAGAACTCGACGCTTGACAAATGCGCCCGATCAGAGAAGCGGACGGTGGCGAACGACTGCTTGCGGAAGTCCGGAACCTGAGAGGCCCTGGATGGCCTGGCGCTTTCATCGACCTGCCGTCCCAACGTCCGCGCCGCATCTTGCGCGATTGCTCCCGGAGGACCTGGCCTACTGGCTTTTCGCAGGCGCACCGGGAAGGACAGCAGCCACGCCCTCCGGGTTGATGTTGAACGCCAAGAATGTCAGTGGAATATCACCCGGGTTCCCCCACTGGTGCACAAGGCCGAACGGTTCGTAGATCAACGAACCTGGCTTCTCGGCAGCCAATTTCCCTTCGACCGTGTTTGCGCCCGTTCCAGAGACGATGTAATAGAGCGCTGCGCCTGATCGATGGTGCGGAGGATTTGAGGGCATCTGCGCGGGAAAGGTAACTCGAGTCAGGTTGAGGTCATGGCGGCCGGCCTTCAGCGCCGGAAGAGGCGCTAGGGTTCGATAAAGCTCCCGCACGGTGGCGGGTGGCGATGCGAGCGGTGAATCGAGATCCGCGGGCGGGGCGAGCAGGAAGTGCAGAACGGTTGAAGGACCGCTCTCTGCAGCCTTCAGCGTCGCTACGCTGCCGCTGGCGATGAACACGCCCTCCCCGGGGCTCAACGTCTTGATCTCTCCACCTATCGCAACCTCGGTCGAACCCGAGAGCTGGTAGACGATCCCGTCGGTCGAAGAGACGCTGCTAGTTGTCCCCGCGGGGAGGGTGACGCTTACCGCCTTGAAGTGGACGGGCTTATCTCCGAGCAACGACAATTTGGTCGAGGCTACTACCGTTCGCGCAGTTGCCGGTGCAGGGGCGGGTGTTTGAGCTGTGGCGGGGGCGGCCAGTGCCGCGGCGCAAACCAAGAAGATCGCACTGGTTATTGTCCGCATGTTGCGCTCCTTGAATCGGCTCATGCTCACTCGAAGCGAGATCTGATCGGCGGGAGAGCACCCCACCCTGCCGCAATTCAGTCTGCCAGGGGAGCCTCATTGAAGGCCAGGTCCTATGCTATGTAATCTCAGGAGCCTACGCTCGGTCACGAGAGCCGTCCACGCAGCTTGACGATTTCGCGGCCGAGCGCGGAGCTAGGCCCGACATTCAGCGTAGCGCCGGTCGATTCGGCTTCGTTCGGCGCAAGCCCCATCCTGCTCTCGTAACCGACTTCCTCGCGTGCGTCGGCTGCAAGGCGGTGTACTTCGCTCCCGTGCGTCGACTTGACCCACCTGAGATTCGGCCCGGCCACGGCATGCTGGGAATCGGCGGCCACGAGCCTGGACCCGACAGTAGTACAGCATTGAAGCGCGATGCCGCAGACGCAGCGCAGGACTACCGGAAGCCAGGTCGACCAAGCCGACGCTAAGGGTGCGGGGCTCTGTATGAGGAATCTAAGACCGCTTTCGGGCCATCAGCTGCAGTCGGCGAACGACCGCTTTGCGTCATCGAAAGCAGCGCTATCGTGGCGGCTTCCCTGCGAATGCACGGGTATGTCTCACTCTAGAACGGATCGACATGCACAGTTACTGGTCAGTCTTTAGGCGTGCGCGCACCTTGGTGGGAGCTATATCCGGGGAAGCTCAAGCGAATCATTAGTACGCGCACGAACCCTTGGATTACTCACGGCGATATGCTCGCGTATGCATCGCCGTTCCTTTCATGTCGCGATGGTGGCGGTAATGGCGTGGCCAGATCAGCTCCACGCTCAGCGTTCTAAATTGCCCACGGTTGGCTATTTGGCGAACGCGGCGCCCCAAGGCTTTTCGGCCTATGTCGACGCCTTTCGGGGTGGACTAGCCGAGATGGGCTTCGTCGAAAGTCGCGACGTCGCGATCGAGTACCGCTGGGCCGAAGGAAAGCAGGAGCGGTTGCAGGGCTTTGCCGAAGACTTGGTGCGGCGCAAAGTCAGCGTTATCTTCGCTACTGGCGGCGCTGCACCGGCACTCGCGGCACGAGCAGCGACTTCACTCATACCAATCGTGTTCACTGGCGGCAGCGACCCCGTCCGGTCCGGTCTCGTGAGAAGCCTAGGGCGTCCCGGAGGCAATGCCACGGGGGTTCTCAACGCCACCACCGAGCTGACGGCAAAGCGCCTGGCGCTGTTGCGCGAGGCCGTTCCGTCGGCCACGTTGATCGCCGTGCTGATCAATCCGGCGAGCTCGGGCTACAACAGTCAACTCGCAGAGATCGAGGAAGCGGCCCGCGCGCTCGTGCAAAAGATCGTGCTCGTCCCAGTAACGAACGCGCGAGATCTCGATCAGGCTTTCGCCAAGATCCTCGAGAACCATGTCGGGGCGTTGTTTGTTGCTGCCGACCCCGTATTCACCACCGCCGGCGAACACCTCGGGGTGTTGACTACGAGACACTCTATTCCCAGCAGCTATTCGTTCCGAGACCCGGTGGTCGCGGGCGGACTTATGAGCTATGGCGCGAATCTCTTCGAGGTGCATCGGCAAGCCGGTGTCTACACAGGTCGCATCCTGCGCGGCGCCAAACCGGCGGATCTTCCCGTGTTGCAGCCCACCAAACTGGATTTAGTAATCAACCAAAGGATTGCCAAAGCGTTGGGCTTGGCCATCCCTCGCTCACTGTTGCTACTGTCGGATGAAGTGATCCAGTAAAACGTTCCCATGCCTACGACGGCTTCGGGGACGTTGATATTCCGAACGTGAGTCTCCTGTGGGTCGACTGCGGGTCTTCCAGCTTCCTATCGCCTTGCTAGAAACCTGCCGTTCGCGATGGACAGCCGAGTAGCCGACGTTGGCGTAGCCCGGGTTCGGCCACAAGCGGCCGCCTGCGAGCGTCCGCTGGAAAGGATGCCGATGGATGCAGGGACGAATGGCCGTGTTCAGTGCGGGACCTGACTCACGCCAACTGGACGTGTCGACTGCCACCCCACAACGAGACCCTAGCCAGGCAAGACGTCGTCAAAATGGATGATTGCATTCCTAAGGGCACGCTCCCAGACTCGCACTCTCGATCGTGGCGAGCTGGCGCTCGCTGCGAGGTCGTGTCTTCTCCGGAGTGAACAATGCGCCCGATCTTGAAGCTGGTCACCCGTGCCCTACTGCTGGCTCCCTGGCTCACCCTTCCGGCACTCGCAGCGGCGGGCGACGTAGTCACCGACTGGAACCTCAAGGCGAGCGAGATCGTCGCTGCGCACCAGCCCGGGCCGCCGGGTAATGCGACGATGGCGGTTGTTCAGACGGCCGTTTTTGACGCCGTCAACGCGATCACGCGCCAGTATCCGAAGGCCGTCGTCCCGACGCTGAAGGCGGCGCCGGGGGCGTCGGTCGAAGCCGCGGTCGCCGCGGCGAACCGCACCGTGCTGCTCAAGCTGGCACCGTCGCAGCAGGCCGCGGTCGAGGCGGCATACCAGGCATCACTCGCCGGCATCGCCGATGCCAAGGCCCGGGCCGACGGCATCGCGGTCGGCGAGCAGGCGGTCGCCGAGCTGACCGCCCGCCGCGCCGTCAAAGCCGCCGACATGGTCTATTACCGACCGGTGACCCGCCCCGGCATGTACGTGCCGACGGTGGTGCCGGCGGGTGGCGACGCGTTTCCGGTCACGCTGTGCTGGGTTCTCGACCGTGTCGACCAGTTCCGCCCCGGTCCGCCGCCCGAGCTGAGCAGCGCGATCTGGGCGCGCGACTACAACGAGATCAAGGCCATGGGTGCGCGCACCGGCAGCAAGCGCACGGCGGAGCAGACCGAGATCGCCCGCTTCTGGACCACGACCGGGCCGGCCGTCTACTTCCCGATCGCGCGCTCAGTGACGAGCCAGCCGGGACGCGAGGTGACGCGCAACGCGCGCTTCCTCGCGGCCTTCGCGCAGGTGGGGGTCGACGCCATCGACGCCGTCTTCGACGCCAAGTACCACTATCAGTTCTGGCGGCCGTTCACCGCGATCCGCAACGGCGATCAGGACGGCAACGACGCGACCGAGCGCGACCCCTCCTGGCTGCCCTTCATCGAGACGCCGATGCATCCCGAGTACCCGTGCGCCCATTGCACCGCCGCCGGCGCTTACGGTGCGGTGTTGCTGGCCGAGATCGGCACGGGGCCGGCACCGCGCCTGAGCAGCACCAGCCCGACACTGCCTGGCGCAACCCGCTCGTGGACGAGCGTGGCCGAGTTCGTGCAGGAGGTGTCGGAGGCGCGCATCTACGACGGCGTGCACTACCGCAATTCGACCGAGGTGGGCAGCGCGCTTGGCCGCAAGGTAGGCGAGCTGGCGGTGGCGAAGCTGATGAATTGAGCTTTGCCCGCTCCGAGGTCGCGTTGCGCCAAGCAACCGAGAATGCTAGAGGCATCGCCAACCACGACGCCGTGAACACCCTAGGCCGCACGCCCGGGCAGCGGCGACTTTGCTGCCACGGTCTGAGCTAGCACGCCGCGCGGCGAGCAATGCGTCCGCGAGACGGGCCGACGTAGACTTAATAGCTTCGCCTCGGTAAGAGGAGAAACTTATGCTGCGCAGGTTACTCGCATTTGCCTTGCCTCTAGCCCTGGCCGCGTGCAGTACCGGTCCGCGCGAGAGTACCCCGACCGCAAAGCCAGCAATGGCGCTTCGAATCGCGACGGATCCTATTGCGCTGGTGAACATACCGGTGGAAGACCCAAAGACAAGATCAGTCTCCGCTGCGCTGTACCAACCGCTTGGCACAGGACCGTTTCCCGCTGTTGTCATTATGAGTGGCTGCGCCGGCGTCAATACGGACGCCGACGTTGTCGGACGCGCCAACTTCGACTACATGTCACATGGCGTCGTAACGCTGGTCATCGATTCCTTTACTCCGCGCGGTCTTACTGAGGTGTGCAGCGACACGAAGCTTCTGTTCGAGAGCGTCGCCTTTCGCGTGAGAGATGCATATGCGGCTATTGGATGGCTCAGTGGAATGCCGGAGGTCGATCAGAAGCGCATATTTCTGCAGGGCTACTCACATGGAGCGGTGACAGCAATTGCCGCCATCGATGGACAGCGGCCGCAGTCCAACGTAGCGAAGATAGCGGGCGTCATTGCGTACTACCCGTACTGTTCCGCGAATAGCAAATTCTCCGTTCCCACCATCATCCTTATCGGTGAAAAGGATGATTGGACTCCGGCCAACCTTTGCACAGATATTGTCGACAAAACGAACGTTGAGATCACTGTTTATTCAGGTGCATTTCATTCATTCGCTGCGCCTGGGGCCGACCTTGTCTATCTCGGGCACCGCTTGCTTTACGATCCCGTAGCGACAACGGACGGTCAGCGCCGCGCCCTCGCCTTAATTCAATCGCGGCGCGAGTAGGCCTAGTGCGGCCTAACCCGTCGTTCGAGCGGAACCACAATGGGTGTCCTCATTGCCGTCTCATATCTGTCGTTCACTCACGACTTCGCGCACTCCCGGGCTCGAGACCTCGGCCTGTTACTCCTAGTCGGCCTCGTATCGGCCGCCATCGGATTTCTGGTGAACTTCAGTCTGCCCTCTGCCCGCGTGCTAACTCTGGACGGGATCGCCTACCCCTTAGCCGCCACCTACGTCCTGTTCTATGTCGTCGTCGTGAGCGCCGCGTGCACTTGGGTATGGCCACCACCGACAGGTCGAAGTGCCGCCTAACCCCTCCATCGAGCGGACGTTCCAAAGGCCGCTTCGCGCCCTTTGGCTCGCCGCTCATGTCGAACGTTGGCCCCAACACTAACGCGGACGAATCCACGCTTGGAGATCAACCCATGCCATCCATGGCCCGCTCCCGGAGCGGCACTTTGGCGGGAATACGGTCGATGCGCCGGCGGCTGGTGCTCGGCGCCGTTCCCGTGCTTCTCACGTGCGCGTTGCGCGCTCACGGACAGACAGGGCCATCACGGCGGGTAGCTTTTCTATCGGGGTCCACGCAAACCGACACAGCGGCGTTCTTTGCGTCCTTCCTGGACGGCTTGCGCGCGCTCGGCTATCGCGAGGGAGAGAACGTCGTCGTCGATGCGCGCTTCGCGGACTATTCCGGCGAGCAGGCAAGAGCTCTCGCTGACGCGATTGCAGTGGGTAACCCTGCGGTAATTGTGGCGAGCAGTGGAGGCATCGCGCCCGCGTGCGGGCTGAATCCACCGTTCCCTGTGGTGTTCATTCACAGCGGAGATCCCGTCGACGCGGGGTTTGCGGACAGTTTTGCGCGACCCGGGCGGAACGCGACGGGCGTGTCGCTGCTGACGCTCGACCTCATCCCCAAGCGAATGGAGCTGCTGCGGGAGTTCCGTCCGGACCTGCGCCGCATCGCGTTGCTGTGTAGCCCGGAGCACGCCGGTCAGCGGCACGAACTTGCGGCGGCGAAAAACGCCGCGGCGCAGATGCGCATGGAGGTAACTTATCACGAGGCGCGCAACCCGCAAGAGCTTGCGCAAATCCTACCGGACGTGGTCGCGGCGCGGCCTGATGCAGCCCTGCTTTTCTCGGATGCGCTGATGGTCGGCCAGCGCCACACGCTCGCGACGTTCTTTCTCAAGCACCGCATTCCGAGCGTCGCCGGCTGGTCGGCTTTTCCGGACAGCGGGCACCTCATGTCCTACGGACCGGAGCGGCACGTCGCCTGGCGCCGCATGGCCTACTTCGTCGATAGGATCCTCAGGGGCGCTCGGCCGAGTGATCTGCCGATCGAGCTCCCGACCGCGATCGAGCTCGTAGTCAACCGGCGCACGGCGGGCGCCATGAACCTTCCGCTGCCACCCGCCTTGCTGGCGCGCGCCGACCGGGTGGTCGATGCGCCCGCGGCCAGTTGATCGCCCGAGCGCCGATCCAAGACATCGAGCTGACGCTGAACCCCTTGCGCTTGATGGTCTTAGACGCACCGCCAAAACGTGCCTTTGAACCGGACGCGCCGGCAATGGGCTTCTTTCTGGCGGCGGGCAGTGGCGTCGTACCGGTTAACTTGATCGTTAAGTCGACCGACCGCTTTAGTACGCTCCAGCTCTCAGCACGTGTCCCCGCGCCTGAAGAGCGGCGGCGTTCTTGGGGCGTAGCGGACGTGCTACGGCGCAGAATGAGGCCGAGTTACGGTGCATGTACGCCCCCGTTGGCCCCACTGAGGGACTTCGCCATGACGCCTGCCGAAGTAGTGAACCTGCAACTCGCCGCGTACAACCGCCGCGACGTCGTTGCATTCGTGGCCACTTACGCTGAAGACGCATGTATTTACGAAATGCCGCACGCCAAGCTTGTCTTCAGAGGTCGAACTCAGATCGCTGAGCACTACGGGAACAAGACCTTTAAGCGGGAGGGTCTGCGCGCGGACCTGCTTGGCCGTTCGGTCGTAGGGAATAAGGTTTTCGATCACGAGCAGAGCTGGGGCTCTCCATCCGGACCCACGGAGGTGATAGCGCTCTATGAAGTGAACGGAGATCTGATCACCGCCGTATGGTTCTATGAGATAGCTGGCGTTTCTGAGCCTCCTGCCCATTGAGTCACTTCATCACTCCTACCAGCTAAGAGGAAGCACCAAATGAGGTGGCTCAGCATCGAGGAGATGGCAGACCTCGCGCCGCTACCCGATGGGTACAGCTACGGTCGGCTCAGCCGCGGTGAAGTACCAGCCTTCATCCAGGCAATCAAGCAGTGGCATCCCGACATCGTCGTCGGAGCGGGCAGCTGCTACCTGCGCGAAGACTTCTACCACGACAAGGTGTTTCTCGATGGCGAGGCGGAAAGAGACATCCAGGTCTTCCTTTTCAAGCACGACGGCAGGATCGTCGGAATGTGGTCTTGGGAGCGTGAACCGGACACACTGTCAATGTACGGTCGCCTGATGGTCATAGCTCCTGAGCATCGCAATTCCAAGATTGCCAGTACCGCGGTGGCCGCGGCCGAGAGGCTTGGGCGCGCCATGGGCGCCGAGTATTTGTACTCTGTGGCAACGCTCAAGCATCCCTATGCGCAGCTCGCAACCGAGCGAGCCGGGTTTCAGTTGCTTGGCTTTATGCCGGGGTATGACAGAGAGGTCGGCGAGGACGGTGTGATCAAGCGCGTGTATGAGGCTGTCTATGCCATGGTCCTTGTGCCCAAAGAGAGACTTCTGCGGCCTGAATCAAAGAATCTGTCGCCGAAAGCGAAGGCACTCTTCGAACTCCTCTTTCCCGCAGAAGACGATTCGAATGTTGCCTAGCTAGGCGGCATACAAGGAGCCTGCAGCTCACATCGACCGAACACAGCTGACGATCGCGTATGTCGGGACCCGGCCAGGAAGAGTCATCCACAAGAGCCAGAAGCGGTCCTTCGCCAGTACCCTGATATTCGCAAGGCACAGCATTCATTCGATCACCTCGTGGGCGCGCAGCAGCAGGGTTTGCGGGATCGTGAGTCCGAGCGCCTTCGCCGTCTTCTGGTTGATCGTTAGGTAGAACTTGCTCGGCTGCTCGACCGGCAGCTCCGCGGTCTTGGCGCCTTTGAGGACGCGATCGGCCAAGTACGGCAGCCGGCGCACGTCATCGAGGATGTTCGAGCCGTAGGACATCAGAATCCCGTAGCGCGCGACTTCCTGGAACGAAATGATCGCCGGCAGCCGCTGCTCGATCGCCAGTTTCGCGACCCGCGCGCCATGCTCGTACAGGAATCCCTGACCGTAGATCAGCAACGCATCGATCGGCTCACGTGCGAGCGTGGCGAATGCGGGGTCGATATCGTCGGGCGAACGCATCTCGATCGGTCGCAGCGTGACGCCCAGGCTGCGCGCCGCCGGCTCGACTTCGGCAGCGATTGCTGCATGTAACGAGACCGTCGGATTGAACAGGGTCGCGATGCGCGAAGCTTTCGGGACGACTTCCCTGAGCAGCTCCAATTGCTTCGCGCTCGCCCCGGGGCCCAGTCCGCCCATCCCAGTGACGTTTCCGCCGGGCCGGGCGAGGCTCGCGACGAGCCCCGACCCTACCGGGTCGCCGACATAGTAGAAGAGGATAGGGATCGTCGCCGTCGCGTTCTTCAGTGCCGTCGTATGCGGTGTTCCTGAACCGACGAGCAGATCGAGCTTGCGCTGCACCAGATCGGCGGCATGCGCGAGCACCCGCTCGCTGCGGCCCTCGGTATAGCGGTTGTCGATCATGTAGTGCCGGCCTTCGACCCAGCCCAGCTCGCGCATGCCCTGGTTGAACACTTCCACCGGCTGCGGGCCGGCCCACGGACCGCTGCTGAGCCAGCCGATGCGATAGACCTTGCCGGGCGTCTGGGCGCGGCCGGCGCGCCCTGCGGGGAGCAGCCCGCCTGCGATGACGCAGATCAGGGTTCGGCGTGTGCTCATTCGATCCCCTCATCGACGCGCAGCATCAGCGATAGCGGAATCGTGATGCAGGGGGGCCTGGGGGCAATGAAGCGCGAAGCCGTGTGCGTCCGACCCCGCTCATTTCCACTGCTGCACGAGTCGCAGGCAACTCTACGCCCTAAACGACTGCTATCGGCGAACTGAGACGTTCCCGGTCAACTTCGGCTTTGGATCGAGGCTCAGCCTCGGTCGATAGCAGTCCTGGCTGGCGGCGGTCGGCCGTTAGCCCCGCGGGGCCGCTGTGGCACTTGGCAAGACACAGCAGGCTGTGGAACGACGGATTCGTATTCTGCTGGTCTCGTCCGATGGCGTCCTTGGCGTGTGATGAGATCTCGACCTGCTGCGTCATTCGACGATGCGATCGGCGCGCAGCACGATCGACCGCGGGATCGGGATGCCGAGCTCGCGCGCCACCTTTCGGTTCACGGTGAGCTGGAGCTTGGTCGGGCGCTCGATGGGAAGGTCGCCCGGTCGCGCCCCCTTCAGGATGCGGTCGACGTGCGTGGCAGCGCGGCGCAGCAGATCGTTGATGTCGGCGCCATAAGCCATTAGGACTTCGTCGGCGCCGAAGAGGGTGAACTCGCCGATCACGGGAATCCCCGCCTGCGCCGCGATCTCGGCGATCCGCTTGCGATTCGCTACCACGAAGTTGGTCTCGACCGTGAAGACGGCCTCGGCGCGCCCTTGGCGCAAGGCGTCAGCGAGACCATCGAGGTCGCCTGCGCTGCGCAGGGGAAAACGCTGCAGCTTCAACCCCATGCCCTTGGCAGCTACGACCGTCTCGGACGAAATGTCATCGCCTCCGTCACCCAGCTCGAGCGGCGCGACGATAACTACGATCCGAGAGACGCCGGGCAGCAGCAACTTCATGATCTCGAGGCGCTTCCGCTCGAGCTCAGGCA
>Ga0207711_10005868_pt1 | contig 10367 bp, 5 predicted proteins | sample KBSS34metaG_FD_184401 | JGI IMG/M metagenome (GOLD analysis project Ga0207711, IMG submission 184401) | Switchgrass rhizosphere microbial communities from Kellogg Biological Station, Michigan, USA - KBS S3-4 metaG (SPAdes) (version 2) | ecosystem: Host-associated > Plants > Roots > Rhizosphere >... | reverse complement strand
GTGCGGCCTACTTAGCGCGCGCCGGCCGCCAAGTAACGGTGCTCGAGGCGGCTGATACCGTGGGCGGTGGAGCGGTAACGCGCGAGTTTGCGCCAGGATTCAAAGTGTCCTCACTCGCTCACCTCCTGCACCTGCTTGAGCCGGCGGTGGTCGAGGATTTGGCGCTTGCGCGCCATGGCCTTAGCTATGCGCACGTGGGCCTGCGCACGTTGGCCCTGTCCTCCTCCCGTGCGCCGGTCATTTTGAGTGACGGTGACATCCAGGGAGGCGAAGTCTCCACTGCCGATCGCGAGGCCTATGCCCTCCACCACGCCCGCATGCAGAAGTTTTCGCAATTCTTGGCCCGTCAGCACGGGCGCGTGCCTCCGCGCCTGACCTTCGACGGCTGGCGCGAGGCATTGCCGGCGGCAGCTTTGGCCTGGGACCTGCGGCGCCTTGGCCAGAAGGACATGCGCGAGTTCCTGCGCGTAGTGACGATGAATATCTACGATATTCTCGAGGACACTTTCGACAATCCGTTGCTCAAGGGTGCGCTGGCGCTCGATGGCGTGCTGGGCGCGCGTCTGGGGCCGCGCTCGGGAAACACGGTTTACAACGCACTCTACCGCCACAGCGGCGAGCTTGACGGACGCCGCGGGGCGCTCGCGCTCGCGCGCGGCGGCATGGGTGGGGTAAGCACGGCGCTGGCCGCCGCGGCTCGCGATGCCGGGGCGCAGATACGCTGCGGCGCCGCGGTCGCTGAGATTGTTGTCAGGAACGGACGTGTGGCCGCCGTGCGACTGGCAGATGGCTCAGAGCTGGCAACCGAGTGCGTGGTATCCAACGCGGATCCGCACTCCACACTGCTCAAACTGCTGGGCGCGCGGCATCTGGAAGCGGAATTTGCGCGCCGCGTGCAGCACCTGCGCAATAGCGGCAATGCCGCCAAGCTTCATCTGGCGCTGAGTGACGCTCCCCAGTTCCTGGGCGTCACTCCAGCCCTGACGGGCGAGAGACTGGTCATCGCACCCGACCTGCAGTATGTCGAGCAGGCTTTCAATCCCGCCAAGTACGGCGAGTACTCCAAGCAGCCGGTCTTTGAAATTACTGTTCCTTCGCTCCACGACCGCTCCCTGGCGCCGGCCGGACAGCACGTGCTCTCGGCCGTGGTGCAGTACGCTCCCTACGCGCTCAACGGCGGATGGGCCACCGGCAAGGACGGCTTTCTCGCCGCCGCCATGGCAGTCCTCGAGCAACACGCTCCGGGCATCGGCAAGCTGGTGCTGCATGCCGAGCTGCTGACTCCGGCGGACATCGAGCAGCAATTCCGGATTACCGGCGGTCATTGGCACCACGCCGAGCTCGTGCTCGACCAGTTCATGATGCTACGGCCCGTTCCGGGCGCGGCTCAATACGCCATGCCCGTCGAGGGGCTCTATATGTGCGGCGCCGGTTGCCATCCTGGTGGCGGCGTGATGGGCAGCGCCGGCCGCAATGCGGCGCGCGTCGTGCTGGGGAAACGGTGAACCATGCTAGCCCGTGACCATTTTCATCAGGCGGTGCTCGAGACGCCCTTTCATGCGCGCACCGCTCCACTGAATCAGTTGAACCTCTGGCATCGCTGGCGCGACCACACGGTGGCCGACGCCTATTTCGATGTGGGCATGGAGTACAACGCGATCCGCAATTCCTGTGCGGTCTTCGATATCTCGCCGATGACCAAGCACCTGATCACAGGGCCTGATGCACTGGCGTTCATGAATCGGCTGGTGACGCGCGATGTGGCCAAGATCAAGCCGGGCCGCGTCGGTTACTGCCTGTGGTGTGACGATGCCGGGCAGGTCGTTGATGATGGCACCATTTTTCACCTGCGCGAGGGCGTCTATCGTCTGTGCTCGCAGGAGCGGCAGCTCGATTGGCTCATGTGCTCGGCGTTCGGCTTTGACGTGCGCATCATCGAAGACACCAACGATGTGGCCGGGCTTGCGGTGCAAGGACCGACCAGCTGCGCGGTGCTCAAGAGCCTGGGCCTCAGCGGCATCGAGACCATGACGCCTTTCGGCATGCGCAGCTACCCGTTCGAGGGTACCGAGCTCACGGTATCGCGCACTGGCTACACGGGTGATCTGGGCTACGAGCTGTGGATCGATCCGGCACGCGCCGTGCTGCTCTGGGATCGGCTGTTTGCAGCCGGCGCCGATCATGGCATTCGCGCGATCGGCACCATGGCACTCGAAATGAGCCGCATCGAGGCCGGCTTTATCCAAGCCGGCGTCGACTTCCTGCCCGCGGATCGTGCGATACGCACTGATCGCACACGCTCGCCCTTTGAACTGGACCTTGGCAGGCTGGTCGATTTCAGCAAGCCCAATTTCACCGGCCGCCGCGCGCTGCTCGCAGAGCAGCAGCGCGGCTCGCGATTCCGTCTGGTGCGGCTCGACGTGGAAGGCAACAAGGCCGCCAAGGATGCTTACGTCTACGATCCCCAGCGCAAGAACATCGGCGTGGTGACCTCATCAATGTGGTCGCCGGCCGCCAAGGCCAGCATTGCGCTTGCCTCGGTGCGCATGCCCTGGGGAAAGCCCGGGGAGGAACTGTTCGCCGAGATCTACTACCAGAAGGAACTCAAATGGAACCGGTTCATGGCGCGCTGCCGGGTGATCGAGGGCGCGTTTTATGACCCGGCGCGTCGCCGCCTGACGCCGGCGCCGGATCTGTAGCGCGGCTGGTTTGCCGATGGGCCAGGGCATTCAGCGCTACTGGGTGGGCGCAGCGGGCGAAAAGCCGCCGCTGATCGATCGCGCCCAGGGCATGCATATCTGGGACACTTCCGGAAAGCGCTATATCGATGTGACCTCGGGGCCCATCGCCGTCAACCTTGGTCACGGCAATGCGCGTGTGCTGGAGGCCATGCGCAGGCAAGCAGCGCGCGTGTGCTTTGCCTATCCGAGCAATTTCGAGAGTGCCGACAGCACGGCGCTCAGTGAGAAGCTGGCACAGCTGGCCGGTCCGGGACTGGACTGCGCGTTCTTCGTCTCCAGCGGGTCGGAGGCCGTGGAGAAGTGCCTGCAGTTTGCGCGCCGCGCGGCGATCGCCACTGGCGGTGCCGGCCGCCATAAGGTGATCAGCCGCAATCCCTCGTACCATGGCAGCACGCGCACCACCATGGCGCTCTCGGCCGATCCGGCCTACGCGCCTTACCTAACCGGCTCAAATGCCGGGATCCACATCACGGCCCCCTTCAGTTACCGCCCGCCCGAAGGCATGAGCCACGCGGAGCACGCGCGGGAGTGCGCGGAGGAATTGCGCGCGCGGGTCATCGCGGAGGATCCCGCCTCGGTGCTGGCCTTCATCATGGAGCCGGTCATGGGATTTTGCGGCGGCGCGAGCAGCGCACCGCCGGAGTACTACCGGCGGGTCCGCGAGATTTGCGATGAATTTGGCGTGCTGCTGGTGTTCGATGAAATCGTCAGCGGCGCCGGACGCGCCGGCAGCTTTCTGGCGGCCGATCATTGGCCCGGCGCGCGCCCTGACCTGGTGGTGCTCGCCAAGGGGCTCGGTGGCGGCTATGTGCCGCTGGCCGCGTTCCTGGCACCGTCGCGGTTGGTCGATGCCGTGGCCGGGGCCGGCGGCTTTCACGTGGGTCATACCCACAAGGCCCATCCCCTGGCCTGCGCCGTCGGGCTCGCGGTCCTGTCGGAGACCGTGGAACAAGGCCTCATCGAACGTGCCCGCGACAATGGGACGTACTTGCGCAGCCGCCTCGAGACGCTCAAGTCCGAGGGCACCATTTTGGGAGATGTGCGTGGACTGGGCATGCTTAATGCGATCGAGATCGTCGCCGACCGCGACAGCAAGCGCATGCTGCCAAGAGATTTGGACGTCGTCGGACGCATCCAGGCGCTGGCGCGAGGGGAAGGTTTGCTGATCTACGGGCGGCGCACCCACGCGGGCCGATTTGGCGATTGGATCATGGTCGCACCGCCCCTGATCGCAACGCGCGCGGACATCGATGAGATCGTCTCTGCGCTGGGCCGCTGCCTGAAAAGCTACGAACGGGAACTGGGCGAGCGGCGTTAGCGCCGAGCTTCGAACACTTTGCGGGCCGCGGCGATCTGCGCCAGCGTCAGGTCGCGCTCGGCGGCCGTGTTGTAGTCAGGATGGTTCTGCGCGGCGCTCGCGAGCCGATCAATCCAGGAAATGAAGTAATCCGCGTCCTTGCCGCAATGCGGCTCGCTCCCCTGACGGGTCAGGAACACCGGGCTGGTCGTGGCATAAGGATAGATGTCAAAGATGTCCGGATCGGCGTGATCGTTCCACGCACGCAGCAGCAGCCATCCGGGTCCGCTCACCGGCACGGACATGTCGATATCGGCACTGCGCCGGTCGCCACTGAGCGGAATGGCCTTCGCGCCCTTGCCCTGCTGAATGAGTTCCAAATGATCGATCGGCACGATCGATCTCATGAAGCCCTTCACGTGCACGCTGCTATGCCCGGGCGTCAGTGCAACCTCGCTGCCTGGCCCTTTGCCTTCGACTTCGAGCCCGAGCAGCGCGCTATTGGTCGCCAGGCTGTGCCCGGCTTTCAGCGCCTGCAGCCAGTTGGCCAGGCGGCTCTTCAGTTCGGGCGCTCCGTAGTTGCTGGTGGCATGCGCGCCGTCCTGGACATACACACGGTAGAGCCCGACCGGGCCATGGAGCGAAGCGAAATTGGCCATCGCGTCCGTCCCACCCGCCGCGGCGACGCGAAATCCGCAGTTGAGCAACCGATGCCAGACTTCGGCTGTGGCGCGGTGATTGTCGGAGAAGCCGACCACCTCATAGTAGTCGACCTTGCCCAGGGCCACATCGACAGGCAACTCGCTCGTCAGAGTCGCATCGTGGGCCGGATCCGGCACGTGATCGTAAGGGTGCACATACCCGACCAGCGCCGATTGGGCGTGTGCCAGATCGGCCACCGCCGCATTGGTGGGGTACAGGCTGGCCGCTGCGGTGTTCGCGTAGGCCGCATAGCCGGGTAGCAGGAAGTGGTCATTGAGCCCCAGCAGCCCCAGGTGCCCCCAGTAGCTGGTATGAAATTCCTGACCGTGTGAGATCAGCACCGCGGGAGTCGAGGCCGCATCGGGTAGCGGTGAGAAATAATCATAGTCGGGAATGCGCTGTTCCTTATTCACGACCAGATCGAACACCACGTCCAGGTCCTCGGCATCGGCTTGCCGCACCAGGTGCTCGGGCGTGTTGCGGTAGGCACCGGCGTAATTCATGTGCACGTGGACATCGGCACTGTGCCAGCTGGTCTGCCAAGCCGGCGGTAGTGCCAGCGGACTCAGCGCCACGTTGACAGCGACGGTTTCCCCGGCGCGCACCAGAATTTCGCTGCGCGCGATCTGGGTGGCCAGTCCGCGATACACCGTGATCTTCGCCAGCCCCGGGGGGAGCGAGAGCGTGGAGTCACCCTGGCTGTGAAAGTAATGAGTCTCGAACGCTGCTAGCTTCCGATCGTAGCCATCCTCGGCGTGCATCCAGGCATCGTCGGGCGCATATGCGCGGCCATCGGCGGCCACTACCGCGATGCGCGCTGAGACCGGCGGACCATGGGCCGCAACTCCGGTGACGTGCAGCTGCAAGCGCCCCATGGGCTTGAGGTAGTGCCGCTCGCGAACCGCGATAGTGCGCGTCTTGGCGCCGGGAATATCCATCACCTGGATCTGGTTGTCCCCGCTGCGATTGCTGAGATAAGCCACGCGCCGTCCGTCGGCCGACCAGCGCGCGCCGGTAGCCTCGCCCGCCCCGTAGGTCAGCGCCAGAGGGTCGCCGTTGCCGGCCGATGTCGTGCTCCATATCTGATGTCCGTTGCGGCCGGTGTATGAGGCATACACGATGCGCTTACCGTCCGGTGACCAGTCGGGCCGCGCGCGCCAGGTGGTTTCTTCCTGTCGTATCAGGCGCGGTTCGGCCCCGGAGGTTAGCGCGCGCCGCCAGATCGAGCCGGTGCCGTAAATGATTTCGGGGTTGCCCACGTAGATGAGCTCGCGCCCGTCCGGGGACCAGCTGGGCGAGAGCTCATGATCGTAGGCACTGTAGTAGTAACGGGCGGTGTGGCTCTTGCGCTCCGGCCATGCCGCCCCGCCGACGAGCTTGCCGTCGTTAAGATCGCCCACAAACACGTGAAAGTGACCGGTGCCGTTCGTCGACACCCAGGCGATGCGCTTGCCATCCGGCGACCAGCGCGGCTCGCAGTTCACGGCCCCGCCGCTGGTGATCTGCTGCACCGTGCCGCTCTCCAGGTCCAGCACATTGAGCTCGAGAGCATCGGCGAGGTAGCGAACAAACACTACCCGCTTGCCGTCGGGAGCGACATCCGGCTGATAGTCGTAACCCGGGCCGACGGTCAGTTGGGTGGCAGTGCCGGAATCCAGAGGCTGGATCCACAGGCTTCCCTGCATGGAGTACACGAGCGAGCGCCCGTCGGGCGTGAAGGCAACGCCGCTCGGCCCGCTGGTGAGCTGCGGCAGGTACATCTCGCGGTAGTAGTAATCGTGCGGTACGGCGATCTGATCGAGCACCGGCCGGCGCTCGGCCGAGGCCCCGAGCGCCATGCACAGCAGCGCGCTCGCGCCCGCCAAGGCCCGCAGTCGCCGCAAGCTAGTCCTGCTCCGCGAGTACTTCCTGGAAGGACTGGCGCAGCATGTCCAGTCCTTCATCCAGTACCTTGGGCTCGATCATGAGCGGCGGAATGATTCTGATTCCGCTGGCACCGCACTCCAGCAATAACAAGCCGTTCTCGTAGGCCCGCGCCACAAGCCGGGTTGCAAATTCCTTGGCCGGGACCTTGGTGGCACGGTCCTTAACGAATTCCATGCCGATCATCAGCCCGGCTCCGCGGATATCGCCAATGATCGAGAATTCCTGCGCGAACTGCTTGAGCCGCTGCATGGCGCGCTCGCCCATGGCGCGCGCGTTCTCGGTGTAGCTGCCGCTGACCAGCTTGAGCGTCGCCAGCGCGGCCGCACAGCAAATGGGATTGCCGCCATAGGTATTGGCGTGCGAACCGGGCGGCCACTTCTCAATGATCTTGCGGGCGGCGACCATCAGGCCAATGGGCAATCCGGAGCCCAGGCCCTTGGCCAGTGCCATGATGTCCGGGCGCACGCCGGTGTGCTGCCAGGCGAACATCTTCCCAGTGCGGCCGATGCCGGTTTGCACTTCATCAAAGATCAGGTAGATGCCGTGCTTGTCGCACAGTGCCCGAAGCTTGGCCAGGAACCCCGCCGGCGGCACGACGTAGCCGCCCTCGCCCTGAATCGGCTCGATCAGTATGGCCGCCACTTCGCTGGCAGGGACGTTGCGCTCCATCAGCTGCTCTATATAGGCAACGACCGCCGCGCCCTGATCGTCGCCCGCGAACAACGGGCGATAGGCATTCGGATACGGGACGTGGGTTACGCCGGGCATGGTCGGGAAGTAACCGCGCTGCTGCGTGTACTTCGAGGCCGTGAAGGCCAGCGACCCCATCGAGCGCCCGTGGAATCCGCCCAGAAAGCCTATGAAACGCGAGCGCCCGCTGACCTGGCGTGCAAGCTTGAGCGCGGCTTCCACCGCCTCGGTGCCCGAATTGGCAAAGAAGCTGAGCGCCGGACCGCTGACCGGGTCCAGCGCGGCAATCGCCTCGCCAAGTTCCACCTGGCCCTGGTGCCAGTAATCCGAAGAGATGTGCAGGAAGCGCTCGGAGGCGGACTTGATCGCGGCGACCACGTCCGGATGGCTGTGTCCGGTCGAGCACACGGCGATGCCCGATGCAAAATCGATGAAGCGATTGCCGTCCACGTCCCAGACTTCCGCGCCACGACCCCGGTCCATGACGAATGGATAGTCACGCCCGTAACTGGGGGAAACCACCGCGCGGTCGCGTTCGATGAGCGCGCGGGCCTTCGGCCCCGGCAAGGTCGGTCGCGTGATCTTCGGCTTGGGTACGCTGTTCATAGGGATTCCACCCGTGTTTGTGATTGTTCGCGCTGGTAGAGCGCCAGGTAATAGCTTGATGCTATGCCCTTGCCTGTGGTTCCGGAACCCTTCCATCCCCCGAAGGGCTGAAAGCCGGGCCAGGCGCCGGTCGTAGCGCCCTGCGAACGGTTGCTGTAGGCGACGCCCGCCTCGACCTTGTCGAAAAACCAGTCCACTTCGTCCGGCGCGCCGAAGAATCCGGCGGTCAGGCCGAGTTCGCTGTCGTTGACCTGCTCCATAGCGGCATCGCGATTGGGCACGCGCGCCACCATCACGATGGGCAGGAACATTTCCTGCTTCCAGAGCGAATGACTGAGCGGGGCCTCGGCCAGGGTGGGCTGGCAAAAATAGCCGGCACCCAGCGCACCCTCGGTCAGCACCCGGCCGCCGACCATGATGCGGGCGCCATCGCGCTGCAGCTTGCCGCAAAAGCTCTGGTAATTCTCGTACGCCGAATTGTTGATGACAGGTCCCAGCCAGTTCTGGCGCACGGCCGGGTCACCGATCTTGATCGCCTGGGTTTCCTTGACCACGGCGGCAATCAGCTTATCGGCCACCGATTCCTCGACGAATATGCGGGACAGTGCGGAGCATTTCTGCCCGCCCATTCCGAAGGAGGAACGCACGATGCCTGCGGTCGCGCCCGTGAGGTCTGCGCCGGCTGTAACAATCGCGGCGTTTTTGCCGCCCATTTCAGCGATGCAGGGCTTGGGCACGGCACCGGCAACCATGCGTCGCGCGATATTCATGCCCACCTGGTGCGAGCCGGTGAAAGTGATGCCGGCAATGTCCGGATGGCGCACCAGCGCCTCGCCGGCTTCCGAACCGCTCCCGTTGAGGTAATTGAACACTCCGGGGGGCAAGCCCGCGGCGTGGATGCAATCGGCCAGCAGTCGACCCGACCAGGGCGTGTCGGTGGCGCACTTGAGCACCACGGTGTTTCCGGTCACCAGCGCCGCCGCTACCGGCCCTGCCGCCAGCGCAAGCGGGAAGTTGAAGGGCGAGATCACAGCCCAAGGCCCGTAAGGCTTCATGACCGAGCGATTACGACTGCGAAATCCCTGGATGGGGTCGTCCGGCAATGTGTGATCGAAATTCCCCTTGAGGAAATCGTCGCAATAGATTTCGAAAAAGTCAGCCGCCTCCTGCGCTTCGCCCAATGCTTCCAGCCGATTTTTGCCCACTTCCAGGCACAGGGCCGCGGCGATGTCGTACACGCGCTCGGCGATGATTTCACCGACGCGACGGAGCAGCTTCAGGCGTTGATCGATGGGCATGCGTTGCCACGCCGGGAATGCCCGCTTGGCCGCCGCGACCGCCAGGTTCACATCGGCCGCGCTGGCCTCGGCGAAGCGACCGAGCAGCTTGCCCTTGTCGATGGGGGTGAATTTCTCACGGCTCATCGCGCCCGCGTGGTCGCGGCCGTCGATATAAAGAGAGTGATTTTCCGGTCCCTTGGCGCGGATCCGATTTAGGGCCGCCTCAAACGCCTCATGGAGCGCTTCGGGCGGGCTGTGCATGCTGGCATAGGTTAGTTTGAATCCCATGCCCCGTATTTTCGCACAATTCCCGCGCTCTGGGACGGCGCCCCGGGAACCCTAAAGTCTGCAGCGTGGCGCGCGCCGCCCGCCCGCCGAAAGTTCTAGTTTCGGCGCCGCCGAGCGCGCGCGTTCGGGGACTTGCGCCTGCCAGCGGGCTTGCCTTTGCTCTTGGCCACAGCCTTGCGGGCCGCGGTGGCGTTTCCGGCCAGTTCCTGGGTCAAGCGCAACAGGTAGGCGTGAAATGAACGACTCAAGCCCGGGTGCGCCAGCGCGTACTCAACGGTCGCCTGCAAATAGCCCAGCTTGTTGCCGCAGTCAAAGCGCTTGCCCACGAACCGATGCGCGTAGACCGCCTCGTGATTGAGCAAGCGGGCGATGCCGTCGGTGAGCTGTATTTCGCCGCCCGCCCCGTGGCCGACCTGGCGCAATTGCTCAAAGATCCCGGCGGTCAGCACATAACGGCCAACCACCGCCAAAGTGGAAGGTGCGACCGCGGGCTTGGGCTTTTCCACAATGCTGCGAATACGGCTTACCGTATCGCGCGCCGCGTCGACCTCGACGATGCCGTACTTATCGGTATCGCGCCGTGGTACCTCTTCCACGCCCAACACGCTGCCGCGATGAAATCCGAAGGTCGCGGCCATCTGCTTAAGACACGGAATTTCTGCGTCGATCAAATCATCAGCGAGATGCACGAAGAAAGGTTCCTGGCCGACGGCCGCCTCGGCGCAAAGAACGGCGTGGCCGAGGCCCAAGGGCGCCGGCTGACGGATGTAGATGCAGGTGGCGTAACTGGGAAGCACACTGCGGATCTGGCGTGCCAGGTCGGTCTTGCCCTGCGCC